>Ga0115008_10000032_pt1 | contig 76762 bp, 68 predicted proteins | sample FraStrMetagenome_FD_87164 | JGI IMG/M metagenome (GOLD analysis project Ga0115008, IMG submission 87164) | Marine eukaryotic phytoplankton communities from Arctic Ocean - Fram Strait ARC3M Metagenome | ecosystem: Environmental > Aquatic > Marine > Oceanic | place: Fram Strait | collected... | reverse complement strand
CAAATGTAAATGAGATTAGAAAGCAAAAAGGTCAAATTGAAGTTGCGGAAAATTTTAGGGCTATATTAAGTGGAAGTGAAATGATTCTTAGGGAAAAAGAACATGTTCAAGACCCATATTCATTTAGGTGTATTCCGCAAGTTCATGGAGCGTCAAAAGACGCGATCGATTATGCCGCTCAAATTGTTGAGCGTGAAATAAATGCAGTTACTGATAACCCTACGGTGTTTCCAGATGAAGACGATGTCGTTTCTGCAGGAAATTTTCATGGACAGCCACTTGCAATTACAATGGATTTTTTGGCAATAGCTTTAGCAGAATTGGGAAGTATCTCTGAACGTAGGGTTTATAAATTGATTTCAGGAACACGAGATTTACCGGCATTCTTAGTTGCTGAACCAGGCCTGAATTCAGGGTTTATGATCCCTCAATATACAGGCGCTTCAATTGTGAGTCAAAATAAGCAGTTTTGTACACCTGCATCAGTAGATTCAATTGATTCTAGTAACGGGCAAGAAGATCACGTTAGTATGGGGGCAAACGCAGCAACTAAACTGTATAAAATTGTTGAAAATTGTTATTCTATTCAAGGAATTGAATTGATGAATGCTGCTCAGGCTATGGATTTTAGAACTGAAAAAAGTTCTGCGAAAATAGAGCAATTAAGAGCGGATTATAGAAAAGAGGTTGCTTTTGTGAAGGATGATGAATACCTACACCCTTTAATGAAGAAAAGTAAAGACTTTGTGAAACACATTTTATAATGTGTTATATTTAGAATTGATTTAAACCAAAAGATGATGAGTGAATTAGAAGGAGAAAACGTTAGAGGAGAAAGACCAGGATTTTTAACGGTACTTTGCGTCTTGAGTTTTATTTCATTGGGTGGAAGTATTGTTTCAACGCTTTTGAGTTTTGTGTCAGGTAGACAGTCAGATGAGGAGATGTTAGACGCGAAAGTTGCGTTGGTAAAATCAACATCTGAGCTGAAAAGTTTAGGGATGGACTCGTTTGTTGAAATGATGGAGCAGTTGCAAAGAATGGCTGATCAGGTCAATGAAAACTTTTACCTCGCTTTAATTATTACGTTTATAGCATTAGCCATTGGTTTATTTGGTGTCATTAAAATGTGGCAAGGGTTTAAACTTGGGTTTCATTTGTATATCGGTTATTGTTTATTGACAATTGCAGGGATGTATCTTTATGTATCTCCAGCTAATATTCCAACAATGCTTATTATCTGGAATTTATTAATCTCAGGATTATTTATTTTCATGTATTCGCGTAACTTAAAATGGATGCAATAGCATTTATAAATACTTCATGTAAAGAGGGTGCTTGGCCCCCTTTTTTTGTTAATGCTTGTTTTTCAGTTTAAAACAAGTGGAGACTTCCATTTTTATTTCAACTTGTTTTGCTTAATTTTTTGAATACAAACTCAAAGACAGTATCTTTGCGCCAAATTCTTTTTTAATGATTTCAGTAAACAACCTTTCGTTACAATTTGGTAAACGTGTTCTTTTTGATGATGTTAATGTAAAATTCGTTAACGGTAATTGCTATGGTGTAATTGGTGCCAATGGTGCTGGTAAATCTACTTTCCTTAAGATTTTAACAGGAGATCAAGACCCTACAACGGGGTCAATTGTTCTTGAGCCAGGAAAAAGAATGGCCGTATTAAAACAAGATCACTTTGAGTTTGACGAAAAGGAGGTGTTGAATACAGTGATCATGGGGCATACAAGGTTGTATGAAATTATGACTGAAAAAGAGGCCTTATATGCTAAGCCAGATTTTTCTGATGCAGATGGAATGCGTACGGCAGAATTAGAAGGTGAGTTTGCAGATTTAGAAGGGTGGAATGCGGAAACAGACGCAGCGGCACTTTTGTCTAATTTAGGCATTGATGAGTCTAAGCATTACAAGAAAATGGAAGAGCTTTCAAACGATTTGAAAGTTCGGGTTTTATTAGCTCAAGCCTTATTTGGTAATCCAGATGTACTTGTTCTTGATGAGCCGACCAACGATTTAGATCTTCAAACAATATCGTGGTTAGAGGATTTTCTGTTAGATTTTAAAAATATGGTGATTGTTGTCTCGCATGACCGTCACTTCTTAGATACAGTTTGTACAAACATTTGTGATATTGATTATAGTAAAATAAATGTTTTTACAGGGAACTATACTTTTTGGTATCAATCATCTCAATTAGCTGCTAGACAACGTTCGGATAAGAATAAAAAAGCAGAGGAGAAACGAAAAGAGTTAACAGACTTTATTGCTCGATTCTCGGCAAATGCAGCAAAATCTAAGCAAGCAACAAGCCGTAGAAAAATGCTTTCAAACCTTGATATTGAAGAAATTCAACCATCAAGTCGAAAATATCCTGGAATTACCTTTAGCCAAGACCGTGAAGCAGGAAATCAAATCTTAAACATTGACGTGTTAGAGAAGTCGGTTGATGGCGTGAAACTCTTTGGTGATATATCCTTCATTGTCAATAAGGGAGATAAAATAGCATTTGTTTCAAAAAGTTCTGTCGCATTAACAGCATTTTTTGAAATACTTATGGGAAATGAACATGCAGATAAGGGAGAGTTTACTTATGGTACAACGATTTCTACAGCATACCTTCCAAATGAAAACCATACCTATTTTGAAGATAAAGTACCATTGGTTGATTGGTTGAGGCAATATGGGAGGTCAGAAGAAGAGAAAGAAGAGGTTTACTTACGTACATTTTTAGGGCGTATGTTATTTACGGGAGAAGAAGCCATTAAAACTGCGAATGTACTTTCTGGAGGTGAAAAGGTAAGGTGTATGCTTTCTAAAATGATGTTTGCTAAAGCGAACTTGTTATTGATGGATGAGCCTACGAATCACCTTGATTTGGAGTCAATTACTGCTCTAAATAATGGGATGAAAGAATTCCCAGGAACCATGCTGTTTACCTCTCATGATCATGAGTTAGTAAATACGGTTGCGACACGTATCATTGAAATTACGCCAAACGGATTGATTGATAAAATGATGCCTTATGATGCTTATCTTGCAGATGAAAAAATCATTGCATCAAGAGAAGAGTTGTACAAGTAATTCTTAATTTATCTGGTGGTACTAAATTTAAAATAGACATTGATGACTCAATTTACATTCAGTGTTGAGAGCCCTTCTCAACAATTTATTCGAATTTCAGTACAGTTTGACACTTTAGATTCAGAAACGTTTATTCAGCTTCCTAGCTGGAGGCCTGGTCGTTATGAATTGGCCGATTTTGCGAAGAATGTTCGCAATTTTACGGTTACGAACCTCGATGGTAAAAAGTTAGATTTCACTAAGGTGAAAAAAGACCGCTGGAAGGTTGACTCATCATCGACAGACAAAATTAGCGTTAACTATAGTTTTTATGCCGATACAATTAACGCTGGGTCATCGTTTGTAGATGACACGCAGCTGTATGTAAACCCTGTCAATTGTTGCGTGTTTACAGATGAGACATACAATGATAAGGTTCATGTAAAGTTATTGATTCCTAGCCATTGGGAGGTTGCAACGTCAATGCTGAAGTTAGAAGACGGTTGGGAGTGTGAAAATATAGATGAGTTGTTAGATTCTCCATTTATTGCATCTAGTCAATTGCAAAGGAGAACTTATACTTCAAACGGCACTACATTTTTTGTGTGGTTTAACGGAGAGATCAAGCCAGATTGGGATCGTTTATTGAAAGATTTTCAAGCTTTCACCGATGCTCAAATTAAGAAGTTCACAGAATTCCCCGTAAAGGAATATCATTTTTTAAATCAAATTTTACCTTACAAAGCGTATCACGGTGTTGAACACAGTAAGTCAACTGTAATCTCACTTGGACCTTCTTATGATGTTTTTGGAAGTTTATATAAGGAGCTGTTAGGGGTGAGTTCACATGAATTGTACCATACATGGAATGTTAAAGCAATCCGTCCTATAGAGATGTTTCCATATGATTTCACAAAGGAAAACTATTCTCGATTGGGCTATTTGTGTGAAGGGGTAACAACGTATCAAGGAGATTTATTCTTGATGAAAAGTGGTGTTTTTAATGAACAGCAATATTTTGATGAGTTACAAGCACAGTTTCAAAAGCACTTTGATAATCATGCTAGGTTTAACTATTCAGTAGCAGAGTCTTCGTTTGACACATGGTTAGACGGCTATGTTCAAGGGGTGCCAAATCGTAAGGTTTCTATTTATACCGAAGGATGTTTATTGGCCTTTGTTACAGATGTTAACATACGCCGTGCAACAGCGAATAAATCAGGGATAGATGAATTGATGAGACGCCTTTACTTTAATTATGCATTGCAGGGGAAAGGGGTTTCAGAGCAAGACTACAAGGCCGTAATTGAGGACATTACCGGTGAGTCACAGATAAGGTTTTTTGACAATTTCATTCATGGATGCATGCCGTATGAATCCATAATTACGGAATCGTTAGCATATTTAGGCTTAGAATTAAATCATCAACCTTCGGAAAGCTATGCAGAAGGAAGGTTAGGGTTTAAAGTGATTAAACAAGCGGATGGATTTATTGTGAATACAATTTATCCAGGCAGCCCTGCAGAAACAGGTGGACTTTCTAAAGGCGATAAGATTATAGCCGTTAATGGATTTGCTTGCAATGGTGAGTTGGATAAGTGGTTAAACTATTTTGATGATGAAACAAAAACAGTAACATTCCTTAGAAACGGTAAGTATAACCAAGTTTCTTTCCCTGAACTCATGCGTAATTTCTATATGAAATATACGATAGGTAAGATGAAAAAACCGGATAAGCATCAGGTTAATGCATTCGAAGCTTGGAAAAGTAATAGGTAATCAAGGACTCCTTGGTTTTAAGAATTAGGGTTTGTTTTCGTAAAGTTTGAATTGAATTAATTTCTTAGCGCTGATTTTTGTAGTTTTAAGACGCTATGAAAGTATTGTTGAATGTATTAAAATCACCGTTAGCGTGGCTTAGCTTTACAGTTGTTGTAGCGAGTTTATATCAATCTGTTTTTTCTACTGATTTACAGACGGTTGTCCGTTCAGATGGGAGGGGGTACTATGCTTATTTACCCGCATTATTGATTCATCAAGATGGCTCATTTAATCAGGTTATTGAAACGGAAAAAGCGTACGATAAAGGAGCACAAATATACTTGTATAAGGATGTTTATGGAGAAACGTATAATAAGTATTTTCCAGGTGTAGCAGTACTTCAGACTCCATTTTTTCTTACTGCAATTATTGTCTCGTGGGTTTCTGGATTTCCAATAGATGGTTACAACGATTTTTTCATGCTACTGTTTCTTGTTGGAGCTGTCTTTTATTTTGTTTTAGGACTAATATTCTTTTCCAAGGCTTTAAAACTGCTTTTTCCAGATTTTAATCAAACACCATTAGGGAGTTTTAGTTTAATGGTCTTTGCTAGTCCATTGTTTTATTACGCCGTGTATTGCCCTAGTTTGACGCATTTATACTCATTTACATTATTGAGCGGTTTTGTTCTTCTTTTACTGAAGTTAAAATCAGCGCCTACAATTAGAAATTATGGCTTGTTGGGCGGGCTTTTGGGTTTGATTTTTTTAGTTCGTCCAACCAATGTGTTGATTGTGTTTCTGATTCCTTTTTTACTGGGAGATTATGATTCGTTAAAAACGTTTATTCGACATTTGTTTAAAGAATATGGAAAGCGATTTTTTATTTCATTGGTTGTGTTTTTAGCTGTTTTATCGTTGCTGTTAGTAAGTTGGAAGTGGCAAACAGGTAGTTGGATTGTTTGGTCGTACAACGGAGAAGGGTTTAATTTTTTCCACCCTAAAATTTTGGATGCGTTATTTAGCTACCGGATAGGCTTATTTTCACATACACCAATATTGATTCTTTCGGCAGTTGGATTGGTATTAATTTGGGGTAAAGAAAAATATAAAGTAGGCTCTTTTTTATTGTATGCATTGGTAACTACTTGGATTATCTCCGCATGGTGGTGTTGGGATTATGAATCTGTTTTTGGGAACAGGCCATTTACAGAACACCTTGCGATATTATTTATACCCACGCTATATTTAATGCGCACATACAGAAAGATTACTTGGTCGCTGTTGTTCTTTTTTACATTCTTTGGAGTATTTCGTATGTACCAAACGGTAAGTGAAATTACACCCGTGGCAAGGTATTCGTCTGTAAGTTATTGGGGGAGTTTGTTCTCATATGGTCAAAAAGAAGTAGGAAGGTGGAATTTTACAGCGTCATGCAAGCCATTTGGAAAAGAGGTGGAACACGTTCGTGTATTTGCAAAGGACTCTATGGTTTTTACACCAAGGGATCTGTTTGGTTTGTCACAAACGTCACCGATGCCAAAACCCAGGGCAAATGAACGTTATTATTACACGGTTAAGCTGAAAAAAAGACATGATTTAGACAGCTTTGATGATGTGTATTTAGTTGTTGATGCAGGTTGTTCTGATTCTGAAAAGCGTTATTATAAAGCCGTTAAACTATTCAACGATCGAAATGAAGGACGTGGAGAGTGGTCTGATGAATTAACCTTTAGTGGAATCATTCATGACAACGACCAATTGTTTGATCATGTTAAAATTTACATTTGGAATAAGCGTAAATCTGAATTTCAATTGAAAGATGTTACCTATGAATTGAGTGTTTACAAAGCTTAACTTCTTCAGTTGTAAAAGTACGGTGTTAAAATTTATAACTCAAACCAAAACTTGGTAGAACTGGAAATTGATAAATTGTTTCGTTTGTAGCTCTGTTTACATAGAAAATATTCTTTCTATCATAGAGGTTAGTGATACTTCCTACAATTTCAAGTTCAGACTCATTTTTTAAAGAGAATTTTTTCTTAATTGTTAAGTCTAGCCTATGGTAGGTTGGTAGTCTAGCAGAATTGAAGTCTCCAAGTAATATCTCTGGGTTGTCTCCGTTTGTTGTTGTTGGATCCGTTGTAATGCCATCTGTAAAGGGTTCATTTTCGTAAAACCCAACAGTAGGTGTGTAAGGAAGTCCAGAACCAAAGTTCCAACGAACACTAACTTCAAGCGTTTTCTTTTTTCCAAATAAGTAAGTACCTACAAGGTTTACGTTATGCCTTCGGTCAAATACAGGGAAGTAAGTTGTGTCACCATCCCAACGTGTAGAGTGCCCGTACGAGTACACCCCCCACAAATACATTCGATTACCCGTGTATTTTAATAATAAGTCAGCACCAAAAGACTCCCCATTTTCTAAGATAAAATCTTTTTTATATACATCTGGATCTAAAACGTGTTCTGCATCATCTGAATATTTTTTGTTTTGATTGATGTTACTCAACTGAGAAAAGTATTTATAATACCCTTCAACGTTAGCCGATAGTTTTTTTGTCAAATCGTATTCCAATCCACCAATGGCATGCCACGCGTACTGTAAACCATTTTCTGGTTCTTTTTCATTTTGAAAAAGTGTTACAAAAGTTTCTTGAACATTTGTTGGTGCAGATAATATTCCATTGAATAAATTAACCACATCTTTATCGGAAGAAGCAGAGGTAAAGTTCTGAGAGAATCGTCCACCAGAAACTTTAAATCGTAGCTTTTCGTTGGCATTAAACTTAACCCTCAAACGAGGTTCCGGAGAAACCGTTCCTAGTGAAGCGTATAGTTGTGTTCTAAAGCTAGGTTGAACTACAAAGCGTGTAGAAACAAACCTGTAACTAAAGTACACGCCAATTTCAGTAGAGAAGTTTTCTGCTTCAATTTTTTGTTTTGCTGAGTTATATGTTTCAAACTTAGTGTTGAACCCAGCTAAGTTAATGCCGTAGTTTAGTTGAGACTCATTTTTCAAGAACAAGGAAAAATCAAACCCTAAATCAAACCCACCAATTGAGCTAAATCTTGATGTACTATCTGTTGATCCAATAATAGGCTCGTTGAACTTTGTTTTAAAGTTAGATCCGTTAACATGGCCTTTTACTAAAATAGGTGAGCTTGAAGGTACAAGTACAAAATTTAAACCACCCCCACCTTGGCTCCATTTTATGTCTGCTTGCGAGTAGTTTACGCGGTCGTTATTGTGGAATCCGAAAACACTGAATTTTGAACTTCCCTTTCCTTTAAATGTTAGCTTACCGTATAAATCAGTGAAGTTAAAAGGCATTCCTTTATTCAAGGTGTCATTCTCATTAATGCGTGAGTAAAGTGTAGGAGAGGTATAATTAATTAAACTGTGTTTGGCTGAAACTACATAGGATCCAATGGCGTCTTTATTGCCTTTTACAGACCCTAAAGGTCCTTCTAACACTGCTTTCGCGATAAAGGGAGATGCAGATACTTTCCCACCAAATTTCTTTTTGTTACCATCCCGATATGTAATGTCCATAACAGAAGAAATTCTACCACCGTATTCAGCATCGAAACCTCCAGTAAAGATACTGGCATTTTGAACGAGCTCTGTTTCAAAAATTGAAAAGAAACCAATTGAATGGAAGGGGTTGTAGATTGTCATTCCGTCCAATAAAATTTTATTTTGAATTGGCGTACCTCCACGAACATAGATTTGTCCACCTTGATCTCCTGTTGTTACTACACCTGGGGTAACACCAAATGCACTTACGATATCATTTTCACCTCCCACTGATGGGATACGCTCCAATCCTTTTTTGTCTAAACGGATTTCAGAGATCAGCACTTGAGTTTTTTTACGTTTTGAGTCAGCGCTCACAGACATTTCTTCAATATCAATAATGTCTTTTTGTTTTTCCAGCTCAAAGTCTATCACTACAATTCCATTGGCTGTTTTAATGTCAATAGATTCTGTTTTGGAGATGTAGGTGTAAGCCTCAACCTTAAGGAGGTATTTTCCTTTAGTAAGTTTACTGATTTGATAGTAACCATTTACATCTGTAATAGCTCCCCCTGCGCTTGTGCTATCTGCATTAAGTAATTTTACTTTTTCAAATGGCATGGGTTCACCATTCGATTGACTTGTAAGAAATCCACGGATTGTAAAATCTTGTGAATAAGCAGTTTGACTTAGGGTAATGAGGGTGAGTAAAGATAGTAACAGTCTCATAAATAGTTTAACTTGATTATAACAGGCATCGAAGATACAATAAACCCATTAAAAATAACCGTTTCAAATGTTAAGAAGTATAAACGGTAAGGTTTAGCAGATAAAGGGTGAGGTTTTATTTTTCAAATACTTTTGCTTTTTCCCAATAAGTGTCCATCAGTTCAAGGTCTGCGTCTTCAATTTTAATGGTGTCATTTACAAGTAACTCCTCCATCTTGGTAAACCTTCCAATGAATTTTTTGTTTGTTTTAGCTAAAGCATTTTCTGGGTTAACCCCAATGAAACGGGCGTAATTAATTAAGGAGAATAGAACGTCTCCAAATTCATCTTCAATATGTTCTATAGGAGCTTCAGAATTCACTTCGTGAGCAAGTTCGGAAAGTTCTTCGTTTACCTTTGCCCAAACATCATCTCTTTGTTCCCATTCAAATCCAATGCCCTTTACTTTTTCTTGAATACGCTGTGCTTTAACCAGTGCTGGAAGTGAAGTTGGAACTCCAGATAAAACTGATTTTTTTCCTTCTTTCATTTTTAATTTTTCCCAGTTTGACTTTACATCTTCTTCGGTGTCGGCCTTTGTGTCACTATATATGTGTGGATGACGGTACACGAGTTTGTCACAAATTCCATTTAAAACTTCTGTTACATCAAATTCATTTTGTTCTTGACCTATTTTACAGTAAAAGACCAAGTGTAGAAAAAGATCTCCAATTTCTCCTTTTAGTTCTTTCATGTCGTTGTCAATAATGGCATCAGCAAGTTCGTAGGTTTCTTCGATGGTTAAATGACGCAAAGATTCTAAGGTTTGTTTTTTATCCCAAGGGCATTTATCCCGTAGGTCATCCATGATATTTAATAAGCGTTTAAATGCTTCTAAGCGTTCATCCATTTTTATTGATTTTTACCAAAATTAATATTTATAATCCTTAAGTCTGTTTTATTATTTTTGTGCTTGATGAGAAATGTCATTTTAATTGCATTGTTAACACTGTCTCAAGTAGTCGTTGCTCAAAAAGCAGGCGATATTTGGATTGAAGGTCGTGTAAAAACAGGTTTTTTAGCTGCACACAGGACTGTTATGGGGCATTTAGCGAAAGAGCATGCGTTTGCAGGAGAGTTAAGTTATTTAATTCAGCCCAAAGGAAGAAGGCCTTGGCAAGATGCTTATCGTTACCCTGTTTATGGAGTAACAGCATTTTTTGGAAGCACTGGTAATCGGGAGCTACTCGGAAACTACCTCGGAGTTTTTGGATTTATTAATTTAAACCTTATAAAACGAAGTCGTTATACGTTATCTGGTAAAATGGGGTGTGGGTTGGCTTATTCGAATAAGTATTATGATTCAGAAGAAAACATGCTTAATGTAGCTGTGAGTACACCTTTTAATGCCCATGTAACCATGGCGTTGGAAAATCGATTTGTATTTGGTGATCATTCTATGAATGTATCGCTGGATGCCACTCACTTCTCAAACGGAGCATTTAAAGTTCCTAATTTAGGATTGAATTTACCCTTTGTTAGTTTGGGGTATGGATATAAGGTTAGAGAAACTACGCACACACAATTTGATCATCCTACATTTAAAAAGAAGTGGGAGTTTGGTGTCCTCGGTATCTTTTCAGCAAAAGAGGTTTCTCCTACAGGAGGTAAGCGTTACCCTGTGTTCGGATTGAATTTGGTAAGCAGAAGGTACTTTAGCCATCGATCAGGAATGGAGTTAACGCTAGATGTTATTTCAAAACAAGCCATTTTTGGGTATAAACCTGAAATTCCGAAATCACAAAGGGACATTGTTCAAATGGGAGTTTTTGTTGGATATTTAGTGCCAATGAATCATTTTCATATTGTTACAGGAATGGGTGTTTACATTCGTGATAAATACCAGCCAGAAGATGCTCTTTATCACAGGGTGGGGATGAGGTATGTGTTTGACAATGGGATTAATTTAAATGTTGTTTTAAAATCACATTGGGGAAGAGCAGATTACGTAGAATATGCCATAGGATATACATTTAAGCGATGAGATTAGTTATATTTTTTATTGGAATTGTGATGTTGTTTGGGTGTAAAAAGTCAGCTGATAGAAACTGTTTTAAATCAACTGGTGAGGTGTCTGTAAAGGAAATTGAACTTGGAGATTTTCATCAGTTGTACATGGGGCCGCATCTAAAGTATGTTTTGGTGCAATCAACTGAAAATAAGCTGAAAATAGTAGGAGGTAAAAATGTCATTAATTTTGTTGAGCCAATTATCGAGGGTGAAGTTTTAAAGATAAACAACCTTAATAAGTGTAATTTCTTACGTTCATATGGAAAGTCAATTACAGTTTATATATACTTCAAGGATATCTATAATATTACATTTGAAGGAACTGAAGAACTCACTTGTTTAGATAGGCTGAATTTCCAAAATTTGTTTCTGGCTATTCGAGATGGAGCAGGGGAGTTTAACTTATCTCTAAATGCAAATTCTTTACAAACGGTTGTGACTCATGGCTGGGGGAATTTCAACTTAGATGGAGAGGTTAATTATTTAAAATTAGAGGTAAGAAGCAATGGTTTTTGCAATACAAATGCATTAACAGTGAAGGATTCTATATCCGTTATTTCTAAAAGCTCTGAAATTGTTAAGGTGAATGCGGACAGTTGTTTTTTACGTGTAGAAACAGCCGGGTTAGGTGATGTTTGGTATGTTGGAACACCTACATCAATCATACACCATAACAATGGTGTAGGTTCACTTTTAGATAAAAATTAATAACTTTGTAAAAAGATTTATCATGGCTGTAATACTTATTTCTATTGGTTTGTTGGCATTGTGTTTTGCAGGGATCGCCATTAAGATTTGGGCAAAAAAAGACGGGGAGTTCGCAGGAACTTGTGCCAGTAATAATCCAATGCTTCAAGAGGAGGGAGCTAGCTGTGGTTTATGTGGAGCAAAGCCCGAAGAGCAGTGTCTTAACGATGACAAAGTAGCTTAAATACTTCGCTTTAACTGCATCAGTATTTTGAATGCATCATCAATGTCGTTTGACTTTACAATTCCCGTAAATTCATTGGCTGTAGATACTACTTGTTCTATGTTTATACCTTCCCATGCAAGGTGTTTCATAATGTAGTAGTAGACACCATAGGTTTCCGTATTTGTTTCAGGAAGTTTTACTGTAATTGAAGATAAATCAGTTGTATGCGCTTTGAGTGTTTCTTTTGAAAAAATACGTGTCATTTCTAGTGCATACTTGGTGTTTATAATGTACGTTGTTTCCGTTATACCCTTGCAAAGGGTAAAGAAACTATCCTTGTCATTTTTTATGTGTTGAATGAATTCACTTTGACAGTTACGCAGTGACTCTGAATTTTCATATGTGAAGTCAACAAGGTCGCTCCTCACTAAAAAGTCACCAATACCACCAATAATATTTTTGATTCTAAGGTCTAAACGGTGATATACACCTGGAGTCATACGTTTAATAGCCATAACGATTGCTCCTTCTTTGAGTTCTTTACCTGTTCCTTTTTCAACTTCTGGTTTAATTTTTCGAGCGAGAGCTGAAATGTTGATTAAGTTCTCCGTAATGGCTTCTCTGATAAAGGGACTTCGATTGATAATCTCTTCGGTAACTTTACTAATTGAACTCATGCTGTGGTTGTTGGGAGCTCAATTTAGTGAATTTATTTCACTTTAAATGAATGTTTAACCAGATTTAGAACCTTGTTAAGTTGTTCTTTTTTAGTTAGTTCCGTGTTGTCTATAACAATAGCATCGTCTGTTTGCTTCAGTGGACTTTCTTTACGTTCACTGTCAATCAGGTCTCGTTCTTCTAGGTTTAATTGAACATCTTGCTTGGAGATTTCGATCCCTTTAGACAGCAATTCTGCATGCCTTCGATTTGTGCGCACTTGAATAGATGCGGTGATGAATAGTTTTAATTCTGCATTTGGAAAAACCACAGATCCGATATCTCTTCCGTCCATTACTAGGCCACCATTAGCACCGATTTTTCGTTGTTCAAGAACAAGTTTTTTCCGCACTTCTTTTATTTCGGCAACTTTTGCAACAACCTTTGCAACTCGAGGAGTTCGAATTTCGTGTGCAACATTGAGTCCGTTTAGAAGAATTTCGGGTGAGTTTGTGGTTGGATTTAATTCAAAATGTAATTCAATGTCGTTTAAGGATTCAATTAATGCAGTTTGATTAACTATTCCTTCTTGAATGCAGTTGGTGTTAAGTGCATATAGTGTAACAGCTCTGTACATGGCTCCAGAATCAATAAAGATGTACTTTAACTCCTTTGCTAAATCTTTAGCCAGTGTACTCTTTCCACAAGAGGAAAAACCATCAATTGCTATTGTAATTTTTGTTGTTTCCATTCCAAGCAAAGATACAGAATAATATGTGTACAAAAAAAAGGGCGCCCGTCAAAGACACCCTTATAAAATAATGGATTCACTTACTAGAAGTGAAAAGTCATTCTCAATGACCCTGCAGGTCCAAATAGGCCTGTATTGGAGTCTGTGTCAACGCCAATAGAATTTGTTTTATCTGTTTCTAATGTTTGTATTCCAATTGTTGAGCCATCCGTAGATTCTGTAGTAATTGACCCTGCTCCAAGGTGGGTGAAAGCTAGCCCCCAACCGAATTCTCCACCCATGGATATTTTGGGCAATACAAAGTATTCAGCACCTATAAAGGCTCTCAATCCAAAGCCAATGTTGACTCCTGATTTCACGTCAGTTATACGTGCAGTGTTGTCATAGGTGTCGGTAGTTATGTTATTTCCAAAGTCAGTGCTGGTTGCACCTGTGGTAGTCATTGTGTTTCCATAGGTGTATTTTTCAAGGGTAGACCCTATTGCTATTCCTGCCTCTGCACCGTAATATCCTTGAAGGCGGCCGAATCCTCTTCTTTTTTCGAATCCTGCTGAAATCCCAATGTTTGTAGCTACATTCCGGTAATTGTCTTCAACTAAAAGAGGTAGTTCAGGGTAGACAGGTGTTGTGGTGGAGGCGTCATCTTCTAGTGTAGTAGTGTTGTTCATTGTTCCAAACCCTACTCTTAAAGAGGCACGGTAAGCCATGTCGTCTTTTACAAAATACTTCCCTGTTATGACCTGGTTTACGCTGGGGTTGTTCCAAGTTGGAGCAACATTCCCATCCTGTCCACCAATTAAATTACCGAAATAACTTAAAAATGGAGTAGCATCAATACCGATTGCCCAGTCTTTAGATACGGGTAAATAATTTTTTCCTTTCTGAGCAAATGTTGTGGAAGCACTTAGTGCAACTATAACTGCAAGAATTAATTTTTTCATGATAAAAATAAGCTGTTTTTGTTTAGTTAAATGTACCGATCTTTTTTGATGAAACTGTATGAAATATTTTCACACATAAGGTTTGAAAAGTAGTTTGTTCTTTTTTGCCTTTATTTCCGCCACTTAGAGAGGTCTGTAGAAAAGGTTAGCATGTTGTTAAATCCAGATCTAGAATAGATCATAAAACCGTAGTCGAGGTTGAATTTTTCAAAATTAAGCCCTAGTCCGCATGAAAATCCAGCTAGCCCTGGCCGTGTTTCTAATGCTAATTCCTTGCGCCTTTGATAGTCAAAACCAAGTCTTAGGTCAATGTTTTTTGTTACAAGAATTTCTAGTTGGTAAGAAAAGTGCCTGCCTAGTTTTTCAAGAAAACCAGTTGTTGGAACCGGGATAGTGTCACCCGTAAGTTGATCTACTGTCGGTTTTAGGTTGGGGTCATTGTAGCTGAGGTCCCATTTATTTAAGTGGTGGGCTAGTAGTGAAAATCTAAATGGAGCGTGTTTGACCTTGTAGGACACGGCAGCCTGAATTTCTGTAGGTAAAGGAGCTCTATTGTTTTCTACATAAGGATTAAATTGGTAGCCAATGTTTTTTGCTAATACGGTTACCAATACCCCTTTGTCTTTGTGGTGGTAGGTTCCTGCAAAATCAACCGATGCCCCTAAGGAGTTATATGCTTCTAGCTGTGAGTATAAGAAGTTAAGCGATGCGCCAATAGAAATGCGTGGGTTCAATTCTTTTCCAATCGATGTCCCTGCAATCATTTCAAAGGGGTAAAAAGAGCCGTCAACAGTTCCATTTACACCTGTTCGATCAAACTTGCCGTAAGTAACGTACTTAATGTAACTTGTTAGTGTACCAACGTCTTTAATGGTATATCCGTACCCCAGGGCACCGTAATTAATTGTTCCGGAAAGTAGGGCTGTGTTGAAGCTTATTTTCTTATTCATTGCCGAGTTGGCTAAAGAAGGGTTGCTGATCCCCATGTTTACATCATTGTCTCGTACCGAAATGAAATTACCGCCTAGACCTGCAGAACGTGCATTGTAGGTTAGGTTCAGTAGTGGGAATGAACTTGTTCCACCAGTTTGTCCAATTAAAGACAACGAGAAAGTGGAAAATAGAGCCAGAAGAATTGTTTTCATGTACATCCGTAACGCAAAGTAAATCGAAAAATTTTATATCAGATCCTTTTTCCCAGTTCAATTACTTCAAGGTCATGAATTTTATCTCCCGTTATTGAAAACCTAAGCAGTGTTTTTACTTGATGAAACCCTTTAAACCCACATGCTCCAGGGTTCATCCATAGCATGTTATACTTGGGGTCCATTTTAACCAAAAGAATGTGTGAGTGTCCGCAGATAAACAAATCAGGAGCTTCTTTTTCTAATGCTTCTTTTGCGCGTTGGTAGTATTTACCTGGCTTGCCGGCAATGTGTGTCATAAGTATATTAACCCCTTCACATTTAAATCGGCAAAATTCCTTGTACTCTGTTCTTATTTCTGCCCCATCAATATTTCCATACACTCCCCGAATTGGCTTGAATGCTTTTAGTTCATCCATTACATCCATCGTTCCTATGTCTCCAGCATGCCAAATTTCATCTACATCTTTGAAATAGTCATAGATTTTTGGGTCAACAAATCCATGTGTGTCAGACAGCAGTCCAATTTTTTTCATTTTTATGTGTGGAATAAACTCTAAGGGGAGTTCTGATTATTATTTGCTGTTTATTTTCCAAATTAGAAACTTAAATACCGAAGTTAGAATAAATATTAATCCAGTAAATACGCTTATCAAGGCAATAGTAAACATTATTTCTGAATATGAAGTTTTAATTTCAGTTGGAGTTCCATAGTCAAGTATCAGTCCATTTTTAACCCATAGGTAAAGCCCAAAACCAAGTAGTAGCATGCTTACTAACCCTGCTGTTAAAGCGTTATTATCTTTGTGTTTAATGTTAATTCGTATAAATTCATAAAGAACATATAAAATCATGATTCCCGATATGGATAGTTCAAGAATGTAATTCAAAAGAGGTGTTTTTTTAGCTTGTGTACAACTGTTCTCGGCTAATAAGTCGTAAGGACTTTTACTGAGATTATCTTCTAAATATAAGAATGATTTTCTATTAGGATTTAGGAAACGAAGTATGTGAAGGTGTTACACTCTTCTTTAACCAGCTAACTAATAGATTAAACTTTTCTTAATTCTTAAATATCTAATTCATTGATGTATCTTTATACTTAGAACGAGCCATGGAACCTAAGAATATTAAAGACTGGATTAATAAGAAGAAGGATCAGCGCAAGCGCTTGACTCCAGAAACACTCTTTGATGGAATTGTACAAGGAGATCTAAGTGCACTTAGTTCAGGAATTACGCTTGTTGAGAGTCATAATGACAGTCAAAGATACGCGGCAGATGTTTTAATACAAAAATGTTTGCCCCATTCAGGTAGGTCTATTCGGGTAGGTATTACAGGAGTTCCAGGAGTTGGAAAGAGTACTTTTATCGAATCTTTCGGAATGCTTTTGATAGCGCGTGGGTTTAAGGTTGCTGTATTGGCAGTGGACCCCTCAAGCTCGGTTTCTGGCGGGAGTATTTTGGGAGATAAAACACGCATGAACGAACTGTCGGTGCAAGATTCAGTTTTTATCCGTCCTTCTCCAGCAGGTGACACACTTGGAGGTGTTGCTCGAAAAACCCGTGAGAGTATTTTGTTGTGTGAAGCAGCAGGCTATGACTTTATACTTGTAGAAACGGTAGGTGTTGGCCAATCTGAAACGGTGGTTAAATCAATGGTCGATTTTTTCTTGCTCTTGATGCTTTCGGGGGCGGGAGATGAACTTCAGGGAATTAAGAAGGGAATCATGGAAATGGCCGATGCGCTAGTGATAACTAAGGCTGATGGAGACAATAAGCTTCGGGCTAAGTTGGCTGCTCGAGCGTATAAGAATGCACTTCATTTATTCCCTGCAAATAAAAACAATTGGATCCCAACTGTTTCTACATGTAGTGCCTTAGAAAAATCAAACATAGCGAACATTTTAGATGTAATTGAAGATTTCCGTTCGCACGTGGTAGCCAATGGTACCTTTGTGTCCAATAGAAAAGAACAGGACAAGAACTGGTTGTCAGAAACCTTGAAAGAGTTGATTGTGAATGACTTTTTCTTAGATGGACAGATGATTCTACACTTAAAAGAAGTTGAACAAAAAATGATTAACGGAGAGATGACCTCTTTTCAGGCAGCAGATGAGCTGTATAAATACTATACAAATGCAAGAAGAATTTAAGATTGACGGAGAGTATATAGAATTGATGCAACTGTTAAAAGCTATTGGAATGGCTCAAACAGGAGGGCATGCAAAGATGATTGTTGATTCTGAAATGGTAATTAGAAACGGAGAGGTTGAAACACGTAGGCGTGCAAAAATTCGTTCAGGAGAGCAGATTCAAATTAAAGATCACACGATCGATTTAAAATAGTTCTTGAAATTCCTTTTTTAAGCGATCTACTGCAATTTCTGTAGGTAGAACACCAACTTCTGCTACAATTTCAAAAATTTTAGAGGAAAGATCCATTCCTAAAGATGTGGCTTCCATTTGTTGGCCTGCAAGGTGTACAATTCGTGTTGTTTCATCTTTTGCTTTTTGGACCAAGTCCCAAGTTTCTTTTGAGATAAATAGCTGTTGAGCCATGTTGTGTTCGTACTCACTTCGAATGGATTCAAGTAGGGTTACTTGTAGTGCAGAGGCAGGAAGCCCAGGGTTGTTGTGCCTCATAACAAGACTGTTGGGGTGTATGCGCTCCATTAGTAAGATCGCACGCTGGTAGGCATCCATACGATTTGGTAAAAAGAAGCTTTGTCGTTCTTTTTTTAGTTCCAATTGAACAGCGCGAAGATCGGTTTGTCCTTGCTTACGCATAAAAAGAATTGCGGTCATTAATACGGCTCCTGCTGGGATAATTATAAGAGCTAGTTGAAGCATAAAGTTCATGTTCTTAAAGTTAAGGTGATGTTAGTATAACTCCTTATCATCACGAAAGTAACAAAATGATATTGAAAATTAAGGTTTATCCTTAGTGGGTGTGTTTTGGGAGTGAACCGAATCGCATTTATTTAATTCACTTCTGAATGTTGATTGATATATCTGAAAAGGCATATTGCCTGCTTAATTTATAATTAGCTTTATCCTATGACAAATACACTTATAGTTACCGTTTTAGTTGCTTATTTTTTGGTTCTATTAACCATTTCGTATTTAACTGCTCGTAAAGCAACGAATGATTCTTTTTTTATAGGTGAACGAAAGTCTCCATGGTACATTGTTTCGTTCGGTATGATTGGTGCATCATTGAGCGGTGTAACCTTTCTTTCTGTTCCTGGTTGGGTTGGCGATCAAAGCAATCAATTTAGCTACATGCAGGCTGTGTTAGGTTATTTGGTGGGTTATTTCATAGTTGCCTACGTGTTGTTGCCAATTTATTACAGGCTTAATATTATATCGATCTATGAGTACTTGAAACAACGTTTTGGGTTCTGGTCTTATAAAACAGGTGCTTTTTTCTTTCTAGGGTCTCGCATTATTGGTGCTTCTGTACGTTTGTTGTTGGTTGCGAATATTCTTCAATCCATTCTGTTTGATGCGTGGGGAATTCCTTTTGAGGTTACAGTAATTATTTCAGTATTGCTTATTTGGATTTATACGAGCAGAGGCGGGATAAAAACAATTGTTTGGACAGATACTTTGCAAACAGCATTTATGTTGATTAGCGTGTTTTTAACGGTTTGGTTTATTAGCGATGCATTGGATTTATCAAGCCAGAAAGGATTGGTAAAGACCGTATCAGAAAGTGGCTATTCAAAAGTGTTTTTCTTTGATGACATCATGAGTAAAAACCATTTTTTAAAACATTTTTTGGGAGGTATATTTATAACCATTGGTATGACAGGTCTTGACCAAGACATGATGCAGAAAAATTTAAGCTGTAAAAATGTCAAGGATGCACAAAAAAACATGATTAGCATGGCTGTCGTTTTGGTTTTGGTTAATTTAATTTTCTTAGTTCTTGGAGCATTGCTTTATATCTATGCGGAAGTAAATGGAATTAAATTCGATAAGCCAGACTTGTTGTTTTCTGCAGTAGCTTTAAGTGATGGTGCAGGACAGGTAATCGGTGTGTTGTTTTTACTTGGGTTGATTGCTGCTGCGTATTCCAGTGCTGACTCAGCATTAACATCATTAACTACATCTTTCTCGATAGACTTTCTAAATATTAAACAGGAAAAACCAGGTTTGGACAGTCTTGAAAATGGAAACTTGTTGAATGAAACTAGTTCTTTGGGTAGGAATACAGAGACAACACGAAAAATAGTTCATGTCGTAATGTCTGCGGTAATTATACTTGTTGTAATCCTGTTAAAGTACACAACCTCAGATTCAGCAATTGGTTTATTGATGAAGTTTGCAGGGTTTACTTATGGACCGTTAATTGGAATTTTCTTTTTCGGAATTTTAAGTAAACGGCCTATCCAGGATGTTTTTATTCCATTTGTCTGCCTTTTCTCTATTGGACTAACGGTTTTATTGTGGTACTATTCCTACGGTGCTCCAGGGGTGGAGGAAGGATGTGTAGGTATTTTTGGAACGTATAAATTTGGATTTGAATTAATCATCTTAAATGCTTTGATTACCTTTATTGCAATGCTTGTTATGTCAGGCAGAAAAAAACAACAAGCCTAAAATGAACATTCAACTTCACGACAACGATAAACATTTAGTTTTTGCCCCACTAACACTGACAAGACCTGTTGGTAATCTTCGTGTTGGTATTTTTACGAACGACGCGCGTTGGAAGCTATTTTTGCCAGACGCATCAATTTCATTTGAAACAGAAGATTATCTACAAGAAAAGTTTCCGAATTCGAACAACTCGATTTGTGTAAACGCATGCTTTATTCCGAATGAAGAATTGGTGGTAGCGGTATCAAATTTATCAGAAAATGAAGTGCTTATGCATGATGGGATGTGGGTAGCACGAAGTGGAACAGGAGAGTTTTCTGTTGAATACTTAGGAAAGGCACCTACACAACTTCTTGAACGGTGGGACTTGTATCAAAAGAATGGTGATGTATTGAAGCAAGACTTTGATTTAATTACAGCTTCACGCCAAACGGTTCAATTATCTTCTACAAATACCATTATTGGAGATCCAAACTTAATTTTTTTGGAAGAAGGTGCCTGTGTAGAGGCCTCGGTATTAAACACTCAAGCAGGACCAATTTATATTGGAAAGAATGCGGAAGTGATGGAGGGAAGTTTAATTCGAGGGCCTTTTGCAATGTGTGAAAGTTCCGGATTAAAAATGGGGTCAAAGGTTTATGGATCAACAACTTTGGGTCCTTATTGTAAAGTAGGGGGTGAAGTGAATAATGTTGTTTTTCAGGCATATTCAAACAAAGGGCATGATGGCTTTTTAGGAAACTCTATTATTGGTGAATGGTGTAATTTGGGAGCGGATTCAAACACATCGAACCTCAAAAATAATTATGGAAAAGTAAAAACATATTTGTACACAACAAAAAGCATTGCCCAAACGGATGTTCAATTTATGGGGATTTTTATGGGAGACCACTCCAAATGTGGCATTAATACGATGTTTAATACGGCTACTGTTGTAGGGGTGTCTTGCAATGTTTTTGGCGCGGCATTTCCTCCAAAATACATACCTTCATTTACATGGGGAATGGGAGAAGATGTGTACGACTTGACAAAGGCAATTGAAAGCGCGAATAACATGATGGTACGTCGTGATAAACAATTGACTGAGGCCGAAATTTCAATTTTCAAGTACCTTTTTGACAAAAAGTAAGACAAAATAGCAGTTTGCCTCCCTTGGCATACGGTTTGAATTACTATAAAATCATTAGAATTAATAAAATTTAGTGCGTTGGAAGTTAATTTTCTGACAGTTTGACGCACGCCAGATATATATGAGTGAATTTTTTGATAAAACATTTATGCAGCTGTCATCTAATATTGATGCCGATGCTGAGTTTATACCTTTAATTACTGCTGAAGAGGAAGAGAGCATGAATAAGGCCTCTTATCCAGAGGAGCTTCCGATTTTACCTTTGAGAAATAATGTGTTGTTTCCTGGGGTAGTTATTCCAATTACAGTAGGCCGAGACAAATCAATCAAGTTGATTCAAGAGGCAAATAAAGGTTCAAAGATTATTGGTGTTGTATCTCAAAAGGATCAAGAGAAAGAATCACCTGAATTTGTAGATCTACACACAGTTGGAACGGTTGCTCAAATTGTTCGGTTGTTAAAAATGCCTGATGGAAGCTCTACGGTAATTATTCAAGGTAAACGTCGATTTGAATTGGTTCAGCCTGTACAGACAGAGCCTTACATGACAGCAAAAGTTAAGTTGTTGGAAGAACGAAGCTTTGATGCGAAGAATAAGGAGATGGACATCATGTTCAAGTCAATTAAAGAATTGGCTTTGAAAATCATTCAAGAGAGTCCAAATATTCCATCTGAGGCATCATTTGCCATTGGAAACATTGATAGCCCAAGGTTTTTGGTGAATTTCATTTCATCGAACATGAATGCCGATGTTGCTAAAAAGCAGGAGATGCTCGGTGAAATGGACATGAAAAAACGTGTATTAATGGTTCTTGAGCATTTGAATTTAGAAGTTCAAATGTTGGAGATGAAAAATGAGATTCATTCAAAGGTTCGTAAGGATATGGATCTTCAGCAGCGGGAGTATTTTTTACACCAACAAATGAAAACGATTCAAGAGGAGTTGGGGGGTAATCCACAAGAACTTGATGTAAATGATATGCGTGAACGTGCTTCAAAAAAGAAGTGGGATGAACGCATAGAGAAGCTGTTTAATAAAGAGCTAGATAAACTGGGTCGAATGAACCCACAAGGCGCTGAGTATACAGTTCAAATGAACTATTTAGACCTTATGCTAACACTTCCTTGGAATGAATATTCTGAAGATGTTTTAGATTTAAACCGTGCAGCAAAAATTTTAGACCGTGACCATTACGGTTTAGAAAAAGTAAAAGAAAGAATTCTTGAATACTTAGCGGTGCTTAAGTTGAAAGGGAATATGAAGTCACCGATTTTATGCTTTTATGGACCTCCAGGTGTAGGTAAAACGTCGCTGGGTAAATCCATTGCTGAAGCTCTAGGGCGAAAGTATATTCGTATGTCTCTTGGTGGATTACATGATGAATCTGAGATTCGAGGACACCGAAAAACGTATATAGGGGCAATGCCTGGACGTATTATTCAAAACGTAAAGAAAGCAGAAATAAGCAACCCTGTTTTTGTATTGGATGAGGTAGATAAATTAGGTAGAAGTAACCATGGAGATCCATCTTCTGCATTGTTGGAAGTTTTAGATCCAGAGCAAAATGCTGAATTTTATGATAACTATATCGAAACTGAATACGATTTATCGCGTGTTATGTTTATCGCTACAGCGAATGACTTAGCAAACATTCAAGGCCCGTTAAGGGATCGAATGGAGTTGATTGAAGTGAATGGTTATACCGTTGAAGAGAAAGTTAAAATTGCTAAGATTCATTTGTTGCCAAAGCAAATTAAAGCGCACGGAATTACAAAGAAAGATATTTCAATTGACGCAAAAACCTTAGAGAAGTTGGTGGAAGAATATACCAATGAGTCTGGTGTGCGTGGTCTAGATAAAATGGTTGCTAAACTCGTTCGAAATAGAGCAAGGCAAATTGCGATGGAGCAAGAGTTTACTGTAAAAGTGAAACCATCTGATTTGTTTGATGTTATTGGTATTGGTAGAGGGAGAACAGTATATGACAACAATGATGTTGCAGGAGTTGTTACAGGGCTTGCGTGGACAAGTGTTGGAGGCGACATTTTGTTTATTGAATCTTCGATTACTCAAGGGAAAGGAAAGTTGACTTTAACCGGAAACTTAGGTGATGTGATGAAGGAGTCTGCGGTTATTGCCTTGGAATATTTAAAGTCTCACTGTAGTTTACTGGGGTTAAAACAAGAAATATTTGATCGTCATAACATTCACATTCACGTTCCAGAAGGAGCAACACCAAAAGATGGCCCAAGCGCAGGAATTACAATGCTAACGTCTTTAGCGTCTGTTTTTACCCAATTCAAAGTGAAGAAGCATGTGGCAATGACAGGAGAAATTACCTTAAGGGGTGATGTATTACCTGTTGGTGGAATTAAAGAAAAAATTCTTGCAGCTAAACGTGCAAAAATTAAAGAGATTATTTTGTGTGAGAAAAACAGAAAAGATATCGAGGATATCAAGGAAAGTTATTTAAAAGGACTGACCTTTCATTATGTGACTAAGATGGATCAAGTGTTGGAATTAGCACTTACGAGCACTAAGGTTAAAAACCCACAAACTATAAATTGAGTTAAAGCAGGTTTAGTTTTAATAAAAAAGGCACTTGTTTAAGTGCCTTTTTTGTGTTTCAATGTTTAATGTTCTTTCCAGCTTTCATCTTTCCCTTTGATGTAAGGAATCTTTAATTTGCCCAGTATTTTTTCTAAGGTTTTCAACTTGACGATTGCCCGGTCTAATGTTATTCTAAACTCAGAATAAGACGCTTCTGCAATTGCTTTGTTTTTCCTTTGGGTTTTTGTTACTCCTGTTGTGTTGCCAGAGAGTTGATACGCTACAATTCCAATTCTTCCAGAAATACTTGGAACAGTTTCAAATTCATGCGATGATTTTAATCCGTCACCCCAGAGCATCAATTTACACTGCCTTAGTAGTGAGTCAATTTTTGTTGTCTCAGCAAGTAAATTCAGGTCGACATTTGGGTATGTTTTTATAACGTGTTTGTATAGTGTTAGTTTACTTTCTGTTTCACCAATTAATCTGCTTGCGCCATTTATTCCACGCTGTGTTTCAGCCACCTCAGCTCTAAATTGATCTAACTCTTCGGTATTTGTAGCAATTAAAGACTGGTTGTTTAATCCGATAACCTTGAAGTTTGTTTCAGGAATAATGTGTTTGAGTTCATCTCCTTTTAAAGATACAACTTCAACAGAGTAAGTTCCTGGAGTTACTAAGAAGCCTACATCTGCACTTGAGTATCGTCCCGGTTTAGGTTTGTTTATTCGAACGGGTGATGTTGTTTCTTTTCTTAGGTCCCATGTAACACGAGAAATTCCTTTTGATGGGGTAGAGCTTATCCGTCTTATTTCTTTTCCTTCGGCATTTTTGATGATCCAGACTAGTGTTGTTTTCGCCTCTTCTTTTTCGGCTCTTAATTCATCAAAAGATGGGTAGGCTACCGCTTCTTTATTCTTCTCTTGCTCATCTTGTTTTTTATGCCTGATGGCTTTTAAGGTTGATTCGGTATCTTTTAAGTATAGGCTAAAAGTTGCTCCAAAACTCGGGTTTTCAGCATGCCATAAATTGGCGCCTTGAGATCCTGTACCTCTTAGTCCTAAAGGGGCAGAAGGTATGTAGAGTAGAGCATCTTTTATAGGGAATAAATTGGCTTCTTTAGTTTGTGTTTTCGTTGAAAGTGTTCTTAGCGGACTGTAGTTATCTAATACGTAGAATCCGCGTCCAAATGTTGCTACAACTAAGTCGTTTTCGCGTTGTTGAATATCGAGATCATAAACAGCAATGGTTGGTAGCCCTGCCAGTTTAGTCCAGTTTACACCACCATTGTTTGAGAAAAAACACCCAAACTCTGTTCCGACAAATAACAACTCTGGATTAACGTGGTCTTGTTTAATTGCAAATACGGCTCCTGTTTTTGGAAGGTCTCCAGCTATTGATCCCCATGTTTTCCCTTTGTCTGAACTCTTCATGAGGTATGGCTTAAAGTCTCCAGACCTGTGGTTGTTTAATGTCGCAAACACTACATTTTGATCGTGTAGACTTGCTGAAATCATATTTACTCGGGTGTTTTCCGGTACACCAGGAAAGTCCTTTACTTTAGACCAAGAGTCTCCACCGTTAATAGAAGTCTGTATTAATCCGTCATCGGTTCCAGCGTATAATAAACCCTTTAAAATTGGCGACTCGTCAAATGCTACAATGTTACCATAGATTGTTGTGGATTTGTTTTTCATGACAGCATCGATTGACCAAACCTGATCCATTACAGGAAGTTTATTTCTGTCTATTTGTTGTGATAGGTCGGGGCTAATGGTTTCCCAGTCATCTCCACGATTGACACTTTTAAATACTTTGTTGGCGCAGAAGTACAGTGTTTTATTGTCGTGTGGGGAAATAAGTAAAGGGGAGTCCCAGTTCCAACGGTATGCTAATTCATCTTTACCTGGCATGGGTTGTATGGGAGTACGTTCCCCTGATTTTTTGTCGTACCTCACTAGCCATCCGTATTGAGCTTGTGCGTATGTGATGTTCGGATTTGTGGGGTCAATCGCAGATTCAAATCCGTCTCCACCATTTGTTATAAACCAGTCTGAGTTTAAAATACCAGCATTGTTGATAGAGGCTGAAGGTCCTCCCATTGAGTTGTTGTCTTGCGTCCCTCCATAGATGTTATAGAAAGGATAGTCGTTATCTGTAGCAACTTTGTAAAATTGAATAATTGGAAGGTTGCTGTAGTATTTCCAATCAGTCGCATGGTTGTATGTTTCATAAATACCACCATCACATCCAACAATCCAGTGGTCAGGGTTGTTGGGGTTAATCCAAATGCAGTGGTTGTCTACATGCTTACTTGTTTCGCCTGTTTTTTTAAATGTTTTTCCACCATTGTCTGTATGGTGAAGCCATGTATTCATTGAAAAAACTTTGTTTACATCGGTTAAGTCACAAACAATTTCTTGGTAGTAATTTCCACTCGTTTTGTAGTTCGACATCTTGGACCAAGATTCACCACGGTTTGTTGATCTAAAAAAACCACCTTTATCTCCGCGTGCTTCTACAATTGCATAGATGTAATTTGAGTTAACAGGTGATACAGCAATACCAATTCTACCCATTTTTCCAGCAGGAAGCCCAGCGTTTATTTCTTTCCATGTCTGGCCTGCGTCTGTAGATTTGTAGAGTCCAGATTCTGGTCCGCCTCCAATGTAGGTCCATTCACGCCTTCTTCGTTGGTGTGCAGAGGCGTAAAGTATTGATGGGTTGTTGGGGTCTATTGCAATTTCAGAAACTCCTGTGTGTTCTGATATTTCTAGTGTTTTCTCCCAAGTTTCTCCTCCATTAATCGTTTTGTAAACTCCACGTTCACCGCCTTGACTCCATACAGGACCGTAGGCTGCTACCCAAACAATGTTTTCGTTTGTGGGGTGAATTATGATTTTTCCAATATGTTCAGAAGACTTAAGCCCCATGTTTTTAAAAGACTTTCCTCCGTCAACAGATTTGTATACACCATCGCCGTAAGCTACAGAGCGTTGGTTGTTGTTTTCACCAGTTCCAATCCAAACCGTATTTGGGTTTGTAGGGGCTAAAGCAACGCAGCCAATAGAGTAAGAACCATAATTGTCAAAAATAGGAGAGAAGGTTGTTCCATGATTTGTTGTTTTCCAAACCCCACCTGATGCTGCTGCTACATACCACATGTTGTGATTGTCTGGGTTTATAGCAATGTCTGCAATTCTTCCAGATGTTAAGGCAGGACCAATTAGCCTAAACTTCAAGTTTGAAACCGTTGAAGCTTTAATGCTTGTTGATTTATTTTTTTGAGCAAATGATAGTGTTCCGATGCAAAGTGCAAGAAACAAAGAAGTCAATTTTTTCATAGTACTGTTTTGAGAGCTTTAATTTAGCTAAAACTAAAAGAATATGGTGTAATGAACGATTTGTTTTTTTTCATGTGTAGTAGGGTTTTTACTGTAACCTTTTGCACTTTTCATGGTATATATAAATAAGAAAATAAGCTTGAATGAATAAGTTATACCTTTCCTTTTTCGCACTGTCGTTAAGCGTTTTTACGTTTGCTCAAGAAGCGTGTGATAATCCTTCAAAAAAAGTATTGAAAGTAATTGCTGAGGCGTTAAAATCGAAAGATACCCGTTCTGCTGTTGGTAAATTTAATGCCGCAATAGAAATGGATGAAGAAAATGCCAAAGCGTATTATGAATACGGGGTGTATGCCTATAATAATGCGATGAATTTTTATGAAACAAAACCAAACCCTTCAATGGGAGGTCGAAGCTTACAGAAATCAGAAGAGCTCTTTCGTGTTGTGTTGGATTTGTGTCCTGACTATCATGCAAATGCGTCCTATTATTTAGGTGTAATTAATTATATGCAACAGGAAATGCCTGAGGCAATTAAGTGGTTTAAAGCGTTTAAAAACTATAACCATTCTGATGTGAATCGATACCCGGAAGATTTTACGAAAAAATTAACGGATGTTAATGATGTGTTGACAGATTTAGAGAACGACCTTGTGTTAAAGTCAAATCAAGTACCATTTGCCCCGCAATTGGTGCGTAATGTTAGTACCTCAAATAATGAGTACTTCCCAATGATTTCTCCAGACAATGAATTGATTTTTTATACACGAAAATTAGATCGAAGTGATTTGGGGAGTATTCGGTCAAACGTTTTAGAAGAAATAACCTTTTCAGCACGAGCATCAATTAAATCCTCTTTTGATGGAGGGAGTCCGTTGAGTAAACCTTTCAATGATGGCTCTGTTCAGAGTTATGGTGCAGCAACACTTTCTGTTGATAATAAAGAGATGATTATCTGTGCGTGTAAATCAGAACAAATTTACGGGCAGGCTTATATGAATTGCGATCTGTATAGCACAACCTTTAAACGATCGGGAACAGGAGGGAATGACTTTCAATGGACAGAGTTGAAAAACATGGGGAGAAAAATAAATACGCCTGATGGATGGGAGGGACAGCCTTCTTTGTCTGCAGATGGAAACACCTTGTTTTATACGGTGAATAGGTCTACCTCTAGAAGCAATGATATTTATATTGTAGAACGTACTCCTGATGGAGAGTGGGGTGTTCCACGTGCCTTTGATGAGGTTAATACCGATGGAAAAGATAAAAGTCCATTTTTACATCAAGACAGTGAAACCTTATACTTTGTTTCAGAAAGCACCCAAGACCGCCATGGTGTAGGAGGCTTAGATATTTTTTACATCAGGAATGAAGATGGGGTTTGGACAGCACCTAAAAATATAGGTTATCCAATTAATTCAGAGTCAGACGAATTGGGCTTGTTTGTTTCGATTGATGGAGAGGTTGCTTATTATTCTTCGCATGTTGGAGGTAATTGGAATATTTATTCTTTTGAATTGTATGAAGAAGCACGGCCAAAATCGGTAGCAATACTTAAGGGTGAGTTAAAAGATGAGCTGGGAGGTGCAGTTGAAAACGCAACAATAGAGATTGCCTACGAAGGTTCGGGTGAAGTTACTCAGGTAAAAGTGAATGGTGATGATGGCAGATATGCAGCCATTGTTAAGACAGAGAAAAAGCAAGATGTAATGGTTACAGTTAAAAAGGAGGGGCACGCCTTTACATCTAAGGTGATTTCAAAAGAATTATTTGAAAAAGATGAGGTTTCAATTGAAGGGAAAGACCTTACTGTTAAAGAACTTAAGCTAGGAGAGTCGTATACAATTAATGATGTTCTTTATGCAACAAACTCAGCCGTAATGAATGACCGATCTAAATTTATTTTACAGGGGTTTGCACGTTTTTTACATCAAAACCCTACTCTAAATGTTTTAATTCAAGGCCATACAGACGATGTTGGGGATGCTGCTGAAAACTTAGTGTTGTCAACTGATCGTGCAGAAGGAGTGAGGGCTTATTTAGTTTCGTTGGGCATCTATGGAAGTAGGCTTTCAGCAAAAGGTTATGGTAAAACAATGCCTAAATTTAGGAATGATTCTTCGGCTAGCCGTGCTAAAAATAGGCGTACCGATTTTGTAATTGAAGGAATGTAAAGATGGAAGAGTTTAATAGAAAATCACACTGGGAGAATATTTATACTACAAAAGCGTTGAATGAAGTGAGTTGGTATCAAGAGAAACCAGAAACCTCAATTTCATTCTTAAACTCAGTAAGTATCAGAAAAGATGCAGCCATTATTGATGTTGGAGGAGGAGATTCTTTTTTTGTAGATTATTTATTGCAAGAAGAGTTTACGAATGTTACAGTTCTAGATATATCTGAGGCTGCTATAAAACGTGCCAAGTTACGTTTGGGTGAACAGGCTTCAAAAGTGAGCTGGGTTGTTTCAGATGTAACTAAATTTACCCCAACAATGAAATTCGATTTCTGGCACGATCGTGCAGCTTTTCATTTTTTGACAGATTTAACAGAAATTAAACGGTACAAAGAAACGGTGTATAATTCAATGAGCCTTAATGGGGATGTTGTAATTGGAACATTTTCAAAAACAGGCCCTCTAAAATGCAGTGGAATTGAAATTACACAGTATGCCCAATCTGATTTGATTCAGTTGTTTTCCGATTTTAAGTTTATTTCGGGTGTTGATCTAGTACACAATACTCCCTTTGATACAACACAAAACTTTGTGTTTTGCCATTTTAAAAATGGGTAGGAGGGTTGATGCTATTTTGTTATAATGTATGACCCTTCAATCAAAGTCTACTTTCGAAAAGTTTAAATCAACCTTATTCTTTATTCCAGGAATTTGTCCGCAATCAGAGTATTGCCAATGGATAATATTTTTGTGTTTTACTCGGTTTGGTGTGTTTGAATAATTCGCTATCCAAAATTTATAGCCCTCAAAAGCATTCTTGAACTTTGTATTGTAAAAGTGGTACGATGTGTAAATGATGGGGCGCTTTCCGGTGGCGTGTTCAATATACTTTAGCCAGGTTTTCATGTGTTTAATCAGTTCTATGGTTGAGTTTCCTTCTGTTTCAGCGTCTAATACGGGTGGTAGGTCACTTTGCTTACAGGTATAATTCCTGAGAAAATATTTTGCCTGTGTGGTCGGGTTTGCTTTTGGGTTAAAGAAGTGGTAGGCGCCATGTGTAATGTTTAGCGCTGTTAGTTGTTTTCTGTTTGATTTCCACTGTGGATCAAGAAAGTGAGTTCCTTCAGTCGCTTTACAATAAACAAATTTGATGAGTGAATCAGTATCTTGATTAAAGAGTTCCCAATCTATGATGTCTTGGTGATGAGAAACATCAATTCCATAGCTCTTAAAAGTGGGAGGGAGTGTTTTTAAGCTTAAGGTTTTAGCGTGTATTTCTTTTTCTGGTTTTTTATAGAGTAGGAGTAATCCTACAGCCAAAACCCAGGTGAATATAAGTAAGGGGACAACTGATGTTTTCTTTTTACGTTTTCTCACGTATTAAAAATAAAAAAAGCCTTTCATCATTTGATGAAAGGCTCTAACTATTTTTGAATAAGTTATCTTAGTTATAGATTCTTCTCTCTTTAATACGAGCAGACTTACCAGTTCTTTCTCTGAAGTAAAAGATACGTGCTCTACGAACAACACCTCTTTTGTTTACTGTAATACTGTCGATAGATGGTGATGCAGATGGAAAGATACGTTCAACACCAACGTTACCAGACATTTTTCTAACTGTAAATGTTCCTGTAGCATCAGAGCCTTTGCGTTGTAGAACAACACCTTGAAATTGCTGAATACGTTCTTTAGTACCCTCCTTAATTTTGTAAGAAACGGTAATTGTATCTCCACTTTTGAAATCAGGAAGGTTTTGTGCCTCAACTAATTCAGTTTCAAGTTCTTTTATAAAATCCATGTCGTTTAATTTCTTTTTCTATTGCCCAATTCGGGGTGCAATATTACGAATAATTTTGGAAAACAGCATGCTAAATCAACTTTTTTTGACAAAAAAATACATTTTTAATTTGGATGCAAAATCCCTGAGACCGTGAAGCTACTAAGAAATTATATAAATAGATGTATTTGAAGTAGATTTACGTAGTTTTGTCTAAAATTGAATAAAATGTCAGTACATAATAATAACGTAAAGAAAGTAACCACTCATGTGCTTCAACAGATGAAACACGAAGGTGAAAAAATTTCAATGTTAACCGGCTATGATTTTACAATGGCTCGAATCATTGATAGGTCGGGGATTGATATAATATTGGTTGGTGATTCGGCTTCTAATGTGATGGCGGGACATGAGACAACACTTCCTATAACGTTAGACCAGATGATTTACCATGCTTCTTCAGTGGTCAGAGGTGTGGAGAGAGCGTTGGTTGTTGTGGACATGCCTTTTGGTTCTTATCAAGGGAATTCAATTGAAGCTTTATCTAGTGCTATTCGAATAATGAAAGAATCTGGAGGTCATTCTGTGAAAATGGAAGGTGGACAAGAGATTTTAGAATCAATTACACGAATTTTAACTGCTGGGATCCCGGTAATGGGACACTTGGGTTTAACGCCGCAGTCAATTTATAAATTTGGAACGTACGTTGTAAGGGCAAAAGAAGAGGAAGAGGCTGCGCAATTGATTGCAGATGCTAAGGCTTTAGAAGCTGCAGGGTGTTTTGCGATTGTTTTGGAAAAAATTCCATCTGACTTAGCAGCACGTGTAGCAAAAGAGTTGACGATTCCAATTATCGGGATTGGTGCAGGTAATGGTGTTGATGGACAGGTCTTAGTTGTTCATGATATGTTGGGGATTAACAATGAGTTTAACCCACGATTTTTAAGAAAGTACCATAATTTACACGACGAAATGATGAGTTCATTTCACCGCTATATAGAAGATGTGAAGTCTGGTGATTTTCCAAATAAAAGTGAACAGTATTAACTGTAGAATTTAGTGGTGTCGAATAGCTCTTCAAATCGTACTTCTCAACATGATTTACTCGTTTTACACGAAGACAACCATACTATAGTTGTTAATAAACGACCTTCTGATATTGTACAGGGAGATAAAACGGGCGATTTGCCTCTTTCGGAGGTGATAAAAGCTTACCTCAAAGAAAAATTTAATAAACCAGGAAATGTTTTTTGTGGGGTTGTTCATCGATTGGATAGGCCTACAAGTGGAGCACTCGTTTTTGCGCGTACATCCAAAGCCCTTTCACGATTAAACGAGCAGTTTAGAGAAAAATCCACACAGAAGGTTTATTGGGCTGTGGTAGAGAAAATGCCTGCTCAAAAATCAGGAAGGTTATCACATTATTTAAAGAAGAACGAGAAGCAGAATAAGTCTTATGCATACGAAAAGGATATTGCTGGGGCTAAACATGCTGTATTAAATTATAAGTGGTTGGCATCTTCAGATAAGTATCATTTATTAGAGGTTGAACTGGAAACGGGGAGGCATCATCAGATTCGTTGTCAGCTATCAACAATGGGTTGTATCATTAAAGGAGATGTTAAATATGGTGCCAGAAGATCCAATAAGGATGGGTCCATTCATTTACATGCAAGAAAACTTGAGTTTATACACCCAACAACGAAAGAGCCTGTGAGTGTTATTGCTCCCGTACATAAAGAATCACTTTGGAACTATTTTGAAGAGCTTATCTTAGGCTAGTTATAAAAAAAAAAATAAATTTTCAAGCATGAAAAACCACACAATTGTAGATGTAAGAACACCTGAGGAGTTTATGGGTGGGCATGTAGCAGGTTCAATTAACATTCCTCTACAAGAACTTGTTGAAAGAGAATCTGAGGTAATGACCCTTGCGCAACCTATTTTGTTTTGTTGCCTAAGTGGAGCTCGAAGTGGACAAGCAACGCAGTACTTTAAATCAAAAGGCCTCGATTGTGAGAACGGTGGTGGATGGTTAGAGGTGAATCAGATGTTGAACACCGAAGGGTAAATTAATTAAGTTGTGAAAAAAGCAGGGGGTTATAGATTAATTGTTTGATCTGAAAATTGTGCTTTTTCCATGTTTATAAGTTGATCTGAACCATCTCGGTTTGATATGTTGTCGCTAATGGTAGTGATTCCACTAGTACTTGATATTGTATATTCCGAAAAACTGCCTAAAAATACTCCTGTGTCAACTCCTTCACCACCATCCAGTATATTGTTCCCAGAATTACCAGTAAAAATATTGTTCAGGTTGTTTCCTAATAACCCTGACGAATTATCACCGGTTAATTGAACGTCCTTATAGTACTGTGATTCATTTGTGTATAACACATTGTTTGTTTTATTTAAAGAGAAAATTCCCGAAAAGTTACTTGAAATATAAACTGTAGAAGTAAAGTACTTTGGTAAAAATGTTTCTAAGACAGATGTTGTAAGTGGGTCTCCGGCTATAGCTGCCTCTCTAGAAAGAAACAAATAAGGGTTGTTTGTTGTGGTTTTGTATTCAGTTAGTCCCCAATATGTATCGTTATAACTGGCAAATAATTCATTGTCGTAGTCAGCTACAGGTAGGCCTCCCCATGGAATAAATATATGATTGTCAATTGCATTTGCTGTTGCCTTTTCCAGTTCTTTTTGAAATTCAGGAAGTACAGCAGAAATTCCAAGGTCATGGACAAAATGAAGGATTTCTTCGAGCGCAGCATTTCGAACACTTTGATTTAAATATTCAGCTGAACCAATTGTAACTGTTTCATCTGCTTGAAGGTCTTGACCATTAATTCCGCTATTGTTGTTAGAGACACTGTTGGCATTGTTGAACATGGTCATGGCGCCATTTTGGTTGGCTATGTTGTTTGTAATGGCATCTTTGTTTCCGTAAACAATGGAGTTGTCATTGCTTAGGTAATGTTCTAAAACGGTACGTGTATAGGCAACTTGTTCAATTGTCCAGTTTGCTTGTGCGAGCATGTGAATACGCCTTCCGTTGGGCGCTGTTACTTGTGTGTACCATTTAAATGTCGATCTTATTTTTGAATCAACAGAAGTAGGTAGCTCTACAACATTTAATTCTCCATTGTCCGTATTTATTGATTGAAGGGATGCAACGGCATCATCTGAATTTCCTTGCACGTTTGATGTGTAGTTTGCTTCGAGTGAATCTTTTTTACAGCTTATCGTTGTGCAAATCAAAAGAAATACAATGATTATTTTGGTGTAAAAGTTCATAGGTTAAAGGTTTAGTGTTGTTTCAATTCCAATAGTGTGAAATGAAGGGACAAGGTTCAGGTATTTAATGGTAAAGTTGTACGAATATAGCGGTGTAAAAGTCAATTCATGATTACCTATGTTTACTTTATATCCAATTCCTATTGAAGCTTCGGGTCTTGTGAAAAAGTAATTGTTAGGTCGTCTGTAATACTGAATTCCCTTAGGATTTCCGTTTGAATAGGTAGAAGCGTACCTTGAGGGAAGTAAAAGATTAAAGCCTAAATCACCTCGAATAGAAAGTTTCTCAGATTTTAAAGGAAGTGTATAGCGCACTCCCCACCCTAAGTATAACATACTGTGCATACTTTTACAGGTGTAAGTGGATGAAATTAAATTATTGTTTTCATCTAATTCAAAATAGGGCATATTTTTCAATGTTTCATTAAAAGCATGTGTCTTAACTTTTAAATAATAATCAGTTGATTTTTTGCTGGTTTTAAAGTTCCGCAAGAATCCCACAGACCAGTTGTACGAGAAGGGTTGGGCGTAATTTGAATTGGTGGAAGTTGTATTGGCTCCAATTTGAGTTAAAATAGACTATTTGGACTCGTTTAACTTATTCAAGCTTTGAGCGTGTGATAATAGGGCTGTAAAAAAACAACAAGTAAATAAAATTAATATCCGGCTCATAAGTGAAAGTTGATGATCGTTTCGCTAAAGTACGCTAAAGTAACGATGCTTGTTCTGTGGATATTGCCTTTTCGAGGTATGTTTGGAAGCAGTCGAACTACATTTTTAATGTTAACTGGTATTCTCTCGGGGTCATTCCCTCGATTTTCTGAAAGGCTGTGTAAAATGTTGAATTATTTTGAAAACAGAAGTACCAATGCATCAGCAGAGTCTTTTAATGCCAAAATTAAAGCCTTTAGATCTCAATTTAGAGGAGTAAGAAACGTAGCTTTCTTTTTATTCAGATTAACTGAAATTTATGCGTAGCCCCCAACTTTTGATCTTGATCCCGATAGTGCCAGTCGACGGTCCGTAGAGAGAGCTTAAAAAATATTTATAGGTACAAAAAAAAGGAAGCTCAAATGAACTTCCTTTCCTGTGATCTGGCTGGGGCTCGAACCCAGGACCCATACATTAAAAGTGTATTGCTCTACCAACTGAGCTACCAAATCGTTGCGCTAACGCGGGTGCAAATATACACCTATTATTTGTTTTGTCAATCATTTTAATAAAAAAAAACACGGTTTTTTTTTACTTGATTAAAAATGAGGAAGTTAATTTTTAAATTATTTAATAATTGTGTGGTTAATCTCTTTTACTTACTTTGCATATTGTATGCAAAGAGTAATTCTTATAGGTTTTATGGGGTGTGGTAAAACGACGCTTGGTAAAAAGATGGCAAGACAATTAAACATTCCGTTTATTGATTCAGATGTAGAGATAGAGCGTCTGAATCAATTGTCTGTTGGAGAAATTTTTGGTCAGTTTGGGGAGTCTGGTTTTCGAAAAATGGAAACCGATTTTATTTCAAGCCTTGAGGAACGAGGTGATTTTGTTTTGGCTACAGGTGGAGGTATGCCGTGTGTTGGTCGTAATATGGAGTTGCTTAATGAACTGGGGGTTACTTACTACTTAGACCGTCCAGCAAAGGAGTTGGTTCATCGATTACAAAATGCAAAAGTAAAACGACCGCTGCTAGAAGGAATGGTTGGGGATGAATTGCTCGAGTTTGTTGAGTTAAAATTGACCCAGCGTGATGAGTACTATAAACAATCACAGGTGATTCTTTGTAGGGAGGATCAAAATTCAGCAGATATTATTCGGATAAATGGCCTTCTTCATCCTCGCCAAAGAAACTAATAGAGCCTCCAGAACGTTCATTTTTCATTAAAAAAGCATGTAGTGTTATACTTGCGATTAGAACCAGTAAGGCTATCTTATCAAAGGTTGTTGTATCGGACAGGAAGTAGTTTAAATTCAAGTAAAACACACTCATTCCAAGGTAAAACCCTACGCCTCCAAGAACGAAGTATGAAAATTGTTTTTTTTTGCGGTAGAGTAAAATTAATCCAAAAAACACGACTCCCCAACAAATGATTGCGACTGCATGGAATGTTAGTAGACGCGGTAAAAATGTATTTGTTTCAAACCCCAATTCCAATCCGCGTTTTTGAATTATTTGTGCTACAGGAATTCCTTTTTGTTCAAGAATAATTGAGCGCATGGTAATTGTGAAATAGCTCACGCTGTTCCAGAGCATAAAGGTTGCCCAAATAAATAAGTTACACGTAAAGGTTATTTTTGTGTAAATATCTGGGCTTTCTTTTCCAAAAATAACATTTCGGAACTTAATAAGGAGTGGGGCAGGGCTTTGAAATTTATCCGGATTAAGTTCTTTCATAAGGAATTAATCTACAGTTACAACAAGGTATTTAGAGAGCTTCCAGAATTCTGAATGGTCTAAAATTTGAATTGTTGTTGTGTTTTTATTGGGTGTAAGTTGGTAAGACGTTTTTGGGTGATAGGTAATAAAATGAAGGTCCTCTCCAAAAATTTTAATTGCTGCTGTTTTTGTTGCGTCAATGCGGGTGAAGTACTCATCGTTTAAATCATCTTTGAGTATTATCTTTTTTCCTATGCCCATAAAGCCATTTTTTTTCTCAACAACTCCATTTTCGCGTAGTTCTTGCTCTGACCCATACGAGTAGTAAACAGCATTCATCTCGTCTGTCATTACATCGAGTTTAACTACTTGTTCTTCATAGGCTTCGAATAATATGGCGTATTCACGGTCTAGATTTTTTAACTCACTTTGTAAGAGCTTTATTTGTTCATCTTTCCACTGAATATCTTTGAGTAAAGATTCAACCATGACCTCAAGCTCTTCAATTGTTACGTTGTTGCTTGTTAACTGCTCTTGCATTTGAAGTACTTTTCTAGAATTGTCTTCGCGCAAGTAGTTTATATGTTGAATTTCTTCGAGAATCCATTTTTTATCGTCTGTTGAGATTTCGTTGTTCTCAGAAATGGCTCTAATCTCATCTTTGCGAATACCAATGGCTTCTAGGTTGGATTTTACCTCGTTAAAAAACGCCAGCGATTCGTTAATGATAGAATCTTTCATTGCATGATCAAGTTCCAGCTGACTGATTTTGTTTTGTAGTGAAGCGAGTTTTGCTGAGTTCACGTCTGTTTGGGTTGCAGGTGATTCTTGCTTACAACTCGTAAAAATGATAGAGGTAATAAATAGTGCTGTTAGAATTCTAAGCATCGCTTTTAGGTTTATTGTTTCTTAATACATTTCGAAGTTACTTTCTTTATTTTAAAATCAATTAAAAATAAGGCAGTAATTAATCCCTTTTAAAACCTTGTCCGTTTTATTATCTTTGAAAGAAAAATTAAAAATATGCTTAAATATTCAATCTGTTTCCTTGTTTCAATGCTTGTTTATACATCTTTTTCACAAAGCGTAAACTATAGCTTAAAGATGCCTAAACCTCAAAACCACTATTACCATGTTGAAATGGAAATTAGTGATGTGAATAGCACTGAAATTGATGTTAAAATGCCAATCTGGGCACCTGGATCATATTTAGCAAGAGAATTTGCAAAGAGTGTTAACTTGGTTAAGGCACATGATGATGCAGGGAATGAACTTTCTGTAAAAAAGGTGAACAAGAATACATGGCGAATTTCAAAATTAAAAGAGCAAAAACTTACGGTAAACTACGAGGTGTATGCATTTGAACTTTCGGTGAGAACGAGTTTCCTCGATTTAACACATGGGTTTGTAAGTGGGTCAGGAGTGTTTATGTATGTAGAGGGTGCAAAAAACAACAGCGGACACCTTCGTGTGTTTCCACATGAATCATTTAAAACAATTACCACAGCGCTAAAGCAAGATCGAGAGCTTGCTGTAAAAGATGCTTCCACTGTTTATACGTTTAAAAACTATGATCACTTAGTAGATTGTCCAATTGAAATAGGTAATCAGCGTTTATTTTCTTTTAATGCCTCTGGAGTTAATCATGATGTTGCGATGTATGGTTTTGGGAATTATAACATTGAAACATTGAAGAAAGACATGGCAAAGGTAGTTGAGTCTGCTACGGCAATATTTGGTAAGAATCCCAATAAAGAATACACATTTATTATTCACAACGTGGTAAATGCTCAAGGTGGGTTAGAGCATACCAACTCTACGGTGTTGAGTGTGAATCGTTGGACTTATACAGGAAAAGAATACTTAGGGTTCTTGAAATTGGTGGCGCATGAATACTTCCATTTGTGGAATGTAAAACGTATTCGCCCAGTAGCGTTAGGACCATTTAATTATGATGAAGAAAATTATACATCGTTGTTGTGGGTGATGGAAGGTTTTACTTCTTATTACGAGAAAATGATTCTACTTCGAGCTGGGTATTACACGCAAACAGATTTGTTAAGAAGTATGTTTAGCAGTTTGAATTATGTTGAGGGCTCTACGGGGGCACGTGTTCAACCTGTTTCTCATGCCAGCTTTGATGCGTGGATTAAAGCATATCGCTCTAATGAAAACAGTCATAATACAACAATGTCTTACTATTCAAGAGGTTCTGTTATTGCAATGATGTTAGACGCAATGATTATTAAGAAATATGAAGGAAGTAAAAACTTGGATAATTTTATGCAGCATATTTATGCAACGTACTATGAGCAAAAAAACCGTGGATTCTCTGAAGGTGAATTTAAGCAAGAGTTGGAAGCCTTTTTAGGTGAAAACATGGATCAGTTTTACGCGAGTTATATCGATGGGACAGAGATCCCAGACTATAACAAGATATTTTCTCCAGTAGGATTAAACGTATCGTATGTAGGCAAGCCTGAACCAAGTGTTGGTCTGAGTTTAGCGAGTTCAGGAGGGAAGGCTATTGTAAAAGCAATTCGCAGTAACTCAGCCGCAGAAGATGCTGGAATTAGTGTGAACGATGAAATTATTGGTTGTAATGGAATGCGGGTTGATAAAGCATCATTAGACGGGTATTTTAAAAGTGTTCAAGTGGGCGAGAAAATTGAAATTTTATTTGCGCGCGACGAACAATTGTTTTCAACGGATATTGTCGTTACAGCTTATGAAAAACCTAAATTTAACTATACAGTGAGTACTGAAAAAAAGCGCAGTAAATTGTTTAATTATTGGTTGAAGTAGCATGAGGTTAGTTGTTTTTGTAATTGCTCTATTTTGTTCTGTATGGACGTTTTCACAATCTGATTTTGAAACCGTTCAATTAAGACTGCCTAAAGATGCGGTCTATACCTATTCACAAATTGAACCTTCTATTGCTATTGACCCGAATAACCCGAAGCATATAGCTGTTGGCTCTGTGTTATCCGATTATTACTATTCTACGAATGGTGGCAAAAAATGGAAGAGCAAAACATTAACCAGTAAATTTGGAGTGTATGGTGATCCTGTCTTGATGTTTGATAAGAAGAGTCGTTTGTACTACTTTCACCTATCGAGTAACCTTCCTGCATCACATTTAAGCCGTATTGTTTGTCAGTCTACAGAAAAGCTATGTAAGGGTTTTAATGAGGGAACTTTTCCTAAGCCAAATGGTACAAAGGTTCAAGATAAACATTGGACAGTATTGAACCAGGATAATAACGAGATATACATGACGTGGACACAGTTTGATGCTTATGATTCAAGTGACCCTAAGGATACATCAATTATTGTGTTTTCAAAGTCAAAAGATCAAGGACTATCTTGGTCTGACCCTTTGCGAATTTCTAAATTTGGAGGAGATTGCCTCGATGGAGACAATACTGCTGAGGGGGCTGTTCCTGCAGTTGGGCCTAATGGTGAAATCTATGTTGCATGGGCAGGGCCAAAGGGATTGGTTTTTCAACGGTCATTAGATGGTGGAACAACATGGTTGGATGAAGAAGTTCAAATTCAGCGTCAATATGGAGGATGGGACTTGGATATACCAGGTGTTTACCGTGCAAATGGGCTTCCAATATTGAAGTGTGACTTAAGTAATGGTCCAAATAGAGGAACGCTTTATTTAAATTGGTGCGACCAGAAGAATGGTGAAAACGATACCGATTCGTGGTTGTTGAAATCAACAGATGGCGGAGAGACGTGGAGTAAACGAATTAAGGTTAACCAGGATGGTTTAGGGAGTCATCAATTCTTTACATGGATAGCCATCGATCGGCATACAGGATATCTTTATTTTGTTTATTACGATAGAAGAAATTATAACGATACGCAAACCGATGTGTATATCAGTACTTCGCGTGATGGAGGAGAGACATTTGTAGATACGCGTGTTTCAAAATCACCATTCATACCAAATCCAAATTTATTTTTTGGAGATTATTTAAATATTGATGCCGTTAATGGTGTTATTCGTCCAATTTGGCCACGTGTCGACAATGGAACGTTTTCTCTTTGGATTGCTTTGGTTCAAGAAGACCAACTTTTTAAATCTCGGTAGGTCAGATGCGGGTAATTTTGATTACCAAAGAAAGGGAATTACAGCTTTGCGATTCTTCGGGTAGTTCTTAAAGTTTTCGTAGTACCATTCATGGTGGTTTAAAGTTCTTGGAATTAAATTACAAAAAGTCCAAATGGCAAAGCTAAGTCCAGGTAGACTCCAAGCAACGACAGCAAATCCAAACCACTCAATAATTTCACCAAAATGATTTGGACAGGAAACGTAGTTGAACAACCAGCTACGTGGAATTTGGTACCCTTTATTTTCGGCTCTTAGGTTTATTAATCGTGTATCGGCAGAATGATTAATGTATGTTCCAATAATGTAGAGTAAGAGCCCAGTAATGATGTTAGGAGCATAGTATGTTAATGTATCGTTTGGGATGTTTAGATACCCTAAAAAATAACCGTTTACAAAGCCGTTTATTAGATTGAAGAAGATTGCGCTGAATACAATTGTCAATGGAATTTTTTTTCCTGCTGTTTTTAATCGAAACGGAAAAATTACGGTTCTGTTGAAGTAGTGTAATACCCACATCCCGATAAGTAGCCATGTTAACCAGTTTTTTTCGGCTGGGCCAATAATGGTGATGAGTGGAAAGGTTAATAGTGCAGGTAGTTCCATGACGAACCACCCCCAGTGATTGTCCATGCGTTTTCCCCATAATTCATTAGAATGGCGGCCGTAAGGAGCCCTGATTTTTAAGAAAACAAGAGATATAAGGGTGATGATGGCAATTGCTATCCATGCCCATACAAAACATGTGAACCAACTCATTGTATTAGTTGTTAATTGTTTCTTCTAACCATTTATAAAATTCAGTATGCCAAATTAAGCTGTTTTGATAGTCCAATACCCAATGGTTTTCTTCTGGAAAATAAAGTAATCTGCTTTTTATTCCTTGTAGCTTTGCGGCTTGATAAGCCTCTAATCCTTGCCCAATAGGAACCCGGTAATCTTTACCTCCTTGTATAATCATAATTGGTGCAGTCCAGTCCTCTACACGCTCTGATGGGTTGAATGCGTTGTGGCTTTGTTGAGCTGTTTTATTGTTTTTATCCCAATATGCTCCACCTAAATCCCAATTTACAAAAAAGAGTTCTTCAGTAGTTCCGTACATGCTTTTCCAGTTAAAAATTCCGTCGTGTGCTATAAAGGTTTTAAATCGTCCTTCATGAATGGCTGCTAGATAAAAAGCGGAATACCCACCATAGCTTGCCCCAATACATCCTAATTTATCTTTATCTACATAGGTTTCTTTTGAAAGATCGTCAATTGCAGAAAGGTAATCTTGCATGTTTTGACCACCGTAATCTTTACTTATTTGTTCGTTCCACGCAACGCCATATCCTGGCATTCCTCTACGGTTTGGCGCAATAATAATGTATCCATTTGCTGCCATTAGTTGAAAGTTCCAGCGGTAAGAATAAAATTGACTCAATGCTCCTTGTGGTCCTCCTTGACAATATAATAAAGTAGGGTAGGTCTTTGTTGAGTCAAAATCTGGAGGATAAATAACCCACGATAACATACTTTTTCCGTCTGTTGTTTTGACCATACGTTTAGTAACCGTACTTAAATTAATGCTGTTATAAAATTCATCGTTGGCATGTGTGAATTGAATCATGTGCCCAGATTTTAGGTCTACGGTGTACAACTCTGTTGTGTGATTCATGTCCCTGCGGTTTACGACCATTGTTTCCCCCGATTGGCCTACAATACCATTTACATCAAATTGACCATGCGTAATTTGGCGTGGTAATTTTAACTTTTCAAGTCGCTTAGGGATTAATACTTCAAATAAATGGACCGTCCCTTTAACTGGAGCGGTAAAATAAATTCGATCTGCGTTTTCACCCCAAGTAAACCCGTTGACTGTACCATCCCATTCAGCAGTTAGATTCCATTTACTACCCTCGTTAACTAGTATGATGTCATTTTTATCTGATTCGTAACCATCTCGTATCATTTGAAGATAGGCTAGACTTCCTGTTTTTGAGAAGGCGGGCTGTGTATCGTAACCTTTGTTTTCTTCGGTTAAATTAATTGTTTTTTTGTCTGCAAGGTTGTATTGATATATGTCTGTATTTGTACTGGTAGCATACGCTGTTCCAGATTGTTTTTTAGTTACATAAAGTACAGATTCTCCATCTGCACTCCAAATGTAGTCTTCTCCACCTCCAAACGGCTTTTGAGGACAATCAAAAGGTTCTTCACTCATAATGTCAACACGTGCTCCCGTTTCTTTTTCTTCAATAAGAACATGGCTGTATTTTCCATCTTCCCATGTGTCCCAGTGCCTGTAGTTTAGATCGTTATAGACCATCATGTTCGATTGAGTTAATTCGGGGTACAAGTCGGTTCCACGTATTTTTTCAATGGCAACATCTTCAGTAATCAGGCTGTACTTCCCGTTTGGTGATGTGTGGGGACTTGAAACAATGAAATCACTATAGTTTTGAATTTCTTTAGCTTCACCTCCTGCTAAAGGTTTGATTAGTAATTTAGAGTTGCGTGTGTTTGATTTGATGTCAACTTTAGAGATGCTATAAATAACATTTAGTCCATCATCCGAAATTCCAACAGCAGATACCCGATTTAATTCAATTAAATCACGGGGTGTCAGGTTTTCTTTTTTTTCTGAATGTTGTGAAAACCCACTAAAGGATGTAAGTTGAGTTGCGAGTAGTGTTACGGCTATACGTGTTTTATAATTCATAAAGTAAATGTTTTGTATTAAAACCCTTTTTAAGGGGTACTAAAGATAGGAAAACTCATTTATTGAGCGGTAAAACACGAAGAGAATGAACTGGATTTAGGATTACTCTATTGGACCGTGCTGGAATTGCATTCCTTTATTGTTGATCACAGGGAAGAAGTACTTGATGTCTAAGGCAAAGTAAGAACCGCTAACATCGCCATAAATAGCACTTTTATATCCTTCGTGCTCGTAAATAGTTTGCAGGTTGAATATTGGCGCCATTGGTACTTGTGCAGAGCCTCCTAAATAGAAGAAACCACTTTTTTTTGTTCGGTATTCGAAGCCCATGTTTGCATTAAGCGCTGCGCCAAATTTATTGTTGACGATGCCTGTATGGTGAAATTCATTGGCGCCTAGTGTCTTTGTTGTGACCCCAATTCGGGTTGGTTTCATTGTTAGAGATGTGCCGAGAGAGGCGTTCATGTAGAATTCCTTAGATAATGGAATGTAAAAAAGAATGTTTATTGGGACGCCGTAATTGATAAAACTCATGTCATTTTCGGCGTATATAGCTGAGTCGGGAAGAGCTACGTTTAGGTTGAAGTTTCGTTGGTAAAAGTTAATTCCAGTTTCTATTGAAACGAGTTTTGTAATTCCTGCACGAACAGTTGCTCCAAATGAATATCCTGTACGTTGTGTTATTTGGGAGTTAAATTGAATGGAATCTGTATCTGTAGTAGAAAATGTGTGTTCTTTTTGACCGATGTATTTTGCTGGAAATAAAGGGCGTATTTGAATTCCAAAATAGGAGGGAACGCGTGGTTTTATTCCTTGTCCATATGAAAAGGATGTGACTATAAGTAACGCAATTGATAATACCAGTTTCATATTCATGTTAAACGTCAAGTAGTAATGTTTTATTTTATTGAGTTATCGTTTTAGCTGAAGTTGTTGCATTGTTGTACGAAGCAATTTTTTTACGACTCTCACAGTATCCTATTACTGATAACACCAACATTACCAGTCCAATAACTAGCACGATGTATCGTAACGCTTTAAATGGTATGAATGGTTTTTTGTGCTTGGCTTCAACTAAAAAGTTTAATTTTTCTGTTTTCTTATAGTCCTTTTTATGAACCCCATATAAGGTGTAGGTATTGCCTCGTTTTTCTGCTTCCCCCTTTTCAAACCAGATGTTTTGTTTTGTTAATTCTTCTTCAAAAGATGCGGCACGTTCAGGGTCAGGAAAACGGTATACGATATAATTTTGGTTTGTTGGATGCTGAACGTAATTTACTAGTCCAAGATCCAAGCTATGATCTACTGGGTTTTCCATTCTGTTGTGTATTCTAGTGGTTTACGGTGTCCTTTTGGCCATTCAATATTTGGATAGCCAATATAAAAAAGACCTAGGCATTTATCTTTTTCCCCCAACTTAAGAAAATCATTCATTTCTTGCGTGTAAATAAGTTTGGGCGTAGACCAAAAACCACCTAATCCATATGCGGTACATGTTAAATACATGTTTTGAATTGCGCAAGCAACGGCCTCTATCTCTTCTATTTCTAAAATACGTTCTTCTGCTTGTCGTTCCATACAAACTGCAATTACTGAAGAGGCCATTTTAGGGCGGTTTAATAATTTAGCCAGTTTTAGATCATTTTGTTGATCCTTTGGAGTTAGGCTAAGGTATGTTTTTGCTAAAAAATCACCAAGGGACTGTCTAGCATCTTCCGAGAATACTTTAAATCGCCACGGCTGTGTGTTTCCATGCGTAGGTGCCCATTGCGCGTTGTTTAGTATTACTTCAAGCTGCTCTTTGTGAACTTTTCGATCACTGAATTGCTCTGGGTATATTGTTCTACGTTCTCTTATGAGTTCGTTGATTTCGGATAGGTTGAAACGCATGTAATTAATTTTGGTTAAAATTAGTAAAAACCTGAAGTACCTGAAAATTGATTTGTAGTTATATTTTACCGTTCGAGGTGTTCATTACCTCGCTCCCGAGCACGTTTGATGTAAAAAAAAGTTTTATCAATTGTTTCGTATTGACCATTTGGATTAGGCCCTAGTGCTGGGCTTGCAACGCAATATCCCGCTGCGTCAATCAAGGTGTATTGTGGGTATGATTCAATGCGATAATTTTTCCATAAAGAACTTGATTCGGACATAGCATATACATCCCAAGGAATAGATTGAATTAGGTGACTTGCTTTCTTTGATGGTGTTTTTGTTTTTTTGTAAACGGAGACAAATTGAACAACATCGCTGTATTTTGAGAAGGTTTCAATTAATACTGGAATTTCTTGTTCGCTACGTTGGCTTTCAGGGTCAAAAAAATGAATATAAAGGTGTTTTCCTTTAAAGTTGTGTAGTGTTTTCGTGCTTTTTCCTTCTTCAATAAAAACAATTTCTGGGGCTTTGGCTCCCGGAACGAGTGTTGTAATACGTGTTATAAGGTTTTTAGCAATTTCTTGATTTGCTTTAAATAAACACTTATTCGAAAGGCTGTCTAGAATGGTTGCTACATTTGTTTGAGGGAATTGAGGGGAGTGATAAATTTCAGAAAGGGATTTTATCATGATCAATTCACGAATCCTAAGGTTGATTAAAGTGTAATCTCTTCCAAGTGCTTTCATTACTAGGGTAGGGCTACTTTGAAGTACTCCTTCATATACGGATTGATTCACGTCATCTGAAAGCCGCGGGATAATATTCTGATAAAAATTAGAAATGTAAGACATGTACACCTCGTTGTTGTATTGAACCGGTGTGTACTTGATGTAAAAGTCATGTTTTTCATCCCTACCACGTTCTGTTGAGGTTTGAATGTTATCTAATCCAGCAATAGAGAATCGAATGTGTGTTTTAAAATAAGTACTTGTGTCTTTTTTGTATGCTTCTTCTACGTTTAATTTAAAGCGATCGAAATTCTCAGAAAACACCTGTGGCTCTAGGTTTTTCCTGTAGTAGTTGTTTCCTATGAAACGGTACATCCACTGCTCAAAGTCTAAGATTTTATAATTGATATCTGTACTGTCTAGCTTGAAAAATCCAATTTCAATACTGTTTCCAGTTGGTTTGTAGGGTTCGTAGGCGTCTTTTTCCGGTACAAAAACATCATAAAGTCCGCCTGGTTGAACAAAAATGAATCCCTTGTTATTCTTCGATTTTACAATTATTTTTTGCGTTATAGGCGTGTTAAAACTCAATGAGAATGTGCTGTCCTCTTTTACTGTTGAGGATGTTATCAATGTCTCCATGTTGCTAAAGTAGTCTGCAATTTCATAAAGCTCAATAGATGCTCCAACATACGCTGGTGCAAGGCCTTTTATTGTAACATTTTGTGCAAATGAAAGGCTTGTAGCTAAGGTGATGGAAATGAAGAAGAGTATACGCATATTCTAATCGTTAATTCAACAACACGTGTTGTAATACATTTGCTGTTTTATATTAAACGAGCAGGTTGGAATTGGTTACGAATTGCCCAATTTCCCCGCCATTTTTATGTATCTCTCGAATGATTGATGCATTTATTGCTCCATACTTTTGCTCTGTAAGAAGAAATACGGTGTCAATACCAGAAAGATCAAAGTTCATATGAGCAATTGATTTTTCATATTGAAAGTCTTTGGAATCTCGTAGCCCTCGAATAATGTGTGTTGCACCAAGTTCTTTGCAAAAATTAACGGTCAGGTGTTTAAATTCGGAAACTCGTACGTTTGTGTCACCTTTAAACAGTGAGTTAATATGGGTGATTCGCTTGTTTAAATCGAATAAATATGTTTTTGAGCTGTTGATTCCGATGCCTATAATGACCTCATCAAAAAGGCTTAAACTTTTTCTAACAACTACCTCGTGGCCTTTTGTAAAAGGGTCGAATGAGCCAGGAAATAAACCTATTTTTTTCATGATTGAGATGTTTAGTTAGATCAATAAGACCTAAAGTTATTCAAAAAAGCTAAAGTGAACGTTCCCGTACATGCGAGAAAATTCAAAATGGGCTACCTCTTCGAGGTTTGTTTCCCTTCCGTGCTCAATAATTAACACGCCATCTTTATTCAAAATATTGCGTTCAAAGACCAGTTCAGCAATTTTAGCATGGTGCTCATATATATAAGGAGGATCAGCAAAAATCAGGTCAAACTTCAATTCAGTTTTTTCTAAAAACTTAATGATATCTGCTTTATAAACAGTCATCTCGTTTTCACAACCCAATTCTTTCACAACGGACTTCATGTGCTTTATTGCCGAATAGTTTTTATCGATAGCGAGAACGGTACCTGCTTCTCGAGATAGAAACTCAATAGAAATGTTTCCTGTTCCAGCACATAAGTCCAATATTTTCAACCCTGTATTAGGGTATTGATGCTCTAGAATATTAAATAATCCTTCTTTGGCATAATCCGTTGTTGGTCTAGAAGGAAAGCCCTTAGGGAACTTATATCTTCTCGTCTTATATTTTCCTCTGATTATACGCACAGCAGTTGTGATTTAGCAATGTAGTGCTCTGTATGACTAACCTTTAGTTTTTGAAGGTCGCCAATACGAGCAATGTCAGTTTTTAATTTGCTTATGATTGAAGAGTCAGTACCAGGACCAGTTGCAAATTCAAGTACACCCTTTTCATTTGTCATCTCTTTTTGTTGTAATGTAAACATGAGGTGGTAAATAACATCTTCATGATTTTGATAATCAAAAGAGGAATAAAACTCCAAATTATTATCTTTTACAATTGTTACTTGAAAATACCCGTCATATAAAACAACAGCTGCCTTTAATTTAACGCCATTATCTTTAATGTTTTGGCGTATTATATGTGAGCCCTCATGCTGAATAACAATTCTGGGAAATTTAATCACAAAATAATATTTGATCCAAAGTGGAATCTCATAAATGTTGATTGCGCTTAATTCAGAAATACGATTGTAGTCAAGGTCGTACTTTACTGAATCTTTTCCGTAGCACAATTCAAAGATGTCGTTAGGGGTAGAGTCCTCGAATATTAAGTTCGGAACAAGTGTAGATCGCTTGTGAGACCACGAAAGTGTTATTTCATCAAACGCTGTAGCTAAAAAAGCTGTTTCTGAAAAGTGATTCGCTAAAATGTCTTTTTTATAAGATGTTGAATCGTTTTCAAATACAAGGGTTGATTCATGCAGTACGGTGTCATTGTTTAATGATACAAAGTGAATTGCATGCTCTGACAGTTGTATGGCAAGGTGGTTTACGATCATTCGCTTATTCAGACTCCCAAGAACCTTCAGTGTCACTAATTGTTAGAGAGCCAAAGTGCATTTTTTCTTTGTCTCCGTTCTTTCCTTTTATGTTGGCAAATGGAATTTCTCCTGAAACTTTGATTGTTGGCAAATGGTTGTCTCCTATTTTAACTGAGTCAAGAACTTCAAGCTTCCATGTCTGACGACCTCCTGTAAAGGGAATGTGTCTTAATGAATCTGAATTAAAAGGTCCAAACCCTGATTTTTTACGACTTGATTTATAACTCTTCCCTCCAAATTTATATTTCATTAAACTAACTTGAATGGTGTCTCTTTTGAAGTTAGAGAAATCTGCTTGGTAGTTTGGTCCATCAACCCATTTCGACAACTTATAAGCCTCGTCTTCTGTCATGTTGTTGTCGATAGGAGGGTTGCCAGTGTATAAAAACTTGTTTTCATCGGTATCAATTTTTCTATTTGGAACAATCCCTTGCGCTTCTACAAATGGTACTGTACCATTTTTTGCAAAATCTTCAAGGGCATCCCAATCGGCTAAATATTTACCTGCTTTAGCTGCGTATGCTTTTTGAATGTAGCGTACGTCCTCTAAGTTTTGTTTTGACAAACTTTTGCATGCTTTGTAGTTGTTCTCATAGGTTAATGTTTCATTCACACTTGTGTAAGACGCAACAATTGTAACACCTCCCGCAACACCTGCAGCAATACCAAATGTGTACAATAACTTAGAGTTGAAATTGCCAGCGCTAAATACAATGCTTAATCCTCCAGCGATGAATAAAAGAACAGATGCCATCATGAACATTCCGTCTTGTTTTTTCATGATACCAATGACTAATAAAAGTAGTCCAACAATAAAGAATAAGGCTGGCACTGAGTATTTTTTCAAAAGTATTGAAAGGCTATTTGTCATAATGTTAAAATTTACAATTTTCGTTTATACAAAGCTACCATTTTTTAGATTTTACGCGTAGTCAGAGCTGTAGTTTTTTTTAACCTTTTAATCAATGGTTGTTTTAAGTGAATCTTCATTACTTTCGTTACAGATAAAAAACAATGTCAGAACAGACCTTTTATAGCACCTTATTGGCCAAGTTTGAAATGGAACCGACAACGAGTCAGAGTGGTTTGTTTGATGTGCTAGAACAATTCTTAAGGCGTAGAGAAGGCAAGCAGGTTCTTATTATTCGTGGTTATGCAGGTACAGGTAAAACTTCGGTATTAGCTGCCTTTGTTAAAACCTTGAAGCACTATAGGGTGAAAACTAAATTGCTAGCACCTACAGGTAGAGCTGCTAAGGTGTTTAGCCATAAGTCTGGAGAAGATGCTTTAACCATTCACAAGCAGATTTACCGAAGGAAATCAAAGGTGGACTTAAATGCTGGGATGAGTTTGTCTCCCAATTTATTCAAAAACATGCTTTTTTTGGTTGACGAAGCTTCTATGATTGGAGATTTTACTTTAACGAAAGATGGCAATGTCAATGCACGAAATCTTTTAGAAGATTTGTTTGAGTACGTATTTTCAGGCGATCGTTGTAAGTTGATTTTAATTGGTGATGATGGTCAGTTGCCACCGGTAGGTAGTGATTATTCACCGGCATTGAATAAAACGTATTTAGAACATAATTTTTTTTCCTTGAATGTGGAGACTTATCAGTTAAATGAGGTTGTCCGTCAGGCTAATGATTCTGAGATTCTTCGAAACGCAACGGTTCTTCGCAATACGTCTTGGAATGGCTTTCCTAAATTTGATGTGGCGAAAAATGCAGATTTGAAACGCATTTCAGGAATGGAGTTGCAGGATTACTTGGAAGCTAGTTATGGCAAGAATGGGATGGAAGATACCATTGTGATTACACGTTCGAATAAGCAGGCAAATAACTATAATCAGCAAATTCGTGGACGTATTTTATGGTATGAAGAAACGTTGTGTTCAGGAGAGTGTTTGATGGTTGTTAAAAATAATTACTTCTGGTTGGGAGACGATACCAGAATAGGTTTTATAGCGAATGGGGAGCTGATTCGGGTTAGACGAGTGGTTAAGACGGAGTTGATGTATGGCTTTGAATTTGCTCATGTGATTGTAAATTTTGTTGATTATGAATCGTTGGGTGACATAGAGATGATCGTTCACCTTGAGTCGTTATTGGTTGAAGGGCCTTCACTTTCAAGGGGTCGTATGAAGGCGTTGTTTTTTGCAGTAGAGCAAGATTACATTCATGAGAAAGTAAAGAAAAAACGCTACGAAGCTATACTGGCAGACCCTTACTTTAATGCATTGCAGGTGAAGTATGCCTATGCTGTAACATGCCATAAATCGCAAGGAGGGCAGTGGACCGATGTATATATCGATCAAGGGTTCATAACAGAAGAAACAATGGGGAGCGATTATTACCGTTGGCTGTACACTTCTTTAACACGTGCTACTGGCAATGTTTATTTGGTGAATTTTTCGGATAAATTCTTCGCAGGTGAACTTGATTCTTAGTTTAGTTCGCTGTATTTAATTGAGGTTGGTCCAATGCCTATGTTTGTTTTAAGCCATTGCTTATTAAAGCGATCAATCACAATTTTAGCCTCTTCACGAGGTAAATATTTCCCGGCCAGTATATTGATTTCAAGCTTTAATTGACGTAATATTTCTGCTGAACGGTAGGCGCTTAGTATATCATTTTTACTTAATCCATGCTGTTCCATTGTTGCAAGCACTTGAGGGTTGTGAATAGTAATGTTGGATTTTACAGGGTCGGTAAACGAGTTTATTTCTAAGTTTATTTCTCGATCAATATGAATAATTAACTCTGATTTTCTTAGTCGTACAAATGAAGAGTCAAACTTTGATTTATAAGGAGCGTCCTTTTTAGGGTAGGTTAGAAGCTCATTTGGATGATTATCTTTAACTGTTGTTTTACCGTTCCATTTCCCAATACCTTGACCTCTAGCAATGATGTTAAAAGGGATTGTCTTAGTTAGTAAGCTTTCAAAAAATACATGCAGGGCTACACTGTCACTGCTCGAGAAAAGTGTAGTGGGAAGCCTCCATTCATCTGACTCAAAAACATCGTTTAACTCTAGATTTATTCGTGCGTCATAATTTTGTTCAGCATCCATAATGTTTATATGAAGCATAACTTCATCTGCTGATTTAGATAGGGGAGACTCTGGTATCGCAATTAACCTGATTTGAAAAGTTTCAATTTGTTGTTTTGGTGGAAATTTAAATTCTTGTGTCAAGGCATCAAATGTACTCGAGTCTTGAAAGGTATAAAGCCCTTTGTTTTCTGTGTAAGTTGCCCAGTTTAACCCCATCAGTTTCTTGCTTTTATCCAGTTTCAATTGATACTTAGCGACCTGTTGAAGTGTATTCGCTTTTTGTTGTTCTAGCTTTATTATTTTTCGCTGGTATAACTGGTGTGATTCCTGAAGTCCAGTAAGTATATTTTGTGATTTTCGTCGTTGTTTTTTTGTTGATTTTTTAGTTGGAGCTGACCTCAATTCTAGGTATTCATGTTCTTTTTTCTCTAGCTTTAATTTTACGACATTTTGTTTCTTTTTGTTGTATTGAATCCAATGGTTAAATCCTTTTTTTCCGGTAACCATTTCGTTTAACTTTCTAATTGTATTAAATTCTAGGTCATTAATAATGGATTGGTATGTAGTGCCTCCATTAAAACTAGAGTCAGGGGAGAGAAATCGTGTATTTGTTGACCCAAAGAGGTGGTAGCTTAATCCATTTTTTTCAAAAACGACTGTTGTTTGTTTTGCGGAATTGTATCCCCAAACATCTGTGTGAATATTCGTGATTTGATTATTTCCAATTGTTTGAAAATTATTTTTAGAATAACGCATGGGCTCAATTGCTAAGTTTCCTTTTTTATGGCCTGTACTTTCTAACGAAATTTGATACGGGAAAAGCCCAACAGCTTTTGGTAGCCCTTTGTTCCACCTTCCTTGTTCATCTTTTTCACGCTCTTCAAGTATTCCAGTTGTACTGCTTCCATCTCCAGCTGCAACAAGTATATTTTTAAATGATTGGGCTTGACCTCCAAGTGCCTTGAATATTTCAAAGGCCCTGTTTTGAACGTATTTATTGATTGCGCTGTTAATCGCACGCAATACTATCAATTGATCATTTTGTGTTAGAAATCGGATAGCGTTTAGGGATGTTAACTTTTCGTCGAATGACAAGCTTGGATTGATGACATTTTGCAATTTAGGATGAGGGATCGCGATGTAATTTTTTAATTTAAGTGCATTGGGAGGTAAGTTCGCAAGGAGGTAATTTTCAAAGTTGTTGTATTCGTTTGTGTAATGGTTTAACTTTTTTGGATCATCACGCTTTAGGAGTAGCACGTTATTTAGTTCCCAAAGCGCCATTTTATTGGCTGCTTCTGCGATTAGGCCCTTTGGAGATTTTGCTATTTCATGCTTTCTAATGACAAGATACTCTGGGTGATTGATGATTAAAAGCTCTATGGAATCGTAATTTGTTTTTTGATTCCGAAGTTTAATAATAGGGCCTTGATAGTCAAGGTAACGCCCGATATTTGCATTTAATATTGGGCTTTTCTTTACCACATGATAGAGATAGGCTCTTTCTTCTGTGTTTAAGCCTTCGTTGATTTGCGCGAAGCTAATCGTAGAAATTAAAAGACATAAAACCAAAGAAATTTTTATCATAAGATACTTATATAAAGCAAAAGGCCATTCAATTAGATGAAAGGCCTTTCGTTATGTTTTTGCGTTGTATTTTACTTTATAACCAGTGTTGTGTTTGATATTGCTTCAGTATCTTTAAGCTGTACAATATAAATACCTGACTCGAGTAGTGAAACGTCTAGACTTGTCCCGTTTGATAGCGCGTGGTAAGTAACAACACGTCCATTTTGGTCGTAAATTGTTGCTGTAGCGTTTGAAGAGAAATCCCCTTGAAACGTGACGCTAGCTGTTGCGGGGTTAGGGTAAACCTCAAATTCAATGTTTTTTGTTTCGTTAACAGTTAAAAAGTTGTCAGCCTCAACAGAGGATAGTATTAAGGTTTGAGAAGATATAGGTGTTGTTGAGCCTACACCTTGAGCTACTAAAGTACTGTGTGTAAATACAGGTAGACTTGTGTTTGCGAGATCATAATATTCATATTGATTTCTCAAGATCATAATATCTCCAACTAAGAATATATTAGCGTATGTGGTATCAATCGTCTTGTAGCGAATTACATCTGTAAAGGTTGTTGATCCTGGTAGCATTAATGTACCTTGACCATCAATTGATGCGTGTATTGTTCCTGTGATTGCAGATGTTTGCGGTGCGCCAGAAAGCGAGAAGTTTAGCTGTCCTTCAAAATAGTCCGTTAAGGTGCTTCCATTTGAAAAAGGATAATCCATAACCTTCGCTTCATCAATGTTGAATATAGCTACAACCTCTCCTAAATTAGGTTCGTTAAACACAAACCCTTGCGACATACGCTCTGTAGCAGTAGAAGTGTAAAAAGAAGATAGTGATGTTCCTGCGCTAATCGTAAAAGTAGAGCTTGGAAATGATGATGCATTTGTGCTTGCGCTAGGGTCATCGACCCCAATAACTCTTGTTTGACCTGCTAGGCCAACAATCATTGAGTAGTCCCACGATACGCCAGTACCTTGAGTAGCCGCATAAGCCTCCATAGAATCACAAACATACATTGTAACACTTTCACCAATAATGGCTTCGTTAGATTGAGTTAAACTTTGTGAGTTTCCAGCAAAGGTGATCGCTAATGCTGTAAGTAATAATGTGATTTTCATAGTTTTAGTTTTGATCAAATGTAACAAAATGGTGTGAGTACTCGTAATTCGGTTATTTTATTTTTGTGCTCTGTTGCTTCTCGTGTTATTGCTGTATGGAAAAAAAATAGCTTTAGGTAAGCTTTGTTCTAATTGGCCTTTTAACAGTCATTGTTTTTAAAGAGAAAGAAAATTACTGTATAATCACAGTTTTTTTTGCGATAAAACCAGCAGTTTGAACGTGTACGATGTAAATTCCAGCTTCGAGTGAAGAGACGTTTAAGTTATTTCCATTTGACAATATGTGTGAGCTAATAATGCGTCCACTTTGGTCATAAATTGTGGCTACAGCATTTGAAGAGAAATCACCGTGAAGTGTTATTTCATTTGTTGCAGGGTTAGGATAGACATCAAATTCAATTGTTTTAACTTCGTTAATAGTTAGGAAGTTATCAGCCTCAATAGAAGATAAAATTCTCGTTTGAGAAGAAAAAGGTGTAGTTGAACCTATGCCTTGAGCTACTAAGCTTGTATGTGTAAATACAGGTAAATTTGTATTTGCAAGATCATAATACTCGTATTGATTCCTTATGATTACAATATCGCCTACTAAGAAAACGTTGGCGTATGTGGAATCAATGGTTTTGTAACGGATTACATCTGTAAAGCTTGTTGACCCAGGTAGTATTAATGTGCCTTGACCATCAACTGATGTGTGTATGTTTCCTGTAATTGCAGATGTTTGAGGCGTACCCGAGAGCGCGTAATTAAGCTGTCCTTCAAAAGAATCTACTAGCGTACTTCCATTTGAGAATGGGTAGTCCATTACCTTAGCCTCATCTACATTAAATATAGCAACAACTTCACCCAATAAAAGGCCGTTAAACACAAAGCCTTGTGACATACGTTCTGTAGCTGTAGAAGTATAAAAAGAAGAGAATAATGTTCCTGCGCTAATTTCAAAAGTAGATGTTGGGAATGATGAAGCATTTATACTTGTGCTTGGATCATGAATTCCAATAATTCTTGTTTGACCTGTTATTCCAACAAGAGTTGAGTAATCCCATACTACACCAGTACCTTGAGTAGCTGCATAAGCATCCATTGAGTCACAAACATACATTGTAACGTTTTCTCCAATAGCAGCCTCGTTAGCTTGAGTTAAACTTTGTGAGTTTCCAGCAAAGGTGATCGCTAACGCTGTAAGTAATAATGTGATTTTCATGGTTTTAGTTTTGATCAAATGTAACAAAAACGGAACTTATATTCAAAATAATTGTATAGGTTCATTTTTTTAATCAAAAGGCTTATATTTGCCCTCGTACTTAAAATGATCATTGATACGCATGGTTGGAGTTTCAAAATTTAAAAAGTATAGTTGGCTTGTTTTATGCTTGTTTGTAGCCTTAACCGTTTTTTTAGGCTATGAGTTGAGTAAGGTTCGGTTTGACTATGATTTCGAGAAGTTTTTCCCGAATAATGATGAGGAGACCGATTTCTTTCTCAATTATAGGACTGAGTTTAGCTCTGACAATGACTTTTTACTGATTTCTATAGAAGCAAATGAAGGTGTTTTTAATAAATCATTTTTACGAGAGGTTGATGTTTTTACAAAATCGATTGAAAAAACACCCAATGTTCAATTTGTAACCTCGATTACAAATCAAGAAGAACAGTTCATTTTTGCAGGAGGGTTTACAGACTCAAAACCGTACATTAATTTTGAGGACTTTAATGCTGAGCGAGATTCTGCTCGAATTTATAAGAATGAGGAGTTGATTAACACTGTTGTAGCTAAAAATGGAAAGTCAATCTGTTTGTTTGTTAGGCATGAAGATTATATTTCAAAAAAGAAGAGTGATGCTTTACTTGTTCATTTGAATTGTCTGATAGAACGTCATTCTTTTGATAATGTTCGGGTTGCTGGAAGGGTGATAGGGCAAAAGTATTACATCGATAAAATGACTTTTGAAATGGCTCTTTTTGTGGGTTTGAGTGCATTTTTAATTATAATCTTTTTGTTCATCGCTTTTAAATCTATTTGGGGGGTACTTATTCCTCAGGTTGTTATTTTATCTTCAGTAATTTGGGTTGTTGGAGGCATGGGTATTTTCAATCAACCAATTACGATTATCCTTTCTATACTGCCTTCAATTATGTTTGTTGTTTCGACGTCAGACGTGATTCATTTGGTTTCCCGGTATTTGGATGCATTGCGTACAGAGGAACATGTTTTTAAAGCAATAAAAATTGCAGTCAAAGAGGTTGGTATGGCTACATTTTTGACGTCATTAACAACATCAATCGGTTTCTTTTCGTTGTATTTTGTGAATGTTGAATTGATAAGAATTTTTGGTGTTATAATGGGCTTTGGTGTTTTGATTGCTTTTGCCCTAACATTTTTGACTTTACCAATCTTATTTTATTTATTCCCTGGTCCAAGATATGTTCGAGAAGAAAAGAAAGATCACTTTTGGAAGAAGTATTTAGAACGCTCGTTTTTAGTTGTAGTTAGAAGGAGAAAACTCGTTTTTATAACGACAGGGATCGTTATTTTACTAAGTATTGTTGGTCTGGCAAGAATTGAAGCGAACAATTTTTTAATGGATGACCTTAAGGAAGGGGAGCCATTGAAATTAGATTTCAATTTTTTTGATACCCATTATGGCGGTATTCGTCCTTTTGAATTGGCAGTTACAGTTAAGGATTCATTGGGGTCAGTTTGGGACAAGGATGTATTACAAAAAATAGATACCCTTGAAGAGTATTTAGCCTCAAGTTATGGTGTTGAAATAAAGAGTTCATTAGTTACAGCGCTTAAAGTTGTGAATCGTTCTGCACATGTTGGAAATAAAACATTTTATCGTCTACCAAGCTCTTCACGAAAAATTAACGGATATAGGCGTGCTATTCGATTGGCATCAAAAGGAACCTTTGTGAAAACAATTGTAGACTCTACAGAAAAAACAACACGAATAACAGGAGTAATTCCAGATTTAGGAAATCAAATAATTTCAACTAAAAACACGGATTTAACTCAGTTTATCGCGCGTAATAACCTGGATGACTTCTTAGTGTTTAAGCTAACAGGAACAGCACATTTAATTGATAAGAACCTTAAGTATTTATCCGTAAGCTTAATTAAGGGTTTGGGGATTTCAATTTTGATTGTTGCGCTAATAATCGGTTTAATTTACCGATCGGGTTCAATTTTGGTTATCAGTATTATTACAAATTTAATTCCACTTGTTTTTATTGGTGGTGTAATGGGGTTCTTAGGAATTGAGTTGAAAACCAGCACGTCTATCATTTTCACAATCGCTTTTGGAATTGCTGTAGATGACACCATTCACTTCCTTGGAAAGTTTAAATACGAATTAGGTAAATCTAAAAGCAAGATGTATGCGCTTAAACGGAGTTATTTAACAACAGGTAAGGCGATGATATTAACCACATTGTTGTTGTGCTCAGGTTTTGTGTTGTTGATTTTGTCAAGCTTTTTAGGAACTTTTTACATGGGGTTATTGCTATGTGTCACACTGTTTGTAGCGCTGATAGCAGATTTAACGATTCTACCCGTAATGCTTCTTATTTTCTTTAAGCCAACGAAAGCGAGAGGCAAGAGATAATTTTTTATTTTATCAACCATTTAGATATAAATCGATTGAAATTAACATATGTCATCAATTAAAACACCCTCCTTTTTAATTGCATCTGTTCCAATTATAGTATTAATAATACTGCTCATTTTAAATGTGAAAATTTATGGTGAAGATGCAACGTATGGCTCAAATCAAATTGCATTAATAATTGCAACAGCTATAGCTACGGTTATTGGAATTCGATTGGGATTTAGTTGGAATCAATTAGAAAAAGGAATAATAAAAAGTATAAAGTCTGGCTTGCCTGCGACTCTGATTTTACTATTGATTGGTGCCCTGGCGGGAACCTGGATGATTTCAGGAATTGTTCCAACAATGATTTACTATGGGTTGGAGATGATTCACCCATCTGTCTTTTTAGTAACAGCCTGTATTGTAAGTGCAATTGTTGCAGTAGCAACAGGCAGTTCATGGAGTACAATTGCAACTGTTGGTTTAGCTTTAATTGGTGTAGGTGAGGCGTTAGGGTTTCATTTGCCAATGGTTGCAGGGGCAATTATCTCGGGGGCATATTTTGGAGATAAAATGAGTCCGCTTTCTGATACAACAAACCTTGCGCCAGCTATGGCTGGTACAGATCTGTTTACGCATATTCGTTACATGTCTTTAACTACTGTTCCTTCTATTTTATTGACCTTGATTATCTTTTTAATTCTAGGTTTTTCAATGGATACAACATCCAATGCAGACAGTGTTTCAAATATAATGGAAACAATAACGGATAATTTTTATGTCTCTCCAGTTTTACTTTTGGTTCCTGTAGCCCTTATTGTTTTAATTGTGAAGAAGGTAAATGCAGTTCCTGCACTATTTATAGCAACCTTATTAGGTGCTTTTACAGCAGTTGTCTTTCAGCCAGGTATTATTAACCACATCGCAGGAGAGGGGAACACGTATTTAATGGCTTCCTATAAAGCTTCAGTAGATGCAATGTTTGGTGAGGTTAGTATTTTAGAACAGGGTAATACAATGGAAAAACTGCTAAAAACACGCGGAATGGCAGGTATGATGAATACCATTTGGTTAATTATTTGTGCAATGGCATTTGGTGGGGTTATGGAAGCTTGTGGATTACTTCAGAGAATTACTAAGTCAATCGTTAAACTTGTAAAGTCAACAGGTTCTTTAATTGCAACAACGGCAGGAACTTGTATTTTCTTTAATGCTACAGCATCAGATCAATATTTGGCAATAGTTGTTCCTGGTAAAATGTTTTCAGACACATATAAAGACAGGGGCTTAGCACCTGAAAACCTAAGCCGAACGCTAGAAGATTCAGGAACGGTTACCTCAGTGTTATTCCCTTGGAATACGTGTGGTGCTGCCCAGTCGTCTATACTACAGGTGGCCACAGGTGATTATTGGGTGTATTGTTTCTTTAATTTAATCAGTCCAATAATGACAATTGTTTTTGGCTATTTAAATATTAAAATAACGAAGGTTAAGGTAGATTAAACACCTGAAAAAACCTTGAATTGAATCTGTTTCAAGGCCTTCTATTTACGTACTTTTTGTTATTTTTGTTGTCCGAAATCAGGAATATTATGTTTGAAAATTTAACGGATAAGTTTGAGAGAGCCTTTAAGGTATTAAAAGGACAGGGTCAAATTTCAGAAATTAACGTTGCAGAAACGTTGAAAGAGGTTAGGCGTGCGTTGCTAGATGCCGATGTAAACTTTAAAACTGCTAAAGACTTTACAACTACTGTTAAGGAAAAAGCAATTGGTGCAAATGTATTAACATCAATTTCTCCAGGACAATTAATGATTAAGGTCTGCCACGAAGAATTGGTAGAGTTGATGGGAGGAAACGAAGTTGAGATCAATACCAAAGGAAATCCGGGTATTATTTTAATGTCAGGACTTCAAGGTTCAGGTAAGACGACATTCTCAGGAAAACTTGGAAATTATTTAAAGACAAAAAAAGGAAAAAAACCATTGTTAGTTGCTTGTGATGTTTACCGTCCAGCTGCCATTGACCAACTTCATGTTTTAGGAGATCAATTGGGAATAGAGGTTTATTCAAATAAAGAAGAGAAAAATCCAGTTAAAATTGCATTGGCTGCGGTTCAACACGCGAAAAGCAACGGTTTTAATGTTGTGATTGTCGATACTGCAGGTCGTCTTGCTGTTGATGAGCAAATGATGGGGGAGATTGCAGATGTGAAAAATGCAATTCAACCAACTGAAACATTGTTTGTTGTAGATGCAATGACAGGGCAGGATGCTGTTAATACAGCGAAAGCTTTTGATGAGCGAATTAATTTTGACGGTGTTGTTTTGACAAAGTTAGATGGTGACACACGTGGTGGTGCGGCTTTATCTATAAAATCAATCGTTAACAAGCCAATTAAATTTGTTGGAACGGGAGAGAAAATGGATGCCTTAGATGTATTCTACCCTGCGCGTATGGCCGACCGAATATTGGGTAAAGGTGATATTGTTTCTTTGGTAGAGAAGGCACAAGAGCATTTTGATGAAGAGGAGGCGCGTAAGCTTCAGAAGAAGATCAAGAAAAACCAATTTGACTTTAATGATTTCCTGTCTCAGCTTCAGCAAGTGAAGAAAATGGGTAATGTTAAAGACTTGATGGGAATGATTCCAGGAATGGGGAAAGCACTGAAGGATAAAGAGATTAAAGAAGATACGTTTAAGCACATAGAAGCAATAATCTATTCAATGACACCTAAAGAACGAGAGAACCCCGAAATGATTAATGGTGCTCGTAAAAATAGGTTGGCGAAAGGTAGTGGAACAAATATTCAAGAGGTTAATAAACTGATGAAACAATTTGGTGACACTAAGAAAATGATGAAAATGATGAGTAACCCCGCAAATATGCGTCAGATGATGAAGCAGATGAAAGGAATGGGGGGTGGAATGCCAGGAATGTAATTTGCTGTTCTGTTAGAACAGAAATAAATCTACGTCCAGGTTTTTAACTCCGTTTTTTCTGCGCTTACTTCAAGGTACGTACAGTAATTGATCCATTCTCCAAGATTTATATATTGTGAATTGTCACGTAATGGAATTTCCAATGGTAAATGTCTATGCCCAAAGATAAAATAATCGGTGTGTTTCTTTTGAAGTTCTTGTTTGCAATATTGCACAAGCCACTCATTTTCTTCGCCGAGAAAATTTTCGTCGGACTTCCCTGTCATTGCACGGCTTCTTTTGCTAGATCGATCAGCTAACCAGATTCCAAAGTTTGGGTGTAATCGAGCGAAACACCATTGGCAGAATGCACTGGAAAATATTTTTTTTATGAGTTTGTAGCCTTTGTCTCCAGGTCCCAGTCCATCACCGTGCCCAATTAAGTATGACTTTCCAAAGAACTCACGTTCAATAGGTTCTCTGTGTAATTGAATACCTAATTCTTTTGGGAGGTAGTCAAAAATCCACATGTCGTGGTTCCCTGTAAAAATATGAACGGGAATACCTTTGTCTGTTAATTCAGCAATTTTACCTTGAAGCCGTACAAAACCTCTTGGAATAGCACGTTTATACTCAAACCAAAAATCAAAAATATCACCAACCAAAAAAAGTTCTTCAACAGTAGGTTCAATATGATTCAACCAGTCTACAATTTTTTTCTCACGAATAAGGCTCGTGTCATAGTCTGGGGCTCCTAGATGGAAATCAGAAGCAAAATATATTTTCTTAGTTGTTGCGCTCAAAACCTCTAGTTACTGAAAATACGAGATAGCTCATTGGTTAATTCCATTCCCCTTAGTTTTGTTGCGATAATTTTACCGTCTCGATCAATCAATACTGTAAATGGAATTCCAGAGACACCATATTTCTTTGGTGCGCTAGAAGCCCATCCATTTAAATCACTTACATGATTTGGCCAAGATAACTTATCTCTTTCTATTGCTTGTAACCATTTGTCTTTATCCTTGTCTAAGGAAACACTCATAACGGTGAAGCCCTGGTCTTTATATTGCTCGTACAAGCGAACTACTGTAGGGTTCTCTCTACGGCAAGGACCGCACCATGATGCCCAGAAATCAAGTAGTACAACTTGACCACGCAAGTCTGACAACTTCATTGTACTTGTTCTGTCTGTTTTTAACTCTTCAAAATCGGGTGCTATTTTGCCCGGAGCTAAATTGTCATTCGCAAGGCGATTGGCTTTTACTTTTTTAAAGTTTTTATGTAATGCTTGTATGCTTGGGGAGTCACCAAAATTATCAACAAGCTGTTTTACAATGGATTCATAGATTGCTAAATCTTTATTCATGTCAATAGAACCTAAAGCAGCGTATAGTGCTGCAGAACCTGGGTTTTTTGATATAAAAGCTTGGTGAATACCTTGGAATTTTTGATATTCTTGCCCCATGATACGGTTGACCTCTTTCTTTTTTGATGGGTCAGTTTTTATTACTGTCATTGCTGAATCACTTTTAGCATTCCATGCATTTAATTTCAAAACATATCGATACATGTTGTCTGATTCGTCAGAGTTTACAATGTTTACAAACTGAGATAAGTTTTCACCATCCCCATAAACTTGAATGTCAGATTCGTTTCGAAGAATTAAATTGACATGCCCTTTGTTTAATCTTAAAACGTAATAATCTGGGTTGTCAAGTTTTCCTTTAATATGAAATGTGCCATCATCGTTCATTTTTGCTCCAATGTGATTGATGTAATGTGTCCCGTAAAATTGTGCTATGTGAACAGAGTCAGAAGATGCATTAAAGATATTACCAGATACTTTTACGTTAATCTGACTCATTGCAGAGAAGCTAAATAGCGTACAGAAAATTAAGAATTGTGTTTTCATGTTGTATTATTTTGTCAAAAGTTCTTTTAATTTTTGTTCCAGTTGACTTCCTCGTAGTCCTGAAGCAATTATCATACCTTCTTTATTTACAAGAACTGTATGAGGAATGGAGTTGAAGTTGTAAAGTGATCTTGAAGGTGTATCCCACATTTTAAGATCGCTTCCATGGTTAGGCCAAATTAAACCATCTTTGGCAATGGCAGCTTTCCATGATTCACTGTTCTTATCTAAAGAAACAGAAAAAATGGTAAATCCTTTGTCTTTATATTCATTATATAATTTAACCATATTGGGGCTTTCTTTTCTACAAGGTCCACACCAAGATGCCCAAAAATCAATTAAAACGTATTTTCCACGCAGTTGAGAAAGACGAATCTCTGACCCGTCAGGTTTTTGTAAGGCAATTTCAGGAGCTATTCGCTCGCCAGAGTTATCTACTTTAGAAGCCTTGTATGCTTTTTCGATTTGAGACACTTTATTTACGAGTGTAGAGGCAATAGGCGAGTCTTGGTATGTTGCGTTGTAAGCACGAGATACTTTTTTTAACACTTCAAGGTTTTTTACATCCCATGTTTCAAAGCCCATTGTTGGGGTTGCTGAAGATGATAGTATAATGTTAAATGGATTTGAAGGGTCTTTTTCCATGGATGAAAGTGCAAAATTATCCACATCTTTTTTCATCGTTAAGAATCGTTTTGTTAACTCTTCATTGCTTACTTTTCCTTTAAGGTTCATCAAGGTTTGTTGGTTGGTTTGGAAATCTGAAAACAACTCCATGTATTGAGTCATAGTCGAGGTCCAGCTAGTTCCTGTAAGTTTAGGTGTGGTTGAGTAATCTGCAATACTTGATGAAATATTGACCTTGTCGTTTGGGACTAGAGTTAATGGAATTATTTTATCTGTTTCTTCCCCCATACGAAGTTGGAATAGTCCAAACCCAGGAATGTTTCCTTTTAGGGTAAATTTTCCAGTGGCATCAGATTTTGCTTGAGAAATAGAAATGTTTCCTTGTTGACTAATAGCCTCCAGGTAAAACATTGTGTTTTCTGAGTCTTCAATGCTTCCAGAGATGATGATGTTATTTGCTATACCATTTTCATCAACACCAAATTCTTCTATTTTTTCTCCACACGATGCTACGAGAAAAAGAATTAAACTTAATCCTACTAAATATTTAATCATAATTCCTCTAATGTTTTACGCATAAAAATATTTGCGGTTTTTGGGTCTATTTTTCCTTTTGAAGCCTTCATTAACTGGCCCATAAAGAACCCTGTCAATTGTTTTTCACCATTTTTATAACGTTCAGCTTCAGCGCTATTGTTTGCTATTACTTCTGCAATAATTTGTAATAGATCGTCTTCATTTGAATCTTGAATGAGATTCATTTCCTCTGCAATTTTTAAAGGTGCTTTGTCAGGCGTATCCAATAAAGCGGGGAATATTTTCTGAGAGGCAGTGGTGGACGATATTTTACCATCGTCAATGATTGAAATTAAATTGGCAATTATTTTTGGTGAAATAGGAAAATCAATCATTCCAATTCCATTATGGTTTAAGTATGACTTAATATCACCCATCATTAAATTGGCAGCAGCTTTGTAATTGCTTGTATGCAGAATTATTTGCTCATAGTATAATGCCAATTCTTTTGAGTCTGTCAAGTTGTAAGCGTCATATTCAGAAAGCTTCAACTCGGTTGTGTATTTCAAAAACAAATCCCTTGGTAAGGCTGGCATTTCAGCTTTAATTGCATCAATTTGAGCTTGTTTTATAACCAGGGGTTGTAAGTCTGGCTCAGGGAAAAAACGGTAGTCATTTGCAGCTTCTTTCGAACGCATTGAGATTGTTATGTTTTTTAAAGCATCATAAGAACGCGTTTCTTGCGCAATTACCTCACCTTTTTCAACCGCTTCAATGTGTCTGTTTATTTCAAATTCAATTGCTTTTTGAACATTACGGATGGAGTTCATGTTTTTGACTTCAACCCTACGGCCATATTCTTTAGCACCCTTAAGCATTACTGAAATGTTCGCATCACATCGAAGGGAACTCTCTTCCATGTTACCATCACAAATCTCTAGGTAACGAACAAGTTTTCTTACCTCGGTAAGGTAGTTGTATGCCTCTTGAGAAGACCTTAGGTCTGGTTCAGAAACAATTTCAACCAAAGGAACACCTGCACGATTTAAATCCACAAGCGTATCAAAAACATCGACATCATGGATGCTTTTACCAGCATCTTCTTCCATGTGGATACGTGTTAAACGAATGGCTTTCTCATTGCCTTCATCATCTTTTATATAAACGTTTCCGTTGGTACATATAGGTGTCAAATCTTGTGTAATTTGATAACCTTTAGGTAGGTCAGGGTAGAAGTAGTTCTTTCGTGCAAAGTTTTGATGCTCTGCAATGTCAGACTCACAGGCCAAACCTAATCGAATTGCAAAATCAATTGTTTTACGATTCATTTTAGGTAGGGTACCTGGATGACCAACCGTTACTACACTAACATTACTGTTCGGTTTAGATCCGAATTCATTAACATCTGAAGAGTAAGCCTTACTCTTTGTTAACATTTGAGCATGGACTTCAAGTCCAATGACTACTTGATATTTATCTCTAATTTCTGGAGACATAGGTTATACGCTTGATATAAGTTCTTTCATAATAATAGTCATCTTTGGTTCTTGCTGGTTTGCTACAGCGATGACGTCTTCAAGGCTTGTTTCTTTAATTTTGCCAGGAACACCTAAGTCCGTAATGATGGAAATTGCGAAACAAGGAATGTCCATATGTCTTGCAACAATAACTTCAGGAACGGTTGACATGCCTACAGTATCAGCTCCAATTGCTCTGACATATTTGTACTCTGCTGGGGTTTCAAGTGTTGGCCCTGTTAAACCAGCGTATGTACCTGTAGCGACACGGATGTTGTTTTTAGCAGCTATGTTTTTAGCAAGCTCAATCATTTTTGCATCATAGGTATGCATCATATCTGGGAACCTCGGTCCTAAATCGTCTAAGTTTTTCCCAATTAGTGGGTGTGCAGGGAATAAGTTGATGTGATCATCAATAATCATAATTTCACCAACCTCAAAGTCTGGATTCACGCCGCCAGAGGCATTGCTGACAAACAAACGCTCAACACCTAAAAATTTCATTACACGAACAGGGAAAGTACACTCCTTCATGGTGTAACCTTCGTAAAAGTGGAATCGTCCTTGCATGGCAACAACATTTTTCCCACCAAGTTCTCCAAAAATCAATTTTCCAGAATGGCTCTGAACCGTTGAAAGCGGAAAGTGAGGAATATCCTCATAAGGAATTTCATCAATAATATTGATTTCTTGTACAAGTCCACCAAGCCCAGTTCCTAGAATAATTCCAACGCTTGGTTTAACGTTCGTTTTTGATTGTATGTAAGCTGCTGACTCTTTAAATTTCGTTAACATAATTGTCTATCAGAAGATTAAATTTTTGTCGTTCGTTTATTTCTGTCTTTATTGGTTGATAATACCAATCGTAATTAGCGTCGATTACTGACTTAAGATTCCTCAACCTCATGTAGTCTTTCTCGGTTGTAACTATAATTTTTTTATCACAAACAAAAGTATCAAATTTTTCATGAATATTCTTGATATCATCAGCTGTAAATAGATGGTGATCTTTGAATTTTAAGTGTGTTACTGAATAATTGTTTTCCAAGTGTTGAACTAGTGGGGTAGGATTACCAATTCCAGTAACTAGAAGTATGTTTTCAATGGCTCCTTTTTTGTATTGATTAAACGGCTTTAATTGGTCGTAAATAATGCTTGAAAAGAAAATTTTAGCCGGGTCAAAACAGAATTCAGCTTTTATTTTTTCTTGTTCTACCTGTGATAAATCAGGGGATTTACTAACAATAATTATATCGGCCCTTTTTGCCCCAGATTTCCCTTCCCTTAAATTTCCAGATGGCAGTATGCGATCTTTAGTGAATCGGTTGTTGTAGTCTGTGATAAGGATGTTTAACCCTGCTTTTACTGCACGATGCTGAAATGCATCATCAAGTATTATTAGTTGATTTTCGGGATATTTTTTAGAGATGTAACTTACACCTTTTGTGCGTTTTTCAGCAACAACAACCTTAAGGTTATCCCCATATTTCGATTTGTAAAACAAAGGCTCGTCGCCTACTTGTTCAGCTGTATCAGAGGTGTAAACTTCTTTTAATCCTTTTGTTGATCGGCCATACCCACGACTTAAAGTTGATGTGTTTATGTTTTGTTTAAGGAAGTGGGCAACGATTAAGTCTACTTGAGGGGTTTTCCCTGTTCCACCCATAGATAGATTTCCGACACAGATAGATTTATTGGGGATTTCAATCGTTTTTTTTATCCCAACAGTGAATAGCCAATTGCGAAAAGTGACAACAATTCCGTAGATCCAACTGAATGGAAGTAATAGAACTCGAAGTCTTCGCATGTGTTTTATTTTTTTTTCAGCTTAGTCGTTGTGATAATCAGAATAAGCTTGTTCGTCTGCGTAATAGTAAATTTTTACAGAAGCAGTATCGTCTAGAAAGTTAATTTTCCCAACATCAACACGGTTTACAGTTAGTCCTGTACGGTTCTCAATGTCAGCTTTCATTTCTTCATAACGATTTGGAACAATTAAATCAATACGTTCGTAAACAATTGTTTTACGAGTTAAGTGCTTAACTAGCCAAAGGTATTCAAGCCCGTAGGTAACCACAACAATAGCAACGTTTATCAATGCCATTTCAGCTAAACTAATTTTCTTAGAGGCTAATGAGTTTACCACACTTATTCCTATAATTAAGAAAAGGTAAGTCATTTCCTTAATTTCAATAGCATCGGTTCTGTATCGTATAATCCCAAAAATGGCAAATAAACCTAGTCCCATACCGGTGTCAATGTCTAGTTTTTTTAATCCAAAACAAAGAAAGAAGGTGATTAAGCCAATGAGGTAGTATGTAAATAAGTAATCTTTTCTTTTGGTGATAGGGTAGTATAAATAACGAATAATTATCGTCATAAATATAAGGTTGACCGTCAGTCTAAACAGTAATGTGTAGAAGTCATCACTAAAAAGGTTTAGGTTTAATATGTCTGCTAGAGACTCTGATCCGAAAATATTAAGAAGCATTGGCTTGTAGTTTAGTTATTTGTAGTAGTTTTTTCTTAAATCGATTGTATTTCACATTCTCCTTGCCATACATGTCAATAATGCCTACGCAATATTTACTGATTTTTAAAGGACGAATATAATTGTTTTTCATGAGTTTGTAAAATGGGGAGGTTCTGTTTGAACGCCCTTGCTTTAGCTCAGCGATAATAATGTTTTCAACTAGCTTTGTATTGTCTTCCCATTCAAAACTTAGGTCGATGTCAAGCGTAAGTCGTTCGTCAAACTGTTTACTTACCAGTGTTATTCTGCTAAACCGATTCATTAATGAAGGTTTAAGGCGGTTGAAATCAGGGTTAATAGTTTTTATGAACTCATAGTGTTCATCTGAGAGTTTTGATGGGATTTTATCTACAGAAATTCTTCGTTTATCGGTACGTCCTTTGAATTTATGTTTTACTTCAAGGAATGTAATTTTAGACTCTATGTATGTCCTGTATCGAATTTTATATCGATTAACCCTCTTTCTGTGGTGATCGTCGTAGTTGACTAGTTCATGGTCATAATAAAGACTTTCGTAACGAGAAATGAGGTTGTCTCCAACTTTTAAAATGAAGTAGTCTTCCTTGAGTACCGGGAGTAGTTCAATTAGTTTTTGTTTTGTGAAAACAAATTTGGTGTCAACCCGATTCATTAATTGAACTTGATCCATTTCGCCTAAGCCAATAGAATCAAATAAACGTGTGGCAGAATGAAGTTCGCTTGTTGACATTACATCAAAATTAATAGAATGTTTAGATTAACCTAAAAACAATCCGAATTAATTGCGCTTACTAGGAATTGTAGTGGGAATTCACCTCGCTTTGGTGCGAATGAAAATCAAAGTAGTCCAAGGCAAATTTTCATGCGAATAATACGTTTTACGGATAGGTCAACCCGAGAGCTGAATACTGTATTTTTATGATACTCTGATTTGATTTCCCGGTGTGCTTTACGTGCGTTTTTCGGCATTAATAAGATGTCACACCCTGCGTCAATAGCTTTAACTGAAGCATTAGGGTAGCTTGCTACGCCTCCCATATTCATAGCGTCAGTTACAATTAGCCCTTTAAAGGCTAGGCTGTCACGCAATAAGTCAGTTACAATAACGCTAGACGTTGTTGCAGGAGCACCGTTTGTACTGAATTCGGGATTATTTTTAACCGCAATGTGCGCAACCATAATTGATAATACACCACTGTCAATTAGGGGTGGGTAATTTTTTAACTCTTTTAATTCGCCATCAATTACTTGCAGCGATTTGTGTGTGTCTCCAGATATTAACCCGTGTCCAGGGAAGTGTTTGGCTGTTGCTATAATGTTCTGGGATTGTGTTTTTTTTATGAATGCATTGCTGAAGGGGATAATGTTTTCAGGGTTTGAGCCAAAACCACGGTAACCTACCGTTTTGTTCTTTGCCATGTCAACAACAGGAGAAAAGTTATAGTTGATTCCAATGTCATTGAGGTCATCAGAGATAACTCCCGCTACATTTAATACTTCCGATAAATTAGATATCGCACTTGCTTTTGCTACTGGCGTAGATCCTATTATTTTTCGATTAACCAAGCTTGGTTCAGCGTCTGCTGAATACATGAAAGGTAAGTTTTTATGTTGAATATTCATTGCTTCAAATTCAGCTATCCAACGTGTAAACTGGTCTTTTGTCCCATTGAGTAATAAAACTCCCCCAATCAACTGGTCTGTTAAAAGTGCTTTTATGGTGTCTTCATGTTGGCCTAGGCGACCAGATGCAGGCATAATTAACTGCGCAATTTTTGAATCTGTATTGAGCGATTGAAAAATATGATTGACCTTGTTGTCTAGCGCTTGATTTGTTGTTAGAAAAGAATCTAGGGTGTAGGTGTCTTTATGTTGAGCAGATGCTAAGAATGAAGATAATCCAAAAAAGAGTGTCAGTATGATTATTTTCATGTGTAGGGTTTCAAGTGAATGTCAAAAATAAGCGCAAAAAGGCTCAGTATCGTTAATGTGCTTCGGGTTTTGTTCACAATTACAGTGTCAATAACCATACCATGCAACACGGAATGATAATTTTCATTAACTTGAAACCCAGTGAAGCCGATTTAAAGTTGACAAAGTCCTTGGTGAATTTCGGAAAGTATATAGACTTATACGTCTTGGATCACCTTATATTTTCTGATAATAGTTACTTTAGCTTTGCAGATGAAGGGATTCTAAATTAACACTGTTTTATTTTGAAAAAGAAAATCATTACAATCGTAGGCGCAAGACCTCAAATTATAAAATCTTCAGCAATAAGCAGGGCTGTTTCGGGCGTCTTTAAAAATGACTTAGAGGAAGTAATTGTACATACTGGTCAGCATTATGATGAAAATATGTCTAAGGTGTTTTTTGAAGAGATGATGATTCCGGTACCCAACTACAACTTAAATGTAGGAAGTGGTTCTCATGGCTCTCAAACAGCTAAAATGTTAGCAGGGTTAGAGGAGATTTTTCTGAATGAAAAACCAGATGTCGTTTTGGTTTATGGAGATACGAATTCTACGATTGCTGGTGCATTGGCCGCTTCTAAAATACACATACCTGTTGTTCATGTAGAGGCTGGATTAAGGAGTTTTAATAAGGCAATGCCTGAAGAGCTCAATCGAATTTCTTGTGACCATATGTCAACGATGTTATTTACACCAACACGATCAGGAATTGACAATTTAGTTAAAGAAGGGTTTAAAATGGATATTTTAGAAGGCGCGTCAATAAATGCTCCCCATGTATACCATTGCGGAGACATTATGTTTGACAATAGCATTCATTTTTCTGAAATTTCAGATGAAAAATCTACCATTCTTTCAGCACTTAATCTTGAGGCAGATACTTTTGTACTTTGTACGGTACATCGAGATTCAAATACTGATCGTAAGGAGAGTATGGAGTCTATCTTTCAGGCTTTGTTGGACATAGCAGAAAATTCAGGCTTGAAGGTTGTTTTACCCTTACATCCTCGAACAAAAGCAAAAATGCATACGCAACTGAGCGCAGATTTAATTGCTTCAATTACTAAAAGTGACATGATCAAAGTGATACCTCCAGCTGGGTTTCTTGATATAATTGCTTTAGAGAAAAATGCACGAATTATCGTTACAGACAGTGGAGGCTTGCAAAAAGAATCATTCTTTTTTGAAAAACCGTGTGTAATTCTTCGTCCTGAAACAGAATGGGTTGAAATAGTTGAGAATGGGAATGCAATTTTGGCTGATTGTGATTATGATCGAATTATAAATGCATTTAATTCACTACTAACTCGAGATGATTTTACGTTTCCGGTACTGTATGGAGATGGAAAGGCTGCAGCGTTTATTTGTGATAAGATTGTTACGCAGTTATGATATTAATTTTTGTGACAAAGATCACCCCTAGAATTGAATATACATTTGAGTTTATATTTAAAGCACGTGGGGTTGATGTTGAGTTAACTACAGATAAGGTTCGTTTTTTAAATTACCCTGGAACAAGACTGAATTATTCAAGGGTCAATATTGCAGGCGTTCAAATAAATCCTGGTGCAATTTGCTTTGAAGAAGGTTGTTTGCCCAAAGAAGTTTCGTGGAGTAAAACGAACCCTTGGGAGTGTCTTTCTATAGATGGCGTTGTTGATCCTGTGGCTTCAATTTTTTACCTGCTGTCTCGTTACGAAGAATACACGTGTGTACACTTTGATGTTCACGGTAGATTCCCATTTAACGAAAGTATTCTTTCGATTGGCGGAAATGTTGAAAAAGCGAATTGTGATCGATGGGCCAATCAAATAAATCGCTTTATAGATTCAGCTTATGTGGTTGGTCAAGAGGTGGTTGATATAATCCCAACATTTGACATTGACAACACGTTTGCTTATAAGCTGAAAACTGGACGTCGAATGATTTTATCACTTGTTAAAGATGTCTTTTTAGGGAATAAAACGCGGATAAAAGAACGGTCTGAGGTTTTGAATGGAAAAAAAGACCCTTATGATACGTTCGATGAAATAATACGCATAAGCACTAAGTTTCCCGGAACACTTTTGTTTTGGTTGGTTGGTCGTAGTTCTAAAAAGGATCGAAATATTTCAGTAGAAAATAAGGGGCATCAAGATTTAATAAAATCTATGACGAAGTGTATTGAGGTGAACCTTCATCCCAGCTATGCTTCAAATGGAGAGTTTAAAGTAATCGAGGCAGAGAAGGAGGTATTGACATTAATTACAGGGGCTAAAATTACTAAATCGAGGCAGCATTTTTTAAAGTTTCAGTTACCAACGACATATAGGTCCTTGATTAATGCAGGGTTTTCTGATGATTATTCAATGGGATTTGCGGAGCATGTTGGTTTTAGGTCTGGAACAGCACGCCCTCATTATTGGTTTGATTTGTCGACAAATGAGCAAACATCACTCGTAATTCATCCTTTTATTTACATGGATGGGACCTTGAATGAATATATGAATTTATCGATTGAACAAAGTAAATCTAGAGTAAGCGCTCTGTACCAAGAGGTGCTCGAATTTGGAGGTGATTTTAGTTTTATTTGGCACAATGAAACGATTGGAGATTATGGTAAATGGCATGGATGGTCTTCCGTATTAACGCATACACTAAAATTGAAAAAATGAGTAAAAAAATAATTTTAACAGGTACTATATTTATTGCTTTAGCTATCGTTTTAGGTGCTTTCGGTGCGCATGGTTTGAAGGATGTTTTAACAGATGTTCAGTCAAAATCTTTTGAAACAGGTGTTCGCTACCAAACATATCATGGACTTGCCTTGTTGATTTTAGGCTTTAATGCTTCAAGGTTTAAACGTATTGATGCAATTTTTTATTTAATTGTTACTGGGGTTGTGATTTTTAGCGGGTCCATTTACTTGTTAGCTACACAAGACCTTTTAGGTGTGTCAATGTCTTTCTTAGGTCCCATAACACCTTTGGGTGGTTTATTGATGCTTTTTGCGTGGATTGTCTTTATTGTTAAAGTTGTTCGAGCTTAGTTTAATGAATGTGTTAACTTTAACTCTATAAAACGAAACGGTGAAAGTTACAATTTTAGGTTCTGGTACGTCTCAAGGAATTCCTGTTATAGCGTGTGATTGTAGTGTTTGTCAGTCAAAGGACCCTAAAGATAACCGCTTACGCTGTTCTGTATTGATTTCTTATAAAGGGAATAATTATGTTATTGATTCGGGTCCAGATTTCAGACAGCAAATGTTGCGTGAGCAAGTGAGAACACTAAGTGGAGTGTTGTTTACGCACGAGCATAAAGATCACTTGGCAGGATTAGATGATGTACGTGCATTTAACTTTAAAGAAAAACGGGATATGCAGGTTTATTGTACCCCTCGTGTAGAAGAAGCTTTGAGAAGGGAGTATGCGTATGTTTTTGCTGCTAAACGATATCCAGGAATACCAGCGGTTAATTTAAATAGGATAGGTAAAGAAACGCATATAGAATTAGGAGATGGTCTTACTGTGGTTCCGATTGAGGTGATGCATTACCGATTGCCTGTATTGGGTTTTCGAATAGGTAGTTTTACTTATATCACTGATGCGAAAACGGTAAGTGAGGAGGAGCGATTAAAAATTAGAGGTACTAAGGTTTTAATCATCAATGCGCTTCGTAAAGAAGAACATATTTCACATTTTAACCTCGAAGAAGCGCTAGCTTTTATTGAAGACATTCAACCGGAAAAGGCCTATATAACACATATCTCTCATTTATTTGGGACACACAAAGAGATCAGTAAATTTCTTCCTAAAAATGTTTTTGTCGCTTACGATGGTTTTTCATTAGAAATCGATTTGTAATTTATGATCTATTCTTTAGATTATTCTAAATTTGTAACTCAATGTAATTGAATAAAATTATGGGAAACGATATATTAAAAGGAAAAAGAGGAATTATTTTTGGAGCCTTAAATGAGCAATCTATTGCTTGGAAAGTTGCAGAGCGAGCTCATGAAGAAGGAGCTACATTTGTGTTAACAAATGCACCTATTGCAATGCGTATGGGTGAAATTAACAAGTTGGCGGAAGCAACTGGTAGTACAGTGATTCCAGCGGATGCTACAAGTGTTGAAGACATCGATAACTTGATTACTCAATCTATGGAGATTTTGGGTGGTAAGATTGATTTTGTTTTGCACTCAATTGGAATGTCTATCAATGTTCGAAAAGGAAGGCATTATACAGATGAAAATTATGACTTTACAATGAAAGGTTTAGATGTTTCGGCTCTTTCTTTTCATAAAGTTATGCAGGCTGCTATGAAACATGATGCTATGAATGAGTGGGGGTCTATTCTTGCTTTAACGTACATTGCTGCTCAGCGTGTATTTCCAGATTATAACGATATGGCTGATAATAAGTCTTACTTAGAGTCTATAGCAAGAAGTTTTGGTTACCATTATGGAGTTGCTAAGAAGGTGCGTGTAAATACAATCTCTCAATCTCCAACAATGACTACTGCAGGTAGTGGTGTTAAAGGATTTAATGAGTTTATCAATTACTCTAATGCAATGTCTCCACTTGGAAATGCATCAGCTGTAGCGTGTGCTGACTACTGTATTTCAATGTTTTCTGATTTGACAAAGTATGTGACAATGCAAAACTTATTTCACGATGGTGGATTTTCTAATACAGGAGTAACTACAGAGGTTATTTCTAAGTTCTCAGATTAAAAATAAAAACCGAATTCAAAAAAAGACGCATCATTGATGCGTCTTTTTTTTGCTGTAATATAGTAGGGGTGTTATAAAATCCCTTTGCTAGAAAGGTACTCCTCTAAACCAATTTCATCAGCATAAAGAACTTCTCTTGCTTTACTGCCTCTAAATGATCCTATAATTCCGTGTCCTTCCAATTGATCAACAATTCTACCGGCTCTATTGTATCCCAGTTTTAATTTACGCTGCAGTAAACTTGCAGATCCTTGTTGGTGCATGACAACAATACGGGCTGCATCTGCAAATAAGGCGTCTAAATCTTCATCATCCATGTCTCCACCACCTTCGGCAGACTCTCCAATGTACTCAGGCAGTATTAGTGCTTCAGGGTACCCACGTTGTTCGCCAATGAATTCACAAATGTCATCTACCTCTGGTGTGTCAACAAATCCACATCGTAAACGAATAACATCTTGCCCAGTACTGATCAGCATGTCGCCACGACCAATAAGCTGGTCTGCTCCTGAGGTGTCTAAAATTGTCCTTGAATCTATTTTAGATAAAACGCGAAACGCAATACGAGCAGGGAAGTTTGCTTTAATCATACCGGTAATTACGTTTACAGAAGGGCGTTGCGTTGCTACAATTAAGTGGATACCGATTGCTCGGGCCAATTGAGCTATACGTGCAATTGGTTGCTCAACTTCTTTTCCAGCGGTCATAATTAAATCTGCAAACTCATCAATCAATACGATAATGTATGGTAAAAAACGGTGCCCATTTTCTGGGTTTAGCTTTCGGGCAACAAACTTTTGATTGTATTCAATGATGTTTCTACAATGCGCGAGTTTTAATAACTCGTAGCGCTCGTCCATTTCAATACAAAGTGAGTTTAATGTAGCAACAACTTTGGATGTGTCAGTGATGATTGCCTCTTCTTCTCCAGGTAGTTTTGCTAAAAAATGCCTTTCAATTCTATTGTATAGTGTAAGTTCAACTTTTTTAGGGTCAACAAGCACAAACTTCACCTGTGAAGGATGTTTCTTGTATAGTAGTGAAATTAGAATGGCATTTAATCCAACAGACTTTCCTTGACCTGTGGCTCCAGCAACAAGTAAATGGGGTAGTTTAGCAAGGTCAAATGTGAACGTTTCGTTTGTAATTGTTTTTCCCATAACCACTGGTAGCTCAGCGTCAGACTCTTGAAATTTCTTTGAAGCAATTAACGATCGCATGCTTACCATTTGTGGTTTGCTGTTTGGGACTTCAATACCAATGGTTCCTTTCCCTGGAATAGGGGCAATGATTCGAATGCCTAGTGCGGCTAAGCTTAAGGCGATATCATCTTCTAAGTTTTTTATTTTTGAAATACGCACGCCTGGAGCAGGTATAATTTCATATAGTGTAACGGTTGGGCCAACGGTGGCTCTAATTTTAGAAATTTCAATTTTGTAATTCTGAAGCGTAGTTACAATTTTATTCTTGTTTTCCTCAAGTTCGCTTGTGTCAACAGCTGTTTCTGAATTTGATCCGTAATCTTTTAACAGCTCAATAGGAGGGAGCATATATTTGGATAGGTCTAGAGTAGGGTCATATTCTCCATATTCAGAGCGGTTTTTATCAACTTCATCTTCAGAAAGGGATTTGTCTTCTTCCGACTCTTTGGCAACTTCAACAGAAAATTCATCTGATGTCTCGGTTGAGTCTTCAGTATTTTTTTTAGTTGAATTTAAGGTGCTAATTTCTCCTAGTTCGACTATTTTTTCCTCGCTGTTGCTGTTTGTTTGTGGAGTTGGTTCAATGTCTTTGCTGTGTTGGTCTAGTACAACGGATGATATTTCTTCTTCTTCTTCTTCTTCTTCTTCTTCT
>Ga0115008_10000030_pt1 | contig 77195 bp, 66 predicted proteins | sample FraStrMetagenome_FD_87164 | JGI IMG/M metagenome (GOLD analysis project Ga0115008, IMG submission 87164) | Marine eukaryotic phytoplankton communities from Arctic Ocean - Fram Strait ARC3M Metagenome | ecosystem: Environmental > Aquatic > Marine > Oceanic | place: Fram Strait | collected... | reverse complement strand
ATTTTTATTATTTGCACCATCAAGACAAAGATGTAAACACGAACGTCTAAATAAAGATTCTTCTTGTGCACCAGCTCCATGTTTATAACCTCCACCTGGATGATTAAATGATGACATATTTAAAACAACAGGATTTAAACCTAATTTTTCTTGCATATAAATACCTACATCAAAACTGTCAACATTATGCACAGCAATTTCAGCTTTAGAATCATATCTTTTGACTGTTATATTTGTATTATCGCAAATAAAACGATAATTATATTTTTTTGTTGTACTAATACATTCAGTTAAATGTTTATCTTCTATCTTAACTGAACTCGATCCATCAAAATATGATTTATTTTTAAATGCTTGAATTGTTTCTTCCTGTATTGCTTTACGATATTGATTCATCATATGTGACGTTATAAAATATTACGTCATAATATATTTTTTGATATGGACACATATTTTAATTATAATAATATGTTAAAAATAAAATGAAAAAATAAATTAAAAAAATAGATAAAAATCAAAAAATTAATGATACATATTTATGTAGACGATGTGATAGAACAACCAAATAATAAAATATCAATTAATATTTCAATAATTAATTTTCGAAAATAAAAAATAAATTAAAAAAACAGATAAAAATCAAAAATTAATAATACATATTTATGCAGACGATGTGATAGAACAACTAAATGATACATATTTATGTAGACGACGTGATAGAACAACTAAATGATACATATTTATGCAGACGATGTGATAGAGTAACCAAATAATAAAATATATGCAGATAAAATTAAAAAATACAAATTAATATTTTAATAATTGATTTTCGAAAATGAAAAAATAGATAAAAATCAAAAATTAATGACACATATTTATGCAGACGATGTGATAAAACAACTAAATAATACATATTTATGCAGACGATGTGATAGAATAACTAAATGATACATGTTTATGCAGACGACGTTATAGAACAACTAAATGATACATGTTTATGCAGACGATGTGATAGAACAACTAAAAATATCAATCAATATTTAAATAATTAATTTTGAAAAACGAAAAGATAAATTAAAAAACAGATAAAAATCAAAAATCAATATTTTTATTTGTTAAGATTAATGTCAAAAATTAATTATGCAATACAGATGAACTAACAAATATATTGAGAATATCTATGCCTAAAGAAAGTGAATCAGCGGGATAATCTGATATTGTTTTATTTTTAATAAATTGTGTATCGTAAACAGTAAAGCCTGAAAATAATGCGATTGATAATATTGCAAACATTGTGTTTCTGTTATGTTTTACTATTTGGTCACCATTTTTAAACATAAAAAAACCTTGGGAAAAAATTAAACATAGCAACATAATTAATAAATATTGTCTTTGGTGCAAAATATTTGATTGCAATGAATGTGAGAACCATGATAATCCAATAATAAGAATTAAAGTAGTCAATGCAGCATTTGTTGTTGAACCTTTTCGCATGAATTTATAGCTTAAGAAAATGAACATACCGAGACATAACATAAACGTTGTCCATGCGATATGTTTAATTACGGGCTGGTTTTGGTTGGTCATCATGACAATAAATAAACACAAAAACATGATAAGCATATTCATAATTGCGCCATTTTGTGTACTAATATAATGTTTAAGCGCGGGGTTATCATTTGTATGCATCGCTGATATTATGACTAAAATAATTCCAAGAAACACGTACATATATGTATTTGTCATATAGTCATCTCCTTTGAATGTATTATTTGCGTTGTTATTTAAGTAAAAAATGACAAATGCAGCAATAATGATTAATAATAAAATATTATAGTTCATAAGTTATGATATTAATGTATATATTTATATTTGGCAAAATATAAATATTATTGTGTTCATTTATAATAAAATAATAAAATAATTAATTATGCATCTGTTCTGATTCTTGGTGCAATACATACGCTTGTTAATTCTTGCAACATTAATTTAAAAGCATATGGAATCATTACTTTGCTTATCTTTGTTTTATTTTTACAAGCTGGGCACCAATAAATATCATTACGTGACGATTTTTCAGTGTTTCCTCGACGAATCATGCGTTGTGCAAATAATCCACATTCATCACAAACATATGTGCTATATGCGTCAGATGTATCCATAAGTTTTTCTTTAAGATAAAGGCTCATACCATGAGCTCCAATAGCATCACGTTCCATCTCTCCGATTCTTAGACCACCATCGCGACTTCTACCTTCAGGTGGTTGACGTGTTAATAATGTTCTTGGTCCGCGTGCTCTCGAATGAATTTTATCTGAAACTAAATGTTTTAGGCGTTGATAATAAGTTGGTCCAATATAAAATTTAACTTTCATTTTTTCACCTGTCATACCGTTATACATTGTTTCAACACCCGTACGTTCATATCCAAATGATGCAAGTTCATCCTTGACGGATTCTAAATCGCGTTCAATAAAAGGAGTTCCGTCAATTTCAGTTCCTCGAAGTGCTCCAACTTTGCCAATTAAACTTTCAATGATGTGTCCCATTGTCATACGTGATGGAATTGCATTTGGGTTTAAAATAATATCTGGCGATATTCCTTCTGCAGTAAATGGCATGTCACTTTGTTTTGCTAAGTAACCGATAGTACCCTTTTGTGAATGTCTACTATTGCCACACCATGAAGTTATTCCTTCACGGCGTACATATATTATGCCATCACCTTGCACAGAACAACAATACACTTTACCTTCATAATGTGTCCATTTATCTGAACGTTCATCACCGTTAGGTTTTATGTTTTCGTTAATAAGCGGCGTGTTTTGTTTATTAATAATTGTCATATGATAAGCATCAATAGTTGACTTGACAATTTCATCTTTATATTTGACTACAATATTAGTTGAATAGCCTGAATGTAAACATAAACGTTGAAAATCATTGGCTAATTGTATTGACGATGTTTTATATTGCTGCATACCATCAACAGTTATATGTTCATCACCTAACATCATACAGCGAATTAACATTTGACTTTGTTTCATGCTTAAGTACCATACCCAGTTTGGTAATGATTTGACTGAATTAACACTTAACTGTTTATAATAATTATAAAATCGTTCATCGGATACACACCCTTTAGAAATCCATATTCCAAACATTGTTAACCATGCATCAATATCAATTTCTATGCTTGGTGATTTATCATGTTTTGGCAACACAAAATGTGTGACGTTATTATGAATATCAAATTTTAGTTCATTTGGTCTATCATCATCTTGGAATAATACACGACCATCAATATTTTTTTTATAGTGACGCTGTTCACCATAAAGTTCTTCAGCTTTATTGATGCAATATTTTCCATTTTTATCTCCTGTGTACATTCTGTGGTTAGGTGTTACTTTAAGATTAATTTGGTCTGAATTTACGCAATACATATTGCCTTCATAATCATATTTTTGAAGCATGTGTGGTTTGGTGTATTGCATTGAATCACCATCTATTAACGTAGCAACACGGTGTTCCATTGTTAATTTATTAATAGGAATCCATCCATCCATTGTTAATACATCGTGGTCAGGTGTATAACAACAAAATTTATCACCAGTTTCAGGTGTCCTTTCGGAGCGGACACGCACTTTTCGCATTTCATAACCCTCAACATTATAAATATTTAAAAATACTTTATCAATTACACCTGGGCGGATATGTCTGTACATTTCACTGCTGTCTTTTTGATTTTTTGGATTATTATCATCGATAACTTGAATAGGCGTTACTTTTCCAATAATAGCATCATTATCATTTATAACGGTTTCTTCTGGGACGTATCCTTTATCATTCAATTTATTGTAGTTTCCAAGTTTCATTCCTTGTGTTTTTTCTTTTTCTGGTCTCGTAAATGTATCATCTTGTGACGTCGATTGATTTTTTTTAATTTCAGAAATAATTTTTTTTAATGACATCGATCTAAAAATACCATGCTCGACTGATGATTTATTCATAATCAACGAATCTTCTTGGTTATATCCAGTAAAACATCCAACAACGACAACAACGTTTTCCCCAGATGTCAAAATATCGGAGTTAATATATTTTGCTGTCCTTGATGCAACCAATGGTTTTTGTGGATGATAGAGAACATATGAAATATCAAGTCGGTTTTTATAATTCGATGCATAAATTCCCATAGCTTGACGACCTTGGCTGTAATGATAAATATTTCGTATGCCGGGATCATGATTGCATAGAGCTAAATTTGCAGTGATTATCCCAATTAAAAATGAAGGGTGAATTTCACAATGTGAATAACGCACATATTGCATATCGTCATATCTATTTATAATATTATTGTCGACGACATTTTTTACTTTATCAACCGAACCGATTAATTTATCTCGTGCTTCTTCAAGATTTTTAATTTCGGGTGCAATTAAAGCATATTGTTGTTCTTCAATGTCAATATATTCAATAATATCTGGATATTTTATCATTAATTCGTCCCAGTCAATCAAATGTGTTGTATTATTCATTTTATTTAAAGAAATTTTATTTATGATATTTTTTGTGAGGTATAATTCATTTTTGTCGTTAACTTTTAAAACTGGTCTAAATAATCTTCCACAGTCACAATAGACATTTATTTGTTTTTTTCGTATATTATTTACTATTCCAACAATTGGGTCAATATCACCACTTAATTTTGCATCGCGTAATTTTTTGTATAAAATTATTGGTTCATCACTCATACCTAACCATTCACCATTTAAAAAGACTTTCGTATATTTTTTTAATTGATTTGGTGGAATTATTTGGACATCAATTAATTTTGGTTTTATTATTTTTTTAAGTATGTCAAATTGTGAATCACTTGTTACAGTTAAACTACCTAACATTGTAAGATGTTTATTCAGACCAACATTTGCGTGTTCGGGCGTTTCAATTACACATACATTTCCCGCTGAACGTGGGTCGACATGTCTCGGTCCCGTTAATTTGTTCGTAGATGCGTCAACACTTGGTGTGTCGAATCTTCTTAACATAGTTAGCATAAGTAAATATGTTGTACGCATAATCATTTGTGCAACACCTTTAGATCTACCCCATGAACCTGTCATCAATGCATTTTTATATGCTTGCTCTATTACATTTGGTTTTATTTGATTTATTATATTTAGCGGTTTTTCATCATTTGTATTTTTTCTTTTAAAATGTTTATTGCATTCATTCATTACTTGTCTAATACTTTGTCTAAAAAGTGCTTCAAATAATTCGTTTATCGATTCAATTCTTTTATTCACACACGAATCACGGTCATCAATTGGAGTGACTCCTATGTAACAATTAACTAAATGATTAATCATATATCCTAAATAATATGCTTTATGTAATAATCCTCCTTCAACGTGCGGCAAAAAATTATTTTGTAACAATGACATTAAATGTGTTCGGCGCTGTTGATGTTTTACGGCTTTATCTGTTTCTGAATATTTTTTGACAACTTTTATTTTTGTTATTAGATATTCAATTGCTGCCTCCTGAGTTTGAATTTTTACTCCATTATTATCGACTGCATTATCTAACGATTTTTTTATGACATCATTCATGCTGATATTATTTTCATCATATGTTGTATAATTTATTATATCTCTGCTCGATTCAATTCCAAGCGCTCTCATCACAATAAATACAGGAACTTCACTAAGTATAGGAACTTTTAACATCATTGTACCATCTTTTCTCATTTTTATCGAAACAATTTGTACATTATATATTTTTGGTGATTTTGAATGTGTTTGTACCGCATAAAAATCTTGTCCCGACTCTTTTTTCATGAATACCAATGGTTTGTTATCACATATTCGTTCTTGTGGAATTACAACTTTTTCGGATCCTTTTAAAATAAAATATCCTCCGGGGTCATAATCGCATTCTTCATTATTAAAACCTTTTTTAATGTTCAGCGAACAAAATTTTGATTTTAACATTATAGGAAGACTATTTACTATGGGTATTTCATTTTCTGGTTCACCAACAATGTTTATAGTTACTTCATCTGTTGCTATATTTTTTATTTCTTGTATTTGTGTTACGGTTGCTAATATTTTTGCACCATATGTTAAATTTTTAGTTCGTGCATCCGATGGAAACATTAATTCGTCACCATCAGGCATTAAACAAGGACGTATAGCTATGTTGCTAAATTTAAAATAGTATTTTATAATTTTTGTTTTTGTTACTTTCTCTAAAAATTTGTGTTCACCTGTTTCTAATATATTTTTTACAGTTTCATCCAAAAATTTATTAAATGAATTATATAAATGACTATACATTATGCCTGTTCGGTTAAAATACAAGTCAGTAAAAGAATACAGATCGTCAACACTTAAATTATTTGGCTCATTATCATAATTTTTAACAACCATGTCACCTTTTGATGATGTACTCTTTGCGCTAACATTTTGTTTCTTATTTGTTTTGGAATTCATATCTTTTGTTACCATATTTCTCTTATACATACGTATATTTTATAAAAATCAAATTTTTATGTATTTTTATTATATTGTTAGTAGTAAAACAATGTAATATTTGCATATTTTGTGCCTATATTATATTATATTGTATTATATGTTTAATCATTTTTGTGCGTTTAATTAACGAATAATCATATTTATGCATTCTTTTATGTTCAATTAAGAAACTTTTTAAAACAAGATAAAAAATAAGATAAAAAGGTTTTAATATTCTCTTCGAAAATTGTTTATCTAGTGACGATATAATTGTATTTGTTAAGTCATCAATATAATCAATTTTAGGTATGCACATATTTATTATTTTTTTTATAATAAACATTTTTATTTATTTTATGTAAATATGTTGTGCATATATTTTGTATGTATAATTTTATTTTATTATAAATAAAAAATTCATAACATGTACTATAATTTGACTTATCATTATTATATAAAATTACAAACATTGATAAAATATGTGCTCAAGGCTACCAAACATGTATATTATAAAATAACCTAACACAAATATGTTAGGAACTAAGAATGCATAATCACATATTTTTTCGCAATCGCATTTATGCATAAATTGAGTAATCAATATATTGATTAATTCTGAAAAACTATAATATAAAATGCACTAGACATATTAATTTTGGATTATTGCACAACATCATTAATATGTTTGATATTCCATAATTATGTCGTTCAATACCATGATTATATATTGATACAAATATTAATAACAATCATGCTATTCGAAATCCATATTGCTAATAATATCCGCGTCATTTGATGAATCGGAATCACGAATATTTGTATCCTCAATCTTACATTTGTTATTATTTTTAGGCGCAAATGTATTAAAAAATAATTCAAATGCATTATCACTATTACAATCATGAACATCATCACAAACATCATTACAATCATCACGTTCATCATTACGAACATAATTACTGTCACGAATATTACCAAAAACATCATTACTATCACTATTATTACTATCACTATCAATTGTAATATTATTTGATCTCAAGTCACGTAATTCATCAATTGTATTATATTTGGCGTGTTCTTTTGTTGGTGATAACGTTTGAAGTATATAATCGCATGCCATTTTTGTTATGGTTTGATAAATATCGTTCACAACGTTGTCAATTGTGACAATTATTGAATAATTATATACAGAAAAACAAGAAATAAATGATTTCATATTTTTATAAATTTGTAATGGAAATTCATAGTATGACTTAGCTAATTGGTTTTCATTAATTTTTTTGCATAAATCACAATATAATTTTTTAATTTTTGTTTTATTAATTTCATAACAAATTTTTACAACAGATAAAATTAAATAATTAATATTGCTCGTAAAATAAATTAACATGCAACAAAATAAATATACGTTAGTTATAATAATGGGTTCGCGAAATATGTATCTATATGCGTCAAATATTGTTAAATCTTCATTTGGCATAAACGATTTGACGATAACATATGTCATGTCATATGTTGTATGAGTTGTAAATAACATATACGCTGATAGAAATCCATCAACATTCCATGCCATTATACTTTTATTTAAAAATATTAATCTTATTGCATGAAATATGCTAGTTTCAATATTGTTGGTGACAATATTCGTTAATATATTAAAATACCATGCAGTTTTAAAATCGAAATTAATCCAGATGATAAAAAAAAGAATAAAATCCACTATATGATTTATCATTTATATGTTCTGCTTTATTAATCTTATCGTGTGTATTTTCGACGGGTATCTATATATTTGCTTAAGTTATTTTTTAGATATCATCAAGTTTCCAATTTATCGCATCACTTTTATTTTTAATTAATGCATCATTAATTTGTTTAAAATGGTCATTTTCATTAAATGACGGATATGATTTTAGTTTTGTATGTGCTGATAAACCAGATGGATGTGACGATATTATTAATGTATGTTTTGTCTCGTCAATTAATTTTTTTTTCCTAGGGCAGGATTTCCCCACAATACGAACACTAAATTTTCTTTTGTGTCCGACAAATGTTTTATTATATCATCCGTAAACCATGCCCATATTTTGGCGTGACAATTTGGTTCTTTGTATCTCACAGTCAATGCTGTATTTAACATTAAACAACCTTGTTTACACCAACTTTCTAAATTGCCATGATTTGGAAGTTCATCAATGTGACCAAATTTTAATTGATTATTTAACATATTTTTTAATGATGGTGGTATTTTAATTCCAGCGACGACAGAAAATGCAGCACACATTCCTTGTGGGACAACAAATTTATTATTTTTAATGTTGTGTATTTCTACGCCATGATATGGATCTTGTCCAATGAAAACAACTTTAACGTCATTGTATGGGGTTAATTGTAACGCATAAAATATATATTTAGGATATGGTAATATTGTAGCTTCATCGTCGAGGTCTTCATCAAATTTGTCAGTGATTGATTTTATTTTTGGATTTTTAACAGCTCACCAATTATTTGGTTTTTCCATGTGGGTTCAATGTTTTGAAAATATTCATCACCCTTTTCCATTTTTTTAACATCTTTGTTTTGGTATGTTTTTATTGTGAGCATCAATAATTATTATCTTGTTTTTGTTTCTAATCGTAATTTATTTTATGTCATTTAAATTATCAATTTTTATTTATTCGCATAAAAATTGATAATTTATCATAATTATAACGTTATATATGTTATTTTATTAACAAAATAAATGATCGCCAATAATAGTCATTTGTATGATGATGACGCGTATGATGACATAAATTTTCTGACATGTCATGAAATTAATGATCTTTTTGATTTCGATGGTGAAAAAAATGACGAAATAAATATAAATAAAAATAAAAATTGTTCAAAATGTGGCACTGATATATATCTATCTGATGATACAAAATCAGGTAATTGTGTTTGTTCTGATTGTGGTACTGTGTTTGGCGAAATTATTGACAATTCTGCAGGATGGACGTGTTTTGACGACGAAAATAAATCTGATAATGTTGGTGGTAATGGTATTACGTGCAATGAATTATTACCACAATCATCTTTGAGCACAACAATTAGAGGAGGCAGCAACAGATTAAAAACCATACAAAATTGGAGTATTATGCCGTACAGAGAAAGAAGTTTAAATGTTGTGTATAAAATGATTAAAAAAATATGTGAAAAAAATGGAATCATTAGATGTGTTGAAATAGATGCTCAAATTATGTATAAGACACTTAGTGATTGCAGACACGTAAAAGGTAAAAATAAAGGCAAATTTATTATTATAAGAGGTTCGAATAGAATAAGTCTTATAGCTGCTTGTATTTTTAATGCATGTCGTAATAAAGGTATAACACGAAGTCCAAAAGAAATTGCGGAAATGTTTGAAATGAAACACGTTAAGATGACAAATGGGTGCAAAATGTTCACTAAATTAAGCAATATAAAAAAAATATCCATGTCAAAAGGAATTAGTTTGGCAGAACATTTTATTAAACGATTTTGTGACGATCTTAAAATAAGAGAACCATTCATATCACAAACAATAAAAATAGCAAAAAATATAAAAAGATTAAATATGGCATCAAAGCATATACCATTTTCTATTGCAGTTGGTAGCATTTTATTGATGACTGATATTAATAAAATGCATCAATTTGATAAAAAATTTATTGCAGAAAAATTTAATGTGTCTAGTGTCACAATTGACAAAACATTGAGTAAAATAAAACATCACGTTGACATATTGGTAAGTGATGAAAAAACAAATAAAGTTTTCGATATCATGGAACAAAAGAAAAAAGAAATGAAAATACCTCAAATAATACTTGACAAGCAAAAAAAATTTGGCATCATAAATAATAATGGACACGATAATGAAAATAAGCAAAATTTAATTGATGAAAATTTAGAGTTTGAAATTTGTGAAGAATATTTATTGGATGATAATTATGATGCAGATGATCTCGAATTATGTGACGATAATGAATATTTTAAAAATTTGCGACAATATCTTACAAAATATGAAATTAATTCTGTCACTGATATTGATGAATATTTAGATATTGTTGGACAACTCAATGATAATATTAGTTATGTATCTCAAGAATTAAATATATCACACAGTTCAAACATTGTAAATAAATTAATGCAACAAAAAATATCGCCTAATATTAATAAATCATTACAATGTCGATAATATTTATTGGCATTAATTGAATCCTGATGGTGATGGTGATTGTGATTGTGATGGTGACATATTACTGCCGGGTGACATATTACTGCCGGGTGACATATTACTGCCGGGTGATGTATTACTTAATTGTGTGCCGTTTAGTTGTGATGTATTACTTAATTGTGTGCCGTTTAGTTGTGATGTATTACTTAATTGTGTGCCGTTTAGTGGTAATGATGGCACATTATCACTAGAAGCATCACTAGAAGCATCACTAGAAGCATCGATATTAGACAATAATTTAAAAATCATCATTACTATTATTATAAGTACAATGTATGGACAACACATGCATAATAATGATGAACTTCCCAGTAACATTATTTTATTTAAGTAATTATGAAAAACTTTTTTTACTTTATCAATTGTGCTACCAAATGTTGATTCAGCCACGTTGTCTAATTTTTTATATATTTTTTCCATATCTTTTTCGATTACTTTTAATCCTTTTTCGCTCTCTTTTGATATATACTCTCCCACTGACGATAATGATTTTTCTGAAACTTTCTCAAAATTTGTTATATTTGTTTTTAATCCATTGCCCATTTTTTGAATGACATCATTGCATTTTTTCAATTTATTGCTAGATTTTTTATTGCTAGATTTTTGATTACTAGATTTTTGATTACTAGATTTTTGATTACTAGATTTATTGCTGGAATTATTGCTGGATTTATTGCTGGATTTATTGCTGGATTTTTTATTACTAGATTTTTGATTACTAGATTTTTTATTACTAGAAAATATTTTAATTTTATTGCTGGATTTATTATTACTAGATTTATTGCTGGATTTTTTTGCATGTGCAGTTTTATGTTTTTTCCCCATTATATTAAGTTACACTTTATTATTTATATATACATATATTAATGACGATGAACATGATTTTAATTAAAATTTTATTATTAGGTGCTGTCAAGTATATCATTATTTGAATTATTATTACTGTCCGTTTTACTTATCATATTAATTAACGTCATAATAATTACTCCACATAAAATATAAGGTATGCATAAACAACACGCTGACATTGAAAATCCCATCATTATATAATTAATATATTGAGTCCATTTTTGTTTAATAAAATTATGCACATAGTCATACACTAAATCTGGTGCTTTTTTTATTTTTTTTATTATTGTCGATATTATATGTCCAAATGATAATGCATTCATATTATTCATATCTGAAACCACTGATTTTTCTATATCTTCTGCCGATTGTTTTATGTTATCGCCAATACTTTTAAAATAAATGTCAATACATTTAGCGTCTTTTGATAAGCTCATATTATATTTATGTATACTGTATAATTTATTTTTATTAAAAAATATGTAAAACGTTATTATAATGGGTAACATCATTGAGTCGCAATATAAAAAACAACAAAAAACACAAACTAATATAATGAGCACTATCGATAACATAATGCAAAATTATTTTCATTATTGTGATTCAGATGAGTGTTCTAACGTTGAACCACAAGATGCATCGGAATTTTGTTCAAATGTTGCTATATTTTATTATGATAGATTAACAAAATTACCCAACTTTAAAGATGCTTCTATGGGTTTTATACACGACGAGAACAATAATGAACAAATAAATAAGCAAGCGATGTGTGCTAAAATTGTTAATTATTATAGGAGACGTATTGAGTTGCTTATTAAAATAAAACAAATAATTAAGTTAGCACAAAACACATTTTATTCGTCAAAAAGAGGTAATTTATGTTTAAATGCTTCTTCCATCGTCATTAATGAAGAGGATTGTAATGGGGAAAATATGCAATGGATTTCAGAAGATGCATATAAGGATGTATTATTAAATTCTGGAAATAAAAAATATATAGATCTTAATAGAGTTGCATTTATTGGTAGAATAAATGAATATACCGATGTGTTAAGACAAATTGTTAAAAAAATTCGTGATGATATGACTTATAAGGAGAATGATGAACAATTTACTAATGAAAAAAAAGATATTGACGATACGCTTACTGAAATATTGACTTATGTTAACGCACAAAAATATGAACTCATGAGACTACTTCGCGCCGATAAATAAAATCACAATGCTATACCAGAGATTGGATAACACATTAGTTCACAAAATGAAATTCAAGAGATTGTACAATGCTGACGAGCCTGTCTAATTTTGATACCATATCCGCACTGTAAATGCAAGGTATCAAATTGTTCTCCATCTTGTGAATGTTCGTGAAAAAATGCTCAATTCTTCCATGATCTTGTTGAGGAAAAATATGTTTGAGCGCAATTCGCTGTCCTCGCGCGTTCCACCATTCACACAAAGCAATAATGTGCTCAAGAAATAACATCCATCTTTCGAGAGGAAGTGCTATGTTTGCGCTGTTGTTTCCAAAAAGTGAGTATAGCATCTCCCCATCCATGGTAACCTTTCCAAATTTGTGGGTCGGTTGATTGCGTCCTTCAAGTTCCGTAGGATATACATACCAAGCATAATGTCCATGTTTTTTTCCGTCACGGTTTACGTCGCGCATTCGTTCTTCAAAATCACTATATGTCCATGAACTGAGAAAAGAATTAAATCGTTTTTGAAATTCTTGATCTCCACGATCAAATAAAGATGCCATTTTAGTTCTGTTGTGGATAGCGGCAAGTATAATAACCTGAAACATAATTAGGAAATGCAATATTATCAATATTTCAATTTTTATCTTTTCATTTATGCGATGATATATTAACGAATAATACACTACGTTGAATAATTTTGTTCATAAATATGACTAAATATATAAAGTAACACGTCATGAAAGATTAATTAAAACATAGACAATACATATAACATAACAACTGATATTCTGATAATTAATTTATAAAAATGAGAAAATAAATTAAAAAACAAATAAATATCAAAATTTTATGATTTTTTATTTAAACTGGGCGACCCATAGAAGAACTTAAATGATATATAATTTGGCGAATTATACGATAGAGCAATTAAACGATACATATTTGAACAAACTGTATAATAGAATAATTAATAATAAAACAAAAACAGATAAATATTAAAAATAACAAATAATATTCTAATAATTAATTTATAAAAATAAGAAAATAAATTAAAAAAAAACAAATAAATATCAAAATTTTATGATTTTTTATTTAAACTGGGCGACCCATAGAAGAACTTAAATGATATATAATTTGGCGAACTGTGTGATAGAGCAATTAAATGACATATATTTAAACGAACTGCATAATATTCTGATAATTAATTTGTAAAAATGAGAAAATAAATTAAAAAACTGATAAATATCAAAAAATATAATGTTTTCGTTTAGATTAGACGACCAACATAAGAACTTAAATTATATGTATAGTTATTGCATTCGGCAAATCAAATATGATAAAATAATTGAGAATGCACAATGCACCATTTTTAATTCCGAACATGCGGCATCCTGTCTTGAATTCCGCCACTGCTGCCACCACCACCACCGCCGACGCCACCGCCACCGCCAAATGTAAATGGCGAATAAGATGAAGATGAAGATGAAGATGAAGATGTTGGTTTCAGAGGGCGCACAAATTCTTTGGAACCATTGCACGGGTTGACATAAAACGTTGAATTGTTGCGCGTGTCAAGTTGAATGGGGTAAAGATTGCCACAAATATCAACATATGCATCGCCATTTGGCGTGCACCTTAACGGAAGCTGTTGTCCAGATTCGATGTTGAAAACATGACTGCAACCGCGAAAAGAAGAAGGTGTTGGTGAAGGTTGTTGACCATAATCGACGAACACGCCTTGAGGTTGACCGACGAACACGCCTTGAGGTTGACCGACGAACACGCCTTGAGGATGACCATAGAATGGGTCTTGACCAAAGACTTGAGGTTGACCAAGAAATGGAAGTGAACCATTGGACTCGTCGTACCGTGGATTTTTTGGTTTTGTTGGCGTGAATGACATTTTGAGCGGTTGTTGTATGCAATGTATGAAGTAATACATAAAAGTAATGAATGGGATATTCAATATATCACTTATTTCAATTTTTTATCAACTAAAATAATATTTCATGATGTTTTTTAAACATTAATTTAATAAAATGACGTTACTATATTATAAAAACGTTATGTTTATTTTTGGAAAAACGATATTTATGATCAACGGTATATATGATATACTATGTGCTTCTTCTATTGCATTGAATGTGTCTCCATTAAATAGAATACATCTAAATATGTTTGTGGATGCGTATAATGTAGATAGATGTTACTTAATGACGTGCATATTGATGTGGGGATTATTACGGATGTCGAATATAGATAACTTAATTAGATTATCATATATATTTGAGGTTTTATTTTTTTATTATTATTTATGTAGTAGTGCTGTATATTTTAATAAAACAATGTTCGTGATAGTTAGTTCAATAATTTTAGGATTATCTGTTGGCAACATATGAAAATATTATTTTATTTTATTTTATATTTTTTATTTATTTTTCGCAATCTGCTTCCGATTGTATGTTTTTCTCTATGTGATGTTTTTTGAGTTATATCTAAATTTATTACATAAAACGGTTCATCATCTTCAATATGTACTTCGACGACAATTGCTTTAATCCATTTGTTGTTTTTAAAATGTTTTACTATTTCGCCTTTTTTATATTCAGTTACCGATAATTGAATGTTTTTTATATTTTCCATTATTAATTATATTATTTATGTTAGTTTAATGTTTATTTTATGATGGTTATAATTTCAAATTTTATTTAAACATCTATATTTGTATTTAAATAATGTGAATATATATAATACAAATGCAAAAACGGAAACATAATAATTTTGATGATAAATTAATGACATATGAACATTACGTTAAGCGTGTTAGACATAATGATGTAAAACAATTGAAAATATTTTGATGGAAAAACATAATATTGACGCAGATGATGAATTACCATTGTTTGATGAATCAACATTGATACGCGTATACTTAGAACCTTCATATGGATCACGAATGGATGGACTTGGTTATTTTAGATATTATGTTTAATGGGTAAACATATTAATTATGTTTACTCACGAACTAATTTAATTATTTTTTAAGATATTTTGATGTGTCAAATTGTGCATCAATATTTGACTCATCATCAATCAATATTTGTTTTGCTAAATCGAAAATATCTTTGACAATAATTGCTTTGAAATCATCCTTTAATATTTTGTCATTATTTTTTTTTATTTCGTCGAGGTCCTCAGTGTTTTCGTGAGGTACGAATACTGTTTTGATACCTGCACGTTTTGCACCGATTAACTTATATTGAAGACCTCCGATAGCAGTAATATTACCAGTCGGTTCAATTTCTCCTGTTAATGCACATGTATTTCGAATTTTTTTGTTAAGTATGATTGATAAGAACGCGACTGTAAAAGCGGACCCGGCACTTGGACCATCTTTTGGAGTTGCGCCTTCAGGATTGTGAATATGTAAACCATATGGGTGCGTTGAGAAGAATTCGTTAATAAATTCTTCTTTTACGAGGTTAACTGCAGTAATATAAGCATAACGGACAGATTCCTTCATAACTTTTCCTTGGTTACCAGTGATTTTAAGAACAAAATTACCATGTGTGCCTGTATAATTTTTATTAATCATGATGGGGATAATGCCACCATGTCCGAGAGTTGTGGCATATAATCCGCTGACAACTCCAATTTCATTATTTGGGTGTGTCATTTTTATATTCATTTTTGGTTTTTTGAGATATTCATTAATTAGGTCAATGGAAATTTTAATTTTATTATTTTCACCGCGTTTTTTAGCAAATTCTCCTTTTTCGTAATATCTATCAATATTGAGTTTTGAAAATAATGATTCTATTTTTCGTTTTAAATCGCGGACTCCACTTTCATGTGTATAATTTTCAACTAAATATTCAATGGCTTCATCATCAATATCATAATCATTTCTATTAAGTCCAATATTGTTGCATATTTCATTAATTAAAAATTTATTTGTAATTGTTAATTTATCCATGGTAGAATATGATTTAACTTCAATCTCATGTAATCTGTCTCGTAAAATTTTATCAATGAGTCCAGGGTCATTATATGAAAACACAAATAGAATTTTGTTAAGGGGAAAGTTAATTTCTTGAAAAAATCTATCATTATATTCATGATTCGTATTTTGGTCAGTAAGATGAATTAATAAATTGAATATTTCGTTGGAGTCATGTTTTTTGCACGCTTTATCTAATTCATCAAAATACAACACACACCGCGAACTTCCAGCCTCAATTATTTTTTTTAATATTAGTCCTGGCTGTGCAGCACTGTATGTATACGAATGACCGCATAAAACATTTCCATCATCCTGTCCACTTAAAATTATTTGTGCGAATGGTAAGTTTAGTGCCTTTCCTAAACTTTTAGCAATCATAGTTTTACCAACGCCAGGTGGACCCCATAAACCGATGGCTTTACCTGCACTTTGAGGATTGCTGATCCATGTCGCAATCATTTCTTGTATAGATGATTTGCATTCATCGTGTCCAAAAACCGCATCATTTAATGATTGTTTAGATGTTTCTAAAAATTCTTTGCTTTTAGCGATGTCATTTTTAATGTCTGAAAATTGCGAATCATCATGTTCTGACGTCCATGGGAAACTCATCAACATTTTAACATATGTGAATTGTTTGTAATATTCGCTTGTGCCTGATTTCATTTCTTCTATTTTTTCTAGACATAGTTTTTTAACATTTGTGGGCATATATTTGCACAGTGCAAGTTGTTTTTTAATATCGATATCTTCAGACGACAATGATTTTAATTTTTCAATTTCATTTTTGATGCTGTTGGACGATTTTTTTAATTTTGTCTGCGAATTAAAACTAAGATTTCGATAGATAACATCCGAAATAATATCACTTCCTATTTTTTTATCTTTTGTTAAACCAAATAATAGACCGGCAAAATTAATGCAATCTTCGGAACCAAGTAGCAATAATTTAATAATAGTGTACATATTAAGTAAACTGTCGTTGCAATCTTTTGAAAATTCAGTCATTAGGTTACGAAACGACAATGTTTTTATTAATTTTCCATATTGTTCATAATCTTCTTCTACCTTTGTAATAAAATTTTTTACGTCATGAGAAAAAATATCACATATTGACAAATTTTTAATATACACTCTTTTAAAACGAATATTAATATATTTTATTTCATCAAGCGCCTCTTCAAATTCTTTTAATTTATCAAATATGTATGTATTTGCTATTTGTGATGTACGTGGCATAATGTTTAATGAATCAATATTAAAATATCCTTTAAGAACAAAGCGGTTATCTATAACAAGTTCACATATGTTGTCGAGCAAAATATCAACATCCATATTACATTTTCGAAAATATAATTCATTTAACTCATTTGTGTTTGATTCATCTGTGGCGTAATATTTTATCGGAATGAATATTGAATTCATAGCATTGATAAAATTTATTTTATTGTCACCGAATGATATATTTGAGTGCTGAGAAATAATTGTCATTGCATCATTTGTTGTATAAAATCCAACCGATTCACTCAATGTATAAAGTTGAGAATAAATTTCAGGAAAAGTATTAAACGGTCTTAATTTATATATGCATGATAATTTAGGATCGTCCGATGTTTTGATTAAATTATTATTGTTCCATGTGTTAACTATCTCAGTAATTTGTTTAAATATTTTGGTTTCATCATTACATTCTATGCCAAACGTTTCACATAATTTGATGTCATAATTGTCATCAATAAAATTTTCATGACTTTCATCACATAATTTAGATATGTATACATTGTACACTGAGTTTAAGCTTCTCGTTAAATCGTTGAGAGATTTCATGTGCGTATTTCTTTCTTGCACTGTTATTATGTTTATACTTAAGCATCTATCGATGTGTTTTGAAAAATTTAAAAGTAAATTTGCTATATCTTTATATTGTATTTTGATTAAATTTACGTGATAATCTCTTATAGTTACGTCGACCATTTTAATATAATAACATATAATAATATATTAATGCATGTATCTTACCGTGAAGTATAAAAATAAATTTATAGTGTCATAATTTTTCATCGCATTATAGTGTCACAATTTTATTGTTTTCTTAAAAAAATTATAAATATAAAAAAATAGTATAGCAACTAAAAATATATGCGTATTTTTATGTTATCATTAATTTGTGTTCGTTTAATTCACAAAAAATAATTTACGATTAATACTATAAGTATAACAAATGGTTAAAAAGACAAAAGAAGAAACAAAAAAAATTGCTGACGAAGTGGAGGTTGCAGAACCAGTAAAGAAGGTTGCAAAGAAAGCATCAAAAAAGGTCACCGAGGAAGTTGTTGAGGCTGAAACAATTAAACCAACAAAGGCAAAGGCAACCAAAGCGAAGGTTATTGAGGATGCCGTGGTTGAAGATGATGTTGAAACGACCAATGCAACTAAGGCAACTAAGGCAACTAAGGCAACTAAGGCAACTAAGGCTAAGAAGGCTGATAAGGCGGTTAAGGCTGATGAGGCGGTTAAGGCTGATGAGGCGGTTAAGGCTGTTAAAAAGGTGGCTAAGCCTGCTAAGAAGGTAGCTAAGAAAGCAGCTAAGGTTGTCATTAAAAAGGCAGCTAAAGTTGAGGAAGATGGTGATGATGATGAACAAGTTGTTTATGGTAAGAAGAGCACACAACGCCATTTTAAATGTGTATACGAAGAAGTGGTGTTTGGTCGTTTTTCTGGCAGCAAGCCAAAACAGGCTGCGAACAAGGCACTAACTTCTCTTGTAAAGACGCACAAAATTGAAGATGAAATTTCATTTTCTATCATTGAGTGCACTCGTGGCAGCAAGCGAAAGACACACAACTATCGTGGTAAACGAGTGAAACTTGAGACACCTATGATTGTGAGTGTTGGTAGCGGTGATAGCATGAAACAAATTACTTATAATTTCAACAATGATCTCCACAAATTGAAAGCAAATGAAGCTGTCGCTTAAAATAAAGCTTTTGCTTAAACTTAAAAATATTTTTTGAATTTTAATGTGTTTCCACAAAATACATTAAACTATAAGATTTAAAATAAATTTTATTTTCATGATAACAATTATTAGCATGCTGAACCAAAAGGCAAATCAAAACAGTTTGATATTTAAAAAACAATCAGAAGATTTAACTCATGGTGATAATGAAAAAGATATTTCTAAAATTGATGCATCTAAAATGGACATACCTGATAAACACGTGACTGTGAACAATATTGAATATCATAATCAAATATTAAACAGCAACGATAATTTTTTAGTTCGTTACGATGACGAAAATAAATTATTTAATTTTTTTTCAAACGATAAACAAAATACAAGTATCGGATGTTTTTCTATATTGCAACTTATTAAATATATTGTCAGCACTGAATGCCTATGTAATGTTTCTTTTGATACCTCAATATCAGCTATAAACACATTTGTGTGCATAAAAAACGAAGACGGTATAATAATACATGATCATATAAAATCACCGTTTATGGGCAATTTAGATACACTTATTAAATTAAATAATTTGTTATATATGCACGAGTCGAGTAATATATTTGATGATTTGGATGAAAATAATAAAAATGATTGCATTGTGTCACTTAAAATCTTTAATTTTAGTTTATTAAACCACACATTGAAAATTATAACGTCCGCAAGTAGAAATAAAAATATAACTGACGATATTAAAAAAAAATTATTAAATTATACGGTTGGAATAGTTTATAGGATGACTATTTATACTAAAAACCAAGTAGAAAAAAACATGAGGCACGTAAATTTAACAATTAACAATATTAAAAAAATAAAATTAATTAGGAACGATATTAATGATAAACTTAATAAATTAGATTCTATGGTATCCAGTCAAAATGACAATGTTCACATTTTAATAAATAAAATAAATACGTTACAAATTCAAAATATTCAAAATAATCAAAATAACGATAGTCACAGCAATGATACAGATGATGGTGAAATTACGAGTGATAATTTTTCATTGCCTGCGCCAGGTACATCTGATGTTAATGATATACATGATGTTGATGATACACAAACTAACAACACACAAACTAGCAATACACAAACTAACAACACACAAACTAGTAATACGAATACTAATGATGTACAAACCAGCAACACACAAACTGATAATACTCAAGTTGTTGACGCTCAAGTTGTTGATACTCAAGTTGATGATGTACGAACTGATGATACGCAAGTTGATGATACGCAAGTTGATGATATACGATCAAAAATGTCAGGTGGAAATATGTCAAACGTAACGTTAAGTGAAATAATTGCAAATTTTGAAAATTCTGAAAATTCTGAAAATAATTTTGATGGTGCATCTTAATAATCAAAAATAATTTTGTTTTTGAATATGGTGCATCTTAATAATCAAAAATAATTTTGTTTTTGAATATGGTGCATCTTAATAATCAAAAATAATTTTGTTTTTGAATACTATTAACGGTTATGGAAAATGAAAAATCATTATTATCAATGAATAACGAAAATATGAATAAGATAAGTGAAATAAAAAAAATAGTTGAACAAATAAATATAGCCGAGGATAAATTATGTGAACAACTTGAAAACGTTAATAAAAAAAATATAGAAATATATAAAATAATGCAAGAAATATCAATAAATTATAAAATAATATCACAAAATTTAATAACATAAATCATATTAATCAACATTTGGCATAACGATTACATTATCGTTTTGTTTTTTTTTAATTATGTCCGAAATATTGGTTCCACCTGCATTATCATTTTCCGGCAATATATTGTTGGAAGCGATGTTAATGTTGACCATATTTTGATACATATCGTTACATTCGTCATTTAGTTCATTAATTTTTTGTACATATTCATCATCACAAATAACATCGTCGTCAGATAATTCTACATTAAGCCATGCTGTTATATCATTTATTTTTATACTTAATGATGAAATTTTATCATCTGGCAAAGAGAACATGTTTGACATTATGCTGCTCTTAAGTGCATAACATAATTGTTCTAATTCGTGTCTCGGACATGTAATTTTTTCTTTAATTTCATTAATTTTAAAAATATCTTTTTTTTTTTCGTCATATTCTGCAATCATTTTATCACACGCTTCATTAATATCATCAATTTTTTGTTTAATATTATTCTTTGTAAGTTTGTCCTGGACATGTATCCATAACATTGCGTCATCAATAAAATCGCGTAATTCATTATTATGTTCTTCATCCATTTTATTAACATCACTTCCAATAACATCATTGATATTCTCACATAATTCCATAAAATCATTTCTCATATGTTTGATTTCTTGTTTATCGACGTCTGACAATAATTCAATTCCCATATATTCATCCTCAATTTTTTCAAAATCTTCGTTAGCATTATCATTATCATCATCATCGTCACCGTAAATAGTAGTAGATGATGCAGCGTTGACATTTACTGATTTAATTTTATTTTTTAATTCATCCGTGTTATTTACTTTTAATATCAATGTTGCGTATTTTTTTCGTATTTTTTTGATAACGCGGACATATTCATTTTTATTTCTGTCGCTAAATTTTTTTTCTTTTAACCACAAAGATATGCTTGTTATTTCTTCACTTATCATTTTTTTATCAGATTCTCTTAATTTAAATTCTTCGTCATTTAAATTTAAAATAATATTGCTACATAAATCATCTATTTCATAATAATTTTGTTTTTGTTCACGTTCAATTTTATCTTTTTTTTCATGTTCTTTTGATTCTCCTACGAGATGTTTAATTTCATCTTGCGTAAGTCTTCCTTTATTTCCAGTTATCGTAACAGATTGTTTATTTTCTGGATTTTTGACATCTTCTGCGAACACTGTGATTATTCCATTTACGTCAATTTTGAATTTGACATCAATTTTTGCGTGTCCTCTAGGCGCAGAATCAAGTCCATCCAAAAGAAATTCTCCAACGCAAAAATTGTCTTTTGTCATTTCTCTTTCACCTTCATATACTTTAATTTTAACGGATGTTACATCATCTGTATCCGTTGTGTAGCGTCTTTTGCGCGTTATTGGTATTATTGAATTTCTCGGTATTAATTTATTCATAACGCCGTCAATTGTCTCAACACCGAATGATAAAGGAACTATGTCAAGCAATGTAATAAAATCTGAAAATGGATCATCACGATGTGAAATAATATATCCTTGAATTGCTGCACCCATTGTTATGGCTTCGTCTGGATTTATTGAACAATTTGGTTCTTTTCCTAAAAAAAATTTTTTAATATTATCATAAATTGCTGGAACACGAGTCATCCCACCAACCAAAATAATTTCATCGATATCTTCTTTTTGTTTTCCGGTAGAACGCATAATGTCGTCAAGTGATTTTAAACAAAATATTAAAAGGTCTCTACATAATTCATTAAATTTCTCGCGCGTAATTTTTACTATTAAATGTTTGCCGTCATGAAAATTTTTTACGGATATTGTTATTTTTGGATTAATTGATAATATTTTTTTTGCATTTTCACATGCTTTTCTTAATTGTTGCATCGATAAAGTACTAATGCTTGCTAATTTATCTATTTTATGATTATATTTGAACATTTTTAGACAATATGCTAATATTTTGTTGTCAAAATCAGAACCACCGGTGTGTGAATTGCCCACCGTTCCAAGCACTTCAAATACACCATTGTCTATCGATAACATAGAAACATCAAGTGTTCCACCTCCCAAATCATATACTATGACGGTCATTTCTTTCGATAATTTTTCATTTTGTTCATTTTGTTCATTTTGTTGAATTTGTTTTTGCAATGACGTGTTCATAAGCCCGTATGCTAATGCTGCAGCAGTTGGTTCATTAATCATACGAATACAATCAATTCCCGCAATTGTTGCTGCATCTTTGGTTGCTTGTCTTTGTGAATCATTAAAATATGCAGGAACTGAAATTATTGCTTTGGTTATTTCTTTTTTTAAATATTCGCATGCCATTTGTTTTAATTCCATAAAAATAACGGAACCAATTTCTTCAGGTGTCATAACTCTATCAGTTTTTGTAAATTCTGGAACAATAATTACATTTCCATTACTATCAGAATCTATATCGTATGTTATAAATTCTAAATCATTTTTAACACAATCATCATCACGTTTTCTTCCAATAAGACGTTTAATTTCATAAAAAACATTTTTAGGATTAAGTTCTTTCTGGTTTTTAGCTTCTTTGCCGACATATCTTGTTATAGATGTATATGCTACGATTGATGGAATTGTGTGATTTCCATGTTTGTCAGGTATAACTTCAAAATTATTATTTCGCCATATACCGACACAACTATTTGTCGTTCCAAAATCTATTCCTACAATGTCATCGCTATCATTATCATTATCATTATCATCATCGTTATTGCTGTCATTATCATTATCAATATCACTATCGTCGACACTATCATTATCATCATCGTTAAATTTCAATATATTGTTATTTTTAGAAGTTGGTATCGCAAAATGTTCATCAACGATATTTTCTATATTTTCACTGTCTGACATTTTTATACAATAATGTCATACAAAAATAAATATGCATTAACTGCACTAAAAGTACATATGTGTTAATTATATTAAAAATTAATATTTATTTTATTAAACACGATTTTCACATTCTGAAATTTTTATACTGGACGTTTCTTTGCCACAAATAATGACATCATCATAGAATTCACATGATATGTCATTTGCGATAGCCTCATCAATGTTATAATTAATGCATGCAATATGCTCATTTAATTTATTAATATTTTTATAAATATCATATTTTTTATATTCGTTGAGTTTTTTTAAATATGTTATCCTTGTTGTTAATTCGTTTAAATTATTGTGGAGTATGTTAAATGTGTCAGATTTTCTAGAGTTGTTCATGATTATTAAACAAAAATAAAATATTTTTATATGTGAATAATAAAATATTATCTATTATTTTTTTGTCGGTTTCTATATTTATTTTTAATCTCGTCCGATACAGATGATTGTTTTTTATTGTCTTCCGCTATAATTTCATCACTTGATTGATTTTTAGGTCTCGTTTTGATTGTAGTTTTAATTTTTGTACTTTTTTTATTTTCTCCATTTTTAATTTGTGTACTTTTTTTATTTTCGGTGTTTTTCACATTTGATATTCCAAGTTCATTTTCAAGTTTTTTAATATATTCATCATCATTAGCATTTTTATTAATAGTGTTTGATTTTTTATCAGTCATGGTTGGCATATTTAATTCTCTCTCAAAATCATCAATATTTATGTCGTCATTATTCACAACATCATTATTTTCATAATTCGACATTTCTTTTTGAACGTCATCAATTATTCCTTTGTTAATTAGGTCATTAAAAACTTCATCTATTTTTTTTTTATTGCCTTCTATTTTTTTTTGTTCTCTTTTTAAAATATCCATGCGATCCATTTTCATGTCAATAAATTCAGCAGGATCATATTTTATTCTCTCATATTTCACAACATGTTCATAATCGAATTTTTTTAAATGTTTTGTTTTTTCAGATAATGAATAAATTGATTTTAATTCGCTGTCATGTTTTTCAATTTCACCTTCCAGTGACTCAAGTTCTTTTAATAATATTTTTTCTATTTTATCAGCAGCAGTTACTTTGTGAACAATGAGATCTTTTTCATTTTTAAATGCTTTGTTATAATCTTCATTTTTCATGATGTTTTTATATGGTTGATTTGTTCGCCCCTCCCATAATTGTGTTCGCTGCACAACAAAATTACCTTTTGCATCGTTAAATTTATTGTTAATTTCAATTGCGTCGCTGTTATTTTTTTCGATTTTCATTGGTCTGATAACCGAAAATATAACATCTTCTTTTCTAATATTAATATTATTATTTATATTTTCAAGCTGCTCCATATTTGTGATTTGGTCAATATTTTTTAATTGTTGTTGAAGTATGTTCATTGTTCTTATTTGGCGAGAATTATTATTTGCCATAGAATTACGAAACATCACATTATTTTGTAATAACGCATTATTTTGAAATGGAACATTATTTTGTTGATGGTTTGTATAATTATTTAACAAACGATTTTGTCTGTCCATTATATTGTTTCGCAATAAAAAACAAATTATATTTAAACCCATAACGCGTTAACAAAAACAATAATTATGAGTAATTTATATGATATATTAGAAATAAATAAAACAAGTACAGTAGCAGATATAAAAAAATCATATAATAAACTTGTAAAAAAATGGCATCCTGATAGAAACATCTCAAATAATGATGTTGAAAGAAAACAAATAGAATCCAAATTTAGAGACATACAGGTAGCATATGAAATTTTATCAGATGAAAATAAAAGAAAAAAGTACGATAATATGAACATGGCAGAACAAATTGAAATATATGATTCAGTAAAAAAATATTTTTCTAAAAATAAATATTTTGGACATTTAATTGATCAATTTGTTGGTTCCGTTTATGATAATAATGAAAATGAATTAAAAAAAGATATCGACATGTTAAATTTTAGTAAAATATATGACACATTTATTAATAGAATGTCCATAGTTGATATAAATTATATGGACGAAGAATTACAATCACTAGACTTAACGTCTATTTGTAGTGAAGATGACGGAGATATATCAATACATATATATGTATCTCTTGATGAGGTATATATGGATAAATATAAAAAAATTACAATAAATCGAACAAATAAATCTGATTTTACATGTTATATACCGTCATTATGCTCCATATATAATACCGACATAATTGATAACGCAATAACTTATAAAAATGAAGGAAATGGTAAAAATAGTGATATAATTATAACAGTCCAATTACGATTTGATGAAAATATGTATACTGTCTCAGATAATAATATATATATGCGTTACGCAATTTCGTTACATCAATTTTTATATGGAACAAAAAATGGATCATTACAAATAAATTTTTTAAATGACGAAATTATTACAATTGATTTTAATGGATTCATTAATACGGTCCCAATGCATATAATTAAAAATAAAGGATTACCTATAGACAAACCAATAAATAATATATTGCGCGGAGATTTAATTATTCATTTTCAAATAGAAAATATTGAAAATGAAGAATTAAAAAATAAAATAAAATATATTGACGATATAATTTTATCATAAAAATTAATTATTGTTTAGAATAGAATATTGATATTATTTATTATAGCAACTTAATAAATATGTATAATGCTTAGAAAAATCAATATTCTATTAATGATATCACATTTTGTGGAAATTCAGTTTCTGCGCGACATACTTGATTTTGGTTTAATAAATATAAATTAATGCTTGACGCTGGTATAGGAATATTACAAACTCCATTGATAATTTGCATATCGCACATACATTGTGATCATATAGAAAAATTGACAAGCATATTAATTAATATTAATTCAAAGCCAATATTTTTTGTTCCAAATGGAATGAAACAAAAAGTATTTGATTACGTTAATAGTTTTTTTAGGTTGGCTGTAATGGATGATAATTATATTGTCGATATTAATATTATTGAATGTGGTGATAGTGATGTTCATGTATGTAAAATTAACGGAATAAAATTAAAAATAAAAATGTTTAAAACATATCATAGAATTAATTCAGTGGAATATTCATTTTATAAAATTCGTGAAAAAATAAAAAAAAGAATATATAATAAAATTGCGTAAAGATAACGTAAATATTGTTGATGAAATTGATGTCCCGTCATTTGCATACACATGTGATACAACAAATGATGTATTTTTAAATGAAAACGTTCCCGTGGAATGATTTTAAGTTTATCATAACTGAATGTACTTTTATAAACGATTTAACGATTAATGCAAATGAATTAGCTGATAAAAAAATGCATAATTCGTACAAAAAATTACTTCCCGCAATTAAAAAAATAGCAACGCCGTGTTTGCATTATGTCATTGGTTTGCAAGATATAACATAAATGAATTAAAAAGTTTTTTTCTTGACGAACAAAAACAGATACCAAATATAATTCCAATCATAGATGAGCATAATTCTATTTAATTTTTATAAATATTATTTTATTATTATTTTAATAAGCTGATGTATATGGAAAAATATAATATTACAAGAGAATCTCAAAAATATATTAAATTTATTTTAAAAAATAATTTATTAAACAACGAATTTTTAAAATATAAAGATACCATTGAAAAATCAGCATGTTTAAATAAAATAACAAAAATAATAAATGAAACGCATTTGATGTATAACCAAAGCGATATTACGCATATTAAACATCCATCAAAATTATCAAACAATAAAAAATATCCGGTAGTTTATAAATTATTTCAAAAATTGTATCAGCACAGATTAATTAAATTAATTGTAAAAAAATTAAACGATATGCAATACGATGAATTATGTGAAATTTTGCACGTTAGTGATATAAATAAATTTATAGTTTTTTTTAATAGGTACCAACATTTATTTACATATAATGAACTAAAATATAATGACGATATTAAGCACATTAAGTACATAGTTGATTTATTAGATTATATGTTTTCAAATGATCCATTATGTGAAATATTATATGATAATCCATTCATGCCTATTAATATACAATATGATGCAGAAAATCATGATTTGGTGCACGATGAATATATATCAAAAGATGGATCGCAAATTCATTTATATACATATTTAAACGATAAACATAATATTGATGTGCATTTAATTTTTAATATGATAAATACACTGAAAAATATAGTAGAAACAAAACGACCCGTTAAATTAATAATATTTAATAGCGAATTAAAAAAACAACTAGATGAAATAAAATGTGATTGTAAACATTTATCCCCGGTAAATATAAACACGGGGTCAACATTAAAAACACAATATATTAAAATATGGCGAAATGAAGAAATATACAAAGTATTAATCCACGAGCTGGTGCATTATTATAACATCGACATGAATTTTAGTAGGAGCCATGTTAAAGATTGTGATGATGAAATTAAAAATATTTTCAGCATTGAGCCAAATTCAGTTGATTATGTAAATGAATCGTACACAGAAATCGTAGCAATGATGATACATACATCATATATATCATACATAACAAAAATTGATTTATATTTATTGCTTTGGCTTGAGTTATCATTCACTATGATTCAAGTCGCAAAAATAATATCATATTATGATCTAAAAAAATCAGAATGTATGATAAAAGAAACATATGGGTGTAATAAAAAAAAAATAAGTCAATCAACATCAGTATTGTCATATTTTATAATAAAGGGTTGTCTATTTTATGAATTTACAAAAATATTAAAATTTATGGATGACGATATAATATTTAATAATCGCGAAACATATTATGCTATAATTATTAAAGACGCCTTGGTCAACAATAAATTTCATGACACCGTAAATAATAACATTAATTTTCTTATTGCATTGCCACATAGCGACATTTTAAAATCATTGCGTATGTCGTGTGTACAAATTGAGTGATATTATTTGTTAGTCATAATATAATATATTATGTACATTTATTAGAATAATTTATGGGTATAAAAAAACTTAATAAATTTATATGCGAAAAGCATTTAATAAATGAATATGCCAACCTAGAAATATATTTAATGCATAATAAGAAAAATAATAAAAATGCGATACTTGCTATAGATTTTTGGTTATATGCATATAAATTTTCGTATTCATACGGTGACATGATGATTGGATTTTGGAATCAGGCTATAAAGTTTTTATCGCACCGTATAATTCCGTTATATATATTTGATGGTAAGCCACCAAATGAAAAACAAAGTCTTTTATCCATGAGGCAAAAAAAGAAACAAAATATAGAAATAAAATTACAAAATGTGTGCGACGATATTGAATTAGGCGGTGAAGTAAACATTGAATTATTAAAAAAAGAAAAACAAAGATTGGAAAAATCACTCGTACATATAACAAAATTAGACATACATATGGTAAAACAAATGTTTGACACACTAAATGTGCCATTCATGGTTGCTAAAGGTGAAGCTGATTCATTATGTGCAAAATTGTACAAAGAAGGTGTAATAACTGCATGTTTATCAGATGATATGGACATGTTAGCACTCGGTTGTGGAAAAACTATTAAGTTTGTTGAAGGTAAAATTATAGAATTCGATTTAGTTAAGATATTGGAAGGTCTTGGACTGAATCAGGATGAATTTGTTGACATGTGCATATTGTTTGGATGCGATTATATCAGATCATACAATAAATTAAATTATAATGAATCATTTGATTTAATTAAAAAATATAAATCTATAAAAAATATATTAACGGATGCTGATCATGAAATACTTAATTATGATAACGATAGATGCAGTGTGTTGATAAAAGAATATTCAAATGTACAACTGTTATTTAAAAATGCATGTGATGAAGAATACGTTGACCCCTTAAATAAAATATGTATAACTAAAAAAATAGGTGTTGTTGACGTTATAGGTTTTTTAACAATACGATGTCCCAAAATACTTAAATATAGGGGCAACAAAATAAAGCACAGCATCGATTATATAAATAATCATATAGTTAACAATTTTATGAATGCATAAAAATGTCATGATAAATAATTAAAAATGCAAAATTATTGGAACGGATGAGTCACTATCAATAATATCATCATCCTGCATATATTGATTTTTTTTAATTATAATATTTTTAGTATTTTTTGAATTTTTATCAGAATCACATGATTCGTCATCGCTGTCATAACTTTTATCGGTATCATTTGATTGTGTCGAGTTATCACTTTTTAATAATTTTTTCTTTTTATCTTCTTTATTAGACACGAACATTGCTTTTGTTATTGCCTGCAAATTATTTTCTACAAATAAAATAATATTATTTAACGTCGCCCACTTAAAAAAATTTAATTGACCCAACGTTGTTAATATTTTATTTTGTTTATTTTTTGGGTCATAATGATAATTAAATTTATTGCGTCTCCTGAACGGATCAAAATATATTTTTTTATACGATCTTAATTGTGCTTTGTAACTTATGTGCATATCAAAAAAATCATCAGTTCCATTATTAAAACCTATTTTTTTCTTAGCATATCTAGTGACAACCCAATCTAACACACGTAACGAAATTTCAGAATTGCCGTTTATTATGTCTATCATCTTGTTAATTTGCTCAGCTGAACACGTGTTAAAAAATTTATCTATCATGACGTAATACATTGATTCTTTTTTATTGAATGTCAACTCATTTGTTTTGGTAACTTTAGTTTTAGTTGCGTTCATTTATTGTATTACTTGCGTTTGGTTTAAGTATGATTTAAACTTATAATAAAATAACATTAATCAAATTCATTTATTTCTTTAATTTTTTTAGTTTTTTTTTTAACAATAATGACTTTATCATCTATTTTATCATCGATTTTATCATTTATTTTTTTAAATATTTCATTATTTTCAGTTAATTCAGACACATTTAAATTTGAATTATATTTAGTGTCTTCAATGAGATTGCTGTTATAAATTTCTTCTTCAATTGTATCTTTAATAATAAATTGTACAACTTTTACGTTATTAACTTGTCCTAAACGATACACACGTCCTATTGCTTGCCATCGTGTGTTAAATCTATATTCATACGAACCATGTATTTGATCAACAAATACAACTCTTTTTGCTTTCGTTAAATTTATACCAGATGCAGCACTATCAGATGATAACATGATTACTTTTATATTATCGTTCATATTGAATTCTCGAATAGCTTTATCTCTTTGATATACATTACCTTTGCAGTAGACATTTTGAATTCCATAATCTACCAACACTTTACCTATTTTTTTAAGCAAATCATCCCATTGTGAAAAAATCACAAGATGTCCATCACAATTTTTAATATAATATATCAGATTCGCTAATTTCGTTCCGGTTTCGTCAATTAATTTTTGTTTATCTAATTCGTCAGGATCGACAATTACTTTTTTTTTGATGTCATATGATATTTGTGTTACTTGCTCTTCACTTGTCGGTGCTCTACATGTAGGACATTTTAAATCTTTTAATAAAATTGTTTTGATGCATGAATAACAATATACATGACCACATTGAGTTACACCCATATCATCGCCAGATATTTCTCCTAAACATACACCACATGCATCATCAGCATCATCATCAGAATCAGAATCAGAATCAGAATCAGAATCAGAATTAGATTCATTGTCGGACGTTAATTTTTTTTGTTTGTCAGATAATTTTTTAAGTCTATCGATGACATTTCTAAAAAAATCATATGTTGTTTTCTTTCCGTCATATTCTTTTTTAATGGGAATAAATCGTGTTTCAAGTTCACGCAATGCATCTTTTAAATTTTCCATTCCTATGTTTTTTTGTTGATCGCCAGCGAATATATTATTAAAATTATCGTCAGCAATTTCATTATTTGGATTTACATGTTGCACAACATTATTTTTAGCATTTGTCATTAATTGTTTAACATCAATTTCATCATCTTCAAAATCAGAATCTACGTCATCATGATCAGATTCATCCTCCATATCGGATACTTGATAATTCATATCAATATCATGTCCTTGTTTTTTAAGTTTTTGTTTGTCTTGTTTAATTTTTAAATCTCTCATTTTTTTATTTATTATTTTCATTCGGTGCATAACATGTTTTATTTTTTTATACGATTCTTTCATAACTGATTCATAATGGGAAACCATTTTTTTCTCAATATCTCCAAGTGTCGTGCACGATGATAACATATCTTTGATTTCATCAGCTAGTTTCGGGTGACAACATAATTGTCTTAAAAATATGCTAAATTTAGAATTATTTGGATTCGCAAGATACGAATTATACATCATTCTTTCAGTATGTGTGAATTTTAGTGCAACAACTTCTTCTTCAAGTGGTGGCAATTTAAATTCAGCTTCGACACTTGCTTTGGTATTTCTTCTAAAACAATTTTCACTCAAATATTTTACAGAATTATCACACAATAATAATGATTTTCCATGAACATTCTTATAATTTGTCATAAAATCTATCATTTTTAATAGACAGTTACTATCTTTTTCGAAAGGCGTTCCCGTGATACACCATCTATAGTGACCTTTAAATAGTGGCAATATATTCATCATGTGTGCATATTTTTTTACGGTATATAATTCGTGAAATTCATCGACTACAATTCTATGCCAATTAACTAACATTAAATTAGCACACGTGTTTTTCATCATGTCGGGAGTTTTATAAAGCGTCTCGCCATGTGTATTTAATATTTTTTTAGCAGCAGCAGAATCAAAATTTATTGATTTGTGATAAGTTTTTACTGTTGAAATTTCTGTGAGCCAATTTTTATAAAACGCATTGTTATCCAAAAAACTTGTTGATATAATTACAAAATCAGCATCGCATAAATTTTCGTAAGTATATTTATCGAAATGTACTTTTGTCAATATCATAATTACGTTTATTTTATGTTCACTACTTATCATTTTATCAAATTCGCGTTTCCATTGTGGACACAAATGATTCGGACATATTATTAATGTCGCTTTACTGCATATTCTGTTTGTAGTTATTTCTGGACGTAAATGTTCACTATTCAAATCTGGTTTTAGTAATGAAATCGTTGCCATTTGAACTGTTTTTCCTAATCCTACTTCGTCAATTAAAGCACCACCGTAAAAAACTAAATCATTTGATTTATTTTCTAATGAAAATTGTGTACCATTCATATTAAAGGCAACTTTTCCAAAAAATATTTTGTCGTTTATGTTAATTGTTAATTTATTTACATCATTTTCATGTTGGTTTCCCCAATATGCATTACGCTTTTGATAGTTGTACAACTTTATGTTAACGAATGCAGGATCTGATATAATGGGATCAGATAAATGATCAACATTATCCATAACATTTTTAATGATATTTTTTACATTAAAATTAATTATGTCCTCGTCATCAACATTCAATGAAGATTTTCCATTTTCACACACTTTATTTTTTGATGTTGCTCTACTATATTGAATGTGAAATCTACATAGCGATAATAAAAATTCATTGTCCGGAATATTTTTATTATTTTTTATGCAATCATAAAGCATATCATTATCTATACCAATTAATGTAATGACACAATCGATGCCATTTTTTGTCGTCGTAAATATATTCACATCATAAAAATTTAAATCTAATTTGGGTGATATTGAATATGAACCTGAATTAAAAATTTTAGCAGAATTTTCGACGGCTTCTTTATTTCTTAGATGTACATATTGTGGATTTGAAAATATGTCAATAATTGTGATGTCAACTGTTAGCGAATTATTGTAGTTGTGATTTCCAGCATATTTGTCAAATACTAAATATGTTTTATTGTCAATGTTCATTTTGTTTTAATATATGTTAACTTTTATTGTTATATATAAATATTATATTATTTATGTGTATTTTTAAAATTCAATTTTTATGATAATTATAGAACGATATTTATGCTAAAAGTTAACCTTTGACATCACTATTCTGTATCATTATTCTCATCCGAGTCAGATTCATGTTCTAACATGTGTGATAATTTTATTTGTTCATGCGGTTTTTCATCACTTTTGCTCTTGTCATTACTTTTGCTTTTGTCATTACTTTTTTCATCACTTTTATCGTTTTCAGTGTTTAAAAAAGTAAATGCATCGTTTTGTATTTTTGAAGATTCGCAATCGTCATCACTATCTGCAAACGAATATTCAACTAAGACAACTTGTTCCGGAATAACATATGTTACGCCCAGCTGATGCACAATTATATTGACCATTATATTATCTCCGTCAATTAAAATACCAGCAACTTCAATGATAGTTTTAATATAACATCCTTTAGTCAAATGTGATTTATATTTTTCTTCAGTGATTTGTTTTTTGTGGTAATTAAAAATTTTTGTGATATTTTTGCTAAAATTTAATCTAATGATTCCATTTGCATACGTATCATCTGCTTCATTTTCAACAGTGCTTACAATAGATCTATATGTAGGTTTTGTAAATTTTAAATTCCACTGTTTTAGATTTGTTTTAATAGTTTTAAGCACAGTTTCGTCAAGTGTTTGTAACATTTGTTTAAGTTCGCTGTTTAAACAATTATTTTTAGTGATGAGTGGCAAAATTAATTCACATGCACCATCAACATAATCATTATTTAGTAACATAGAAGGCAATTGTATTAATATTGGTTTATCATTCGCTTTCATATAAATCATTTTCTTTTTTTTATCGTCATGTAACACTTCATATGGTCCATCGTATGAAAAATTAAAATCGATATCAGATAAACTAAATATTTTATGTGTCATGTAATTATTTTATGTTTATAATAAAAAATATTTATAATAAACGTAGTGTTAACTAAATTGTTAAATTGTTAAATTAATAAATTAAATGTTTGTTTTATTTAACGTTTTTTTTTATCAGTTGCCTTTCCTGGTTTGCCATTTTTGTTTGGCTTTGTTGCGATTACAACTTCTTCCTCTTCAGATTCTTCTTCTTCAGATTCATCCTCTTCTTCTTCTGACTCTTCTTTCTTCGAACTAGTTTTTTTAGAAGTGGCTTTCTTGTCTTCTTCTTCTTCAGACTCTTCTTCCTCTTCCGACTCTTCTTCATCTTCCTCATCAGATTCTGCTTTCTTTTTGGAAGCAGTTTTAGGAGTTGTCTTTGTAGCAACGACAACATCATCCTCATCCTCATCATCGCTGTCAATACATTTAGTTCTTAGAGCTTGTGATATGAATTCTTGTTTTGCAGAACCAGACAATACTGGCTTTGCGTTGATGCCTACCTGAAGTAGTTTGAATGTAACACCGAAATGTCTTTTACCATCATCATCTGCAGTTTTTGCAGCCCATAATTTATTTAGCATCAGCACAAATGTATATTTTCCTTTCCATTTGACGTGCTCGGACAGATCAGAAATAGTTTTAATTCCCTCAACTAATTGAGGTTCACTATTTTCATCATCATCTGGTGTTTGTTCAGGATCATCATATACTACAGTTTTAACTTCCTTGGTATTATAATCAATGTCTAATTTAATTTTGAGTGAAGGTAGTTTTACTTGTTTTGGATAATCACTTTCTTTTTTATCTGTTTTGCCTGCTTTTTTACTTGCTTTTAATCGTAATGCTTTTTCCATTTCATCCTCTTCTTTTGGCTCTTTAAAAATTGGAGAATACGTATAATTTTTAGCAAATTCTCCAAGAATTTTATCTTTGTTCTTAATAATGTTAGCATCAATTGTTTTCATCATGTTACCCAAGTCGACACATGATTGTTGTGATGGATCAAATGGAACTCTGATGAATTCACGTTTAGAATCATCAGGAACATAATCTCCTATATCAGGTATTCCTCCTTGAACTAATTCAATTGGATCAGTTCTCACAACAAGATTTGCTGAAGAACCAAGTTTATATTGATATCTTCCAAAAGCAATTGCTTGAGCTTTACTTCGTTCATTATCAAAATCTAAATCTGAAAATGATAGTTTTTGTATTTTGAATTTAGTGCTTTTAATCATTAGTTGAGTTTTTTGTGCGGTTGTGTTTGTTAGTTGTGCCATTTCTGTAGTTAAGTTTAAGTTTTTATTGTTTATGTATATTTAACAATCGTGATTTATATTTTTTATTTCAATTTTTTTGACATTAATAATACAATATATTGTTCACGTATAAATGCATAAACAATGAAATTGCCGTTATGATCAACCTTTGGTATTACCATATGTGGTTAACCTTTGGTATTACCATATGTGGTTAACCTTTGGAACACCAACACCATATATGGTTAACCTTTGGAACACCAACACCATATGTGGTTAACCTTTGGTGTTACTTTGTATAAAAATTGAAAAATATAATGTATCATTAAATACGTTGTTTAAATTTATAAAACACATAACCATGACTGATTTTATTGATTTTGAAATTGAAGATGCTCCACAGTGTGTTAATTTTGTAACAGATGATATAAATAGTGAGGATATCCATGTAACGGATAACAAAAAACATAAATATGATGAGGAATATAATTTTAACACGTCATCATATTATGTTGCCATGAGACATTCTAAAATGGACCCAATAACTTATGACCAAAATTGTGAACATTTTTTTGAATTTAATAAAATGTGGAATCCATACACAGGTGAACGTAAAGGTAATGATCCACATGGACCGTTATGTTTTAATCCATGTAACTTAATTAAATTTTATCACACAAGAAGATTGGTAGGATTATGGAATAATGGTACGAGTGACAATAATGGTGTATATCAAGGCTATTATGATGAAAATGTTGGTGCGGGCATGGATATTGAAATTAATGGAAGAGGAAAATTTCCGGAAAGATATTTATTTCGTTTACCTGTATTTGATTGTTATTTGACAGAAGACCATAATAATAATTTTATAACAATGGGACCAAAATTGACGGATGATGAAATAGAATTAATTGATAAATTGGCAAGTAAATTCGATAATACACCGTTGTCATATGAAAAATTACATGGCAACACACGACCAATGCTATGCGATATAAAAAAATTGTATGATTTATCAATAAATAATGAGAAAACAGAAAATATTGAAGAACATAATAAAAAAAATAGATTAGCAGTTGAACAACTAAAAAAACTTTAATTTATAAATAATATTTTGATTTATGAATAATATTTTAATTTAATAATAAATAAGTCGCTACATTGGCATAAACATATCATCATCATTTTTATTTATGATATCTTGTATTTCTGTTGATGTATTGATATTGTTATATGTTTTAATGTATTTTTGACTAATATCGTCAGTAAATTCTGATTTTTCCAACATGTCGGTATCCAATGATATTTTACATAATCCGGTCCCTCCTTCAAATGCCATTCCTGCCATTATGCGCGCAGAAATTCCTTTCATGTTATCAGATTCATTAAATACAGCCGCAGTTATAAAATGATCCATGGTATTTTCAAATGATGCTTTTGATAATGGACCATTGCTTGATTTTGTCATACCGTGTCGATCAATTGATACTAAAAATCCGTTAGATGTCATCACGTCAGCAAGTAAACTAAAATGTTGTACATTAATTGAATGTCCAGAGTATGCAGCCATTAATTCTTTTATTAATGCACTGCGTGCTGCTTCAATCCCATACAAATTATAAATATGTGACACATCATTGCATACTGTTTTGCTCAAATCGATTCCAGCTATGTAACGAATATCATTGAGATTCACACCATTTGTATAAATTGCATATTGTGTTTTCTTTTCTTCAGTCTCATCTTCGTTATCAAAAACCAAAATATCCTCTTTATTGACGATTCCTTCATTTACATTTGCTATTCCTTTCAACTTAAATTTATCAATAATTATGTCATAAAATGCATTCAAATTATTTATGTTCACGTTTATCATATCAATGCGTATATGTATTACGAGCTCATCATCGTTATCACTGTTACTTGATATTGAACATTGCGATACTTTTTCAATAATAATTTTTTCTTCTTTTTTTAATAATTTAGGGTCATTGTTCCATTTTTCCCAAGAGTTACAAAAATTACTTTTAATATCAAGCAATGTTGTTTCTTTCTCAAGCATTTTATCTTTATCCATAACTATTCTGAATAACCAAGGCAAATTTTCAAAATTAACTTGGCATCCATTTTTACTTTGGCTATAAAAATTGTCCATAATATTATCTTTTTTTCTGTATCCATTTTCTTTTAATGGATTTGGGTCATATATAATTTGCATGCTATTTTTCATATTTCCAATTGTTACGTGGTTAATATAAGATGCAATTCTGTTAGACATTTTTTTATTTTCCATGTGTTCTTTTGTTAAATATAAAATCATTTGAGGAGTTTTAATTGTTTTGGATAAACGAGTGAGTTCATCAACTCGTTTCATACCTGTTGTTGTTGCCGCAATTGCCGAAACACCAGCTGTGTGGAAGGTATTTAATGTCATTTGTGTTAAACATTCACCCATAGATTGCGCAGCTATAAGACCAACCATTGTTCCTGCCTCAACAATATTTTTGTTAAATCCGCTAATTATATTTGCGATAACATCGTCAAATGATTTTTTATCAAATTCATAATCAATTATGCATTTTTTGGGTGATAATATTTCGTACATAGCAGTTCTTAGAGTAGTTTTTATAATTTTATCATCTTTATATTTTGCAGAATGTTTATTTGTTTTATTTTCTTCCGACATACACACGAGTTTCATAATTCCGCAACTTAATGCTCTTTCAATTTCTGACACTATATATTTAGGATCAAGTTCATCAGATTTTTTTGTTGAATTAATTGCGTTATTAATAATGCGCTGCAAATTAACAGGAATCATAAACGATGAATTCATTTTCGCATAATTCATCTTATTTTTTGTTTGAGAATTTCTTAATAAATTTCTCATTTTGAGCATTTTTTCTATATGATCATTGTTATCTTTTTCAGAATAATTTTTTATTTTTTTTAATTGACTGTTTGAAAATCCATATTTTGTTTTTATTTCGTCATTCCCCATATGCATCATTTTTATTGAATGTTCATATTGTGTTATTGTGTCTGCACCCATTTCTCCGTATGTAAATTGAAGAATAACATTTGTTGCTGTCCGTACGGTTCCATCATATTGAATCATTGCATCTTCCATGTTTTTGATTAATTTTCGTTGCGCATATCCGGAACTTGCCGTTTTAATAGAAGTATCAATAGCGCCTTCTCTTCCCCAGATAGCACCAAAAAGATATTCAGTATAATTAAGCCCCTGTGTATATGAATGTTTAACAAATCCACGCGCTGATGACGTATCATCATTTTCGTGAAAATATGGAAATGTTCTACCTTGTACTTTTTTTTTAGCTAATTTACCTTCAGTCATAATTAAACCAACACAACCAATAATTTGCACCATATTATCAGGATTACCTTTTGAACCTGATTTTCTCATGATGTCAATTTTATTTGTGACAGGTATATCTGATATTATTAATTTATAAATATCATCACGTGTTACACTAAGTTCTGATTGTAATGCAATTTCAAATGAGTCACCTAATGCCAAATCTGGATTATTTTCAATTTCAGTTATCATTTGTGCAACTTTAATATCCTTTGCGCTGTATATTTTATTAATTTGTTGCTGAACTTCATGCGTTGGTGTAGCATCGTCAATACCAATCGTAAATCCATTATACAAATTAAAATGATTCGCTAATTTTTGAATATTATCCAAAAAAGTTTTTGTTTCTTCGGCACCATATTCATCCCATATTGTTTGTATAATATTATTTCGTTCCCCCGATTTTAAATTTTTTTTTGTCAACTGTCCATCTATTAATTTTCCGTTTTTTATTATTATTCCTGATTTATTTTCATTTAACATGTTAATTCTTTCGGGAATTATCATAGAAAATAATTCGCTGCCAGTAAAGAAATCTTTTTTTTTAAATTCACTAAGTTCACTTGCTGATGTATAACTCATTATATTCATGGCATTTTTTTTATTAATTTTCGTCGTTGGAGACGTTAAATTATATGCACCCAATAATCCATCTTGTACGAGACCAATAATAGGTACGCTTGATGCAGGTGTAATTATTTGCTTTTTTACGTCAGCAATTTCTTCTAATTCAATTTGTGTTTGTATGCATTGACTTAAAAATATATTCATCTCATCACCATCAAAATCAGCATTAAATGGCGTCGTAATTGACACGGGTATTCTAAATGTGTTAAGGTTGAGATTATTTATTACTTTTATGCGAAGTGCCATCATAGATTGTTTATGCAATGTTGGTTGCCGATTCAATAATACATAATCACCATCCGTCAAATGTCTCTCAACAATATCACCATATTTTAATTCAACAGAATCTTTGCCAAATCTTAAATCAATTGGTTGCACTTCATTTCCTGATATTATTGAACGTTTTGGAAAAACAAAATTTGCACCAGGATATTCTTTTGGACCTTTTTTTACTAATTTTGATAAATGTTCAATATTATGTGGCGTTACTATTTCTGGAAAAGTAACAGTTCTCGCGATTCTTATAGGAACACCCATCTGATTCAATTCAAGAGTTGGATCGGATGTAATTACCGTACGTCCAGAAAAATCAACACGTTTTCCCATTAAATTACTTCTTATGCGACCTTCTTTTCCTTTTAATCTGTATGTTATAGAGCGCAAATCGCGACCTTTTTCATTTTTAGGTAGGCTGTTAGATTCATTATTAAAATATGTCGCAACGTGAAATTGAAGTAAATTTATTATATCTTTTCCGTAGCCAACATTATTTTCAGTCACAGTTTCACGATGTTCAACCACACGATTATTTGCTTTAACAATATTAGTTAATTGAACCGTTAAATCGTTTGCCATTATTGAGCTTGATAAAAAATCTGCTTTGGTTGATGGACGAACTTGAATCGGCGGTACAGGAAATATTTTATGAATCATCTGTTCTGGACGACATAATATTGGATTTAAGCCCAATATTATGCATCCTTTGTCACTTATATTAGATAATATATCATAACATGCATCAGCATTTAATAAATATGATGATTTATTTTTAGTAGTGACATTATTACCGCCATCATCTGACGATGCAGTAGACATTGTCGTCTCTAATAATATATGTATAGCACTTGTTTTTTTATTTATATCAACTTTTACATTGGGTACAATTGTACCACATGTTGGACATATTGATACATTTTTAACGGCTGCACGTACTTCCGCAAGTCTTGCTTTGCTTGATTTATGTTTTAATATTTCTATGATATCATCTTCATTTTTATCAATCAAAATACCTGAACATTTTGAACATATGCAGCTGAAAATTTTTTTTACATATGCAGTTAAATATCCAATGTGAAATACAGGCTCCGCCAAATTTATGTGACCAAAATGACCCACGCAAAATTTAGAATTTAAACCACATGTTTGACAATCAGTCATTTCATCAGTTGTACCAAAAATATTGCTGACCAATCCATCTTTTGTTGGTTCCATCGAATTAAATAATTCTGATTGTATTACTCCGTTACTATCTTTTCCAAATGCAGACATATTATTTATCTCATCATTGCCAAGCATAGAAAATTCAATGTTTTTGATGAGGCGGGTATGTTCACTGTCATAGGAATACATATATATCTATTATTTATAAAAATATTAGTATATCTTTATATTTTTTAATTAACGTGTTAAATAATTTCAATTTTTTTCATGATTACTTATAATTAATAATTTTATTTTTGCATCAACATGCATTATAATGTGCAATTATACTCAATTTATATACACAAATAATTTATATGTTTATTTTTTATATTTTTATACTGTATCGTACGTTTTTTGCCGTTAAAAAATTCTATGTATATCTCATCATCATTATTTATATTACATATGTTATTTAATAAAAATATATTTTTTACAGAATTATGTAAATGTTTTGCCTTTTTATTGTAGCCAACAAATATAATGGGATTTATTTCATATTTTTTTGTTTTGTTATGGCAATTTAAAATAAAATTTATTTGCTGATCTGGTTGTGCCGCAAAATTTATTGAACATATTTTAACGACATGTGTTAATGATTTTTGTGTAATCAAATTTTTTTCATATTTATTTGTTGATGTCGTGAAATGTATCAGACCATTATTTTTAAGTTTATTAGAATTATTTATGTTTACATATTTTAATAAAAAATTTAAAACAGCAAAACGAGAAAAAAATAAAAATAATATATACCTAGCATATATGCTGTGATGTTTTTTTGTCTTATTATCATAATATACTATTTGTTTTATCTTAAAAATTTTCCACCATATATTATTATACATGTCCGATACTTTATTCATCACGTTAAAAAATGTAAAAAATATCTTTTTTTTTATTTTTTTGTATGGATATTTTTTAACATGTATCATTTTATTATTATGTTCAGATGATATTTTTTTATATTGATTTTTGACGTTATTATTATTTTTTGTTAATATTTGTCACTATGTCCATATAAGCTATCACACAGTGGTACATATAATATTCAACATGTTCTAGTTTTAACGCTTTAATTTTCTCATAATTGTCATTGATTATTTTTTTATAAACTTCATCATATTTTTTAAAAATTTGAAATATTTGCGGTTTTAAACAACTTTGTTGTTTAAAATCGTGACCAATTATGAGTGGTGATTTATCACCACACATACATTGCAAACATTTTAATTCAATATCGTCAATTATGTTGTTCGAAATTTCATTATCATAATCAACATCATATTTTAGAGGTATGTAACTTTCCCATGGCTGAAACATATTTTCATAAAATTGCACCCAAATATTTTCATTCCATTCGCTGTTATAAAATAAAACTCTTATTGGTAATGATCGTGATATATATAGCTCAATTAATCTTACTGACCATGGTTTATTGCCGGGCAAATCAAGAACATATTTATATTTGCATAGTTCGTAATATGGTTTGCTCTCATCATCAACACTTATATTAAATGGTGTTTTTAATGCACTTAATTTTTCTCTTACGCGTGTTCGTTTATTACTCGTTGATGAACCTTTAAAATATATTATTTCTTTTTTTGCGTCACCATTACAATGTTTTTCAAATACTGTCAATTTATTTTCGAATGATAAAAAGCTAAAATCTGGAAATAAAAAGCCGATCTTTTTTTTTGGCTTCGAATAATTAAAAACAGGATAATCGCAATCATGTTCATAACCATCAGAAATTCTCACATAGAAATCGCCCGATATTTTAGGCAAATTGTATTTTTCAGAAAAATTTATTGCTAATTTAAATGTATTATGTGCTTTTTTTAATCGAAAATCATCAGGTATGTCATTCAATATTTTATTATGTTTAACTGTTATTTTATAATGTTTTCGTGACTTATCTAATTTATTTTTATCTTTTTGTGAAACTATAATATTTTTATATTGCTGTGTATCGTGCGTTATTTGTTTACGTAATTCGATGTACCATTTGTTTTCCATTATACACAATGAATTATATTTTAAATAAAATAATATAATATTTTTTGGCGTTGTTTTATAATTGTAAAAATCGCATATTTTGCAATAAAAAATTGATTTTTATATTGTCATTATTAAACATAAACATTTACCGTAAATATAATATTATACATATGATCACAATTCCATGGATTGAAAAATATCGTCCTGAAACACTCAATGACGTCATACATCATGATCATGTTATAGGCACACTAAAAAAATTTATTAAAGATAAAACGTTACCACATTTATTATTATATGGACCTCCAGGAACAGGAAAAACATCTACAATATTGTCATGTATGAAAGAATTATATGGCAAACAATGTGAATTAATGGTCATAGAAATAAATGCATCTGAAGAACGTGGAATTGAAGTGGTTCGGACGAGAATAAATCAATTTGTAAACACCAAAAATATTTATTGTCCGGATAATAATATGTTTAAAATGGTTATACTCGACGAAGCGGATGCAATGACAGCTGATGCTCAAGCTATTTTAAGAAGAACAATCGAAAAATATACTAAAAATGTACGTTTTTGTTTAATATGTAATTATATTAAAAAAATAAATATAGCTCTACAGTCAAGATGCACTTTATTTCGTTTTTCGTCTCTAGATAAAAAATCAATTAAACAAAATATATTAAAAGTTATCGACGCAGAAAAAATAAATATAACAGAAAAAGGCATCGATACAATAATCAAACGTTCAAATGGAGATATGCGAAAAGTGCTCAATATTTTACAAGCCGTCAGCATTTCGAAAAATAAAATATCTGAAATTGACGTAAATAAATGTTTGTGCTATCCTATAAATAAACATTCAAAACAAATTTATGATAGCCTTATGAACGATAATTTTGAAAATTCTAATAAATTAATTTTTAAACTCGTTGTTGAAAATGGATATTCGCTTGGTGATATTATTATTGAAATGCATGATAAATTATATTCCTCGATTATGGACGACATTTATTCCACACGCATATCTAAAATTTTAGAATTGTTGAGGGACATCGAATATAATTTATCATTATGTACAGATGATACATTACAAATATCTGCAATGGTTGGTGTATTTAAATTATCAAAATGTGAAAATGTAAATATGGATAGACTTTGCTAAATACTAAATTTGAATTGCATGTATATTATTAACTAACAATTACATCGGATGCATACCAAATGTAGCCATATGATGTTGCTGATGTCCATAAACAATATAATTCTAATTCAACATGCGCATACATTTGTTTAAGTTGAGTTAACGTATACATATCTTTATTATCATATGAATGTGGCACCATTCCATTTTTAACATGTGTTCGTATGATATATCCATTTTTTCCATTTCTGATGCATGATATAAATTGTTTATTTTCGACATTATTTATTAATTCATATGGTATTTTATTACTCGGAGCTAATTTATTATTATTGTCATATTTATCATCAGATTCTTCATGATCATAATTTTTTTCATTTATTTCTCTGAAAGCTATATCAATTTGACTTAATTTAGCGTAAAAATTATGGCATTCATTATTTTTATCAGGATCAATTTCAAAATTCAATACTATTTTATCATTATATAATTCTCCACCAAATGGCATGTAAATTCGAGGACTTTTTATTTTAATAGGTGCACCATTTATTAATACCCTAAATATGTTTTTTTGGGATTTTCGTTTTTTTGGTTCACACATAAAATACATTTCGTTTATCATGTATGTTTCTGCCATATTTTGAATATATTTGTTGAATACATTTGTTTATCGTTATTTTTTTATGTTATTATATTATTATCATATATTTACAATGATTGGACCTATAACAAACACAATAATAAATGACGTCGCAAAGGAATTAAAAAAAAAAGAAATCAATGACAAAATAATGAATAAAATAATCAATCCGCTTTTACATAATATAATTGTATGTTATTATCCATATTTAACTATAATAGTTGCGTTTTTAATATTAATAGTTATATTGTTAATCATATTAATATTTTTATTACTGATGAATCAACAACATAAATCATAAAAATAATTAAAAAATAAATATTATGTCGATATAATAATAATCAATGTTAATCTTAATAAATTTTTTTTTAATTTTCATATTTCTCAATATAATGATGTATTTTGGCATTCCAAATGTTGGGAACGATAACGTAATTTCTCATAAAATAATACTTTTTATTGCAATTTTTTATTTTTATTTCTTAATGAGTTCAGCGTCAAAAATATTGAGAAAATGTTCTATTGGGGTTAAAGAATTAATGGGAAGAAGTTGTATCATTGCTATATCAGGTGTTTTGGGATATGGATTATATAACGATATGTCTAGAAATAGTTTTGCTAAGCAGTATCTTGAAAGTATAGTTGAAACAACAAAAAGCCCAATGCATTCACATTTAATAGTAACGTTTTTTATTATGTTATTTATCATTTTCGTAAGATGCGTTGAATTATTAATATCATATGATGATATGGGATGCGAAATCTAAATTTATATTCACACAATTTATTTATAAATGGAAAAATATTTATTTCTAACTTAATAATATAATTAAAAATGTATAAAATGACACGTTACATTATTTTTGGAATTATCATTTGTATGATAATGCAAATGTCAACTGATAAAAAAATTAACGCGCGTGGTTTGTTATTAACCACTGTAGCAATCGTTCTTGCATGTGTATTTCTAGAATCTGTGTTTGACTTATTTAAAAAAGATGAAGATCTTCAGTCTAAATGTTCGTCTGTTTGTGCAGTACAACAAAACGAACATTTTAATGCTAATGATGATGGACAAGTAATTGAGGGACAATTAGTTGACACGGATGAAAAAATTGATGACCCAATTATTGATGGCGATAATGATAATCAAAATGTTGATGGAGAAAATGCAAGTGAAGAGAATGCAAGTAAAGAGGATGTAAGTGAAGAGGATGAATCTTTAGACAAAGAGGAAAATAAATTTTCATATGCTGAAATGGTTAACAGCGTAAATGATGGCAATAAATTAAATATCAACGAAACAGACATGCCATTTTCTACTGATGATGGTCAAAATTTTAATGGTTTAAATGAAGGCATTAATTATGCAAACTATAAAGATTATAATCATATTCCTGTTCCAAAAGATTATATTTCATCGTATGACGATTATGGTTACAGTTTTTTACCTCCTGAAAAATGGTATCCTCAACCGCCAAATCCTCCTGTATGTATTTCGGACAAAGTATGCCCTGTTTGTCCAGGTCTTACAACTGGATCAAATATGGAATTAAAACAATGGGATAATGCACGAAACATAATACAACCAGACCATATTAATGTCAAGTATATTAAACAAAATTTGAATAAAACTGATAAAAAATAAATTATTTGACATCCATTATTTTTTTCATTATTTTTGACGGATACTCACAATGCAAATATTTTATATTTTTCCACAGTTGTGACATTTTTATTAATTCATTGATTTCTTCATTGTAATATTTTTTATATTTCAACATAAAATATCCTCTTCCACAAAATTGTTCATATGATTCATTTTTTTGTTTTGATATTATTATAGTTAATCCTGTTTTGGCATCACTAAATATTCTCATCATCATTATTATTATTATTAATAATAAATGTTTAATTATTTTTATTTATGTGAAAAATTCAATTATTTTTCACGTGGTTATACGTTTGTTATTTTAATGTGTCTATTTTTACTTACTTTTTTCGTTTATTAAAATTATATAGTATGCAAATATTTGTTATATTTTTGATATCGTTATGTATTATCGTTGCTATGATGTTATTATACCGTGAAGTTAATCATATTAAAAACGATTTGAGTAGCATACGCGAAGATATTACAAAATCTATGCATAATGAAACGAGTGAATGTGTTAAAAACATTAAAAATATTAATTCTGAAAATTTAGATCAAATGAGAAAAATTTCATTTATTAATCAACAAGTAGTACGAAAAAAAATAAATCACTTTTCTGAAGATTCTGATAACGAGAATACACATGAAAATAAATTTAATTATCTGTCCGAAAATATTTCGGATGATGATTTTTTTGATAAATTCGCAAAAAATCAAAATGTTGACGACAATAAAAATAATGACGTCATTATTGGTGCCGGTAAAATTAAAAACAATTCTGTTATACACGAAGAAGGATATTATATGAGCGAAACTACAAAAAACACATCAAAAAACACATCAAAACATGCTAGCAAAATTGATAATGTTAATAGTGATACATATGATGACGATAATTATATTGAAGAAAATAATGTCGAGGATGATAATATTAATGTTACTAAATGTGAACAACCAAAAATTACATGCCAACAAAATACAAAAAGTGATAATATGTACATACATAATGATAGTGAATCAGTGTCATTATGTTCAGACGGTACCAAAAATAATAAATCATCACAAGAAGATAATAAATATATGTTTGTTTTATGTGACGACGATACCATTAACGAAAGTACTGACAACGAAAAAAATATTATGCTTGACGCAGATAATGAAAATGATGCAGATGACGAAGATGATGTAGATAGTGAAGATGATGCAGATGATGTAGATAGTGAAGATGATGCAGATGATGTAGATAGTGAAGATGATGCAGATGATGTAGATAGTGAAGATGATGCAGATGATGTAGATAGTGAAGATGATGCAGAAGATGAAGATAGTAAAGATGATGCAGAAGATGAAGATAGTAAAGATGATGCAGAAGATGAAGATAGTAAAGATGATGCAGAAGATGAAGATGATAAAGATGATGCAGAAGATGAAGATAGTAAAGATGATGCAAAAGATGAAAATGATAAAGATGATGCAGAAGATGCAAATAGTGAGGATGATGAAGAAGATGTAAATAATAAAGATAATAAAGATGATGAAAATAATACTACATATAATGCAATTGATGTTGTAAATGATGAACATGAAAATGATGCAAATAATGTTATAAATGTTAATGATGTGAATAAAGAAGATATTATAAGTGAGCATACTAGTGAAGTTGGCGCAGAAATAATTCATATAGACAATGTCCAAATAACGCAAAATTATGTAACAGAAAAAAAAATAAAAGAGTTGTTAAACAATATTAAGCATGAACCTGAAAATTATGACCAAATGTGCGATAATATAACATTTGGTTCATCGTCTCAATTAAAAACTAATAATTCTGTTTGTGATGCGTCGCGTGATGTTTCTGATATTGAAAATATTACATACGAATCTTTAAATTTAATAGATGTATATAGCATGAAATCGTTAAAAAACATAGCGTCTCATTTTGAATTAAATAAATCAAAAAAAGTTGGCACAAAATGGAAATCATGTACAAAAAAGGAATTATATAATATAATTAAAATATATTTATCAGAAAATAATAATTAAGCTATAGAAAGAGAATTTATAAAAAAAATAAATTCTATCGCAATAATATATTTAACAAATGGATAACAGATATTCTGGATGCCCACCTAAAATGTCTGATGGACGATTATTTACAGATTACCGTACAGCAACACGTACAAATGAATACATCAAATATATCAATAATATTCAGTGTAATAATGATAACTACCGATTATTTTTGCAAAACAATGCTGTAAAATTAATGAACAAAGAGTGGAAACATGCACGCCAAACTAAATCGTGTTGGAAAAATGAATGCGTACATGTATATCCAACACGTGTACAACCACAAACATTTCATACAGAAATGTCAAACTATAATCAACTTGCACTCTCTAAAAAAGACAGGACAATTTTTTTTCCTTGTGAACATATGCAAGATTATCGCATGACGATGGAATACAACTAATTAATTTGCATATAACACTTTATAAAATTATATATATATATATATTAATATATGTATGAATACGTATATTAATATGTGAAAAAATAAATCAATAATTAAATATCATATTCAGGTTCAGTCACCTGATGCCAAATACTCAAATTTTTAAATTTTTGCAAAAGTTTTGTTTCTAAATGTTCTTTAATTTCATCATCTTTTCCTTTGCACATTATTTTAATGAGCATCCAATTATTTTTTACGCACATATTTATTCCGTTCACATAACTTATATTGTGTGGACTTAATGTTCCGCAACATAAATTAGTTATCAATATTTTTGCAATTTCATATCCAGTATTTATGTCGGAACGTATCGAATATTTACTTCCGGCTTTATTTTCATGTGCTTCCCACAATGGATATATTCCTTTTCTCATTAAAATAAAATCGTGATTTTTAAAATTCATTTTATTCATATTGTTAATAAATTTCCACATTGTTGATATATTTTGTATGTCCAAAATATTCTGACAATCATCTATCATCCAGCTTTGGTTTGACGATAGATGTTCCCATAAATGATATGTGTCGTTTAAAATAATATTTTCTCCGGTCTCTTCTGGAGTGAATATTTTTTCTGGTACATCATCAATATTTTTATTATTTTTTTTTGTTACGGCTTGCCATTCACTTTGCGAATATGGTTTAGGAATTTCATCATTCGTTTGATTTTTTACGTCATCAACAACAATAATTTTATCTGTTTGTTTTTTTACATCATCAACAACAATAATTTTATTTGTTTTTGTTTTTTTGTCTGGAATAATTTTATTGGAATCACCAGAATCATCTGAATCATCGGAATCATCATTTAATGCTGCAAATATATTCTTTTTTTGTGCACATGTTTGCTTATTATCATTATGTTTTTTATTGGTTCTTTCCATGATTGTTTATGTTTATTATTGTGGTTTCTTTATGTTATTTGTAACATGAAAAATAAATTCAATTTTTTTAGTTATAATGCTAAATATGACGTCAAATATATGACATTTGTAATACATATAGTTGCATAAAATGATAAAATTATACAATTCATTAAATATTCATTGATTATCCGTTAATCACTGCCGTAGCTTGTTGCTGATAAACTTGTTTCATATGATTTTGACGATTCTGACATAGAAAATGAATCCGTATCGAAACTATTTTCTTGGCGCTTCTGTTCTGGCATTTCTTTTCGTCGTAGTTTATTTTTGAGATGTTCTCTTATTTCGTCACGTTTTGATTCAGAAACATTATTTAATTCTTTGTCCGTCGTTAATTTCTTCATTTTTTCTGCCAATTGTTCACCTTTAAGATCACTATTTTGTTCTTTCGCTAATTTATATACCATTGCTTTTAATACACGAGCTTCTAATTGTATTTCGTCGTCACTTTTTTTATCATATCCTGGAATTTTTCCTTTTTCAAGCATTTTTTTAATTTTGTCGATTACATCTTCGTGTATTTTATCGACTGCATCATTATTTTGACGTCTCTGAACTGGATCAGAATCAGAATCAGAATCAGACGAATCGTTTTGTTGACGCTTTTGTTCTTGCGATTTTTGTGGTTTATTTTTAAGAACTTCTCTTATTTCATCACATTTAGATACAGAAACATTTTTTAATTCTTTAGAAGTCGTTAATTTTTTCATTTTTTCAGCTAACTTTTCTCCTTTAAGATCACTATTTTGTTCTTTCGCTAATTTATACACCATCGCTTTCAATACGCGAGCTTCTAAATGTATTTCTTCGTCACTTTTTTTATCAAAACCCGGGATTGTTCCTTTCTTAAGCATTTCCTTAATTTTTTCAATTACTTCTTCATGTATTATTCCAACATTGTCGTTACCAGAACGTGAAATCTCTGCGTCAGACATTCCATTCCCAGACATATTAAATTCTGACGTGTTATATTCAGACAATGTCGACATACGGCGAGTTCCCGTTATAGAACTTGATTTAGCGCCACCTCTTAAATTACCATTTTTAATTTGCTGAATCATTTTATCTAAAAAATTTTCAGTGCCATTATCACCATCTGTATCGTAACCTTTATTTTTACTGTATTTTGATGCGCCACTTGATGAAATCATATCATCAAAATCAGTCATTCCGTGAAAATCAGATGTCGATGTATCAGAACTAGGTATTGGTTCATATTTCATAAACAGATCGATTACCTCATCGCATGCTTTTTCAAGTGATTTTTTATATGCAGAACTATCATCAGCATCATCAGCATCATCAGCATCATCAGAATCATTAGAATTATTTGTTCCATTAATAACAGTGGTTGTGTTATGCAAATTAATATTGTGGGGCACAGTTTCAATTTCTGTTTCGGTGACAACACATTTATTATCTTTATTTTTTATTTTTTTATCTGCACCGACACTAATTAATTTTTCACAAAGCTCATCATTATGTGTCATGGTTGCTAAATGGAGAGCGGTATTTCCATTATTATCTTGGTTATCAATAAAAGATAACAACTGTTTGTCACGTAGAATGGCATTAATTGACACGTCAACTTGTGGAATGGATGCATAATTAATTATGAGACATTGTAGCAATGTTCGTCCAGTAAAATTGCATCTTTTAGAATAATCAGTAACCAATCCATTTATAATAAAAAAATTCACAACATCATATTTGTTTTGATATGCTGCCAAAAGTACAGCTTCATTAACTTTATTATTTTTGCTTGATGAGAATAAAAATCCACCAGATTGAGCATTTTCTTCTGTTGATGAATTTATTAGTCCATTAATAAAATTGTCATTTACTTCAGATAGTGCAGAGTTCATATGTTTACTCATCGATATATATTATACTATATATATAATATTAAAAAAATATTTTAACTTTTTAACACGATAAATAAATATAAATAACACTATAAAATATTATTTATTTTAGATATAATGATTCATATAATTTTATCTTGTATTAATATATAACCGATGTTGTGCACAATGGATAAACAAACAAAATGTCTAATATTAATAATAGCTGGACTACTTTTATTATATTTTGTGAATAAACATTATACAGACACAAAATCGTCTGCTAATTCTGAATCAGAACCAGAAACATTTATACCAGAAACACAAAATAATGAAAATTTTAATGTCCTGGATTACAAGGATAGTATGGATGATAGCATAGAATCATACGTATCAGTATCAGATGAGGAAGAAAATGACTCACAAAATATGTCTTCAAGTGAAGAAGATACAACATCAATGTCATCAGATGATACATCTGATTATAAAAAAAAAATGTTAAGCAAAAATAGTTCACCAACTAAAAAACAAGTTAGTTTTGTAGCAGATAACCGAGGTAATAATCCAGATAGTAGTGCATTAGATGCATTTTTTACTTCAAATAATCCATATAATGATCCAAATGATTTTTTCCCAAACAATGATAAGGGTTCTGGTGGATGGCAAGCGGTGCCTCCAACATCTGGAAAAAATAAAAAAGAAACAACAAAAGATATGTTTAATATTAACAATTATATGCCAGACGAACAACCTAAAAATTGGTTCGATTCTATGCCAGAAACTGTAAGCGTTAAAAATCGTCACCTCATTAATATCACAAAAGCTGTCGGTAATAACACCGTTGGATCGTCATTAAAAAATCCAAGTTATGATATTCGTGGTAATGAAGCATGTCCTAAATTTGTCGTGAGCCCGTGGATGCAGTCGTCAATCGAACCCGACATTAATATTAATAGTTGGTGCGGTTCATAAAATACAAAGATTAATTGCTGACATAATTAATTTTTTAATAATGATTTTGTTATTAAAATCATGCATCAATTTATACAGCGTCCATTAAAAATAATTACGTTATCATTATTTTTAATAAAAAAATTGAAATATTATTTACATCAAATATTTTTATCGTCAATTGATATAATTATAATGAACGTCATGACACAAAAAATATAAGTTTTTCGAATATGTGAATTTGAAGAAAATGCTACTTATGCAGCCGCAATGTACACGCATAAAGTTGGAAAATATCCTGATACAAAATATTTTACAACAAATGTGCCAGTTATTGTCGGTTCATATTCGAGATTGCGTCGAGAAGGTGGTTATGGTGATAACGCCGAAGCATCCGAATTATTTATCGATAAAAATGATGTTATTACTTGTGTTAAGCTTGACTATTCTGGAAATACATGTTTTATAAAAGTTAATGACCCAGAAACTACATTAAACATTTGTGATACATATGTGCCACAAAAAAATGACTCAAATATTAAATTTGAATGCCAAACATGTTTTTCCTTTATTGATACATGCAAATGTGTCCAAAAAGAAAAATTATTAAACGAAAAAAACAACAATATTTAGAAATACATTGAATTATTAATAAGTTTTTTACATATCGTTGTAAATATTATAATATTTCTTTTATGTGCACCATATTTTAATATCAACGAATTAATTTATTTATTTGCCGACAAAATATGGTTTTCAATAAATGCTGATTACATTTTGCAGAACTCAACATTTTGCAGAACTCAACATTTTGCAGATGGTGTGAATAAATTGGATGTTTTATGTGAAGACATTGAAAAGGTGTTAAATTCAACCACATTACCGCTTTCTCAAAAAGAATCCATTTACGATGATTTCACAAGCAAAGTATCTTCTGTTCCGTCACGAGTAAATTATTTCGCAACACACCACCTTGACGAATTAATGCGACGTCTAAAAGAAGACGAAGATGAAAACTAAGACAACAAATGATTTTTTTATAAAGTTGAAGATTATTTTATCATTAATTTTTTATACTTCACAATAAATTAATCGCTTTCTTTCAAAGAAATAATATGCCAATTTACATTTTTCCAATCAATATAATGTGCTATGTATGATATTATTGCAAATAATGATGGTGATAATTTATGATATGTGCCATCTATTTTTAATAAAAACATCGACGTAAAATTATCGATTTTATTATGCTGCAATTGTGATGCTTCATATATATCACAATAATCTGGATCAGAATCAAGTTTTGTTTTATATGTATAAAGAGATTCATAAAATAGTTCAATTGATCTATTTGTAGATTTTTTTTCATCATCATGTATATCATGTAACATATGTTCTTCTGTGTCCCTGTTGTGTAAATTTTTAAAATATATTTGATGTATGTTCAGACATTCAACATATTTGTTTGGTGTTTCATCTTCTTCGTTATTTTCTTCATTTACATCTTCTACGTTACCGTCCATTAATTTTTGTAAAGCATCATTACTTTTTTGTATATCATTAATATTATTATAAAAATCTTCTAACATTGCGATATATCACCAGTCAACTTTTTGTGTTATTGTTACTAATTATTTAAATAATTTAAAATAAAGTAATTATATTTTCAATTTTTTTGATATAAATATTTTGCGATATTAATAGTCACATAAATAAAAAATATATAAAGTTGATTTATTAACATAAAACTAATGTCGACCGTTTCAAATAAAGATATAGATGATATACTCGAAGGAACTCATATTAAAGCAAACACAGTGATAACTCAAGATGATGAATTATCTGATTTAGATAACGATGATGATACTATTTCTAAACAAGCCGAAGAAGCTTTTATTGACAACGAATTTAAGCAACATGTTATAAGTTTTGTAAAGTTTGACGACATGATACGTGAACGCAAACAAGAAATTAAAGAGTTGACAAATGATAAAAAACCATGCGAAGAATTTATTATTAAATATCTAGAATCACAAGAAGAATCTGCAATTAACCTAAATGGACAAAGAATTATTAAAAACCAATCTTGTACAAAAACAGCTCTAAAAATGGATATGATAAAGGAGGCGATACTTGACGAAATTAAAAAAATAGAGCCAGAAGATAAAGCAAGAGAAAGATTAGATAAAATAATGATGGATATGGATGAAAAGCGTCCAACGAAAACAAGAGCAAATCTTAAAAGAACATTTGAAAGACAAAAAACGCAAAAAAATAAAGCACCTCCAAAATCAGCACTTAAAAAATTAGCAGAAAAATTTAATGATGAAGTTGTATAAATGCTTAAAAAAATAATAATAAATTATATTAATTAAAAATATGGAACATAATAAACAAAACGTCGATAATAATTTAGAAAAATGGCTACTAAAAAAAATAACAAATTCATGTGTGGATAATGTATGGGATGAAATGTTGATTAAGAATCATTATGGTGGAGAATATGACAAAACGGATTTTAGTACATACTATAAAAATAACGATATTGATATTAAATTGTCGTTTCCCGAAAATGATTTGCATGTTAAAAAAGAATGTAATGACAGTGAACAATATGAGCAAAATATTGCTGAAATTGCTGAACATTATGATGACGTCATTATATCACATAACCCATCATCTAATATTGCGCATGCAAGTACGTTATTTAAAAAAATAATTGATTGCTGTGACTATAACGACACAATTATAAATGTTCCAGTTGTTGATGTTGAAAATATGGTAATTTCGAATGATGAAAAACCATTATTTGATGTCGATATGAAACATGCATTTTATGAATTTTGTAAAGATAACACTTATTAAATAAAAAATATTTAAACGATATTTTTTATAAAAATATTAAAAAAAAGTATCAAGACAATGGATGAATATGATTATAACGATTCAGACAGTGACGAATATGATGATGAAGAATATAAATTATTGAATTATATGCCATATGTATATGATGAGATTGACAAATTTTATTTATCTATAGATAAAATATGGAACGACGTATTTGTTCCATATATTGAATCATCGAATGAACACCAAATTTTAACAAAATTGACAGAAAATGATAAACATAAATTTGTTCAATTTATGGTTACTAACAGTAAATCACACAAAAAATTATTAAAAATTTGTGATCGCTCCGATATTTTAGTTGACAAAATGTTAGCTATAAAAAAACACAACGACGAACAAAAATTAATTGACAATAATACAAATTCATACAAACCTAATAAAAAAACATTCAACACTATTAATTTTAATGAATTGATATATGAATAATTTATGACCAGCGAGCACTATTTAAATTTAGTTGCACGTAGGGAGACGATGGTGCTTTAAACGTTGGGACGTATAAATTATTTATTCCATACACAGCCGGATTATACCACCAATATGAAATTGGTTTTGATTGCATTTTCATTATTTTTAATTTTTCATACAAATCTCTTTCTTCTGAAGATGATGATGAAGATAACGACGAATCATCATCATCGTCATATCTATGCCTTCGTGCACCACCGTCTTGCACTGATTTGCGTTTTGATGCAGATTCATTTATAAATTGTTTAAATGATTGTTCTTGAGGTTCAGTCATGTTTAATTTAAGTTCATCAATAGAAAAATTTACATTTTTGTTGCCACCGACCATTTCACTCACTACAAAATGATGTAAGGAACCATCAGATGATTTTTCTAAGCTAAATGCAAATTTAGGCACATTGTTAATCAAATGTTTCGATAATGAATTCCATGTTTCATCTGCAGCACTAATTGCATTTTCACCTTTAAAATTTAAGTTCATGCTTCCATCAATATGCGGATTTATTAATTTATACAATTCTTTGGACATTTTATGTATAGTTATAATACTGTAATATATATTTGATTTTTTTATTATAATAAAATATTATTTATTGATATTTTATGTTTAGTTATCGATGTTTTGTTATATGTGTATTATAATATATTATAGTTTTATACATACATTTTATATAATGCGCAATAAAAATTGAAATGCGTTTGTACTTATTTTAACATATTTAAAGAAGATTTTATAATATAAATTAAAATATATGGTAAATCTAGTGAATATCCAAACGAGTCATGTCATGACATTTAAAACATTGATTGAGGTATTGAGTAGCATTTTGTCAGATGTCGTTATTGAGATTCACAGAGGTGATACCGTCAAAAATGATGATAAAAACACTGTGGCAAATATTGCTGACGAGAAAACTAAAAAAAAAACTAAAAAATCAAAAGATAGCGATAGCAACGATGAAGAAAAAGAGAAAGAAAAAGAGCAAGAAAAAGAGCAATCAGATGAAGTAAATAATGGAGTCATGAAAATTGTTTCAATCGATCAAACACAAGTTATGATTATACAAATGAAACTTAATGCATCACAATTTGATGTGTTTGAATGTATTCCTGCAAATTATGACATCGGTATTAATCTACAACATTTAAATAAAGCACTAAAAATTTTAGATACAACTGACACATTGTCATTAATAATTGACGATGATGATTTGGCAAATCTTAAACTTAAAATTGAAAATACTGACCCTAATGATCCACACGAATCAGTCGTACACGTTAAGCTAATGGAAGTTAATAAGAAAAAATATGATATTCCACCTGTTCCATGTGAAGCATTAGTTAAAATAAACGCAACATCTTTCCATAAAATTTGTCGCGAAATGCATACGTTGTCAGAACATATTGAAATACAAGTTACTCAAAAAAGTATAAAATATTCGTGTGTTGGCGATGTCATTGACCGCAATAGCACATATACAACAGGTGACGATGTGTGCAACCTTAAAATTAAATTAAGTGATCCCGTAAAAATTCCTGTCGTTCAAGGTATTTTTGAATTGAGAAATATTGTTACTTTTACAAAATGTGGTGGACTTTGTGATTACATAAGAATATACATGAAAAATGATAAACCTATATGCATTAAATATACAATCGCAACACTGGGACAGATTACAATTCTATTATCTCCAGTGAATAACGATGATGTTGATAACTTTGATGAAGAAAATGATGCATACGAAGACGATGAAGTTCAATATAAAAATGATTAACATAACAATTTTTTATTTTATTAATAAAATTATTTGACAACATCTAATTTTATTTTAAATATAATATTTTTTATATTTAGCGTTTTATTATTTATTTTGCATTTTTGATATAATATTTTTTATATATGTTATTAATAAATGAGACCCAGCCCGTTTAAAGGTGCATATCCATCTAAACCACGAAATAATTTTATTGATGTGGTGAAATATCCAGACAAAACAATAGGTGAAGATATTACTAAAAATGTATTTGCGGCACTTAGCAGCGGCGACAATGTTGACGAGATTAAAAAAAATTTATTTGAAAATAACACAACTTCTTTTTTTACATCATCAGGAGATGATATGCGGTCACCATTACATGTAGTCATTGAAAATATGAACCTTAATGAAGACGATAAATACGAATTAGTTAATTTCTTAATTAATACCGGTTCACCAATCGCGTCATATGATGCTAACAATGCAACGCCTCTTCATTTGGCATGCAAATATCAATTATATGATATCGCTCGTATATTAATAAAAAATGGTGCCGGTGTAAATGACACTGATAATCAACATATGACATGTTTACATTATTTATGCCAGGGACATATCGGAAAATGTTCGACAGCTAAAGTTAAATCATTATTTCCAACAGATGGCGAAATCGGTGGTAAATCATTTTTAAAAAAAGAAATGATGAGTGTGATGGAATTTTTTCTTATAGAAATTAAAAAAAAAATTGACAGTACCATGTTTTTACATATTAAAAACACATTTGACCACAAAAATATGTACGATATGTTTTCACCAGAAATTGATGTATTTATTGAAAACGGTAAACGTGAAATAATAGAAATACGTGGTGATGTCGTAAATAATGTTGACGATGATGTTGCCATAAAACAAAAAATAAATGCTATTTTAATAAAATATGGAAACCAAATTGAACAAATGATGTTCGAACGATTAACAAAAACTTTAAAACCAATTGATATACACCCTGACAATAGTTCCGGAAGTGGAATAAATAATGGTATTGTCATAGAAAATCCAAGACGAAAAATATTTCCATTTAATGATGTTAAAGACATGCTAAATAATGCAAACCATAATTTGAAAATACAAAAAAAATTATTGCACGAAGATATATCAAAAACATATAAAGAACTTCAATCGTCAACGTTGATATATTTTAAAAGCGTCCAACAAATAAATATATTGCTTAGCGATATAAATATATTTGCAAAATTATTTTATTTTTTTTATACATATGATAGCTTTAAAATGAATGATCATGGCATTCTAATAAATGCGGATAACAGATATGTTACATGGAATCATAATCAGGATGGTGATAATGACAAATATAAAACGATGTTTAGCAAAATAATAGATACCATATTAGTCACTGACACAAAAGTGCATAATTTTAATTTAGATAGTAAAAACATGGATGAAATAGACATTAAAAATCAATATCATAATGCTAATACACGTATCATATCTACTGTAGATAAAGATGAGGAGAAAGAAGAGGAGAAACAAGAAGAGGAGAAACAAGAGGAGAAACAAGATGAGGAGAAAGATGAAGATGAAGATGATGGTAATATTTCAAAAAATGGTGACAAATATTATCTGAAACGAGGCATACCTTATCATAATAACGATAATTATCCATATATTAAGTTAAAAGATATAAATAATAATAATACCAAACCTTATAATGATAATTATGATAAATTAAAATATAAAGTTGTTAAAAGCGAAGATGGTGACACAACAATATACATAAGAGACATAAATAATGAAGTTATCATGTCGGATTATGTCGACGTAACGCAAAATATGCCCACATATAAAAGCATGACTGAGGCAGAACAAAAAAATATTAATAGAGGTGTTATCATTCAAGAATATTCCTCGTATCTTGATTTTATTAATTACCGTATTAGTCTTGATGATTTTAAAAATAACGATGCAGAATCATATTTTATTGATAAAACGTTATTCATTGTTGATAAAATGCAAACAGAAATGAAATCATTGAAAAGTATATTTGGTGATTTTAATATCGATAATTATCCGCATGTCACAATTTATATTAATAAAATAGTTAGGGCATATGTTAATCTATTAAATATTGCGTTATGGATTGTTAAACAAGAAAAAGAAATGACAACACTAAGAAAACATATGTATGATTTACATTCTGCGGCAAACGAATTTGCGGATAATAATGTTGGCAATAATTTTGCATATTTGCCAGAACAAATCAATGAAAAAGTATTGCGAATTGGAGAAAATATCGAAAGTATTAAACTAAAAAATATGTACAACGATGTAAGACAATTTATTGGAACATTAAATAAAATAATTGATACGCTAAATATAATTTCTGGAAACCACTACATGAATGAAAAAACGCCCCAATATTTTCAAAAAAGATTGCATTCATTAAAAGATTTGCCCGATTTTGAAGATTTTGTAGAAATGAAAAAAGAACTGCCGCAATTAAAAATACATATGTTCGAAACATATATACCACAAATGACATCGAAAACATATACTATGTATGTTGATAACATTGTTTTTGCTGCCGGCGATGATTTATTCGCTGGTGATGGTATTTTAGTTAAAGCCAAAGCCGGATTTTTAATTGATCCATCCGACGCCGGAATAATAATAAATGACCTTACCGAAAAAAATACGGGACCAATTGATGAATCAATTTTAGTTCCCATTGATGCTACTAAATTTGGAAATATAGGAAATATAGATGATGGACAGGTTGGTATCATTCCGCCGACAACAATTTATAGCATATTGGATGAACACATTAATTATCTTAGAACTAAATTTGTGTTGGATGAATCCAATTTTTTTATTAATAGCAGTGTGCGCAATACATTTAAAAACAAAAATGATATCTTAAATGATGATGCATATATTGATTCCGCTATAGCTAAATTTATTGACATGATTGCGATAAATAATATAAAATTATATATATCAAATAACGTAAAAAAAATAGTGAAAAAAATAATAGGAGAAGATGATTCGAGCGACAGTGACATAACATTGCATTATGATAACAATGATTTTAAAATATCATTAGCTGAAACAGTAAATATATTTTACAGTGATATGAAAGAAAACATGACGGATATTGGATTAATCAAAAAATATGAAAAAAAAATATCACACGAAACCGTAATAAATAATGAATCACATGAATGTCTTACTATTAACACAGACATAATTGATTTATTAGTAAAACATGGCTGCGATGTTAATAAGAGAGATATTATTGGTGCAACTGCTATCTATTATTGTATTATGAACGAAAATATGAGTTCAGTTAAAAAACTTATAGCAATGGGCTCATTTGTGAAAAAAACAAAAACAAGAAATAACTTATCACCATACGACATATTAAAAAAACAAATATCAAAAATTCACGATAAAATTTTGACTGCACTTGACATAAAATCTGAAAAAGCATTAAAAAATAATATCATATATAAATTATTAGGTTCAGTTAATAATGATTTTAGAATTCAACTTGTCGAAGATGAAAAATATAAAAATAATGTGTTACGCTCAACATATGAAATTTTACCTATGTTCGTATCATTAATCAATTATAATTTTTTGAAAATGACAATAAATACAGATGGTACAACCGATGATAAAAAAAAGTGGACGCTGGATAACAAAAATAAATTATTCGAACAGCTCAATATTAACAACGAACAAATATTTACGCTAGGCAATTTTATAGATTCTGATTTTACACAGAATGACCCGCTTAAAAATGTTGTTGATGAATGCGAATTTTATTTGACAACTAAAAATGATGTTAGCAATATATCAGAATTATTTAAAAAAAACATAGACGACAGCGATGATAATAATTTTTTGAAAGACTATCAATCAAAATGGAAAACATTTATGAATTCTAACGATGATATATCACCAATGTATATTCATCTTATGGTTTCGCGTAAAATAGCACAAATTTTAAAAAATAAAAATATAAAAAAAAATGAGTTAGATATATTTAGGAAATGGTATGAAGTTAAAATGAAACCGTTTTATGAAAATTATAATGAATTAGAATTTGAATTAGGAAATGACGACGATAGTTCTATTAATAAACCTCTCCATGAAACATATGATATATTATTACATTCGATGAGATATACGCTTTTTGCATCATTATATCATACTATTCATAAAGTTGTTAAACATTACGTGCATAGTGTATCGATAAAAAAAAAACAGTCAGAATTTCATACATTACATACTGCTCTTGATCCTGCTGCTCCTGAAATTCATCTTGATGGAAGCATATTAAGTGACATTGATGATAAAGTTAAAGATATAATGAAAACGACAAATATGATGGAATATATAATAAATGATATGCCGCCTAAAATAATTAAATCTAAACTTAAACTATTTGATGGTCCATATGATCCTGCCCAAAAAGTTAATGTGGATAGTTTATTTGATAATATAATAGAATTATTAAAAACAAATAATCATCATGATATTGACGATTTAACAATAATCACAAAAAATTTAAAAAATCTTATATTTCCATATTTTAAAAATTACATCGAGTTTTTTGTAAATAATGCAAAAATATTTATCGATAAATATTATGCTTCGATTATATCTGAAGCAAAAAATATACAAATATTGTTAGATTGTATTGATTCAGAAAATTAATAAATTTATAATTTTAATATTTTATTAAATATTAAAATATAATTATGAAAGTTAATTATTCATAATTTTTAATTGTTCACGTGATAATTCGATTGCAAAATTATACAAATAGTAATCATGATGATTAACTTTTTTAAACTCTTCAATATTTAATGTATCAATATAGTTATTTTTGTTTTCATTTTTATTTTCGTGCTTAATATTTTCGCATATTTTTTCAGCATAGAAAATGTATTAATATTTTCAAGAATTATTATTGTAGAAAATTTTAGCAAATTTTAGCAAATTATTTTTTGCTATTTTTAAATGTTCATCTGTTATTTCTACACCAGGATCATCACCTAATCCATTTAATATTTTTGTGTAATAATTATATTTATTGTAGTTAACAAAAAAATTTTGAGTTAAATTTTTAGTCCATTTTATATTTTCCGTTGCATATAAATGTCCGTTGTCATATTTATCAATAATCATGTTCTATATAAATCTTTCATACGGTTCTCTTATACATGTTATTAACTCTACGTTTGCATAATCCAGTTCTTTAAAAAATTTAAAATAATTCCACTCAAATGCCACAAATTCAATTTTATGATCAATTAATTTATTTTTAAAATTATTAAATTCCTTTTTATTATAATTCCAAAAAGGAATAATTTCGTTATCCATCCATGGATTTCCATTGATATTGGGTGTCCATTTATTGTAATTACTAAACATTGAATTTATACTTGTTCCGCCAGCTTTATGAAAATGTAAAAAGAATATACAAGTATTCATGTGACGATATAAAATAATGATAATTTTAATATTATTATGTATTTTATCCATAATTTATTTTTCCCGTTTTTATATTAATTTGTGTATCTTTGGGATGTTCATTTATTGTTGTTATTTCTAACGTGAATGAATGATTCATATAATTAAAATCAACAAGATCACCATTTGGTAAATAAAATGATAAATCGAGCGCACACAGTTCATTAATTGTGTCAAAATATATTGTTGGCGTCTTTACAAAAGTATCAAATAAAATATTTTCTGTTTTGGACAATAAAATTTTAGCGAACATGTTGTTTATTGGACCAGTTGAGTGAATGTTATTTAATTGTGGACAACATATTTGTATATAATTATTTCGATTAAAACCTATATTATTATTTGTCAATGTTATTGAATTTCCTACAGCATCATAATAAACATCATTTGGATACGGGTCGCTATTTGATATTGAATTGCCATAGCTTGTGACTGACAAAGTTTCGCCCACATTTCTAAATCCAAGAATTGAACCAATTGTGTCCAACTCATTAAAATATAATTTTATTAAATTTGGCGATATTATTGTAACAGCTGCACCACCATACGTATTTACTCTCTCATTATTTAAATTAAATGGAAGCAATTGTATTGTGTATGTGTCAGCAGAAATAATTTCGTTAATAACGTGTGTGTTGTTCAGTATGATTTCAGGAATTCCCATATGTTCTATCGCTCCCGATATAATAATATTATCGCTCGCCAAAAGACCATGATTTTTATGATTTATAGTAAGTTTATAATTTGTCACGGGTACAGTTGGGTCTTGATTTGAGTCAATATCAATTAACGGTGTAACGTCAATGAACGGTTTAATTATGTTCGATTGTTTATAACTTTTAAACGTCACAATATTATTTGACTCATTAATTATAACGTTAATAATATTATGGTTTGTGTATAATAATATTTTGTTTAGTAAAACATCTTCGTCATAATTTATTCGAGGTGTATTAAAAAACAATGATTCCATAATATTTACTAATTCCGATAACGAATAATTTCCTGAAGGTATTATTATATTATATATATACGTAGCGTCATCATAATTTTTCCAATAAATTTTATTATTTTGTTCATTGATTGACAACATATTTATATTTTGCATATTTGGAAATTCACTCGATATCATTTTTACTCCAACAACATTATGAAAAGTTTTTCCAAATTCTATTCTGTAATTATTTGGATTTGGATAAATTGCTGAAACTTCTTTTAATTTATTGACAATAACAAAATCACCTCCGGTATGAATAGTATTTCCGGATGTTTTTGATAATTTAACAGTATATGTATTTTCTGTTATTTCAGTTATAATGTGAAATCCTTGCAAATTATCACCGCCAATTGGATAATTTGTGTTCATAATATTAGTGGGAATTCCAGCAATATAAAAAAACATCAAAGTAAAATTATGGGAATCATAATTAATTAATGTTCCATTATATGGAGTTGATAAAATTATATAAAATTTATTTTCATCAAATGTTTGATCATCTGGATTTAATATTGATATATTATGTTTATCGTTAATAGAATTTATAATAATGTTATCAAAATAAGTTGCATTATTTATATTTCCTAAAAAATCATTTATTTGAATATACATATCAGAAGTATCATATGCTGAATTTAATATATGTATGCCATGTGATAAGTGTATAACGGCATATGACTTACCAACAATTAATTCAACCATGTGAATTCCGTTAACATCTGATCGCACGGTAATTTCTGGTTTGGTAATTCCTGACAACGTTATTTTATCATTAATGTTATATCCATGTTGAGCATGCGTAATTACCATATTTTGTGAATTATTTGTTAAAAAAAGTGGATTACTTGATAATTTTATATCATCATATGATGTTGTTATAGGTGTCGTACTTCGATCCGCGCTATTTATATTAATATAGCTTAAGTTAGAACGGGTTATATCATCAGCACAATCATGTGTTACGCCTCGTTTTTCAATATATTCCATATACGGGTCATACTTATCACTTTGATTATTTGAACCATTTTGATTATTTGGACCGGTTTGATTATTTGAACCGGTTTGATTATTTGAACCGGTTTGATTATTTGAACCGGTTTGATTATTTAGTAAAATATTATTATTTCCAATGTGGACATGTTTGTCTATATATTTATTATCACGTGGCGTATTATTTATATCTTGTCGTATATGCAATAAATCATGTTGATTTTTAATTCCTTCATGTGTATTCATTGTGTTTCCCGGAACAACATAGCGTTTTGGTTCATCATTATAATTAATTTCCATTATTGAGTAATGTATGAGTAAACGTTTAAATTATATTAGCGCTAAAAAATTGAAATGAAAACATCTAAAGATTAAATCTTTGTCTTAGCCTCAGTATAAACACAATGTCCACTAAATCTTCTTCCAAAGCAGTAAAAAAATCTTCTAAAAAAGCAGATGACGTATCTGTTGAAGAGATGTATGTCAAAAAAACACACCACGAACACGTTTTGTCAATCCCAGATACATATGTCAGTTCGGTGATTCCAGAAGTAAAAGATATGTGGGTATACAATCGCGAGACTCATAAAATTGTAAAACGTGAAATAACTTATGTTCAGGGTTTATATAAAATATTTGATGAAGTGTTAGTAAATGCAAGAGACCATACAATTCGTGAACCAACATGCAAACGAATTGATGTAGTCATCGATAAAGAAACAGGAAAAATATCTGTAAGCAATGACGGACATGGTATTCGTGTAGAAATGCATAAAAAATATAACGTATATGCGCCCGAATTAATACTTGGTCAACTTTTAACGTCAGGAAATTATGACGCAAAAGGAAAAACTGTGGGTGGGAAAAATGGTTATGGTGCAAAATTAGTAAATATATTTTCTATTCTTTTTGAGATTGATATAGTTGACGCAAAAACTAAAAAAATATATCATCAAACTTTTGCTGATAATATGTACACAATTAATCCTCCTAAAATATCAGATGCTAAGCCAAAAGATAAACCTCAAACAAAAATATCGTTTGTTCCTGATTATTTAAGATTTGGTATCACAGAATTGACAGACGATATAATCGCGCTATTCGAAAAACGAACGTTTGACATAGCCGCAACAACTGATCCATCCATAAAAGTTTATCTTAACGGTAAATTAATAAAAATAAATTCATTTGATGAATATGTTGGAATGTTTTATGATGATGAAGATGAACGAATTAAAAAAATGGTTTACGAAGATGTTAATGACAGATGGAAAATAGGAGCTATTTTTGATAATAAATCCAGTTTTAATCATACATCATTTGTAAATGGCATATGGACATTTCAAGGAGGTTCACATGTGACAGCAGTTTTGGACCAAATAACTAAACGACTGTTAACTATAATACATGCCAAACATAAAGATATTATTGTAAAACCATCACAAATACGAGATAATTTAACATTATTTATTGATTGTGTTATTGAAGACCCGGGTTTTAACAGTCAAATTAAAGAATGTTTGACAACAAAAGTATCTGATTTTGTGCATGACGATAAAAAAAAATCAAACACATTTGAATCTTTCTGTAAAATAAGCGACGGTTTTATTGAAAAACTTGCAAAATCAGGAATAATTACCGAAGTTGTTAATATGGCTAAATTTAAGGCAGACGGAGAATTAAAGAAAACTGATGGCAAAAAAAATAAATCATTGAGAGGAATGGCAAAACTTGATGATGCAGAATGGGCTGGCACAAATAAATCACATTTATGCAAACTTATCGTTACCGAAGGAGATTCGGCTAAATCATTTGCTGTCAGTGGATTATCTATGATTGGAACTGAACAATATGGAGTATTTCCATTGAAAGGTAAACCTATTAATGCACGAGAAGTGTCGACAAAAGCATTGTTAAAAAATGAAGAATTTTGTAACATTAAACAAATTTTGGGATTAAAAAATGGAAAAAAATATACAGAAGAAAATATAAAAGAATTACGATATGGCGGAATCATTATATTGACCGACCAAGATGTTGATGGATCGCACATTAAAGGATTATTAATGAACATGATTCACAGCTATTGGCCAACACTATTAAAAATCGATGGATTTATTCAATCTATGGCTACACCAATTGTAAAAGTTCATAAAAAATCAGATAAAAAAATAAATAAATCATATCAAAGCGAACTTACATTTTATAATTTAAATGACTACAATGAATGGACAAATAGTGTGAACCCTAAATTATGGGTGTCAAAATATTTTAAAGGACTTGGAACTTCAACAGATGAAGAAGCCGTAAAGGCGTTCATTGATTTTGACAAAAAAATAATTAGTTATCAATGGGAACCACCTGTTAAAACTGACGATGACAATAATAAAAATGATCAACAAAATAATAATGAAATTAATGATGAAGATGATGAACTTGATGATATTAATTCAAAATCTCATGATGCACTTTTGTTAGCGTTTGAGAAAAAGCGAGCAAATGACAGAAAATTATGGTTAGATGATTCAAATTTAAATGTAAATAATGATAAATCTACACAATATGTACCATATAGTACATTTATAAATGAAGACCTACGTGAATTTTCAATATATGACAACGTAAGATCTATTCCATCAGTATGTGATGGCTTCAAACCTTCTCAACGAAAAGTAATGCATGGTTGTAAAAAAAAGAAAATGAAAACTGAAATAAAAGTCGCAGAAATAGCAGCATTTATATCAGAAAACACAAAATATCACCACGGAGAAACTTCTTTACAAGGTACTATAGTTGGACAAGCTCAACAATTTGTTGGGTCAAACAATATCAATCTTCTATATCCATCCGGAAATTTTGGACATAGATGGAAAGGGGGCAAAGATGCTGCCTCACCGAGATATATATTTACAAAGCTTGAAAATATAACGAATAAAATTTTTAGATCCGAAGATGATAAAATATATGAATATAATGTCGATGATGGAAATAAAATCGAACCCGTTGCTTTTGCACCCATTATTCCAATGTGTTTAGTTAATGGATGCAAAGGTATCGGCACAGGATGGTCTACGTCAATCCCTTCATATAATCCCCTAGATATTGCACATAATATCAAAAGAATGCTTCACGGTGAACAAATTTTACAACTTTCTCCATGGTACAAGGGATTTGTTGGAGATATTAAAAAAGAAAAAAATAATTTCACAACATTTGGCAAATATAACATTTTAAATGAAACGACAATTCATATAACAGAATTACCTATTGGTACGTGGACAGAAGATTACAAAGCATATCTTGATAATATTACATTATATAAAGAAGATGATCCGTCTTCGCCAGAATATAAAAAGAAAATACTTTCAGAATATTTTGTATCTCCAAGAACAGATAATATAATTGATATACGCATCACTTTTAATGGAGGTGAAATGCAAAAATTAATTAAAAATGACACATTAGTGAAAACTCTTCAACTGACATCATCTATTTCGACGTCAAATATGTGCATGTTTAATGAAAATGGAAAAATTACAAAATATGACGAACTTGATGAAATTTTTGAAGAATTTTATAATTACAGACTGAAAATGTACGGAAATAGAAAAAAACAAATACTAAAAATATTAAAAAATCACGTAGATATTCTTAAATATAAAATTAAATTTATACAAGAGGTTATTAATGAAAAAATTATTATAGGAAAAAAGAAAAAAACAGTATTAATTGAAGAACTTGAAAATAACGGTTACCCAATGTTATCAACTATTGTTAACAATGATGATGATGTTGTTAACGATAATGATATTGATGATGACGATAATGATGATAATAATGATAGTGACGACGATGATAATAAAAATGCAAATAAAAATGGTTCATATAATTATCTTCTCGATATGAAATTATGGATGTTAACGTATGAAAAATTAGAGGAACTTAAAAAACAAATGGAAAATGAAGAAAACGAATACGAACGATACAATAAATTAACAATTGAAAATATATGGGAAAGTGAAATAGATGAGTTCATTGAATGTTATAAAATTTGGCTCAAAGAAGAACTTAGTATATCTGACGACATTAATGTCAAAGGTAAAAAAGGCAGCAAAACCAAGGCGTCTAAAAATAAAAAATTAATCAGCAAAAAATAAAATTTAATTATCGTAAATATTTATAAAAAATATGTTCATCCATGTTATTAATTTATATATCGCTTGATTATTAAAATCATGATTATGATATTCGTTTAATAATATTTCAGATATGTACCCAGCCGATAATTCATTGGGATGATAATTATCGTGAGTGTCCTTAAAAAAATCATTATACTTTTTAAACTGTTTATCATAAAGAGGCAAATAATTTATTATTTTATTATTTTCTATTAAAATTCCCGTTTTTTTAAAGTCAGATATTAGCATTGCGTCTGATTTTAATTCAATCATTGGAATCACAAATTTGTTTTTATCCAAACAAAAACCCATATTATTGTTAATTCCGTCCGGATTTGTAACTATGTTTTTTTTATTTATTTGTTTTAATATGTCGCTATTAATTATTTTAAAATTCCAATAATTTATGTATAATTTGTTAAATATAGTTTGATTATATTTTTGCATAACATGTATATATTCATGTATCAACGTTGTTCCTGATATTTTTATTAAGCTTTCGTCATTTTTATTTTTTATATATTCACTCATTTTGTCTAAAAATATTTGAGATAAAACTATTGCATCGTCGACAGTATGTGGCATTCCGTCTTCAACATCATTTGACACTTTTATAAATTTCCAACTATTAAATAATTTTTTAAAAGTTATTTGCGGATTTATGTTATTTGAATTTATTATTTTTTTTAATTTTTTTAACGTTATAAATATATTTTGTTTTTCATTTTTAGTAAAATTTAATGTCTGTCCACAGTATTTATTTATACATCCTGATCCAACATTTTGTTTTTCATTTTTATTATCACGAATACATTTTTTTATGATAGATTCATTCATCTCAAAATTATAAAAATATTCAAAATGATGTTTTTTGTACATATTACACGATTCATTTTTGTCATAAAATGATAAATTTATTGTCTCATGATTATAAAATATCACATAAACTATCAGCAAAATTATGAAAACAAATAAAAAATATGTTGGCGTCATTAATATATTGATTATATATTTATGCACAAAAATATATAATCAATAAAAATTGATTATTATTTTAACTATTATTAATAATGGCTATACATGCATCATAACATAATTATGGCACGTAATAAAGAAGAAATACAACACATTTTTGATTTAAGTAATGTGGGCAATGATATTGAATTCACAATAAGGAACAGAATAATAGAAAAAGGAGCTTCATATTTAAATGAATGTGTATTGAGAGATAATTTAGCATCAAAAAATGATGTATTAAAAATTCATGTCATGTTATATATTAATAACCACTACGACAAATTAAATTTTATAAGTGATTTGTCAGATTATTTAACATTATGTCCTCCATTTATGGAAGTTCAAAATAGTTATATGACATTGTGGAAATATATAGCTGACATGCATAAAAATAATGAACACGAATTGATGACAATCATAATCGATATTATGCACCATATTGAATCAACGTATAAAGTGCGCCCAGAATTGATGACAATTGTTGCTCTTAATATTGTAAAATATATAGATACGATAAAATTATTTGAAGTATGGTCAAAACAACGATACAACAACGGAATTGAATTTGGGCATAGATCATTAATATGGTTTTGTTCACATTGTGATAATGAACGTATACCAAATATGTTAATGAATATTTTTAATCACCATCCGACAATTCGTGACAATATTATTTATATGATTGACCATGGAATAACAATTAATAAAAAACCAAATCACGTTGAATCGGATATAACTCAATTCAAAAACCAATCACCCACTAACATAATTAAATGCATATTATCAACATGTCAAGAATTATGGACGCTGCATTGCAACGTGTCTAAAATTAAAATAGATAAAATAAATTTTAATGATTGTGTTTTGGATAAAAAAAATAACATGAACACAAAAATATTTACGATTGCGTATAAATCAATTTGTATAACGTATACATTTAATATAACATTAAGTGAGACCGTAAAATATGAAATACAAAGGCTGGAACTTATAAAAAACACAGATATATCAAATTCTAATAAACAAGACGTTATGTTACATCTCATGGTATATCGCGATTTAAAAAAAGTAATTGATGATGTTATTCATGATGAATATATATTTAATTTCACGACAGAATTTTATTCAACGGTTAGCAAATTTTTGCGCGATGATAATAAAAATAATATTATTTTGTCTGACTACATGAATTATTCTTTTTCTACATTTTATCATTTTGTTGTTGATGAACTTAAAAATAATTCGTTCAGTGATGAAATTTATGAACTTATTGAAAACGTCATGAATGGAAAATATAAAACAAATTCACCAACAAGATATGATTTTTGTACATTATTTTTAAAATTAAAAAGCTCATCGTCGACTAAAAATAAAAACATTGTTGAAGGACTTATACAATATTCAAATAATGTTGACATTAGCGAACTGGTCACTTACAAAAATAAAATTAAACATAATATTTCAATCGTCGATTACATAAATAATATCATTAATAACGATGATAATTTTATATTTGATTTCGATAAACATGCACAATCATATATTATGAAAACAATAAGTAACATGGTAAATATTTCAAATAATATGAACGAGTCATATTATGATATTAAAGATATGTATAATAGCATGATTGAATTAACTCGTGGCAATGTTGAAAAATCATTTGATGATTGTTTCGCAAACGACTACATATATGCAAATTATGTGAATAAATTATTCATACATTTTTATAATTGTCATGATGATGTACCAACTGAATTATCGCAAATGATTTTGCGTTCGACTGTTTCATTATGTAAATCTTTAATTTTCCCCATTTATTCTAAAAGTTTATCAGTTATATGCACAGTTGGCACGATGTTAAATTTAATAATAGTAATGCTAACAAAAAATGATGATTTTTTTGTAGAAATCGTTCCGCATATAGATATATTTTTAGACATAAAAAAATTAAGTGACGTAAATAACGATTATGTTGATAAAATAATTAAATTAATTAATGACAGCACAATTAAACCATTTAGTGATAATGACATTAATTTTACGGACGAATTTATTGATAGTATTACAATTGAACCAATTGTAGAACCTGTTCTTATACCAAACATTGATGACTTTTTTAATAAATCAACAATAGTCATACATTTATTACATTCACAAACGAATCCTTTAACGAGAGAAGAATTAACAACAGAAATATTCAAAAAATATAATAAACAAGCCGATGTGATAACAAAAATAAACGAATTTAAATTAAAAAAACAAAAATTTATTGAAACGTACAAATTAAATAATAAATAAAGTTAAAGATTTTTTTATATCGACATATAATTATGGCTATTATGTGTAATAATGACATTGCGAATAACTTAAAAATCAAAGATATTTTTGGCGGAATGAAACAAAATGCACAATTATTTGAAAAAGTTGTGTGCGCAAATTTTAAAGATATTCAAGCTGATCATGCATTAGTGCATGATGATGATGAAATAAAAAAATTAATTAAATCAAATACAATGTACACTGTATTTGCATATGACGGAAATATTCTTGTGGGATATTTAATTGGAGAAATAATTAATAATAACTCATGTTTTCATATAGGTTATTTATATGTAATATCATCACATAGATGTCATGGTATTGCCAGTATTTTAATGCATACCATGAACGACAAAATGAAAAACTCACATGGTATCAATAAAATAACTTTGACATGCAATATTAATAATGCGCATAATTTTAATTTTTATACAAAAAAAGGTTTCAGTATCGATAAATTATATATGAAAACAAATAATTATTGCGTAATGAGCACTAAATTATGACGAAGCATAATTAAAATAAGCTATCAAAAATATAAAAAAAGTAACCATCAAAATAACGCCAACCATTATATACATATCATTTTTTTTTTTTTTTGGAGATATTGATACTTTTTGTTCTTCTTCACTTGATGTTTCAGGCGAGCATTTTTTATTTGATGAATTTTGTTTACTCCAATAAATATTTACATTTTTTGTTCTATGTGCAGCAATCATAATAGTAAGCGTAATAATAAAAATTATTAAAGACAATAGAATTAATTTATTTTCCTTGTATATTTTATATAATTGTGTCATTATTTTTGACACATGTCCTTTAGATGCTGTTCCTTCATTTGCATTTGGTTCTTCAAAACCACTCATTATATTAAGAACCACAAAATATATTTTTTATTGTTTAAAAATTGTTCTTAAAAAATTTATTTCTTTGTTGTGATATTTATTAGGAGTTTCCAAAATAATAGGAATATTTTTTTTTATGAAAAATTTTGCTATACATAATAACGCTTTTTTTCCTATATATCCTATTCCTATATTTTCATGTCTGTCAATCATCGAACCGACTTTATATTTGCTATCATTTAGATGTATTAACTTAATATGTTCAATACCAATAAGTTTATTAAATTTATTCAAAAAATGTTTAATATTTTTAGAATTAGATATGTCATATCCAGCTGCAAAAATATGACACGTATCCAAACATATTCCAAATCTATTTTTAAATTCTATATTTTCATGTTTTGATATTTTTTTATAAAAATATGCTAAATCTTCAAGCAAAAAACATGTTTCTGTTCCTTGACCCGCTGATGTTTCAATCAATATTTTAACATTATTTGCTTTCTTTGTTTTGTTATGCACATGTAGCAAACTTGTAAACATATTATTAAGAGTTTCTTCTTTTGTTAACTTTAGCCGTTTACCTAAGTGAATCACAATAAACATAGCATTAATTTCTGCCGAATATAATATTTCATCAATAAATAAATCAATCCACCAACTATAATCGTCCCAATTATTTGCTAAATTAATACTATAACTTGCATGCACAACTTTATTTTCTATCTCATTTTTATTTTTCTTATTTAAAATTTTATTATTTTTAAAGAGTTGCACTATATTTGATTTTTTTGGAACATCATTAATATTATCAATATGTGAACCGATTAAATATTTTTTTGTCATATGTAAATTGTTGATAAAAAATTGATTTTTATATATAATTTATTTTAACATTCAATGCACATTGTTAATAAATATCCAGAAAAATTGATTTTTATAATTATTTTAATATTTAAAGTACATTAAAGAAAGTTAATTATACAACTTAACAAATGTTATTAATAAATAAGTATTCACCTAAAACTATCAACGATACATATTTTAATAAGGACTTATTAAATGCATTAAATATGATAAGTAAAGACGAATCAATCCCACATATTATGTTTTTTGGTCCAGAAGGATCAGGGAAAAAAACATTAATAAAATTATTTTTAGAAATGATATATGACGAATCTGTGAACGAATTGAGGGAGTGTATTTATAAAGTTGTAGGTAGCGGAAATAAAATAACAGAAGTAATTGTGTTGCAAAGTGATCATCATATAATTATCGAACCAGGTGGCAATAATTTTGATAAATATTTAATTCATGAAATTGTTAAAGAATATGCATCTCGCGCTAAATTAAATGTTTTCAGATCACAAAAAACATTTAAAACAATTTTAATTAATCGTGCAGATAATTTATCACGTCATGCACAAGCATCATTGAGACGAACAATGGAATTATATTCAAGCACATGTCGTTTTATTATATGGGGAAGATCTATATCAAAAGTTATCGAACCATTACGTAGCAGATGTATATGTTTTAGAGTTCCGTCGCCATCAAATTATGATATGTCTGGTTTTATTCATAAAATATGTATTGCCGAAAATATTTCCATAGATATTGATAAATTAGCTAAAATGACATTTAACGCAAATGGAAATATTAAAACAGCATTATGGATAATAAATTTAAATAAAGCAAATGAATCAAAATATAATATATACATGACGACAATAAGTAAAATAACTAACATGCTGATTGATAATAATCTTAATAATATTAATGAAATTCGTCTGTATTTATATAGCATATTAATAACAAATATAAGTGCATGCAATATCGTTAAAGATATAATGTTAAAATTATGTGACCATAATGACTTATCAACTATATCAAAAGTAAAAATAATAAGCATAACCGCAAAAAGTGAACATAATTTAATTCGTGGACGCCGCGATGCTGTGCATTTAATAGGATACATGACACACATAATGAAAATAATTAAAGACCAATCATGCTCAAAAATACAAAGCAATAAACTTTTAAAACATCACAATTAACTAATTATTTTTTATTTTCTTTATTATACCGTCCATTATATGAAATTATTAATCCACGATTTTTATTTATTTTTTAATTTAATTTTTTATGATTTGTCATTGTCAGAATATTAATTATTATTTTTAATTTTTGTCTATTTTTGTTTTATTCAAGTTTCTCTATCACGTCATCTGCTTAATTGTATATCATTCAAGTTGCTTTATTGTTGCGTCATCCGTTTAATTGTATATCATTTAATATTGCATCGTCCGTTTAAAAAAACTATTAATTTATGATTTTTATCTGTTTTTTGTTTTATTTAAGTTGCTCTATTGCATCGTCCACTTAATTGTATATAATTTAAGTTGTTCTATTGCATCGTCCACTTAATTGTATATAATTTAAGTTGTTCTATTGCATCGTCCACTTAATTGTATATAATTTAAGTTGT
>Ga0115008_10000027_pt1 | contig 82455 bp, 74 predicted proteins | sample FraStrMetagenome_FD_87164 | JGI IMG/M metagenome (GOLD analysis project Ga0115008, IMG submission 87164) | Marine eukaryotic phytoplankton communities from Arctic Ocean - Fram Strait ARC3M Metagenome | ecosystem: Environmental > Aquatic > Marine > Oceanic | place: Fram Strait | collected... | reverse complement strand
GCGGGTATATTTTAGCAATGGTAGGATTATTTGCTGCAGCTTCAGCTTTATTAAGTTTTATTACAACACTTGATATTGGTAATAGCTTAGGAATGAGTTTTGCTAAACTCTCTGAAATTGGAACAATGGGAACCGCTACCTTATTTGAAATAATGGAGAATATAGGCCTAGGAGAATTTAGTAATATGATGGCGAAATGGATGAGTCCTAACTTAGATCTATCAGCTGGTGAAGCTTGGACAGTTGCAGGTGCTCTAGGGGTATTCGGATCATTTATAGCAGTCGTGATAACGTTAATTAATCTTTATATTAATGTAGTTATATATCAATTCTTATACGGATTAGCTTCTACCTTGGTTAAGTGGGTTAAAGGTCCATACTTGCCTTTTAAATCACTATAATAAATTATTATAATGTAAATAAAAAAGACCTCTAATTCAGAGGTCTTTTTTTTGTGTGCTACAATTCCAAAAGTATATCCTCCATTGCTCAAAGATTATGTGTCGTATCTTAAAATGACCTCCCTAACTAAATTTCTTCGAAGCTAATTCTGCTACAATATCTTCACAAGACCAAATACAAAACTGTACTTAGATAAAATAGGACATTAGAAATAAAATTCAACATCTACAATGAATTCATCTGTTTCCGAACTGTAGAGTGTACAAAAATCCTCTCTTGGAAATCTATTCCTGCTCAATCGACGTATCAAAAGACGGTACGAAATAATGATTAGAATAATAAGTAGAGAAATAGAAAGTAATGTCTATTTATAATGATATTATACCCTCAATAATTGAAGCTTTATGATAAATATGAATAACGTCATCCACTGATAGTACTACCTGTTTTGCACTCCCTGAAATAAATTTACCACTTGATGAAGTTTTCATTTGAATTTGCGTATCCGATGCAACATTGTCGTTTTCGTTTGGTACAATAAATTTGAAAAGCTATTTTTGCACCATGAATTGGCTCCTACTAATAATCTCTTTGACAGCTGTACAGAATTGTTTCGGGCAAAAAACAATCGAAGCCAAAAGAATAAAGCAGAATATCGTTTTAGATGCCAATTTCGAGGAGCATTCTTGGAGTAATGCAAATTGGTCTTCAAATTTCACACAGCTCAAACCTGTGCCGGGAAACAAACCCTCCAAACCAACAGAGGTAGCAATATTATACGATCAAGAGGCTTTATATGTTGGAGTTAAGTGTTTTGATAACCCAGATTCAGTTTCACGCGTCTTGTCCGAGAGAGATGACTTCAATCCAAACCTAGATATGTTCGTCATTTTCATTGATACGTACAATGATCGTCAAAATGGATTTTCGTTTGGAATCACAAGCCGGGGTGTGCAGATCGACTCAAAAATATTCGATGGTGACTATAACGAGCTTCTCAACCTTGTTTGGCGAAGTAAAACCGAAATAAATGCCGAAGGTTGGTTCGCTGAGCTTAAGATTCCGTACTCAGCACTTCGTTTCCCAAAATCAAATGTTCAGGATTGGAATATTAATTTTGGACGACAAATCAGCCGACTTCGAGAGGAAAATACTTGGAATACAGTGAATCCAGATTTGGAAAACTATTTATTAGAGAGTGGAAAAGTAAAAGGAGTCAAGAATATCTCTCCTCCATTAAGACTAGCTTTTATACCCTTTCTTTCAAGTTATGTTAACTTCTCAAAAGACTCAGAAACGCTATCGTCTTTCAATGGGGGTATGGATATCAAATATGGAATCAATGAAGCTTTTACGATTGATGTCACATTGCTTCCTGATTTTGGGCAAGTTGTTTTTGACAATCAAGTTTTGAATATTAGCCCATTTGAAATAGAATTCAACGAAAACAGACAATTTTTTACAGAAGGGACGGAACTTTTTACAAAATCAGAGCTTTTTTATAGCAGACGTATTGGAGTTCAAACGCCTTCAAGGGTTTATGAAAGTCAATTAAACAGCAATGAATACCTGGAAGAAATTCCTAATTCGGTGCCCTTAATAAATGCAAGTAAAATTTCTGGACGACTTAATAACGGGCTGGGAATAGCTGTGTTCAATGGAATTACCGCTATACAAACAGGAAAGGCAATTGATAGTGAAACAAGTACAGAGCGAGACATTACAATTAGCCCTTTAAGCAATTATAATGTATTAGTTTTGGACCAAAACCTAAAAAATAATAGCTTTTTGACCTTTACGAATACGAATGTTTGGCGTTCTGGAGACTTCTACGATGCAAATGTATCCGGACTGAAGGCAAGCTTCAACACCAAAAACAATGACTATTATATTTCTGGGCAGGGAGTTTTATCAGCTATTCTAGAAAGTACGCAAACCTCTTTAGGACATACATGGGGCATCGAATTAGGAAAACAAAGAGGAGATTTTACATTTTGGACTGAATATTACGAGGAATCTGACAGCTATGATCCCAATGACCTCGGGTTTTTAAGGGCTAATAACAGTCGTGTGGCAGAGGCAAATATCGGTTATCGAAACTTTAAACCAAACTTCTGGAACTTAAATAAGTTTCAAAGTAACTTTTCAGTCAATTATGAAAGGCTGTATGCGCCAAATCTATTTGGAGGAGCTTTCTGGAACTCAAGAGCAGTTATGGTTTCCAAATCATTCAATGCATGGGGGGTTAACTTCAATGGCGCCTTAATGGAGAACAATGACTTTTTTGAACCAAGAGGACAGAATATAGGGGAATACAAATACGTAAGGCCGATTTGGACCAACATGGGTGCATGGTTCTCGTCAAACTACCAGAAGAGAATTGCGGTAGATGCACGCCTAGGGTATGTTGATGTGCAAAGAGGAGATTGGTGGGAGTGGAATTATAACCTTGAATTTCGATTTAGATTAAGTAACCAGCTATTTTTAATTCATGAGTGGAAACAAAAATTCCAATTTAATAGTGAGGGTTACGCGGTAAATTTTGGTGACCCGGTTGATTCATTTAACGGTATCTTATTTGGAAATCGAGATCGATTGACCAACGAACAATCTCTTGGTGTTGATTATACCATCACGAATCGATTGGGTATGACATTTAGATTAAGACACTACAATGCCAAAATAAAATACAATAGCTTTTACGAATTGTTAGACAACGGATTACTGAATCCACTTGAAGATTATTCAGGTAATGATATTAATGGAATGTCTGCATATGACATCAACTATAATGCATTTACAATTGATATGCTTCTTCGATGGGTTTTCCTTCCTGGAAGTGAACTGAATTTCGTTTGGAAAAACTCTATTTTTACCTCCAATTCCAGTGTTGAGCAACGCTATTGGGAAACCTTAAATAATACGCTCCAAAACGGCCCAATTAACACCTTGTCATTAAAAGTTATTTATTGGTTCGATAGCCAATCCCTTAAGAAAAAGCCTATCTCAGGCATTTGAAATAATCAAAAGGCTCTCTGCATTTTTTGCATTGGTAGTGAGCCTTGCAAGCAATGCTTCCAAATTGGCTCACCAAACAAAACAGATTTATCTGCCTCATCTTGAGGAGGAGAAATTCCGCAATCCTTTAGCTTATTTTTACCGGATTCAGACATCCAGTCCGTGGTCCAAGCTGGTGCTATCGAGGTATGTATTTCATAAGACGATACATCACCTTTGAGCAATGGAGGGTATACTTTTGGAATTGTAACACACAAACAAAAAAAGAGCCCTCAAGTTGAGGGTTCTTTTTTGTTTGATACAAGTTCTGCGTTTAAGGTGTCATCATAAAGGATAACTATTGTTTCTTCCACTTCTTCACGATTCGTTTCTCCACTTTCTTACGGAAACGCTTTATTACGGTATCCCTGTCACCAATGTTTCCACATTTAACCATGTCAGAGTAAATCAATTTACCACCTCTAAAAAACTTAAATTCAAAACTAATGGAAACAATATCCGCGCGGTACAGTCCAAATAAACTGCTTAAGCCCAAGGCTGTTTCCAAATTGTCTTTAAGGCCTGAGACTTTAAATTTCCGATCAAAGCCTCTAACGCTGACCAATACATAGGTATCAATGTTTTTGGCCTGCATTAATTTTGAGATAGAATCAGACGCTAAAACCAAGGCATCTCCCCCCAGCTTCATGACGTTCAACGAAGGAATTGCTTTCACTCCATAAGCGTTCATTAATTCAGTCGTGTTAATTTCCAATGAGTAACGATCTTCTGTTTTATCCATCTGTCCAATTACCAGGGCATTTGTCAAATTCAAATTTATTTTTTCTTGCCTTTGAGCAAAAACTCCTGTAGTTGTTGATACTACTAAGATTAGTAAAATTAATTTTCTCATAATTTAATCGAATAGATTCAAAGATACCATTATTGAATGTCTCACAGGTATTTCTAACATTATTTAAGAAACAACTCGGCAAATTTTAAATCAATATTGCGTGTTATTTTGATGTTTTTTTCATTCCCTTCAACCGTTTTCACTTTAAACCCTGCGGCCTCTACTAAGCTAGCATCATCGGTTATTCCATCATGAAAGGGTAAACTATATGCACTTATAAGCACTTCTTTTCTAAAACACTGAGGAGTTTGTACAATTTGATACATTGAGCGGTCTACCGATGTTGTTCCTGTACCTGATTTTACACGAAGTGATTCTTTCAATTCAACCACCGGAATTACAGCATCGTTTAATTTTAGCGCTTCTAAGCAACGATTTAAGGTTTCATGTCCTACAAGGGGACGAACCCCGTCGTGTACAATTACATAATCGCCAGAACAATGCTCTAGCGCATTTTTAATGGAGTGATATCTTTCCTTTCCGCCATCAACAATTCGATGTGGTATTCTAAAATCATGTGTTATTATTAACTCTTCCCAATACAGCCTCCAAGCTTCAGGCAACGTAAGGACAATTTGAAACCTTGGGTTAAAATGATACATCTGCTCCAGCGTATGCATCAAGATTGGTTTTTCATTGATTTCAATAAATTGCTTCGGTAAATCCGAATTCATTCGTTTTCCAATGCCCCCCGCTGTAATGATTACCGTGTAAAGTCCCATAAGACTAAGTTAAGAGAAAGTTTTTGAGTTTCTAAACAAAAAAAGGCTGCCTTTCGACAACCTTATATAGTATGAGTATCAATGATTACTTCAATTGATCTGGATTATTCTCAGCAGCACTATTGAACTTCTTTTGCAGGTTTAACCAATAAAATAACCCCACAAACCCTAAAACAATACATGAATAATTAAAGATATTTCCAATCATGTCAGCCTGTAAAAAGCTTAAAGGTATCTGCATAATGTCTGCTAGTCCGAAGAAAAATCCTGATAATGTCATAGTTTCAATTTTTATAGATTACAAATTAACTCAATTTTTTACACATTTCACTGCATCAATCGTATTTCTTGATTATTTGAATTCATTTTAATCAATATGTTTCTCAACCAACAAGGTTAATTCAATGAACTGATCTACAGATAATGCTTCTGGTCGTAGCGCTAACAATTCATGTTCCACACCCTTTCCTTTTATAAACTGTTTAATCGAATTTCGAATTGTTTTTCTTCGTTGGTTAAAGCTCAACTTCACAAGTTGTTTAAATAACTTTTCGTCGCACGGAAGCGAATCACGGTCATTTCGGGTTAAACGAATAACACCTGACTTTACCTTTGGCGGTGGCTCAAACACATGCTCATCAACCGTAAAACAATACTCAATGTCATAATACGCTTGCATTAATACAGATAAAATACCACGTTGTTTTGTTCCCGGAGGTTCGGCAATTCTCCACGCTACTTCACGTTGAAACATTCCCATTATTTCAGGAACCTGATTTCTCATTTCTAAACACTTAAACATAATTTGTGTAGAAATGTTGTATGGAAAGTTCCCAACGACCGCGAAAGGTTTTCCTTCCATTACGTTATTTAAGTCTGTTTTTAGAAAGTCTGCTTCAATAATTTTACCCTGAAGTGCTGGTTTGTTTTCCTTTAAGTATTCAATACTTTCTGTATCTACATCCATTACCCAAACATCCAGCCCCATTTCTTCTTCCAGTAAAAAGTCTGTTAATGCTCCCATTCCAGGACCTACCTCCAATACTTTTTTACACGCCCTATGTGACCCGTACGTATCCGCAATGCGCTTACAGACAGTCATGTCTTTTAAAAAGTGTTGTCCGAGGTGTTTCTTTGGCTTTACACTCATGCGCTGAATTCTTCTAAAACGGTCAGCATTGTTCTAAATGCAGCAAATTTATCCGTAAATTTTTGAGCGTGCTCTTGTTGCAATTCTACAGCGTATTCTCGTATATATGTATCGTATTCTTCTTGCGTTTTACACAAGTATGATATTGCAAAAGATAACTCTCCTTCCTCTCCATGTATACGAGAAAGTCTACTTTCAATGAAGCAACCTGTTGCCATTACACCGGGAATATGTTTTGTTTTCATCCAGTCAAGCCACTCCTCATGAATGCGCGCATCGATACTAACTGTTACGTTATATAAAATCATGCTGCTAAATTACTTAAAAAGGATACACAATCTGATTTTAGCCAATCAGGAATTCTTACCGTAAAAACTCCAATGCTTTTTGAACATCAACATCTTCGGCATTGCTTACCTGAAAGAACCCTTGTTCTACCCAAATTTGCCGTGCAATTTCTCCTTTGATTTTTTGTGCAATCAAAACACGACTGGACTGCAAATCTTTCGTGTTTTTTTGGATATTATATTCAGACTCTGCAAACTTCACAAAGCGATTTAGAACCTCATCTGTAACCTTAAACGTCTTATTAAAGCCTTCTGGCGAACGCCATTTATAGCGCTTGTCTTGAATGTAATCGAAGGCAAACGTTGTAAATACACTTGAATACCTCAACTCAGTAAAATACCAACTAGAACCTGTTGTGTCGTACGGTACAAAAACATCGGGCATAATTCCTCCTCCCCCATAAACTACTTTTCCCTTAGGAGTTGTAAACTTTAATGAGTCAACAAACATAGACGAGTCAACCTTGTACATTTCTCCATTTTGATACCGATCTAGCTGATCTTCATAGTACGAGTTATAGTCTTCAGAATACGGTTTTTGAATACATCGCCCGGTAGGCGTGTAATAACGTGCAACTGTTAATCGTAAATTACTTCCATCTCGCAAACGCTTGTCTTCTTGAACCAAGCCCTTCCCAAAAGACCTTCTTCCGATAATTGTTCCACGGTCGTTGTCTTGAAGAGCACCCGCTAAAATTTCAGAGGCAGAGGCACTGTTTGAGTTAATCAATACGGCAACATCAACCCCTTCCAATTCCGAATTTCGTGTAGCGCGGTAGACGTATGATGAAGAATGTGCTCCTTTTGTTTCTACAATTGCTGTACCTACAGGTAAAAATGCATCTGCAATCTCTGTAGCACCTGTTAATAACCCACCGCCATTTCCACGGACATCAATGATTAGTTTTTTAAGGCCTTGCCGATTTAAATTTCTCGCTGCAAACAAAAATTCCATTGAAGTTGACATTGAAAATTGATCAATACGAATATAACCGACCTGTGCTGTCATCATATAGGCCGCAACAACCGATTCAACAGGAATTGAACCACGTGTAACTTTCTTATCAAAATGTTCCCCATTTCTCAGAACCGTTAGCTTTACGTCTGTGTTTTCAAGCCCCTTCAACAATCCCATAACAGCACTGTTTGTAATTGTGCTATCCAACTCTTTATTATTTACAGCAAGAATTTTATCCCCTGCCTTCAAGCCCGATTTCATTGCGGGAGAACCTGGTAGTACATTTGTAATGCAGACTGTGTCACGAATAATAAAAAAACGAATTCCTACGCCTCCAAATCGACCTTCGATAGACTCCGTCATTGCCTTTAGATCTTTGGCAGGAATGTAGTTGCTGTGTGGGTCAAGCTTGTGAAGCATATCTCCAATCGTTGTTTCAAACAATTCATTGTAGTTCACAGTGTCTACATAATTCTTATCCAATAGATAAATTATATCTTGAATTTTTTGAGAGTGCCCATTCATCGTTTCATTAACCACCATTGTTTTGGGGGTTAACAGGTTCCCTAAGATCAATCCTCCTGCCAAGCAAAAAGCCATCACAATTGGAACCCAATAAAATGTACTTCGCTGATTATTTTCCATCAAATGGTGTTTCTATTTGCTCCACCTCAACACCCGCTTCTTTCAGAAATTTAATGCCGCTAGAATCTTTGTATAAATCCATAAAAACAACTCTTTTTATACCCGATTGAACAACAAGTTTACTGCAATCTTTGCATGGAGAAAGCGTTAAATACAATGTTGCATCTTGGCTGTTGTGCGTAGATTTCGCAACTTTTAAGATCGCGTTCGCTTCGGCATGAAGAACATACCACAACGTGTCCCCCTCACTGGTTTCACAACAGTTATCAAAGCCACTTGGAGTACCATTGTATCCGTCGGAAATGATCATTCCATCCTTAACGATTATCGCGCCAACTTGTTTTCGCCCGCAATGAGAAAGTTCGGACCATGTTTTGGCCATTCTCAAATACGCTTTATCGTACCTTAATTGTTTCAACATTGCATTCATCGTGTTTATTCTAAAAGATAGCGTCCAAAAATACGAAAAAGCACAACGCTATTTAGTTAAATGAAGGACTTATAACTTCTTCTTAACTCAATTTGTGAATTTATATCCCACCCCACGAATTGAATGAAAGTATTTTGGGTGCCTTGGATCTTTTTCAAAGATTTTTCGAAAATTTAAAATATAGTTGTCAATTGTTCGTGTTGTTGGAAATTGATCCTTCCCCCAAACTTTATCTAAAATTTCAGTTCTAGATATAACTGCGCCTTTTTTTTCTACAAAAAGTTGAATTAATGCAACTTCTTTCTTTGACAGGTTCTGCGACATATTTGTCAATCGGTTAACCACCTCAAACGTCTCGAAGTTTACAGAGAAATCTCCAACAATAGCCTCCGTAAGTCCTACTTCCTTCAATTCTGGACCTATTAAAATCCCGACGCGAAGTAATAATTCCTCCAAGTCAAACGGCTTAGGTAGATAGTCATTCCCTCCAGCTTTCAGTCCTTCTATTCGGTCAGAAGTTGTTCCTTTTGCCGATAAAAATAAAACGGGAACACTTGATGTTTGACGGATTTGTTTACACAAGTCAATTCCACTACAACCCGGAAGCATAACGTCTAAAATTATGAGGTCAAATGAAATTGCATTTTCAAAACACACTTGCGCTTCGGCCCCGCTATTAATGACCGTAACGTGATACCCTTCAAACTCAAGGTTTAATCGAATCATTTCTGACAGGCTCGATTCATCTTCTACAACACAAATTTCACGCATTATTTTTGCTCTTTGAGTTTAAAAATAAGGAATCAAAAATCATTTTTAACGAATGAACAAAAAAAATAAAAACTTCGTTGAAAACTAAATTGATTTTTGGGTGAAAATGGGATGCTTTTTTTTAAAAAATGAAGTACTTTTACCTTTTCAATATAACTTCAAAATTTCAACCGAGATGAGCGGTACAAAAAAGATTAAATCAGCACTAATTTCAGTATTTGATAAGACTGGACTTGAGCCTATTATTAAGGAATTACACAAGAATGGTGTAACACTATATTCTACAGGAGGAACTCAAGCATTTATTGAAAAACACAACATTCCTGTTGTTCGTGTTGAGGACTTAACTTCTTATCCTTCAATTTTAGGTGGGCGTGTAAAAACCTTACACCCGAAAATCTTCGGCGGAATTTTAACACGAAGAGATTTAGCTTCTGACCAAGAGCAAATAAACGAGTTTGATATTCCTGAATTGGACCTGGTTATTGTTGACCTATATCCATTCGAAGATACTGTCGCTTCAGGTGCAGATCATAGTGCAATTATTGAGAAAATTGATATCGGTGGTATTTCTTTAATACGAGCTGCCGCAAAGAACTACAAAGATGTTGTTATTATTCCTTCCAAAAATCAATACGCTCCATTTTTAGAAATCATCTCCGCTAGAAAAGGGGAGACAACTGAGGACGAACGTAAATCATTTTCAAGAGATGCATTTGAAGTTTCATCTCACTACGATACACACATCTTTAACTACTTCAATGCTGGAGAAAAAGAAGTGTTCAAACATAGCATAACAGAGGCGCAAACACTGCGCTATGGTGAAAACCCTCATCAAAAAGGAATTTTCCATGGTGACATGGATGAGATTTTTGAGAAATTGCATGGTAAAGCGTTGTCATACAACAACCTCTTAGATGTTGACGCTGCCGTTAATTTAATGGGAGAATTTAAAAATGACGGCCCAACTTTTGCAATATTAAAACACAACAATGCGTGTGGTTTAGCCACAAGAGACACTTTACACCAAGCTTATTTAGACGCTTTAGCGGGAGACCCAGTAAGCGCATTTGGCGGAATCTTAATTAGTAACAGAACAATCGATTTAGCAACTGCGAATGAGATTAATGTTCTTTTTTGTGAGGTTGTTATTGCGCCCGGATATGATGCCGAAGCGCTCGAACTGTTAAAAAGCAAAAAAAATCGTGTCTTACTAATTCAAAAAGAGGTTGAGCTGCCAAAGCGTCAATTCAGAACTATTTTAAATGGCGTCTTAGAGCAAGATAAAGATCTAATTTCTGAAATTAAATCAGATCTAGAGAGCAGAACCAACGTGAAACCAACGGAAAGCGAAATTGAAGATTTACTTTTTGCAAACAAACTAGTTAAGCACACCAAGTCAAACACTATTATTCTTGCTAAAAACAAGCAACTTTTAGCAGGTGGTACTGGTCAAACATCACGTGTTGATGCACTGGTTCAATCAATCCATAAAGCAAAGTCATTTAATTTCGACTTAAACGGGGCTGTAATGGCTTCTGATGCATTTTTCCCATTCCCAGACTGTGTTGAAATTGCAGGAAACGAAGGGATAAAGGTTGTTATTCAGCCAGGAGGATCAATTAAAGATCAATTATCTATTGATTACTGTAACGACAATGATATTGCAATGGTATTCACAGGAAATCGTCACTTTAAGCATTAAAAAAACGTGTTGTTTTTGATAAAAAATAGCTCAAAAAACACTACTTTTCAACTGGAAACAACGCAATCATTATAAATCATTTAGCAGCGCAAGAAAAAAATGGGATTATTTAGCTTTTTAACGCAAGAAATTGCAATTGATTTAGGCACAGCGAATACGCTGATAATTATGAATGACAAAGTTGTAGTTGATGAACCTTCAATTGTAGCAAAAGACATTCAAACAGGTAAAATAGTAGCAATTGGTAAACGTGCGCAACAAATGCATGGTAAAACACACAAACTAATTGAAACTGTTAGGCCTTTAAGGGATGGTGTAATTGCAGATTTTCAAGCCGCTGAGCAAATGATTCGCGGGATGATCAAAATGATCGGAACAGGAAAGAGCTTATTTAATCCTTCACTAAGAATGGTTATTTGTATTCCTTCTGGAATTACAGAGGTTGAAAAACGTGCCGTTCGTGATTCTGCTGAGCACGCTGGCGCTAAAGAAGTCTATTTAATTCATGAGCCTATGGCGGCGGCTATCGGTATCGGTATCGATGTTGAAGAGCCAATGGGGAATATGATTATTGATATCGGAGGAGGTACTTCTGAAATTGCTGTAATCGCATTAGGGGGTATTGTTTGTGACAAGTCAATTCGTGTTGCCGGAGATGATTTCACCAAAGATATTGAGGAATATATGCGTCGTCAACACAATATTCTTGTTGGTGAGCGTACTGCCGAAGAAATTAAAATAAATGTAGGTGCTGCTTTACCTGAGTTAGACAATCCACCAGAAGATTATGCTGTTCAAGGACGAGATTTAATGACAGGTATTCCAAAAGAAATTGTCATTTCTTTTGTAGAAATTGCTCATGCACTAGATAAAACGATTTCAAAAATTGAAGAGGCCATTTTGAGTGCCCTTGAGATGACCCCACCAGAGCTTTCTGCCGATATCTATAAAACAGGAATCTATCTAGCAGGAGGGGGATCTATGCTGAGAGGCCTTGACCACCGAGTTTCAATGAAAACAAAACTGCCCGTTCACATTGCAGAGGATCCGTTAAGAGCCGTTGCAAGAGGAACAAGTATCGCATTGAAAAACATTGGTAAATTTCAATTCTTAATCAGTGACTAACAGCAATACTCCTTGTTAATTTAAGGAAACACAAACTTAGAACATGCGTAACTTCCTTACATTTATTAGACGTTTTCGCGTTCTTTTATTTTTTGCATTACTGCAAGGATTCGCCCTGTCTATTTACTTCACTTTTGTTCATTTCCCAAGGGCTCAATACTTGACGACAGCCTCTATTGTATCAGGCTCTATTCTTGAAGTTAGAAATGATTTAACAAAACATTTCAACCTAAGTGAAAACAACACCAACCTGCAAAAAGAGAACATAGCTTTAATGGATAGGCTTCCTTTTAGTTTTGTTCAAGTGAATAATGGGCTTGTAAAAATTGAGGATACAACATATCAGCAACAATATGAATACATTCCAGCAACATTAATTAATTCTACGCACGATAAACGCAACAACTACTTTACTTTAAACATTGGGTCTAAACAAGGGGTTGTTCGCGGCATGGGGGTGTTTTCAGGGAAAGGAGTTGTCGGTGTCATTCACAATTCTAGCGATCATTACTCTGTAGTCAAATCTTGCCTTACAGAAAGTATCAATGTTGATGTTATGATTGAGAAGACCGGCCAGTTTGGATTACTGAAGTGGAATGGAAAAGATGCACGTCGCGGAACAATGTGGGGCGTGTCTAATGACGTTGAATTAAAAAAATGGGCCGCTGTCGTTACGCGTGGTGGTGGCGGCATATTTCCACGAGGGATTCCTGTTGGAAAAATTGAAAAAGCTACAGAAATTGAAGGGAAGCCACTTTGGGACATCACCCTGAAGTTTTCAGAAAACTACACATCTCTACAACGTGTTTACGTTGTTAAAAATATACTCCTCGAAGAACAAAAAAAGTTAGAGTCATTAACCCTAAATGAGCATGGATTATGAGTATGTTAATTAAACATATAGTACGGTTTTTGTTCTTTATACTTATACAGGTGTTTGTCCTCAATCAAGTTGAACTTGGCTTTGGGGTGCAGCTAATGGTTTACCCACTATTTATTTTTTTACTCCCTGTTGAACTTAGCATTTTTCCTTTGCTTGCATTGTCATTTCTTTTAGGGATTTCTATCGATTCCATGTCTAACACTTACGGATTACATACCTCTGCTTTGTTGACATTTGCCTACGCAAGGCCTTTTATTTTTAAGCTTTTTGCACCCAGAGATGGTTACGATACACTGTTGAGGCCTAATATTTTCGAAATGGGCAGGAAGTGGTTCTTCAAAACCTTTGGCCTACTGCTTGTAATTCATCATTTTTGGTTTTTCTTATTGGAGATGTTCAAATTAAATGAGTTATTATTTGTGCTACAAAAGGTAGCCATCAGCATTCCGGCATCATTCTTAGTTTGTATTTTATTACAATATCTTTTTGTTACTAAATCAAGTGACAAATGAAATTTGAAGGTCGTAAATACGTAATTCTATCCATTTTCATCCTTATAGGAATTCTTTACGCTTTCAAATTATTTTACATGCAGGTAATCGATGATACCTGGAAATTACGCGCACAAAAAATTGCAGAAAAAAGAAGAGAGATAACTCCACCACGTGCAATTGTATTTGATCGTGACGGAAAGAAAGTTGTTTCTAACAAAACATACTACAACTTAATGATGGTCGAAAAAAATATCGACCATTTAGACACGCTTGCTTTTTCAAAATTAATTGGATGGACTGTTCAAGAGGTTAAAGATCGATTTATTGCAATTGTTAAAGGAGAGGGTACATACTACAACAGACACTCGGGCAAAACAACCTCGAATTATCAAAAAAGAAGGGCTTACCCTTTCATAAAAGAGTTAAGTGCCGAAGAAATTTCGCGTATTGCTCCACATTTAGAAAATTTTAAAGGTTTCTATGAAGAAGTGTCTAGCATGCGCCACTACCCATATGCAAATGGAGCAAATATCTTAGGCTACCTCTCAGAAGTTACCCAGCCAGAGATTGACAATGATAAGTTTTACAAGCCTGGAGGTCGTATAGGTCGCTCAGGCATTGAACGTTACTATGAATCCCAATTCAGGGGTGAAAAGGGTGTGAAATACATTGTAACTTCTGCAATGAACAATACAATCGGGTCGTTTGAAGATGGTAAGTACGACACAATTGCCAAACAATCTCCACCCATTCAACTGGGGCTCGATGTGTTGCTTCAATCGTACGGTGAAAAACTACTAAAAAATAAGAAAGGGTGTATCGTGGCTATTGAACCTAATAGTGGTGAAATTCTTGCGATGGTTTCATCGCCAAATTACGACCCTAATCTATTGGTTGGTAATCGTAAAATACGCAAGAATTACCCCGGGTTACTAAAAAACAAAGACAAGCCCTTATTTCCAAGGCCGCTAGCATCCGAATATATGCCTGGGTCAACCTTTAAATTAATCCAATCGTTGATTGGAATGCAAGAGGGTGTCATTACCAAAAACTCAGGGTTTCCGTGTAACAAAAGCATGGTTGGTTGTCACGACCACCCTTCAGCAAGAAATGTTGCGGAAGCGGTAAAGATGTCCTGCAACCCATACTACTATGCTGTTGTAAGACGAATCATTGAACAAGGAAAAAAATCTAGTAGTTTTAAAGATGCTGAAATTGGATTAAATGTTTGGGCAAAATACATGCGTAGTTTCGGCCTTGGGAAACGCTTAAACGCAGACATTACAGGGATTCGTTCAGGGCTTATTCCAGATTCAAAATACTACGACAAATGGTACGGGCACAATAAATGGAAGTTCTCCACAATACGATCCATATCAATTGGTCAAGGAGAAGTTCAGTTAACTCCTCTGCAACTGGCAAATGTTGCCGCCATTATAGCTAATCGTGGGTGGTATTACACTCCTCATTTTGTAAAGTCTATTGGAGATCAGGGCCCACTAGAACGGTTTACAGTAAAACACAAAACAATGGTAGATCCTGTTCACTTTACCTCTGTTATAGAAGGGATGAAAAGTGTTGTACATGATCAGGGTGGTACTGCTAGAAAAGCCTACATTGACGGGATTACCGTTTGTGGTAAAACAGGGACCGTTGAAAATTATATTGGCAAAATAAAACAACCTAATCATTCCGCATTTATTGCCTTTGCCCCTATGAATAATCCTAAAATTTCGATTTCAGTCTTTATTGAAAATGCTGGTGGAGGTGGAGGAACATGGGCTGCGCCAATTGCTAGTTTAATGATTGAGCACTACCTAACAGGTGAAGTAAAAAGCATTGAAAAAGAAAAACGAATTTTAGACGCACGATTACCTATTTCTAAATGAGACAAAATCAATCCCTTACTGGAAGTATCGATTGGCCATTGGTGTTAGTCTATGTGCTCCTATTAACGATGGGAGTGTCTACGGTGTACTCCGTAGCATATACCCCAGAACATCCGAGTATTTTTGATTTTTCACAGAAATACGGAAAACAAATGATGTGGATCGGCGTGTCCTTATTTTTAGGCTGCTGTGTTTTTCTGATTAATTCTGACATCTATCGCAAGTTTGCGCTGCCCATATACCTTTCTGTTATTGCGCTGTTGGTCGTCGTATTGTTTATGCCCCCTGTAAATGGAGCAAGGGCTTGGTTAGGGATTGGATCTATGGGGATACAGCCCGCCGAGTTTGCAAAAATTGGAACTGCAATTATTCTTGCCAGGTCGTTAAGTTCGATGAATTTAAACCAGCAAAGTGTAAAAACCGTAGTAATTGCCAATGCAATTATTTTACTGCCAATGGCACTCATCCTACTACAACCTGATGCCGGAACATTTGTTGTATTTACATCCTTCTTGTTTGTGCTATACCGAGAAGGGCTTTCATACGACCCAATCATTCGCCCTCTATTAAGGTTAATTCCTATTCGGGCACTCCATTTTAAGCAGACATGGATTGGAAGTCACTTTATTCCAATTTTATTTGTTGTCATCTTTTTAAGTATCACAACACTACTTATTAGTAACGAAACAATTACACTCCGTATGTTTCCTGGAGAAGAAATTCCTGGCTATTGGGGCATGCTTTTCTTTCTTGCACTGTTTTGTTTAGCAGCTTATTTCTGTATGCGTTTTGTGTTCTCAAAACGCGATCGAAAAAGGGCGCTTTTTATTGCAATTATCGGTTTCTTTTTAGCCGCGGTACTCACCTCTATTGTTAATTACAGCTTCCAAAAACTAGCAGGTCACCAAAAAGAACGCATTGAACTGGTGCTTGGCTTGCGCCATGATCCGGATGGGGATGATTATAATCGTAACCGAGCAATGGCAGCAGTTGGTTCGGGGGGAATGTTTGGAAAAGGGTACCAGAATGCAATTGTATCTAGCCTTAAAACCAATCACGTCCCTGAAAGTGAAACCGATTTTATTTTTTGTCCTTATGCCGAAGAATGGGGGTTTATGGGAACCTTTGTACTTGTTGGCCTATACCTTTTTATGATTTTAAGGATCGTCTTCATTGCGGAGCGACAGAAGTCTTCCTTTAATCGAATTTATGCTTATGCCGTTGCCATGATCCTCTTTTATCACTTCACCATTAACATTGGTATGAGTATTGAATTTGCTCCGGTTATTGGAATCCCGTTACCCTTTTTTAGTTATGGAGGGTCATCGATGATGTCATTTTCTATTATGATGTTTGTTCTCTTAAAACTTGACAGTCAGCGTGGAGACGTCCTGAATTAAGAATTATTAACTTGACTAAGCTGCTTGAAATTAGAAACTATGCCGCTAAGCACGGGCTTTTTATTATTTTTACATGAACACACCACTCGGATGAAAAAAAAACAGTCAGGCAAACAGAAGTTTAATCAGAAAACGACGCGGGCGCTTACGCTACTCATATGGATTGGAGCATTGATTCCTGCCTTTCTTCTAGTTTTCCTTTTTCTTAAGCAGCCTGAAGATGAATTGCCTTCTGTTGAAATGCTTGAAAACCCTCCTGAACTACTGGCCTCTGTTGTATTAGCTGATGACAGTAAAACCGAGTTGGGGCGTTATTGGAGTGTCAACAGAACAACCATTGAGTATAACGATATTTCTCCTTACGTTTTTGACGCCCTAATTTCAACGGAAGATGAACGCTACCTTGAGCATGCAGGTGTCGATTTAAGGGCTGTTGCTAGGGCCGCGGCAAATGCCGGGAGCGCTGGAGGCGCATCAACAATTTCACAACAATTAGCAAAATTACTTTTTACGCTTCAAGAAAGATCTCGTAAAAAGGCATTAAAAGATAACGGTAAACCTATCGCATCTGGAAAGATGGCGAGAATTCAAAAACGATTAGACGAAAAAATTAAGGAAAACATTATTGCTGTTCGCCTTGAGGCACGCTATACAAAAGAAGAAATAATTACCATGTATTTGAATCAATTTGATTTTTTATACAATGCCGTTGGAATTGCTAATGCAGCAAAGGTTTACTTCAACAAAAAACCTATTGAACTCACAAAGAACGAGGCGGCAATGTTAGTGGGAATGTGTAAAAACCCAAGTCTATACAACCCTTATACGTATCAAATTAAAGATTACCGCTCTAGAGCTGCCCGGAAAAATGCGGTTCCTTTAGCACAAGTAACAAGTGCCCAAATGCAAGCGTTACGGACAATAGATAGCTCACGCGCCATTCAGCGAAGAAATCAAGTTTTGTTTCAATGGAAAAAGAATACGCTAAGTGCAAACAAAGCCTTAAAAAACGGGCTTAGTCAAGCTGAATACGATTCCTTAACCACCTTGCCTATTCCAACAAATTACCAAGTAGTTGATCACAAAGCAGGCTTAGCCCCTTACTTCAGAGAATCTCTAAGGGCTGAACTTTCAACGCTTTTCAAATCAAAAGATGGTAACGGAAACTTGGTTTACACAAATGAAGATGGGGTGGCTTATAACCTATATAAAGATGGGCTTAAAATTTATACAACCATTAATGTTCGAATGCAGGAACACGCTGAAAACGCCTTGAAGCGGCATTTAAAAGAAGACTTACAGCCTGAGTTTGACAAGAACAATAGACACCTTAGAAACTTTCCATTTACAAATCAAATTTCGAATAAAACAGCCGGGCAATTAATGAACTCTGGAAGAAAAAACTCCAGACGTTATCGATCGTTAAAGCGCCAAGGCTTATCCCCAAAAGCCATTGAAGACAATTTCAAATTAGCAGTTCCCATGAGCGTGTTTTCATGGAAAGGTGACGTCGATACTATAATGACTCCTAACGACTCTATTCGTTACTATAAAGGTATTTTAAGAGCGGGATTGATCTCGATAGAGCCAAGTACAGGCTTTGTAAAAGCATGGGTTGGTGGAATAAACTTCAACCACTTTGCTTATGACCACGTTAAGCAGGGAACCCGTCAAGTTGGTTCTACAATTAAGCCCTTTGTATACGCTACTGCTATTACAATGGGAGTCGTCAAGCCCTGTACTACATTTCCGTATGGCTCCTCTGCTTGTATTGACGTTTTTGATAATGAGAAAGTTACCAAACAATGGTGCCCAAAAGGAGAATTAACCCCTAAATCTAAAAAAGACCCATCTGTAACATGGTGTTTGGCAAATTCAAACAACCCTGGAACCGTATTGGTAATGTCTAAAATGGGTGGACAAGCAGGCCCTAAAAACATCTCCAAATTACTGAAGGGTTTAGACATTAATCTAAGGGCCGAAGATGAGGTTCCTTCAATGTGCTTGGGAGTAATGGATCTTTCACTTTTTCAAATGGTAGGAGCACAATCCATGTTTGTTAATCAGGGTATTTATGTTCGTCCCTCAACAATTTTAAGAATTGAAGACAGAAATGGAAATGTCATTTATAGCGCAGACTCCTATTCGAAAGAAGTGTTAAATGCTGGAGATGCATTTGTTACACTAAACATGATGAAGGGAGTTGTTCAGCATGGTACAGGTGCTAGCTTACGTGGGGGAAGAAAATGGGGAGGTATTCCTCATCCTACTGCTGGTAAAACTGGAACAACACAAAACAATTCTGACGGATGGTTTATGGGGCTTACACCTGACCTCGTAACAGGTGTTTGGGTAGGTGCCGAAGATAGAGCTGTTCGATTTAAGTCTATGACTTGGGGACAAGGAGCTAGAATGGCACTTCCTATTTATGGCTATTATATGCAACAAGTGTATAAAGACCCTAAACTGCATATTTCTACCGAAGATTTTGAACCAACACTAGAATACAATCCAGATGTTTATACCTGTGCTAGTGACAATTCTAATAATAGTTTAAATCATACTCCAATAACTTTTTAAATCGTGTAATGAATAAAGTAGTAAAAGATAAAGTAGAAGGATTGGCTGGAATTGAAAGTAACATGACCATCATGCTTGGTGGTTTTGGCTTATGTGGAATTCCTGAAAATTCAATTTCTCGTTTAGTAGAAATGGGGGTAACTGGCTTAACATGTATTTCGAATAATGCAGGTGTTGATGATTTTGGTCTAGGGCTCTTACTTCAAGGAAAACAAATAAAAAAAATGATCTCTTCGTATGTTGGAGAGAATGATGAATTTGAACGCCAAATGTTATCTGGTGAATTAGAAGTTGATTTAATTCCTCAAGGTTCACTGGCTGAAAGATGTCGTGCTGGAGGAGCGGGAATTCCTGCGTTTTTCACTCCAGCTGGATATGGTACGGAGGTCGCTGAGGGCAAAGAAGTACGTGAATACAACGGCAAGCCTCACATCTTAGAAACGGCGTTAACTGCAGACTTTGCAATTGTAAAGGCCTGGAAGGGTGACACTGCAGGAAACTTGGTTTATAAAGCAACTGCTAGAAATTTTAACCCCATGATGGCTATGGCGGGAAAAATCACCATTGCCGAAGTTGAAGAATTAGTTCCAGCAGGAGAGCTTAACCCAAATGAAATTCATACCCCTGGTATTTTTGTACAGCGTATTTTTCAAGGTGAAAAATTTGAAAAGCGTATTGAACAACGTACAACCAGACAAAAACATTAACTGACCAAAAACACCAAAAATGAGTCTAGATAAAACAGGTATAGCAAAACGAATTGCACAAGAATTACGCAATGGCTGGTATGTAAACCTTGGCATAGGTATTCCCACGTTGGTTGCTAATTATATCCCTGAAGGAATAGAAGTTGAATTCCAATCAGAAAATGGAATTCTTGGAATGGGTCCTTTCCCTTTTGACGGGGAGGAAGATGCGGATTTAATCAATGCTGGAAAGCAAACAATTACAGCCATGGATGGCGCTGTCTATTTTGACTCAGCAACCTCATTTGCTATGATTCGCGGACAACACGTTCAGTTAACAGTTTTAGGAGCCATGGAAGTTTCACAGGATGGAAACATTGCCAACTGGAAAATTCCAGGAAAAATGGTGAAAGGAATGGGGGGAGCGATGGACTTAGTCGCTTCTGCAGACAATATTATTGTTGCCATGATGCACTCCAACAAAGCAGGTGTTTCTAAAATGTTAAAAGAATGCTCATTGCCACTAACGGGTGTTGGGTGTGTTAAAAAGGTTGTAACTAATTTAGCAGTGTTAGACATTAAAGATGGAAAGTTTCATTTAGTAGAGCGTGCACCTGGTGTTTCTGTTGAAGAAATTGTTACTGCCACAGCAGGAGACCTTGTTGTTCCCAACCATGTCCCTGAAATGAAAATTTAATAATTTATTACTTTTATATAAATACTAACCCCTAAATTATTTCCTATGAAATCACTACTTTTAATTCTATCGCTATCAACAACACTTTTTTCGTTTTCACAAACGGTTAACGGCACACCTGTTAAAGACATCAATGTAGAATACATTGAAATTGTAGGAAGAGGAAAGTTATTTAGCACAAAACTCTCTGTAGAAATCGATTTTGGACAGCACAACAAAGTCTTTAACATGAAAGACACTCAAATTAGAGATGCCGATGGAAAGCTAACGGTATTCAATTCTATGGTTGATGCATTAAATTTTTTCGGTACTAATGGCTATACGTTTCAACAAGCATATACAATTACAGTAGGTAATTCAAATGTTTATCATTTCTTAATGCGAAAAATAAAGAACTAGCCTAGGCCAACACTTTTAAATAAGAAAAGCCCCATTGTGAATGGGGCTTTTCTTATTTATAGAAATTCATGTTGATTATGTAGGTGTACACTTTTTCAGGTAAAAGGCTCCTTACATCCTTCTTTTTTTCAATTGATTCCCGAATAAAACTTGATGATATTTTCAGCTTTGGTACGCCCTTACAAAGGATCACATTCTGATGATTATAAAGTTCTGAAAAAGGCTTTTCTCCCACTTGTTTTACCGGTTCTTGGCATGTAACCGTACGTGGATAAACATAGATTTTATGATTGGCTAATATACGCTCATAATTAAACCACGTATGAAACCCCCGTAAGTTATCTTCTCCCATTAATAAGGAAAAACTATGCTTTGGGTATTTTTCTTGTAAACAGCTTAATGTTGTTGCTGTATAGTTTGGCTGTGGGAGTTCAAATTCAACGTCACTTACTTTTAATGTTCGGTTGTCTTCAATTGCAATTCGAACCATTTCTAACCGATGATGATCTTCCAACAAAGCCTTCTTTTCTTTCTGTGGACTATGCGGCGAAACAACAAACCAAATCTCTTCCAAATCGGTATGTTCAGCCATATAGTTTGCAACCTTCAGATGTCCAATATGAATTGGGTTAAACGTTCCGAAATACAGGCCGATATTCATTACTTTATTAAAAAGTCCTTAATTAGATCAATTGCATTAGCACACGATTCTGTTAAGTCATCATTGACCAAAATCGAATCAAATTTTGAAGCAAAAGAAAGCTCTTCCTTTGCTTTTGCCATACGTTGTTTAATTTTATCTTCTGTTTCTGTGCTTCTTCCACGAAGGCGTTTTTCCAACTCGTCATAACTTGGTGGCTTTACAAAAACGGCGAGCGCATCCTCTTGAAATTTTTTCTTTAGGTTAAGTCCGCCTATCACATCTACATCAAAAATAACGACGTTTCCAGCCTTCCAAATGCGTTCCATTTCTGATTTTAGCGTCCCGTAAAAGTTATTGGTATAAACTTCTTCCCACTCAACAAATTCGTCTTTTTCAATTTTTGAATTAAACTCTTCTAATCCTAAAAAGTAATAATTTTTACCATCTTGCTCGTTTCCACGAGGGTCTCTACTGCATGCCGAAATTGAAAATTCTAAGCCTAGATTTTGCTTCAATAAATGATTGACAATTGTTGTTTTCCCCGCTCCTGATGGGGCAGAAAAAATAACACATTTCCCTTTTACTTCTTTCATCTTATTAAAGTGTATTTAAGACCTGTTCTTTTATCTTTTCAAGATTATCCTTCATTCCAATAACCAACTTTTGCATCTCTGCATGGTTACTCTTACTTCCTAATGTATTAATTTCTCGGCCTATCTCTTGACCAATAAATCCAAGCTTTTTACCTGCCTGGTCGGTGTTCATCGTGTCCAGGAAATAGTCTAAGTGATTTGAAAGCCTCATTTTTTCTTCAGCAACATCTAACTTTTCAATATAAAAAATCATTTCTTGCTCTAAACGATTATCGTCGTATGTTCCTGATTTAATATCCTCCAAGCCTTTTTGCATGCGTTCACGAATAATCTCTATGCGTTCGTTTTCATACTTAGGAACTTCTAGTAGCAAGGCTCTAATCTCTTCTATGCGCTCTGTAAATTCACGCTCCAAGTCTTCACCCTCTTTTCTACGAAAATCATTGATGTTTACAATGGCCTCTTGTACAACTTGAACAACAGCAGTTTTTTCTTGGTCAGTTAAGTCTTCTTTTGAGTGGCTATATACTTCAGGCATTTTTAATATCAATGACATATAGTCTTGTGTAGACTCTCCAAACGCGTCATTCAATGACTTTAATTCTGTGTAGTATTTTTTGGCTAATTCCGTATTGATAGAAATTGCTTTTGAGTCACCTATGGCTTCAATGTTAATTGAAAGATCAACCTTACCTCTACCAAGCCCTTTAGAAATTTTCTTACGGATTTCTCCATCAATTTCTTTATACTGAGAAGGGATTCGTGTATTCAAATCCATCGACTTACTGTTTAAAGAACGAATTTCTACCGTTATTTTTTTCGATTGGAAGTTTTCAGATGCTTTTCCAAAGCCGGTCATTGATTTTAGCATAATTGCATTTTTTGTAAAATTAGAAGAATTCCCGCTTATATCCCAACAACACTAATTCTTCTTGGCTCCTTTTAGTCGAAAAGAACTGGACGATGTAATGTAAACTCCCGCAAAAATAACAACCATATACGTCATTTTTTCCCACGTTATAGTGTCTGTATAATCATCTGCAATACCCATTGAGCTTAATGTAAACGCAAAGAATAGGACCAATACAGGTTGTAAATAAATGTATGCACTCGATACGGATGGGCTTAAGTGTTTTAGCCCATACATAGTCAGCAGGTAGGTGAAAAATGTGACGCCAATAACTACATAAGCAATTTTGATTGCAACATTTGTTGTAATAGCAGTAAAGTCCGTTTGGCTTAGTTCACTTAACGTTGGAGGATATAATAGAATGAACAATGTGCCAAATGTAAAAACATAGGTAATGACTGTTAAAGGTTTATACTTCTTCATAAGTGGTTTTGCTATCACCAAGTAAATCGCATAGCTTACCGCATTTATAAACAAGAATAAATCACCAAGCATTGAGTCTCCACTACCTGTACCAGCAGTTAAAGTAAGCAATATTGCCCCTGTAGCACCAAGTACAATACCTACAGATTTTCGCCAGGTAATTGCTTCTTTTAACAGAAAAAAGGAAAGTATCACAACTAAAATAGGGTTAACTGTCATGATTATCCCGGAATTAATGGAAGAGGATAAATTAAGCCCATGAAAGAAAAACAATTGATTTGCAGCAACGCCAAAAACTCCGCAAACAGCTAACAGAAGTAGGTCTTTTCGTTCTACACGTTCTTTTGGCATAAACTGTTTAACAAGCCAAAAAAGCAACGTAGCTCCAACAGCTCTCAAAAGAATAAATACTGTTGGGGTCAAATAATTAGGCATGACTCCTTTTGCAATTATATGACTTGCGCCATAGAGTGCGTTGACTAAAAAGAGTGCTAAGTGAGCACGCACCAAACTTGACTTCACAATGCCTTATTAAACGATGCTACCGCATCAGCCACAACACGTTTTGAATTGCCAATAAACACCTCATCTTCATGAATGAAATACGGGCGTTTAATAAACGTGTACTCTTCTAAAATATACTTCTTATAATCAGCCTCTGAAAGATTCATTTCGTTTAAACCCAACCCACGATATTTCATTGCTTTCTTAGAAAACAATGCCTCATAAGAACCCACTTTTTCTTTCAAAAAATCAAGCGTTTCTTCATCAATGTTTTGCTCTTTGATGTTTTGTAAAATGACATCCTTTCCCGGATTAATTTCTTTTAGAATTCGCTGATTTGTACTACAACTTTTTAAATATAAAATCTTCTTCATAATTAACGGTTGCGCTGTGTGTTCTTATCTTGTTCATTCGTAATTCCTGTAGCACATCCTTTTGATTTTTTTTCAAAAACAAACATATACTTCACATGAAACATAATTGGCCAATACCGTGAAGAAAACCAGTGCAATGATGGCTTTCCAATAACCGTTCCCAAAGTGTTAGTTGATTGATACCCCAACAAAGGCAGTCGTACTCCAGGAATTAAATAAGCTCCTCGCTTTAACTTAAACCCAACACCTAACCCGTAATGCAATTGCACATGCAAAGGGCTATAATTAACACTCGATGTGGGGGCTGGTTGGTCTAAAAGACGATAATCAACATTTATCCCCAAGCTATTGTCTAAGAAAAAGTTGGTTTTATCTCGCCCTCTATTTTTTTTGAAATGAATGTTTTTGTGCAACGAAAAACGCGCATAAACATTCCCATGATCTAAACGAAATTCATTAATAGAGCTGTTGTTTGTTCCTGTATTATTTATACTGACATTCTCTCCGCCTCGGAAATATTTAAATCCAATACCCCAGTCGTAATAACTTACTAAAACAGTTTTAAGCCTGAGCGATAATTTAGATCGGTTTTTCGGAAAGTGCATTAGCCCAATTTCTCCGTAAACTCCTGGTTTTCCAAATTGGTCATGCATATAGTTTCCAACAAAATCATTATTTGCATGCGTTGCTTCAATCAATTCATTTTTACGATTGGTCATTAAATAAGTAGCGCCTAATTGCATCTGCAACCCGACTCCACTAAGGGCTCTAAAATCCCGTTTTCCAAAAGCTTTACTTCGCTTACTTGGGGTTAAATCTCGTGGTTGTGCAAATGCCAACGTTGAAATAAATACCACAATAAATCCAATGATTAACTTCATACTATATCTTTTCAAGAATCCTGTTCATTACCTCCTCTGAATCCCAGTTCGTTTCTATATTTTCCATTGAAGCCATCACTTCCTTCATAATTTTATCTTGACGCAATCCATTTTTATGTGCATCGCTATAGCGTATCTCACTGAATGTCACTTGTGAATACAAGGGCATCCATTTGTCTGGATGTAATGCCGAAAACTTTGCTTCAATTTTTTTCTGCAATAAAAACGCTGAATCTCCTACAAAATCTCGCATCACATAGTAATTGTCTAATGATAACTCTTGAAGTGCATCTCCATCGGGCTTACGCACAAGGCTGTATTCAGGGAATATGCTTTCCCAGTTTTCATTGTGTTTTTGCATTAATTCGTGAAGAACCGTACAGTCTTCGAACGCACCGTTCATCCCCTGCCCATAAAATGGAACCGTAGCATGAGCAGCATCTCCAATTAATGCTGTTTTACCATCGTGCCATGGATATGATCGCATGATTCCCAACGATGATAACGGGTGATCTTCCCACACATCAGCAATATTTGGCATCATTTCATAAAAATCGGGAAATGTTGTTTTAAAAAATGTGTTAACACGCTCCTTTGAGTTTAATTTATCAAATGCTCCGGCGTCTCCCTCGTGAGGCATAAACAATGTACATGTAAACGACCCATCTTCGTTGGCGAGTGCAATTAGCATAAACCGACCTCTTGGCCAAATGTGTAATGCATTTTTTTCGAGTTGGTATTCTCCTCCCTCTCCTGCTGGAAGTAAAATTTCACGGTAACCATCTTCAATAAAATGTTGGCTGAAATTAAACCGGTCTAATTTTTGAAATGCACTATAACGCACTGCTGAAAAAGCTCCATCCGCAGCAAAAACAACATCAGCTTGGTCACTAAGCTCCTCTCCTGTTTCTTTATTTTTCAGGTATACGACCCCTTTTTTTGTGTCTGCTCCAAGACATTCATGGTTGTAGTGAATTGTAGCTCCGCCATCATGCTCAGCAATATCCATCATTTTAGCGTTTACACCCCCTCTAGAAACGGAATAAATCGCCTCCCCTTCTTTTCCATAAGGTTGGTACGTTAAGTTTCCTTCAAGATCATGCATTGTTCTGCCATACATAGGAATAGCTATCTCTCGAATTTGATCTCCTACCCCAACAGTGTCTAATGCTTTCCAGCCGCGTGTTGAAAGTGCAAGGTTAATTGATTTCCCTGCAGAAATTTCAGCCAATCGAATGTCTGGACGCCTTTCATAGATCGTAACTTTATACCCTGCCTTAGCTAGATAAACCGCCCATAAAGATCCGGCTAATCCGGCACCTACAATTATTGCACTTTTATTTTTTTCCATATTATTTTCGTTTCCAACCTTTAGCATAAGGCGTTTCAAAATAAGTATTTCGAGAGCGTTGTGCCATTTTCTTCTTTTGCAAAGCAACACTCCCCCTCCAAAGAATAATACCACCGATAATAACAGCTGTTGCCTGAATGACCAAACTAACATAAACCGATGTTTCTGTTAAACTTCCAGCATAATTTGCCTTAATCAAGGTTTGTAGTATTAGTTCATCCATAATGCCGTGTTATTGAATGGCTCCTTCTAAATACACCCCGAAATTATAGCAATCTTCAAACGAATTGTACAACGGCGCTGGAGCAATACGAATTACATTGGGCTCTCTCCAGTCTGAAATAACGCCTTTCTTAGTTAACGCATCAAACAACGCCTTTCCCTGTCCGTGCGCTAAAATTGACAGTTGAGCTCCACGTTTTGACTTGTCTTTTGGGGTAATGATTTCAAAGGTACAACGGTCAGAGTTTCGCTTAGAAACATCTTCAATAATGAACGCCAAGTACGCTGTCATTACATCTCTTTTTGCTCCTATTCGGTCCATTCCTGCCTCATCAAAAATATCCAAGGACGCTAAGTGCGCTGCCATTCCTAATACCGGAGCGTTACTTAATTGCCAGCCTTCTGCTCCGCGCATTGGGTTAAACCCAGGCTCCATTTGAAAGCGTGTTTCTTTATCGTATCCCCACCATCCGGCAAATCGAGGGAGGTCTGGATTGTATGCATGCCTTTCATGAACAAAAATTCCAGAAACTCCTCCTGGTGAAGAGTTCAAGTATTTATACCCACACCAAGCAGCAAAATCTACCCCCCAGTCGTGTAATTTTAAGTTAATATTTCCAGCAGCATGCGCTAAATCAAAACCAACCTTTGCCCCTACGGCATGTCCTGCTTTGGTAATAGCCTCCATATCAAACAACTGTCCTGTATAGTAATTAACCCCCCCAATCATCACCATTGCTAATTCTTCTCCAACATCCGCAATTTTAGCTAAAATGTCTTCTTCACGAATTAAGTGTTCCCCTGCTCGAGGTGCTATTTCTATCAAATCACGCTCTAGATTTAGGCCGTGAAATTTAACTTGTGACTCCAATGCATATTGATCACTTGGAAATGCTTTTGCCTCACAAATAATTTTTGTTCTTTTTCCTTCAGGCTTAAAAAAGGAAACCATTAGCAGGTGTAAGTTTGTTGTTAACGAATGTGTCACAACAACTTCTTCTGGAAGTGCACCAACAATTTTTGCTGCTTTTTCAGTTAAAAATTCGTGGTAAGCAAACCACGGTTTTTCAGCTAAAAAATGCCCTTCAACACCAAATTTTGCCCATGCATTTAATTCCTCCTGGATATAACTTCCTGTCGACTTTGGTTGTAGCCCCAATGAATTTCCTGTAAAATAAACCATTTCTGTATCCATGAAATCTGGAAAATGAAACTTATCTCTAAAGGCTTTTAATGGATCTTTCTGATCCACTTCTCGTGCAAACTCTAATGTGTTTTGATATGTCATATTCTTTAAAAATAGATCTTCTCAAAGTTAGTATAACTTTATATATACTCAAGATAATATGAAACATATATATTCACAAAAAAACAAATTAATTGTGTAAATAAACCCTCTTATTACATACATAAAGTAATAACAAGACCCCTGAATTATTCATATATTTACGCTCCGATTAAATCGGCTAACATTATAGAAAACAGACATGCAATCAAAAATAAACAGATCTAAATCCGAATCCTTATTTAATACCGCAAAAACATACTTTCCTGGTGGGGTAAACTCCCCTGTTCGTGCGTTTAAATCGGTCGATGGAGGCCCTTTATTTATTAAGAAAGGTGACGGGTGTACTATTTGGGACGAAGATGGAAATCAGTTCCTTGATTTTTGCTGTAGTTGGGGGCCATTAATTTTAGGTCACAACAACCAACACGTTTATAATGGTATTGTTGATGCACTTAAAAATGGAGCAAGTTTTGGTGCTCCTACCGTGTTGGAAAACGAATTAGCTGAACTTATTCTTTCTCGAAATCCATTTATTGAAAAAATACGATTTGTAAGTTCTGGTACAGAGGCTGTAATGTCTGCTTTGCGACTAGCTCGTGGATATACAGGAAAAAAGAAAGTACTGAAATTTGAAGGCTGTTACCATGGCCATGTGGATTCCATGCTCGTTAAAGCAGGAAGTGGACTGGCTACCTTTGGAGAATCCTCAAGCGCTGGGGTTCCAGAAGAGTATGCAAACGAAACGCTTGTATTGCCTTTAAATGACATTGAGGCACTTAGGGCCTGCATTAAAGAATATAAAGATGAGTTAGCCTGTGCAATTATTGAACCTATTCCTGCAAATAATGGTTTGTTGCTCCAAGAAAAAACATTCCTACTCGAGTTAAGAAAGTTGTGTACAGAAAACGGCATCATTCTTTTGTTTGATGAAGTTATTTCTGGATTTAGAGTTGGGTTCAATGGCGCGGCAGAACTCTTTAACATAAAGCCAGATATTATTACTTACGGTAAAATTATTGGTGGAGGCTTACCTGTTGGTGCCTACGGTGCCAGCAATGAAATTATGGCATGTGTGTCTCCTGATGGACCTGTTTATCAAGCTGGAACACTTTCTGGGAACCCTGTGGCCATGGCTGCCGGAATTGCGCAATTAACTGAGTGTGCAAAACCTGGTTTTTATGAAGACCAAGAAGAACGAACACTTTTCTTTGTAGAGAAAGTTAACAACCATGCAAAAACAAACGGATATAACTTTGAACTGATTACAATAGGATCAATATTCTGGCTGTCTTTTGATGGGAAGAAAAGGGTGAGACGTGCAGATCAAATTGATGCAGACATGGGTCAATTTAAAGATTTGTTTAGTGCTTTACTTAGCCGTGGCGTATACATTGGACCAAGTGGATATGAAGTTGGTTTTATTTCTCAAGCACACACCAAAGAACACTTAACTGTAGCCGCAACCGCACTGTGTGAAGCCTTAGATGTTGTTTATAGTTAATCGCTATTCTTCACACGCAGCTTTCTTTTGCCGCATAATGTCACCACGCATCATTTGATACGTTTTACAGGCTTCCGTTTTAGCCTTTTTTAATTCATTCACGGTGTTGGTTTCTTCTGCAGAAGGTGTTTTGTCAAGAAATTGCTGGGTGTATGCGTTTAGCTGCTCTCCGGCCGAAAGGCATTGACAAAACTGTTCGTCTTTCCCAGAACACGAAACAAGCAAAAGCAACGTAAGTAGCGTTATTATTTTCATGTAGTGAAAGTACACTTTTGGATTAGTTCAAGCTAACCTTCTTAATTGTTTCCTATATTCCAAAATTACGGTTGTAAGTGTCAAACCATAATTTCCGCAACTTTTACCCTCTATTCTATCGACAATCTTGCTATTTTTAAACAAAAAAACCCATGTCAAAGCTTCCACATGTAGGAACAACCATTTTTACGATAATGTCAAAGTTGGCCAACGATACCCAAGCGATTAATTTATCTCAAGGGTTTCCAAATTTTCCAGTTGACCCAATCCTCGTAAATATTTTACGTGAAAACGCCTCCAAAAATGTACATCAGTATATGCCAATGACTGGTTTTCCTGATTTATTATCAAAAATTGGCGCTCTAATTGAATCTTCTTACGGACGTAGCATTGACACACAGACCGAACTCTTAATTACAGCAGGCGCAACACAGGGTATTTTCACCACAATTTTAGCATTGGTTGATCAAGGTCAAGAAGTTGTTGTTTTAGATCCGAGTTACGATTGTTATGAACCTGCAATTCTACTTGCGGGTGGCAAGGCTAAACGGATTTCATTATCTTCCGATTTTTTGCCCGATTGGGACTTGATTTATGATTCCGTAAATGATTCAACACGCATGTTGATTATTAACTCTCCGCACAATCCTTCTGGAAGAGTTTGGACAGTAGAAGATCTTGAAAAATTAGAGTTGCTAATGGCAAAATATCCACATTTGCTTCTACTTTCCGATGAGGTTTATGAGTACATTACATTTGAACAAAAGCACACCTCTATAAATTCACGGCCAGCTATTGTTGATCGATCTATAATCATTTCATCATTTGGTAAAACGTTTCACATTACCGGCTGGAAAATGGGTTACTTAGTTGCTCCAAAACACCTAATGACCGAAATAAACAAAGTCCATCAGTTCAATGTCTTTAGTGTCAATAGTGTTGCCCAAGCATCTTTGAGCACCTACCTAGACCATGTTGATGTTTCTACACTCGGGGCATTTTATCAAAAAAAACGAGACCTTTTTCAAAAACTCATGGCCCCCTCGCGCTTTAAATTACTGCCGTGTGAAGGTACGTATTTTCAAACGGTAGATTACTCCGAAATATCTCGTTTAAAAGATGTTGACTTTTGTAGAGAACTTACAATAAAGCACGGCGTTGCAGCAATTCCTATTTCAGTGTTTAACGCTTCTCAAAAAGATCAAAAAATAATTCGTTTTTGTTTTGCAAAGGACGATGAAACATTAATTAAGGCAACCGAATTATTATGCAAGATTTAAACGTAACACTTGTTCAAGCAAATCAGGCTTGGGAAAACAAAACGGCCAATTTATCGAACTACACCCGTTTACTTGAGGGTGTAACTACCGACCTAATTCTACTGCCAGAAATGTTCCAAACTGGGTTTAGTATGAATACTGAAGCGCTAAAAGAAACCTTCAAAAACAGCCCTAGTATTCAATGGCTCCAAAGCTTAGCAAAAAGTAAAACGACCGCTGTATACACCTCGCTTATTATCGAAGAAAATGATGCCATATACAACCGGGGGGTGTTTGTTTTTCCGGATGGGACAATTAAAACTTACGACAAACGAAAAGCTTTTTGTTTGGCAGGAGAAGATCAATTTTTTACCCCTGGAACATCCGAAACAATTGTAGACTACCTCGGTTGGAAATTTCAACTTCAAATTTGTTATGACCTCAGGTTTCCTGAAATTGTCCGAAATCGAATATTGCCTAACCAACAAACAGCATACGATGCTATTCTTTACATAGCAAACTGGCCGAGTAAACGATCAAGTCATTGGAACACACTGCTAAACGCAAGGGCTATTGAAAACCAATGCTATGTTTTGGGGGTAAACCGGGTGGGTACAGATCAAAAAAAACACCATTACAACGGAGACTCCCAGCTTATTACCCCCCTTGGAGAAGAGTTAAAGCTGACAAACGGCGAGGAAACAATAAAAACAGTAGTCCTAAAAGGATCTGTTTTAAAGGATGTTCGTGAAAAATTGCCTTTTTTAAAGGATCAATAAAAGGAGCTCTTTTCAATACGCTAGACTTTATCAGTCATTTCACTTATATTTGTAATACACTTACTATAATAAAACATACTATGAAAAAAATTTACTTAAGCTTGCTTGTTGCTGGATTTGCAGCAAATGGAGCCATTGGGCAAAACGTGACGGCACCTCACTCATTTGGTGAGTTGAACCAGCCTTCTCACTTAGTTGCTAAAGAAAAACAAACCTTAAAACCAATCCATTATTCTACTAAAGCTGTGCTTTGGAGTGAAGATTTTGGAATGGCTGGTGTTACTGGACCTGCATCGACTCCTGGACCAACATTTACAACTGCTAATGGCGATTGGACTACAGGTGGTGCTGACGGAAATATTTGGAAACACAGTTTCTCTACTACAAGTGGTGAGTGGTCTAACAATGCTCCAGCATTTGCTTCTGCTACTCCAGCAAACGGTTTCATGTTGTTTGACTCTGATTCAGTAAACTTTCCTGTATCTCCAAGTTACGTAAACAAAACAGGTGAATTAATTTCTCCTGCAATTGACCTAACTGCTGCTACATCTGCTAAGCTAACACTAAAGCAAGATTTCAGATGGTGCTGTTCAGGAACGCATAGCATTAACGTATCGGTATCTTCTGACATGGGTAATACATGGGGGGCTCCACATGATTTAATCCCTGCTAGTTTGTCTACAAACAGCAGCTTTGTTTCAACAACAGGTTCTTACGATATTGCAGCTAACATTTCTGGAGAAGCTGCAGGTAATACAGTTATGCTTAAGTTTACATGGGATGGTGTTGGTTCTGGTAGCTCTCACTATTTCTGGCAAATTGATGATATTGAAATTGTTGATCTTCCTGATCATGATATTCAAATGACTTCTGCTTATATTTCTGGTGAAAACAATGGTGGTATTGAGTACGGAATGACTCCTTCTGACCAAGCTGATGCGAACTACTTTGTAGGTGCTGGTGTTTATAACGGTGGTGCTAACGATGCTGTTAACACAACCTTATCTGCAGATTTCGGGTCGTTTGTAGCTACGTCTACAGTGGCTTTAGTATCACCTGATTCAACAGCTACTGTAGAGTCAAGCGAAGCTTTAATTTTAGCGCCAAGTGTTTATACAGGTACTTACACTGTTGTTTCTGCTGGTGAAACTGCTGGAACAGAATTCTACAACAATACGGGAGGTAGAGAGTTCGAAATTACTGGACCTAGTGCTCCAGGTAATCCAATGACAGTATATGCCCAAGATGGCATTGGTGTTTACACAACTGATGTTAATATTGGTTCTTTAGGAACAAACTCGTTTACAGATGCTGAAGACGGATTGGTTTGTGCTACTTTATACCACATAAAAGCAAACGCTGATGTTGTTGGTTTACGATTAATGCTAGCTTCAAACACGGTTGCCGGTGCAGAAGTTTACGGGTCTATCAAAGATACTGCTACTTTCTGGGCAGATGACATGAGTTCTTTATACAACAGTGCTCCTAGCGTTGTTACTGCTGCTGATATTGCTGCTGGTTACCTTGATGTTGAGTTTACAACTCCTGCATCTTTAACGCCTAATGCTTACTATGCTGCCGTTGAATTATACAGTAATGGTGGTACTGCGCACATTCGAATTGCAGATGATGAAACAGTTGCTCAACCGTATGATGCTTCTGCAATCTACATTCCAGGTGACCAATCTTACACGAATGGTGAAGCTTTTGGTATCCGTATGTTAATGGGTTCTGCTGGTGTTAACGAAAATACACTTGCTGGTGTTGCTGTTTACCCGAACCCATCAACTGGTTTAATCAATGTTACAAACGTTAATGCTACAGCAAACACAATTGTAGTTTACGATATGATAGGTCAGGTTGTAATGACTAAAGAAGTGAACGCTTCAACTACGCTAGATTTAACTTCTAATGGAACAGGTGTTTACTTGGTAGAAGTTTCTAACGAAAACGGATCTTTTGTAGAAAGAGTTGTTATCAAATAAAAAATATGATTGACTTAATGTCAGTTCATTAATCAGAAAATCGGGGAGTTTATTCTTCCCGATTTTTTTTTGCTTTACTTAATCATTTATGGATTATCTCGAATACGGTTACTTTGGTCTGTTTACAGCTTGTTTTTTAGCGGCAACTATTCTTCCGTTTGCATCTGAAGGAGCTCTGTTGCTATTTTTAGCAGCCGGGTTTGACCCAACGGTATCTTTAATTGTAGCTGCCTCAGGAAACACCTTGGGAGGTTTAACCAATTATTTATTGGGGTTAATAGGCAATCCTAAACGCATCAACTCCTTGTTCAGTAGCCCCAAGAGACATGCTAAATTTGAAGGGCTCGTTAAGCGATATGGTTATTGGTTAGGACTTGTTTCTTGGCTTCCTATCGTAGGTGACCCTTTGACAATTTTACTTGGTTTCTTTAGGGTCAAGTTCATGCCTTTTCTAATCCTCATGGTACTCGCAAAACTTCTCAGGTATTCCCTGATTATTTTTATTTGGAATTCTTAGATTTCAACTGTGTCAACTAATTGATTTTACCGATATTTGTTAAAAAATAAGCGTTATGTCAAAACTTACCACCCTCCATGAGTTTATCATGGACAGACAATCAGATTTCCCTTTTGCTTCTGGTGAATTATCCCGATTATTAAGTGATATTGCTATTGCCTCAAAAGTGGTAAGTAAAGATGTTCGTAGAGCTGGGCTTATGGAAGACATTCTTGGAGCACATGGAAGTACAAACATCCAAGGAGAAGAACAACAAAACCTTGATGTAATTGCGGACAAAGCCTTTATCAACATTTTTAAAGCTGGTGGTGAAGTTTGTGGTATTGCATCTGAAGAGAATGATGACTTTATGCCATTCACCTCTGAATTTTCAAAAAAAGGAAAGTATGTCGTTCTTTTTGACCCCTTAGATGGCTCGTCAAATATTGATGTTAACGTGTCTATTGGAACCATTTTCTCTATTTATAGAAGAAAGAGTGAGGTAGGAACAGAAGCAACGATGGAAGATATGCTCCAAGCTGGTGACGATCAAGTTGCTGCAGGATATGTTCTTTACGGCTCTTCAACAATGCTTGTTTACACCACTGGAAAAGGCGTTAATGGTTTTACACTAGACCCTTCAATTGGTGAGTTTTGTTTATCACACCCCGACATGAAGATGCCTGAAAATGGTCGGATTTATGCCATGAATGAAGGGAACATAAACATTTGTGAGTCTGGAATCAAGGAGTATATTGAGACTTATTGTCAACAGACCTTGCCTGGAGCAAGCCGTCCATATTCTGGAAGGTATATTGGGTCTTTGGTTGCTGATTTTCACAGAAACTTAATTAAAGGCGGTATTTATATTTACCCAGATACTACAACAGATCCTGAAGGAAAGTTAAGATTGCTCTATGAATGTAATCCTTTAGCCTTTATTGCTGAGCAAGCAGGTGGATTAGCAACCAACGGAAGAGAACGTATCTTGAGTATTAAACCTGAGCGTTTACACCAACGTGTTTCTTATTTTGTGGGATCTAAAACAATGATGGAGCAAGCAATGAGCTTCATGAAATAACCCCTATGGACATTAAAGAGTTAAAGTCCGCTTTTTCTAAGTCCGACCAAATTAATTCCACGGCAAATGCATTACAAGCTATTGGAACAAAGATTAAATGGAAAGGGCATGTAGGCTCTTCTAGGGCTATTTGTGCTTCTTGTGTTGCAGATCAAGCTCCAGGAAATCATGTGTTTATTCTAGAAGATAAAGAACAGGCTGCTTATTTTTTAAATGACCTTGAAGGATTAAACCCCAGGAACTCACATGTGCTTTTTTATCCTGCATCATATCGAGTACCTTATGATCTTGAGAAAACTGACAATGCCAATGTTGTTGCAAGGGCAGAAGTTTTAGAAAAAATAAGCGCTGGAAAAAATACGTGGGTAGTTACATACCCTACTGCGCTTTTTGAAAAAATACCTTCTAAAAAAAACCTTGTAAAAAGCACACTTAAGGTTGAAGTGTCAAAAACATACTCCATTGATTTTATTAATGAAACCTTGCAAGAAGCAGCCTTTGAGCGTGTCGATTTTGTCTATGAACCAGGACAGTTTTCAATTCGTGGAGGAATCATTGATGTATTCTCTTTTTCGAATGATCACCCCTACAGAATTGAATTTTTTGGCGATGACGTAGAAAGTATAAGAACCTTTGATGCAAGCACGCAACTTTCAATCAATACACACAAGCACTTTAACATCGTTCCAAACATTCAAGGCGAACTAATTCGCCAAGAAAATGTATCTTTTTTCGACTTTGTAGGTGGGAACGTAACAATGTGGTTATCTTCCATTGAACAACTGAAAACTCAAATAGATCAAGAATATAAAAAAGCCGTTAAAATATATGACGCCTTAGAAACAACTACGGAATCAACAATTCCTGCTCATTTATTTTTACACCCAACAGATTTAGAAAAAACACTTGATACCTGCTCTACCATTGAATTTGGCACTGATCAGTATTTCGTTTCTGCAACGGTTATTGAATTTAACTTTACACCACAACCTAGCTTTAATAAGAATTTTGATTTACTAGCAGAAGATTTGGTCAAGCGAACCCGAACAGGTTCAACAAACCTCATCTTTTCAAATCAACCAAAGCAGATTGATCGGCTTTATCAGATTTTTGAAGACATTAACAAAGAGGTTGCCTTTCAAACTATAAACATTGCCCTCCATGAAGGGTTTATTGCTCAAGACAATAATATTAGTTGTTATACAGACCATCAACTGTTTGAACGGTACCATCGTTTTCGATTAAAAGAAGGTTTTCGTCAAGCAAAACAAGCAATTACCCTTAAAGAACTCTACGATTTACAACGGGGCGATTACGTAACACATATAGACCATGGTGTAGGTACATTTTCTGGCCTCGAAACGATTGACGTCAACGGAAAACCTCAAGAAGCAATTCGTTTAATGTACCGTGACAATGACGTGCTTTACGTTGGGATTCACTCATTGCATCGAATATCGAAGTTTACTAGTAAGGATGGTGGCGCACCCAAGATGAATAAACTTGGGACCCAAACCTGGGCCAAACTCAAGAAGAAAACAAAGACTAAAATTAAAGAACTTGCTTTCGACTTGATAAAACTATATGCTAAACGAAAGTCACAGCCTGGATTTGCATTTAGTGCAGATTCATACTTACAAAATGAACTAGAGGCTTCATTTATGTATGAAGACACTCCCGATCAATTAAAAGCAACAATTGCCGTTAAAGAAGACATGGAGTCAAAAACCCCGATGGATCGATTGATTTGTGGGGACGTTGGGTTTGGTAAAACTGAAATTGCGATTCGTGCTGCTTTTAAGGCAGTTGCAGATAATAAGCAAGTTGCCATTTTAGTTCCAACAACCATTTTGTCTTTACAACACTACCGTAGTTTTAAAGAGCGTTTAAAAGATTTTCCATGTAATGTAGACTACATCAATCGTTTTAAATCGGCAAAACAAGTTACTGAAACACTCAAAAAATTAGCCAATGGTGAAATTGATATTCTAATTGGAACACATGCAATTGTGGCCAAACGGGTTCAGTTTAAAGAGCTTGGCTTAATGATTATTGATGAAGAACAAAAGTTCGGTGTTTCTGTAAAAGATAAACTGAAAACATTACGCGCAACAGTAGATACACTCACTTTAACTGCAACCCCTATTCCACGTACACTTCAGTTTTCGTTGATGGGCGCTCGCGATTTAAGTATAATCAACACACCTCCACCAAACAGACAGCCTGTATTAACTGAAGTTGTAACCTTTGATGAAGAAATGATTCGCGATGCTGTTTCATATGAGGTTAGTCGTGGTGGTCAAGTCTTTTTTGTACATAACCGCTTACAAAACATTACAGAAGTTTCAGGCATGCTACAGCGCTTGTGCCCTGGAATACGTGTTGCCATTGGACATGGTCAAATGGATGGAAAATCCTTGGAAAAAATCATGATGGGCTTTATCAATCATGAATACGACGTGCTCTTAGCCACAACAATTATTGAATCAGGCATTGACATTTCAAATGCAAACACCATCATAATCAATCAAGCAAACAACTTTGGAATTAGTGACCTGCATCAATTAAGAGGACGTGTTGGGCGTTCAAATAAAAAAGGATTTTGCTACTTAATTGCTCCACCTCAAAGCACCATGACTTCTGAAGCTCGAAAACGGCTAGATGCTCTTGTACAGTTTTCTGATTTAGGCTCAGGGTTCAATATTGCCATGAAAGACTTAGACATTCGAGGAGCCGGGAATATGCTTGGCGGAGAACAGAGTGGATTTATCGCAGACATCGGCTTTGAAATGTATCAAAAAATATTGAATGAAGCCATTGATGAACTCCGAGAAGGAGAATTTAAAACCTTGTTTGAGGACAGAAACAGTGATCAATTAACGCACTTTGTTCGGGACTGTATTCTTGAAACAGACCTTGAAGTTCGCATCCCTGACAACTATATCAATAGCGTTGCAGAACGTTTAAGCATTTATCAGCAGATGGACAACATCAAAGACAACGCAGAGCTTACAACGTTTGTAAATCAATTAATAGACCGTTTTGGTCCCATCCCTAAACCTGTTGAAGAGCTTGTTTTATCATTCAAATTAAGGTGGTTGGCAGAAGAAATGGGCATTGAAAAATTGGTTTTAAAATCGAATAAAATGATTGGGTATTTTATCTCAAATTCACAATCACCATTTTATGATTCACCTACATTTACAGCGATCTTAGACTTTATGCAGAAGCACCCTATGGAAGGTAAACTAAGCGAAAAAAATGATCGTCTAAGGATCATTTATTCCGATGTCAAAACACTGACAAATGCGTATAACCAATTAGAGCGCATTCTAAAATTAAACTAAATCCTTCTTTTTAGCGTTTACATTTTTGCAAATGAAGTCTAGTAACAGTCTTCTTTTTCTGTTAAATTTGAAAGATGTCAAGAACGCCAAGAGCAATAGTTTCAGTAAGCAATGATTTATACACGGACAACCGTGTCAATAAAGTTTGTGTGTTCTTAGTTGAACAAGGTTACGACGTTCTTTTGGTTGGTAGAAAAAGAGCTTCGAGTATTGCCCTTGACAAGCGCATTTATAACACAAAACGTATCAGGTTACGTTTTGAAACAGGTGCTAAATTCTATGCTTTTTTCAACCTAAGGTTATTCTTTTTCTTGCTGTTCAAACGTGCCAATATTTTGGTTTCAAATGACCTCGATACACTGCTTGCAAATTATACAGCAAGTAAATTTAAGCCCCGCTGTAAATTGGTTTACGACTCTCATGAATATTTCACCGAAGTTCCTGAGTTAATTAATCGACCAAAAGTTCAAAAAATTTGGCTCGGTATTGAACGCTATATATTCCCAAAATTAAATGCTGTTTATACCGTTAATCAATCTATTGCTGACATCTATTCAGAAAAATATAACACTGATGTTAAGGTGGTTCGAAACATTTCAAAAAAATGGAATCCAGGTTCAATTTTAAGTAAAGCAGCCTTAGGCATTCCTGAGAACAAGCACTTAATTATACTCCAGGGTGCCGGAATAAATATTGATCGCGGTGCTGAAGAGGCTGTTGAGGCAATGAAAAACCTTGATGCTGTTTTAATGATTGTTGGTGATGGTGATGTTGTTGCTCAATTGAAAGCGCGCGTTATTGAGCTCAAATTAACTGAAAAAGTACTGTTTTATGGCAAAAAACCATACCACATCATGATGAACTATACCCATTTTGCTGATGTTGGATTAACCTTAGATAAGCCTTCAAATCTAAATTATCAGCTTTCGTTACCCAATAAGGTTTTTGATTATATGCATACGCAAACAGCTGTTATTTCAACAGACATAAAAGAAGTTTCTGCAGTAATTAAAACCCACGATATTGGTGAAATATTAACCGTTTTTACCGCAGAAAGATTGGCTGAAAAACTAGCAGTTTTACTTGAGAACCCCGTGGTTCTTGCTCAATATAAAAACAACTGTAAAACTGCTTCCCTTATTGAAAATTGGGAAACGGAAACAAAAACACTAAACACCATTTACCCACATGTCTAACGCTATTCATATTGTTGCACTGGATGTTCCTTTGCCCTTAGATTACGGCGGAGCAATTGATATGTTTTACCGCATTAAAGCGTTGCACTCTTTAGGGTTTAAGATTACCTTACATTGTTTTGAGTACCGAAGAGGTGAACAAAACGAACTGAGCGAATACGCGCATAAAGTCATTTACTATTCACGAAAAAAAAGTGTGCTTCATTGGTTTAGTTCAACTCCATTTATTGTTAAATCTAGAGCAAATAAAGCTCTATTATCCAATCTAAGCGTAGATACTGCACCCATTTTATTTGAAGGAATTCATTCAACAGCGTTCTTAAATAACACCCAATTAAAGGATAGAGTTAGACTTGTTCGATGCCATAATATAGAACATGATTACTACAACGCATTAGCGCAAAGGGCACGTGGTTTTAAATCGTTATTCTATAAAAGTGAAGCAAACAAACTTGTAAGGTATGAAGCGCAATTAGCACACGCAACAGCACTATTAGCCATTCAAGATAAAGACTTTGAACATTTTAAACAGCTGAACGCCAACACACACCTACTGCCAGCATCACTCCCCGAAATTCAATTCAACAACGATATTCCGCTCAAAGAGTACGCCCTCTTTCATGGAAATTTATCGGTGTCAGAAAATGAAGAAGCTGCAGAATGGCTCATAAAAAATGTTTGTTCCAAGCTAAGCTCAATCGCATTTAAAATTGCGGGTAAAAACCCTTCTAAAAAACTAGTAACTCTTTGCGATCAATACAACATTGATTTAATTAAATCTCCTAAAAAGGAGGAAATGGCAAGTCTTATTGCTGAAGCAAAAATTCATCTATTTTACACCAATCAGTCTACAGGGTTAAAGCTGAAATTGCTAAACGCCCTACAAGCAAACGGAATTACCATTGCTAATTCAGCAATGGTTGAAGGAACAGATTTAGGAGCTTACTGCAGAATGGCAAATACCCCACAACAATACATTCAATTGGTAAACGAAATGATGCTTAAGCCTATCAACGATGATGTGTCAACGAGAAAAAAACAATTGCTTGAAAGGTATAACACCAGCAAAAACTGTGGCATCATAAAAAGACTTTGCCAATAAAGACTATATGCGTTATAAGCAGGCTACTTCATGATTGAAATGGCTCTTCGTATCTGACTATTTTTTTGTGTTAAAACCAAGGTGTACACTCCATTAGAAAGGGCTGACACGTCTAAAGCTAACTGCCCTTGGCTTGACTGTTCTTCTGATGAAGAAACACATTTTCCAAGGTTGTTAACAAGCATAATATTCACACGTCCATTTTGTTTTGGAAATCCTAATATAGAAATCGTTTCACGCGTTGGAACGGGATAAACTACCAGGTTACTTTCCTTGAACTCGGTCAGCCCTGTATCGTCGCTTAAAATTTCGTGGGCTATACAAAAATCAGGGATCCCGTACCCTTTAAATTCATCTGGGCTTAAAAACTGGCTTGCAGATTGACGGATTGCATCCATCACCTCTTGTACTGTTCTGTTTGGGTTTGCTTGAATTAAACATGCAGTAGCCCCCGCTAATATTGGCGAAGAAAAAGACGTTCCGCTTCCTTGTCCTAGCGCTCCTGACTGTCCTATTACCCACGCTTGCTGTCCTCTTGCAACAACGTCAGGTTTCACCCTCCCATCTGCAGCAGGTCCAATAGACGAAAAAAACGCCAAATCATCAAATTCATCTACCGCTCCAACACAAAATGTTCCAGTTGCATCACACGGAGTTGAAATGTTACTTGGTCCAGAGTTTCCAGCAGAACTTACCACAAAAATTCCTTTAGAAGCAGCTACGTTAACTCCAATTGCAGAGATTGTTGTAACACCGTCTAAGTCTGCATATACATGACTGGTTGTAGAATCATCATATTCAAAATACCCCAATGAGATATTAACAACATCAACCCCTACAGAGTCGCAGCGCTCCAATGCAGCAACAAGGTTAAACTCTTCTATTTCTGTTTCTGAGGCAACATCTTCTGATAAATATAAAGCCAGGTCAACGTTAATCCCTGTTCCAGCATATTCTTCTGGAGCTGTTTTTTCACCAACAATACATGAACTTACCGCAGTACCATGACCACTAAAACCGTATACTGTTGCCGTACTGTTCACAAAATTAAATGTATCTAAAACACGCCCTTCTAAATAAACAGAATCAAAATAAGATATCGTGTCCATGTTCCTAAACCCAGCATCTATTACCCCCAAATAAATTCCATCGCCCTTAAAGCCAAGGTCATGAAGGCAATCTAAATTTAGTTGTTGAACCTGGTCTATTGCCAAGCCGTAATCGAGGGATTTTGGTTGTTCTACCAGTTTGTTAATTGTGCTATTTGACGCTTTAACCACCTGAATTCGGTCAATAAATAGGTGTCGTGACATCAATTCTGATGCCGTTAGAGCCGTCTTAATTGTCAGTGCATTTAACCACCTTGAAACATTCAATATTTCTCCTTCTTGAGAGAGCTGCTTTAGAACCTCTCTATTTACAGGAACATCAAAAAAATCACTACCTATTCCCTGACGCTTTCTACGTTCCATAGATTTTAATGACACAAATTGAGACAAATCCAAGGTTGAAACTTGTTTTGTATTCGCTTTTAAAAAAATGATTTTTGTGTCTTGTGCTGAAACTGGAGTTGAGAATCCTAGTAACAATAAGAAAATGGAGATTGCTTTCATGCGAGCAAGGTACGTAATTTTAGCGCATTTGGTTCGATATTTCAGTGTGATTACATGTTTAGCTTCAATGAAGCATTCCTGCAACTACAAAAGCTTTTTTTCCTGAAAAAAATAATGCCCCCTGAATGTCAAACGCTTCAAAAATTGCGATGTAAGTTCCGATACTTGCTTTGGTTCCGTCTTCCCGAACTCCATCCCAAGTAAAGACCCCTTCTTTTGCTAATAGTTCAGATGAAAACACTTTTTTGACTGCCCTTCCTCGATCATCATAAATCAAAAGTGTTCCTACCATACCTGATAGTTCCAACTGATAGTTTATTTGTAAAACATCTTCATGACCGTCGTTATCTGGAGATATTGTTTCCGATTCAAATGTAAAATTCCCGCTATTGACAACCGGGTTTAACTGTGAGTTTTCTCCTCCTGGAGTACCAAAACCAATTGATTCTGCTGCAGTATGCCAATTATCAGAACCTGTTGACACTCCATTTGCATCTATGCGTTCCAATGATTTCCCATCGAAATCATCCAACAATTGAAAATGCCAGTCCGCAGTATATGCAACTCGATCTATGACCTCCGTTCCTTGAATAATATAAACAGTGCTTGAGTCGCTCGAAAAAGCAGGAAGGTCCCCTTCTATAAACCTCCCCAACACCGAAGACGGATAATCATGTATTACTTGATTTTCATCTTCTGTAACCACAACATAGGCTCCTGGTTCTAATAAAAAGTGTACACCAACAGTTGTGTGTTCTGTAATTGTATCGTCATCAAATACTGCGATTTTCCACCCAAATAAATCAATGAGTTTTGTTGAATTGTTGTACAGCTCAACCCAATCGCTCCCTCCTGTTAAAGGATCAAATAAAATTTCATTAATTACAAGATCGTTTGGATTTGCTAGCTCAGGCAAAGCAAACATAGCTTCAATTGTTGTGGAATTTAACCAACAATCGGCCACATTTTGAAGGGTTAGATGATAGGGTTCAGAGGAGCTTATGTTTTCATTAAATTGGAGAGCGAGCATTGAAGGATGCGCTCCAAAAGCATAACTGTCCTGAACTGTAAGCATTGGACTTATAGAAACGGTTGCATTCACAAGCGAAAGGGAGTCCATCCCCTCACTAAAATATAGTTCAAGATAATTAGGAGCTAACGCTATAAGCTCAGTAATCGTAGGCGCATCAAAATCAGGACTTGCATCAAAAATGGAGTTTTGTATTTGTGGAGTTCCTCCTGAAACAGCATTACTTGCAGACCAGTCTGAAAAATCAGTACACGGATCATCTGGATTAATGCGCTCAAGGGAATACCCTCCATTGTCTTTATCTTCATCATTATACCAGCTGTCAGAATATGTGATTGAATCTAGTAAAAGCCCTGTATTGTCTCGAATAACAATGTTGTCTCCCGCATTATTTAAACTTGGGAAACTCGTAACCGCTGTGGCCACCATAAAAGAATCGAGATTGGCTGTCGCTGTTAAAACAATGTGTTCACCTGGTAACAACCATCCATTTTGTATGGTCCCATTTGATGTCGCGTCTCCCAACGTCCAATCGTGTACATTAAACGTTTTAAAACTTCGGTTATAGAGTTCTACAAATTCTGCATTCGCGAGTCCTACCTGGGGTGTTGGGTCACATAAAAATTCATTAATGACAACATCTCCTGGCAGTGGTGATTCGGCAACTAAATAAGCAAAATCAACAGACTGAAAAGCAGAAACATTTCCAGACAAATCTTCAATCGATGACGTGCTTAACGTGTAAGAGGACCCATTTATCAAACCAGTGCTAGGAGTCAAATGAACGAGTGCCGGATTTGCTCCATCTACGAATGCGGATGACGCTGAAAGAAAGGGCTGAATGTCATAGTTTCCTACTGTTTCTGCTGTTATTTGATCTACTGCCTCATCAAATAAAACATCTACTTGCATTGCAGAAACCGCAACTGCAGACACAAGTGTTGGCGCGCTTGTATCTATAATTTCATCTCCAACATAAATAGCATCATAATAAAAATTAGTGGCGTTACTCACTGTGTATTCGTTTAAAAAACCAAAATGTGTTCCGAGCAGTAATGTAGCATCATTAACAGATCCTGCTAAAACATAATTTGTTCCACCCAAATCATCAATGTATAGCGACCAATTTGCAAACGCATCCCTAACAACACGTATACCTACTGCAAAGCTTGATGAAATTTGGGCAGAAGTTCCTGCTAATAATTCTGTATGCACCCCTCCCTCAGATTTAAAAAGGCGAACAGCATCTCCCGAACCTGACTCTCCAAACTGTAGGAAAAACCCATCCGGATCAGTTGTCAAATCAGAATTTGAAGCAGTGAGATAGACACGTCCAAAATTTGCAGACGAAGGAGAAAATGATTGTTTTGTCCAAAAAGACCACTCTTTAGCCGATATTGATGAAAGGCCATGAGCAATTGATAAATATGAAGTCCCAGCTACCGTATTGTTTAATTGAAGTTCCAGCGAAGTATTCACTATATAGTCAGAAGAAGATCCAGCCCAGGAAGGGTTTGAAGTAAAGTCGCCATCTGTAAAGTTTTCATTTACCTGACTCAATACTAAAAATTGAGTGAATAATAACACCAGGAATAGAAAGTACTTCATAGTTCGCTTATCAATGATGATTAAATATACTAAATTTGACTTGTTGAAATACAAAATCTAGTATGAGAATAGCTGTTGTTGGTGCCACTGGAATGGTTGGAGGTGTAATGTTAACCGTTTTACGCGAGATGAATTTTCCGATTACAGAGTTGATTCCTGTAGCTTCGGAAGCCTCTGTTGGTAAAAAGATTGACTTTGGTGGACTTGAAACTACCGTTGTTGGTATGCAAAATGCCATTGACATGAAGCTAGATCTTGCTATTTTTTCTGCAGGTGGATCTATTTCACTTGAATGGGCACCAAAATTTGCTGCGGTTGGTACAACAGTTATTGACAACTCTTCTGCCTGGAGAATGGACGCAAGTAAAAAACTTATCGTCCCTGAAATTAATGGCGATTTGTTAACTGAATCAGATAAAATTATTGCCAATCCTAATTGCAGTACCATTCAATTGGTTCTTGCTTTAAAACCACTTCATGAAAAATACAATGTGAAGCGTGTGGTCGTGTCTACCTACCAATCAATTACTGGAACAGGTGTTAAGGCAACAGCACAGCTAGCCAATGAACGTGCAGGTATATCTGGAGAAATGGCATATCCTTATACAATTGATAATAATTGCCTTCCTCACTGTGATGATTTTACAGACAATGGTTACACCAAAGAGGAAATGAAACTGACCAACGAAACAAAAAAAATTCTTGACCCTGCTATAAATGTTACGGCAACAGCCGTTAGGGTTCCAGTAATGGGAGGACACTCTGAGGCATTGAATATTGAATTCGAAAATGACTTTGATTTAAGTGACATTAGAATGTTGTTACATCAACAAGAAGGCATTACTCTAAAGGATGATCCAACCACAAATACCTATCCAATGCCTTTATATTCTGAGGGTAAAAACGATGTCTTTGTAGGGAGAATTCGTAGAGATGAATCTCAAAAAAACACCCTAAACATGTGGGTTGTTTCTGATAACTTGCGCAAAGGAGCAGCCACAAATGCCGTACAAATTGCGCAGTTACTGGTTAAAAAAGGATTGGTTTAAGAACTCCTAAAACGCCACTTACTTTTAGTAATTGAATAACGAAAATCATCTAGTTTTTCTGTAACTCCTTTGCTAATTAGTTTTCGCATAAACTTAAAAGTCCCTCGAGACTGTTTTAGTTCAAACTCTTTCAAGAAAATTGGGACGATTGCTAAAAAATGAACGTTTTTTTCTCCGAGAGGAACCGTTGTCAACTCACTTTCCAACAACATTGGATGTGTTAAGAAAAAATGATTTTGTTTCATTGTATTCGACAACGATTTTAATTCAGGTCCACACGGCATTGTGTGTCCATGGCCAAACCATGTTTCTTTCTCTACGACATGTTTAGCCAACCGCTGAATCCAATCAAAAACCCAATTCATTTGAGGATTCGCTGTGTCTTCCCACTCCCAGTAGCTTGGCAAACAAAAATACAATTCGTTGTATTCTTCGCCAGATTGTTTTTCAGGAACAGGCATTCGATAATCACTCAGCCCGTTTGTCATGACAACAGTAACCGGTGTCCTTAGCTCTAAATCCAGAATTAAAAGGGGTACCTCCCCTTCTTTTACTGGAATTTCAGAAACACGATGGTCTCCAAACCTTGCTTGTAAGGCATGTTTTAATTCAGACATAACACAAATTTTTCAATCTGCTATTTTAACCATTCTTTACGGATTAACCTATCGGAAAACCAAACTAAAAAGATACCAAACGTCACAACCATAATTGGCATCGTCGTTGCCTCTCCAGGTCCGTAAACCTCCATCGATTTCGTAAAAAACACATTGTGAATCATTTGTGGGATAATCGCACACAAGGAAAGAATAAAGGCACTTTTAGACCATTTCTTTTTTAAAATCAATCCTACTGAACCTAGAAATCCTGAAAAAACTGCAATGCCAAAGACAACGATTGTCCAAAGTGGGTAGCTTCCATAAAGTGCTTGTTCTTGGACAGATAATTTGGCTAAATAGTCCTCCGAAATAAACGTGTGTCCAAAAAAAGAAAGAACTCCCATGACATTCCATAAAAGGAAGAAAGAGGCCGTTATCCAATACCACATTGGGGTTTTTGTTTTTACATTTTCCATCATTATTTGCTTTTAGGGTTTACATCAAAGGTAATCATCCATTGTATACCAAACTGATCTGTAAACATTCCAAAGTATGAACCCCAAAATGTTTTATTCATTGGCATGGTTATTTTTCCATTTTCAGAAAGCATGTCAAACAGTCTGTCTGCTTCTTGCTGAGAGTCTGTATTTACAGAGACCGAAAAATTATTTCCCACGGTTACTCCTTTTGCCCATTCGCCACCAGCATCACTTCCCATCAAAACGGTATCCCCTATTGGGTAAGAAATGTGCATGATTTTATTCTGTTCAGATTGATCTACTTGGCAATTTGGATCATTTTGAGGCATGTCTTTAAACCTACCTACGTGTGCAAATTCACCACCAAATGCTTGTTTATAAAAGTCAAATGCTGCTTCACAATTTCCCTTAAAGGTTAAGTACGTATTTATTGTTGTCATCGTTTTTTATTTTGTTGTTTTTCCACCCATTTCTGTAAACACATGGTCAATGGGTTCCCACAGTTCAATTTTATTTCCCTCATCATCCATAATGTGTACAAACTTTCCGTAGTCATAAGATGCAATGGAATCTAAAAGAGTTACCCCGTTTGATTTTAGTTTTTCTACAAGGCCCTCAATGTTTTGAACGCGATAGTTGACCATAAACTCCTTCTTTGATGGCGAGAAATATTCGCTCCCCTGTTTGAAGGGGCTCCATTGGCAATAATTAATCTCTTCTGGTCGATTTGCATTTCGAAATTCAAAACTTGAACCCCATTCATTTGTCTCAAGGCCTAAATTTTTTGAGTACCACTCTTTTGTTTTTTCGGTGTCTTCCGAAAAAAAGAAAATCCCCCCAAGCCCAGTTACTTTTGGCGTTACATCATTGGGTTGAGCTGTATCCTTTGTTTTATCCTCCATATATTCTTTTATTCCGCACGTTGCCTTTTCCATTTTCGAACTCTCGTTCTAGCATTCTTATAGGGCGACGAGGTGTTCAATTGTATCATCTTTCCTTTCGTCCATTTCCCATACCAAGGCTGTTCATACAAGTCTGCATTGTTTGACTTTTGAATTAAATTCAAAATTTGATCAACAACAGAATCCAACCTCGTTAATAGGTCCTCATAGTTAAGGTGTTCATAATCTACATAAAATTTTTGAGCAAGCCTTCCTAACTCGTTCCATTTATATCCTGTTTCTGGAAAATCAACATGCGCTAAACGTTCTTTTTTCTGATTCCATTTCAGTACAAGCTCTCCCCAACCTATTAAATATGAAACCACATTTGAAACACTCATTTCGGTTCCTTTTGCGTGCCCGGCAAGTTCTTTTGCTACTGCTTGGTCGGCGGGAATATTAATTAGGTCTAACTTCAATTTAATATACGACGCTTCTATTTCGTGTATTAATTCCGCTTTATTTTTAGGTATTGGCATGATAAAATTGCTGTTAACCTCCCACCAATATAGGCTGATTTACATTCGGGTTTCTTTTCATTTCTTTGAGTGTAATGCTACTTGTACTGGCACTTAACTTAATCCAATAAAAACAATTTCCCACAAGGCCCTCTACCTTTACGCCTATATATCCATAGCTTGGATTCACATCCCAGATTCCTAAGTGGAGGAAAACTCCTGAAAAGTATTTCTTTTTTATCGAAACACTGCTAGAAAAGTCATACCAAGTAAGGTCGTTGTTTATTATATCCCCTTCTTCTAAACAATCGTACGAGTTGTCGTAAGTGATGTTTTCTAAAAGTTGATTTCCAAAAGAAAATGACACCTTGGGGTTTATTGACTTTACCTTAGCAGATTCATTATAATATGCTCCTCCAGAAGAAGTACTTCCAGCAATCTCACTGGTCGTAAAAAACAATAGGTCATCTACTCCGTTTGAATCTAAATCAAGGGCAATTGAGTCGGTTATAATTAAATCAGGTGTCCAATCATAATGCTCAATTTCGCTCGTGTTTGAAGCGGATTCGGACGGACATGTACTGGGTTTTATACACGACGTAACAACAAATACGATTATACAACTAAGTCCAATTAATGCTTTCATGATTCTTTGTTTATACTTTACTACTCGGTCTATTTGTCCAGATGGTTAAATATTGACCTATAGCCATTCGGTGAGCGGATGACTTTGCTTTTTCTGCGAGCTCTCCTTCGTACAATTCGTTAACAGTTTCGTCCCAAAGTGCTAGCCAATGATCAAAATGAGTTTGCTCTATTGTGTGCTTCAAGTTTGAATCTACACGAATGTGTTTCGCAGATGGATTTCCTTTAAATTTTATGGTTCCAAATAAATTCGTTTCCCAAAAATCTGTAAGCTTGCTAAGGTGTTCTGGCCATTGATCTGTTGAAATATGACTGTTAAAAATAGATCCTAACAATTCATTTTTTCTTGATTGATATCCCAAATTACCACTTTAGCCTTACGCTCTAACAGTAAACGGGCCATAATTTTACCAATGCCTGATGCTCCCCCTGTAATTAAAACGGTTTTGTTTTCTGTTTTTTTCATGTTCTATTTTATTGCCAAACAGCTAAAAGTCATCCTCATTAACCGTAAACGTGTATTCATGTTGCCAGTCTGAAGGAATACGCCGTCGTTCTTTTACATAAATGTCCCAATTCTCTTGAATGGTAAACTCTTTTGTACACGTGTCTCCGGACTCATTTGTGATTGTCATTTCAGCGATTCCCATCGAAGGATCTACCACAAAACTAGACCCTCCACGTTGACTCTGTATAGAAAAAACACCCGTTTGCCCGACATAAACCGGCGTGTTATAATCTAAAACATCTATGCCACTAACCTTAACTTGTATTAAACCAGAAGTGTTATTTCGTACTTGTCGTGTTCTGTCCGTATTGCCTTCGCAAGAAGAGAGTCCAATTACCAAACTGAGAACTCCTATGTATATCGCTGTTAATTTCATCTGTAAGCTTTGTATAAATGTACGAAGAAGAATGTATCCGAATTCATCACATGATTTAATTAAACATTATCCATCATTCCTATTTACGGTTAATGCTAATTTTCTTTGTTCATGTATTTTGCTAATAAGCCATGGAAGTGATGCACTCCTTTTTCCATTGTTGGAGAAAACCTTCCGGCCTTATAAAACCTAGATTGTAATCCCTTTTGCACCCCTTCAACAACAAACTCATCTTCACGCTCTACTTTGTCTAGAAGTGCTCCGGCGCCCGCGTTTAGCTTCGTTTCGTCGTAGACATAAGTAATAAAAGAAACCTTTGTTTTGTTAATACTCAGGGGTTTTATAATGTTAATTGACAGTCCCCATGGGTAAAAATTAAACATCATATTTGGGAACACCCAGTAGTAATATGCGGCCACATTTTTACCATAATCAATATGTCCTTTTGGTAGATCAAAGACCTCTTCTCCACCCTGAGAGTATCCAATTTGAAGATTAACATGGTCATATATTTCTGTGGTATAATTTCCGTAATCTAAAACCGCATTGAGGTCTTCGTGTACAAATGGGATATGAAACCCTTCTAGGTAGTTGTCGCAATACAAGGCCCAATGGCAATTAACAATGTAGTCTTTGTTTAGCGTTTCATTTAGCTTGAATTCATTCAAAGGTAAAAACCCAATGCGCTCATTCATGACATCGATTACCTCAGAAAAATCGAAAGCCGGATCTAAGCCAACAAACAAATGTGTTCCCAATTTTTTGAGTGGAAATTCATGTAAACTATCGCACGCTCTTGGAAAGTTTTCAGCCGTATTAAACTCGGGCATATTCTTGAATTTTCCATCAAGACCAAACCTTCTCCCATGGTACATGCATATCAAGTTTTTTGCCTTGCCAGGGTTATGAATAACTAGGTTTCCACGGTGTGTACAAACATTGGTTAAACATTTTATTTGATTCTCCTTATCACGAACAACTAATAGGGGTTCGGTTAGGTAATTTTCGAGTAGCACAAACGGGTATACATTCTCTGTTAAAGGGACAATGGAATCCTCATCACCTATCCATTGCCACGATTTCACAAAAACAGCTTCTTTCAGCTTGTCAAACACCGCTTGGCTTTTGTAAAATTGTGCAGATAGTGTTTCTGCCTTCTTTATATCTGAATCTATGTAAAACTTCTCCATATTCTCTTTTTTGAACTACTACGCTAAAAGGATATTCTTCTCAAAAAAACTTATATTTTTAGTGTCATCTTCTTCAAAACTAGACGCAACGGTAATTTGTGCACAAGAAACCTTGTAGAACAAAAGGGTCAAGACAAGAAAAATGCGCTTTTTGTAATCCATTATTTATTCTTTTACCAATCGAATTACAGCTCTATTTTCTGCTGATTCTATCGTTAAAAAATAAACTCCTGCGGGTTCTGATTCTTCTAGGTTAACAGCAATTCCAGCGTCTATTCTTTGATACTTACATCGAATTGACTCTCCAAGTGCATTGGTTAAATTAACCGCCCTAAGATCGACCCCCTCAATTCCTGAGACCATGAATGATTCTTTTACAGGGTTTGGTGAAACAGTCACGTGTGACAGTTCATGCTCTTCTATGTCGGCAATATCGGTAATCATTCCTTTTCTGTAAATCACATTTCCTGTAGGATAATCCTGATAGACGACGTGAACAAACCCATTACTGTAAACAACATCTGGTTTTGCTTGTGTTCCAATTGGATTTGCATTTACCCTTGATTTAAACGAAACCAAACTCTCTGCTAGCCCGTCTGTAGCTATCGCAATTTTTATATCCAAATTGAATGATTCTCGTTCTTCCCACACCATTACAATAGTGTCGTTTTTTCCTGAAATTCGCGGGTAATTTTGTGTGTCACCAGCACCAGACATAGACGGGTCCATCATCAATACTGATTCTACGTTCAACCCTCCTGATAAACTAACTGAGCTTACGTAAACACGATATGGACCTCCCCCTTTCGAGCCCGAAACCACATAGGCAGAGTCTCCAATAATTGTTCCATGGACACCTGTAGATGGACAACTCATAAGGTCCCAATTCAGGTTGTCCATGTTAGCCGTTGATGTAAATGTATCACCTCCGTCTTCTGAAAGTACAGCATGCCCATCACGAATGTTCGATTCATTGTTTCTATACAAAACCATTTGATACGCTCCTGACGACAGCACCTCTGGAGAACAACAGTCGCAAGCAACACCCGGAGCACCTGTCGTAGCGTTAACTTGAGCTTGGTAACTAAGGCCACCGTCAAGTGATTTTACCACGGCAATCCCTTCTTCTGCACCTGCGGCATCAAACGTCATATATGTAACAACAGGGTTCCCATTGTCGTCCATAGTTAATGCGGGCATCCATGTTTGACCTGCATCATGACTGTCAGCTCGAATGGTATCCGAAAACGTAACTCCTCCATCTGTAGAACGCACTGTGTACACATTGGAAGTTGCATAAGGTTCGGCCTTATACACTACAACAATGGTATTTCCGTGTGCCGCAATATCTGGACCAGTCCAGCTGGCATGGTATGATGTTTCTCCTGCTGGTAAGAGTGCAACTGGAGTATCAAAAGAAGCCCCATTTAAACGCGCGGTAAATATTTGTCCGCCCGTAGATTTTCCAAACAAAACAACAGGGTTATCTCCGGCACTCAAGGCTAATCGAGGACGAATATTTCCATAAATAGCCCCGTCTGCAACTGAAATTTCAGGTTCCCATACAACTCCTTGTTGTGCGTTCGCTGTAAAAGCAGCAAGCGCGGAAAGTATTATTAGTCTAAATCCAATTTTCATAATTCTCTTATTCGTTTAATCCTTTAAATGATAAGCCTGTCGTTCCTGAACGATTATACTTAGAAGTGTTTTAGAAGTTCCGGCTAGCTAAATATAGCGCTTTACATTGGGAACATGAATGTGAGACTCCATTGTTTTAGCACGAAAAAAACTTAACCCTCCAACAGAGGGCCTTGTCAGGACTTTACGAAAAAACTTCTCTATATTGTTTTACAGAGTAACTCCCAAAATTCTTTCGTAGAATTGGAACAACCCTGTTCAACCATTTCATGAATTTCAAGCTCTCTGGTTTTGGTGTACTGCTTTTCTGATTTAAACAGCGTTAACTGTTCTGGTGTATTTACGAGTGCTGCATGAATAGACGCCGGTGTTGAAAGTTCTACCTTAGACGCTGGTTTTCGATTTAAAGAAATCAATTCTATTTTATCTTTTTCCAACTTGAAAACCAAGCAAGAGGATTCACTTCGGTGCTCTATATATTGAATTTTCTCGTACACTTTTTTAAGTACCGTGTCCGAAAATAATTCTACAAGACGTGTTGCTTTTGGAACATCAGAGACATTCATTGCGCGCCACTCTTCATCATGAACGCCATTAACAATTAAAAAATGTTTCAAATCTTCGGCTAAAACCTCCAACTCTTCTTCGGTAAGCATGCGATATTTCATGCTATAAAATTAAGAATACTTCAATCGTTTTGAAAACATAATATTACTCACTGGATTAGTTTGTTGAAATATTGCCGTTTTTACCACAACATCCTCTGTGAAATCTTACTTTTGTTTCATGAAACAGAAAAAAGGTATAGCTATTTTAGGCTCAACGGGGTCTATTGGAACTCAGGCATTAGATGTCATTGAGGCACATCCTGACCATTTTGATTTACAGGTACTAACGGCAAATAATAGCGCTGATTTACTTATAGAACAAGCCATAAAATACAAACCCAATACTGCTGTAATCGTTAACGATGCGCATTTTGAAAAGGTGAAAACTGCACTTTGGGAACATGACATTCACGTGTACGCCGGTGAAGATTCCTTGTCGCAAGTGGTTGAGTCAAGTGAAATTGACACCGTACTGACAGCAATGGTAGGCTACGCAGGTTTAAGGCCAACATTAGCGGCCGTTCGCGCAAAAAAAAACATAGCGTTAGCCAATAAAGAAACACTTGTTGTTGCCGGAGAAATTTTGACAAAAGAAGCACGAGAAAATGGTGTAAACATTTACCCTGTAGATTCTGAACACTCTGCAATTTTTCAATGTTTGGCAGGAGAGTTTCACAATAAAATTGAAAAAATATACCTTACGGCTTCTGGAGGCCCATTTAGGGGGTATACTAAAGAGCAATTAATGGAGGTAACAAAAGCACAAGCTTTAAAACATCCAAATTGGGAAATGGGAGCAAAAATAACAGTCGATTCAGCGACATTAATGAATAAAGGTCTCGAGGTAATTGAAGCAAAATGGCTATTCAACTTGGCACCTGAACAGATTGATGTAATTGTTCATCCTCAGTCGATTATTCACTCAATTGTGCAGTTTGAAGATGGTAGCATGAAAGCTCAAATGGGTCTTCCTGACATGAAATTACCAATACAATATGCGCTAACATACCCTGACCGTATTTCATCCAATTTTCCGAGGTTTAATTTTCTTGACTATCCCCAATTAACTTTTGAAAAACCTGATCAAAAAACCTTCACAAACCTTCAATTGGCATTTGATGTATTAGAAATAGGAGGTACTGCAGCGTGTACGCTAAATGCTGCGAACGAGATAGCCGTGGATGCTTTTTTAAATCAAAAAATTACTTTCTTAGATATTCCTAGAATAAATGCCAAAACACTAAAGTTAGTTGAGGTGATTCAAAAACCAACAGTTGAAGATTATATCAAAATTGATAAACTATCACGTGAGGTTGCTGCTAAATTAATCTAAACGATTAGGGTTATATTTTGGCTATTCGATGAGACATAAAAAGGGGGAGTCAACACTGTTGACCCCCCCTTTTTTTATTCTTTTTTTTAATTGAAAGTTAATTACTTTTTCCTTGTTTTAGGCAAAACATATTTAGCAGGCATACGTTCACAATTTCTACTTTAAGTAGCTTTCAAAAACATAAAAAATAATTCATAAAACACCTTCAATCTATTCTCTAAGAGCTTTTTACTAAAAAATACATATGCTTTTAGTAGTTATTAAGAATTATCTATTTCCTAACTTTTCCATTTCTTTTTCAAAAGTTTCTTTAAACTTTTCATAATTATAGTCTGCTTTAATTTTTTCATCTTTAGAAAGCGATTCAGCATACTTTGAAGCAATTTTTTGCCCTGATAATTCAAGTGCTATATACGATACATATCTTTTATCATCACTTTTTTGTGTTAGTTTATCACAAATCTTAACAGCTCCTGAAATTTCTTGGTCAACCACGGTTCTCGATAACTCATTGAAAGTTTCTGTCACTTCTTCTTTATTATTAAACTCTGTAGAGTTAACATAATTATCTCCAACTATTTTCATAGTTGCTTTTATAGACTTAGCCAATTGTGCCATTGCATTCGATCTAGCTTTTTTCTTTGCAGTTTCTCTATCAAGACTTTCTCCTGTTGCATTAGCTCTAAAATATTTTTGATTAGAAAAATAATCGTCTCCTGAACAATGTTCTATAATTTCAATTTCTCCTTTATTCTTTAGTTCTTGTGTGACTGCTTCTTCACTTGATTTACATCCTTGGATGCTAACTATTGACATTAATGTTATCCCCATAAAAAGGGCAGATTGTTTAACTTTTTTCATGTTCTTTTATTTATATTAATTCACAAATCATACCAAATACTAATTTAGCATTAAAATTCTTCGCTAAGATAAGTTGTTTTAATTAGTAATTGTCATTAGGACCTCTTTAAATATACTTTCATTAATTAATTCTCTCGCTTCTTGGTAAGCTTTTAAGCTGGCTTTATCTTTAGTAGAGTGGATTCCTTTTATATTCGATAAGGCTTTGCTATACAAGGTTCTCCCTGACTTGTTATTTTTGAGTGATATTACACCGTTTAAATATGCAGGAATAAACGATGACCCGAATGGAAGTTCTGATTCCGTATCCGTAGCTATTGTTAATGTTAAACCATCTGATGGCTTTAAATCAACTATATCATAATTATTTTTAATGAAATTTTCTTTAAAAGTGTTTGTAAGAATCTTATTTGAAGACTTTTCACCTAGACTTTTTTCTTCCACATTAATGAAAATTTTTGGTAAGATTAGTTTAATAGGTATCGATAATTTTATTTCAGGAAACCTCCTGAGTATTCCTTTCATCAGATTTAAATTTTCACCATCGATATTTAGTATTTTTATTATGTCTACATCTATCGTGAGCTCTTGCTCTTTTGATACAAACAGGTCTGACACGAAAAAAGATACCTCTCCGTTTGCTTCAGAAGTTTTAGATTCAGTATATCTTTTGCTAGATTCGGTGTATTTTGCTCTCTTATAATAAGAGAGGTTTAGTGGGAGGGAAGAAATCTTTTCTTTATTAAATAAACATTCTATTATAAGCGTATTGGAATACTTATTGGTAAAAGAAAGTTTAAATTGCTTATCAATATTTTCTAATTTTATTTGACTTAAAATCCGTTGAATATTTGCAGAAATCTCATTTTCCAGAAATATTAATTTATTCCCCACATTGTATTCGTTTATCTCATTCCAATATTTTTTAATCGAAAGCAAAGCCCTTGCATTTAAATTCATTGCTAATGAGACATCCGATTTTTCCTCAGCAGCAACAGCTTTTAGATATAAATCGTAACAAAGTCTTAATGCTTTTTCTTTTTTTTCTTTTTGCTTTTGATGATATTCACTTCTAGAAATACGATAGTATACTTTATATATCGATTCGTCTTCCCAGCTATCTACTAATTCATACCCTTCAAGGTTTTTGTTAATCTCTGTTTTTATGGTAGAGTTAAAATCTTCATTAAAGCTACCGTTAGACTCCATTGTATATAAAAAAGAATTACTCTTTATGGTTACACTAATTTCAGATGCCAAATCATTTAGTGCATTTTTTTTGGCTTGCTCTCTATATTCTAAATTTTCACTGTCTTTATTGACCATCCCTATGCCTATGTAATAGCTTGAAGAAATAGGATGGGTTTTTACCCAATCTGGCACGTTTTGTTCATTTGATAATTCTGAATTATCAAATACTATCTCCTTGCTAGGTTTACAAGAAAATAAGATGCTTAGTATGCAAAACAGAAACAAGTCCCTCATAACAAGATCATTCTATATATTGAGTTATTTTTTTAGAAACTTTACCTGAAATACTTTTAAATAAGTCATTGCTTAATTCTTTTTCAGACTTTAATGTTTTCCTTTTAGAAAATTGTGATCTCAATTTTCCAGTAGTTGAAGAGTACCCTTTTTCTATCCCGCTATTAGATATTGCGTGCAGCTTTTTAGAGTCCCCGTTATAAACAGAGTAAGAAACGACATCATTTGACGATATATCAATAATGTCACTTAATAAAACTTCTGAGGTTTCTAATGAAATTAGTTTATAATGAAATTCAACATGAACATCAACACTTTTATTGTAGCTAGTATAATTTACCTTTTTATATTTAGTTTCTGACGTATAGCCTTCTCCATCTACCCTTTTTTTCCTTACGGTGTATGATTCAGCAGCTTGTTTTTTTTGAGGTTGTGACTGATTAACTTTATGGGAGTAGGAAATCACTTTCCCTGATATAGCTTTTTGAGCGCCAAGAAGCTTTCCTATTTCTGCAGCTTTACTTTCATCAACAAATCCAGAAAGAGCTAACTCTTGTTCGCTCATTATTTTTTCAAAATTAGCCCGATCAACTAAGCGCAAAAATGGATCATTTAAATTCGATAACTCATTAGAAATATAATTTGATATTTTAGTCTCAATATGTTTTTTGTGAGTTATGTTTTCAAAAGTAAAAATTAAAAAATTATGTCTGCCAAGTTCCAACGCTTGAGCTTTTGACTCTAAGGCATCTTTGTAATTCGGTATTCTTTCAAGCACCAACACAAAATTATTATATGCATCTCTGTAATTTTTCCCTTCTAACTTTATCTTAGCCTTAATGAAAAGAGGCTCAACATAAGCGATATCCCTTAACTGTTTTGCATCTTCATATTCTGCGTTAAATTTCAAAATCTCTATAAAACAGATTTCAGCATTTTTATAGCTTAACTCACTCATTAAGTTTTCGCCTTCTTCGTAAAGATTTTTAAGATATATTCTTTTCACATTTTCATATTTCTCTAGATAGTGATTAGGAATATCCTTATAAATTTTATATTGATTTAACTTTTTTTGATAATTGAATGCTTTTAAATACGCGTATACAGCACTTTTAACATCTCCTATTGATTCTTTCTTGTAAAAATCATTTAGATATTGATTTAATACTTTATCCCCGACTCTGTTTAGAGCAATCGATGCATCAACATTAGAATTTTTTCGATTAAGCGCTTCAAAATAAAAATTTGATGCCTCAACATATTGTTTATTATGCTCTAGCACATGCCCTTTTTTTAACATTTTCTTAGAGCCAGAACAGCTAAAAAGTAGTATTGTAATAAGTAGACTCAGGTATTTTAACATTTCTATTCTATTCAGTATATTATTCTTTCTCAATTAGAAAATCATCAAATTCTTTTTTCGAACTAGAGAATGTTAAAAGGTCTCTAAGCAGATAGATTTTCTCAGGATGTTCAGCATAATCATAAATGAACTTTAAAAATTCTAATTTATCATCATCCATACTAAATAAAGGCACAATTGCCCTAAATTGATCGATAGATAAGCAGTTTTTTGAAACCTGTTTTTTAGCCATTTCTTTTTTATCATCTGAAAATGATTGAGCCTCTATAGTTGTGATAATATGTGAAAATTTACTGTCTTCTGTAAAACACGCTTCTTCTATTATTTCAGTTGTGTGAATAATAGTTTCTACATCTGGTTCTGAATCCATAAATTCTTGTTTTCTTCTGTTAGCCTCTTTTATTCTAGTATACGCGGTTTTGTCTCCAGGCTTTAGAGTCATTGCACGTTCATAAGATGATATTGCTTCATCAAAAAGATTATATGTCAATAGATGATCTCCTTGTTGAATTTGCGCATCAAATTTTACGCTAATCTGGCTCTGTTGACTGTTTAAATTTGCAAGTTCTTGTTGCCATTTACGAGCTTCTTCTATCTTTGCGCTTGGAACTGAGCTTTGAGGTTTTAGGTTCTTTGCTTTGAGATATAATGTAATCGCTTCATCAAATTTATTTGCTGATAACAGAATGTCTCCTTGATGCATAAGTAAATCAAACGTTGTGTTAACATCTTGCTCAATCTTTAGTTGGTTATTGTATTGAACTGACAATAATTCGTCTTTCCCTTGAGTATCACGATATAGTTCAATTGCTTTAGAAACGGAGGAAAAAGAATTGTAAATATTAATAAAGTTATCCTTATCAAGGATGTTTGGATATGCTGCAAGACAAAGGTTATATTTCTCTTGATCGTTGTTTAGATAAAAACAGACGTCTTGAAGTTGTTTTGTAGTTGCGTGAGTACTAGAAAGATAATTAAGGGCGTTATCGTACCTAGTTTGTTGATTATTAGCTGTCTGTATGGTGACAATGGTGCTTGTAAACCCATCTGATGTTGACCACGATATGTTTTGAGCTTCTATACTTTGAATTAGTAACAAATTAAATACTAGCGTGATAAGAAAAGTTGTTGTTTTATTCATTATTCAATTTTTTTAAATTTATTCTTTGACTATTGTCAAATACAATGCCATCTTTTACCAAAGTCTGTTAGAGTTTTTAGAAATTGTATTAGCGAGTAATTACTTATAGTAATGTTGATGAGCCTTTTTATTTAATATCTAATTGCTTTTTCATTGTTTTGGACAAACCGTCCTTGTGTAGGTATACATTGATTGTTTTCCACTTGAAGTAGCTTTCAGAAACATAAAGATACCCTTGAGGATAATTCCCTGTTCCCCAAGAGTTTTTTACTAAGAAGTACCGTGTATTGTTTTGGTCTTTGTACAGACCAACAATATGCATTCCGTGATCATCCGTTGTTGATTTGTTCTCGTATCCTTCTTGTCTAATTTCAGCTGTTACTTTGACCTCAGCAACAGGTGTCTTAAACGCATTTGATTTTTTTTCGGCACCACCATCAGAAAAGTTTTTGTTATCATTCCCTGAAACAGATATTGTTTCTTCATCTTGAGGGTTGATTGCAAGCCCATTTGAAAAGCTAAATCCTTTTTCAGACACATCGGCGCCCCAGGCCAACGAGTATCCATTCTTAAGCGCATTTTCACATGCGTCCATTAAGGCATTAATTTCAACGTTGTAGCCTTTCCCCCAAGCCCAGTTGTCGGGAATGGCAAGCATACACTCTTTATTCATTTCATGATTCGTAAAAGAAGTCAACGACACGTAGTCGTCCATATCCAAACCAATAGCGTGGGCATATGATTTAGGTGTGTATGTTTCTCCGTCCAACTCAAACTCCTTAACGTCTTCGCCTAAATACGCATCTAGTATTCCGTATAATGCGACTTTCCATGCAGATGTTAGCGACTTTACGTTTCGCTTTTTCATGTGCTCTAAAAGGCCTTGAACAGCTCCGTCCAACACACTAAACATTTCACTGTGGTTATGCCTCTTTGAACCATAGTTTAATCCGTCATAAGCTTCTAAAGGAACTATTCCATAATTTCTAATTACATATGGAATATCATGAAATGCTCCTCCTTCTGAAAAGTTAATTTTTCCATCCATACGAATGTACTTTTCCGCTTTTCCTTCGTACGCTTTCCGCACAATATACATTTCTGACAACAGCGCTGGATCTGCTGTTCCTTGGCGCATTAACTCAGACTCAAAGAAAGACAGCGCTGAAAAACTCCAACACGTTCCTGTATAACCTTGACTTTGAACTGGCGTAGCATCTAAATGTGCTATTTTTTTGAACTTGTATTCGCTCCCTTTCGCGTTTGACGCTGGTTTAGAATAGGAAAATTGTCCAAAACTAAAGGATGCAAGTCCTACAAACGCTAAGGTGATTATATTTTCTCTCATTGTAATTTGTTTTTTCGTTAGCCAAATATAGCAATAGTTGAAAACGAACCAAGTTGAAAGACAAGAAGAATGTTGATTTATTTTAAAGTCCACCCGGCGAAACCTAAAGCACTCGCTTCTTCACGGATTTGAAAGATAGACTCCATAGAAACGCCTGCTCCTGCAGAAACGCGGTTCAAACCATTGTGGACATCAATAATTTTAGCATCCATACCGCTTGACTTTAGCTTTGCAACTAAACTAATCGCATTCGATTCTTCGCTAAAACACCCCACAATGAAATGCATTACATCTACCTCAAAAACAGTTTCATCTTCTGACGGAAGTATTTCTACGACCTCTTCCGTTTCAAGTGAAACAGGAATGTAAAGCTCATCGTCATATTTGTATGTGTAAACATCAACGTCAACAGGAAGATCAGACACTTGTTTTTCCAACGAGGTTGGCTGTATCAATGACTCATTTTCTAACGATATTGCTTGTTTTTTATACGCTGCTTTTACCGTTTTATGAAAAGGATTAAAATCAGTAAATGAAACCATTCCTGATTCCAAAACATCTGTTTTCATTGGAATCCAAATAGAATAAAACGCTATTGGCAAGAAACAAGCCGCTGCTATGTACTTCCAGGCAATTGATTTGCGGTTATACGCAAGTGCTGGATGTTCAATTACTGGAATATCTTCGGTGTCCGAAATTGTTGCAATTTTTCGCAATGGAGACCTTTCCTCAACAACAGCAGTATTTTGATTTTCTTCTGAAATGAACTGTACAGTTCCCATTCCATAAGACGCTAATAGTAAGTTAAAGAAACGATCTTGCTCAAAGCAGATGTTGTTTTCTTTATCTGCATACAAATAACCAACGCGGTCTAACTCTATACGTTGTCCTTTACTTAATAGGCTTTGCCAAGCCTTAACCTTGTCCTTTACCTCAGTAGATGCTGAATCGAAAGAGAGCTTGTTGGCCAAAGACAATTCATTAATAAGAAGTCCGTCGTTATTAATTAGCTGTTTATTGAATAATAGTGACTTACTTGGCGGAACCATTTTCATGGACACAAAGTCAATTTTTGCAGAAACTTGCTTGGCTACGAATCCTCCAAAAGTAGGAACGATAACACAATTATATCTCAGCAATAAATCACCAATAAGATTTTCAACAGTTGTCATTAGTACAAACTTAAGGAAAAACGATGAGTTAAACTAAAGCGCACGCAACACCTTTTCAAGATCTTCTGGAACGTCAATGTTTGGTGTCTCAATGGTTGTTTCAACAACACGAATGTTATAGCCATTGTACAGCCACCTGAGCTGCTCTAACGATTCTGCTTGTTCTAGAAGCGTTTTCTTTAGCTTAATTAACTCCATCAGCGTAGCTTTACGATATGCATACAAGCCAATATGACGATAAAGGTCAAGTTGAGATTGGACTTCAGGTGTAGCGTTCGCCGTATTTGGAATTGGGCTTCTAGAGAAATAAAGTGCGTTCTGCTGGTGGTCCAATACAATTTTGATTCTGTTTGGGTTTTGATAATCTGCTTCCGAAACAGATTTAATCCCAAGGGTTGCAATAGTTACACTGTTGTCTTGAAACGCGTTGCATAATTGGTCTAATTGACGGTAATCAACCAAAGGCTCATCGCCCTGAATGTTAATAATGATATCCGCGTCAATGCTTTGAGCAACCTCACCACAACGGTCTGTTCCCGTAGTGTGTTGTTCGGATGTCATTTGTACTTTTCCTCCAAACCGAAGAACCTCATCAAAAATACGCTGATCGTCTGTAGCAACGATTACCTCGCTTAATTTTTGCGATTTTTTAGCGCCTTCATATACACGTTGAATCATTGTTTTTCCATTCAGGTCTACCAATGGTTTTCCCGGAAATCTTGATGATGCGTAGCGCGCAGGAATAATACCGACAATATTCATTAAAACTTTAATTGTAATTGTAACAAGAATGTTCTTGGTGCTTGAATGTCTCCAGGGCGTCCAGAATACTCCGCGTTTAACAGGTTGTTTACCATAAATCCAAGGCGATAATTCTCTGTGAACTCATACCCAACTCTTGCATCAAAAACTAAGCTTCCTTTGTTGTTTAGCTCTCTATATTCTTTTAGTCCTGGTAAAATTTGAATTGTTTCAAGTCCTAAAACATCAATGCCATCAATGAAGGTCTTGTCTACGTTAGACATATAGCTGTTATAACGTGCCGAAAACCCTATGCTAAATCCTTTCCATGTCGCTTCAACGTCTGCTTTTGCTAAGTGCTTAAATCGATACTTAAGCATTGTTGTTCCTGAATCAGAAAACGTTGAAATGTATGCAGAATCGCTATTTAAACTGACAGGGTTCATGTATGTGTACCCAATCAACGATGTCAATTCAACATCACCTATTGTTCCTTGACTGTTAAATGAGAATTCGGCCCCTGTTATGCGTGCTTTTTCTGCATTTTGTGCCTGAAACCCAACGTAATTTCCAAAATATGTTGGAGACGCTGGGTCAATTGAAATTACTGTTCCTGGTGGAATGTATGACCCAAATGTAAACTCCATCATATTGTCGTACTGATTTATAAAACCGGCAACATCAATTATTCCTTTCCATTTTTTACCCAATCGAACAACTTGCTTAACTCCTATTTCAGCAGCCCATCCTGTTTCTGGTTTTAGGTTGTCATTTGGGAAAATATTAAGCGCCCCAACAGATGTTTGGGTATAACGCTCAGCAACCGAAGGGTATCTAATCCCTTGACCAAATGAAGCCCTTAGGTGTGTGTATTTAAACAATTCATAATGTGCTCCCATTCTAATAATCGGGTAAACGGGAAGCGTCATCATGTTATTCGTGTCTTTACCAATGGTAAAATCAGAATCTCCACGTATGCCATCTTGTTCAAAGTATTCAAAACGAACCCCTCCTGTAATATCAAATTTCTTGTACCTTTTTTCTAGCTGAGCATACGCCGCATAATTATTTGAATAATGGTTGTTAAACAAATTTGATTTTACATCACTTCTTAACCATGTCAAACCAGAAGTTAACACCGTTCCTTTTGACCATTTTCGCTGAAATTGATAATCTCCAAACAGTACAGCAGAAGAACTAGACTGCGACGTGTTTGTTAAGTTTGTTCGATCGAGGTAATAATACCTCGTTTTTACGGTGTGTAAGTTATTGTGCTTGTCATAAACCTTTAAGTATGGATCTATGCTTACTGTAACTCCTGTATTGTATGTTAATGTTGATTCAGGGTTATTTGTATCTGTCCCGCCCTGTGGAGAGTATGCAAAGGTATCGCTCTCCCAAATCAGGAAATTTCCTGCTTTTTCATATTGAACATTATATCCAACCCCTAGTTTCATTCGCTTTATTTTCTCAGGACGAAAAAATAGAGAGCCAGAAACACGACCTCTACTCGCTGTTTCGCCTTCTTTATATCCCTCTGTGTTAAATCCATTCATAGAAATCGTATATCCGAACTTCTTGTGCATTTTTCCATAAAAAACTTCGGCTTGATGAAACATTGGGTTGACAGGCTTGTCTCTCCACCACCTCAACGATGATCTTTTAGGATTGTCATAGATTCCTGTTTGAATTTTGGCACGAAGCTCCCCTTTTGTACTTGGCTCTCTTTCGATCAACGAAATGATTCCATTTAAAGCACCTGAACCATACAAAACAGATGACGCTCCTTTAATAACCTCTATTCGTGATGCGTTTTCAATTGGAACGGTCGTCCACTTAACATCGCCAGCATCACCACTAATAATTGGAGCCCCATTCCACAATAACAAAACCCGACTACCTGCACCATAAGCAAAACCCGAGCCTCCTCGAATACTTACTTGACCATCCATTGCAAAAACGCCTGGACTTTGATCTACAGCTTGCTCTAAATCAACCACTCCTTTATTGTCTAAAAGTGTTGGTTTGAGAATCTCCATTGAAATCGATATATCTTCAATATCTTGATCTCTTCTACCAGCAGAAACAACAACTGTTTTAATAACTTGAACAGGCTCTTTCATTCGGAAAGTATAAGTCCCTGATTTTTCAATTAGGATTGTGTCTGTTAAAAACGTTTGTGCTGAAATAATTAAGGTGGTAGGGTAGCTACTCGGGTTCAATGTAAACCTTCCGTCCAGGTCACTGCGTACTTTTTCTCCTGTTGAAGCAATAATTTTAGCCCCTATGACTGTTTCTTTTGTATTGCCATTAACAATTGTCCCTGTTACTTGAGAAAATAAACAAAGTGGAATAAATGTAAGTGCTAGCAGTATAGTTTTCATCCTTTTTTTTCTTAAATTAAAGTGACTAAAATACCAATTATTTTGAACTACAGCCACCTACATTACCAAATAGGGCTAACCATGCTTAATCGAATTGGCCCAATTAAAGCCAAAAAACTGATGCTTAAGTTAAATTCTGTCGATGAATTATTTCTGCTTTCAGAGAAACAACTCGTCACAAAAACAGGATTAACCATTAAGCAGATTCAAAGTTTAAAGCGAAAAGAGGCTCTTGAAAAAGCTGAAAAAACATATAATTATTGTGTTAAAAACAACATTAAATGCGCCTTTTACACAGACAAAAACTATCCACAACGGCTCAAAAACTGTGTTGACTCTCCCCTTCTGATTTACGCAACTGGTGCCGTCAAATTAAACGCCGAAAAGATTGTTTCCATTGTCGGGACACGAAACAGCACGCCGTACGGGGAACAAATTGTAAAATCACTGATTCAATCGTTTAAAGGACAAAATATTACTGTAATTAGTGGGCTAGCCCTCGGAATTGACACCCTCGTGCACAAATATTGCATCGCGTATGGCGTTCCTACTGTTGGCGTGTTGGGGCACGGTATAGATCGTCTTTACCCCGCTCAAAATATAGCTTTAGCTGAACAAATGAAACATTTAGGTGGGCTCATCAGTGAGTTCATTCCTGGAACAACTCCTAGACCAGAAAATTTTCCGAAACGAAACCGAATAGTTGCGGGATTAGCAGAAGCTACCATTGTAGTCGAAAGTAAGCTAAAGGGAGGCTCTCTAATTACAGCCAACCTTGCCAACGATTATAATAGAGATGTTTTTGCTTTTCCGGGTTCCATACATCAAGAAGTTTCAAAGGGGTGCAACAAATTGATCCACGACCAAAAAGCACACCTCATACAAAGCCCCCTTGATTTTCTTACCCTAATGAATTGGCAATCCGCCGAACGTACAGTTGACTATACTTCTACCTTGAAGTCGCTTAGTGAAATTCAAAAAACGATTGTTGACACCCTTGTAAAAAATCAACTTGCACAGATAGACAAGATTTCCATTGAAACAACGCTTCCAATTTCAAAATTAAATTCAGAATTATTTGAGTTAGAAATGGAGGGCGTTATAAAGTCGCATCCTGGAAATCGATATTCTATGGCATAAAAAAAGGCCTCCTTGCGGAAGCCTTTTTAAATCTTTCTTGAAAGACTATCTTCTTATATTGTTTTCGAAGAATCTTCTATTGTCTATAACATCAGCTTGTTTAACCAATGATTTTGTTGCGAAATTCTGGATGCTGTTGCGCCCATCTCTCAACAATTTATCTTTTTCAACTAAGTAGTTTGCTGCTTCTGGAGCTTTCACTGTTTTTTCAATTTGAGCTACATAAACACCACTTTTTCCAACCAAAGGAATTGTAATTTGACCATCTTTTAGCCCTGAAAACATAGAACCTACAATTTCAGGTTCAAAACCAGCACCTGTAAGTTGAACATTTCCAAAAGTAACCTCTGCTTTTTGAACTCGCGCTCCTTTCAAAGATTTAGATAATGCTTTTAACGACGTCACGTCTGACATTCTTGCTGAAATAATTTTCGCTTTCTCTGCTTGAATGTAGTCTTTCTCAATAACCAATTGAACGTCGTTGTAATTCGCTTCTCCTTTGTTTTTAATTGAAGAGAGAACACCTATTACATACCTTTCTTGATCTTTTATTGGTGCGCTAACTAAATCTCCTATTTGAGCGTCAGCATCAAATGCCAGCTTAAGGATTTTGTCTTCAGCAAACTTAGATTTAAACCCGTAAACCTTAGGGCTGTTTTCTTTAATGGTAAGTGGTCTAGAAATATACCCTGCTTTAGAAACAAGCGTATCAAACAACGCTATTTTTGATGCTTCATCATCCTTAGCACCAAGCTCATCAAACAGTGTTCGGTGCAACTCATAAAGTTCATTTTCTTTTTGATCAATTGTTTCTAAGCTTGGTTTTAACGTTTTTTGAACGATTGCCAACACAGGCTCCTTTGCAGACTTACGTCCTAGTGCCTCCATAATGTGGAATCCATAATCAGTCTGAACATATCCGATTTTTCCGATAGGCTCATTTGAAGCAAACTGACTAAATTCAGGAACCATTTCGTAGTCCATAAAATCTTCATACTTCCCGCCCTTATCTTTTGAACCTGGATCTTCAGAGTGCTTAAGGACAAATGCTCCAAAATTAGATTGATTCAATAAAGGCATGATAGAATCCACCTTTCGTTTCGCTTTTGCTACAGCAGCAGAGTCTGTTCGTTGTGCAGCAATTAAAATGTGACGTGCCGTTAACAACTTCCCATTAAAACCGATAACCTTAGCAATTTTCATTGAACCTTTGTCTTCAAATGGTCCAACAACATCACCTATTGAAGACGCTCGAATAACAGAATCCATAGCATCAGGATATGTCATCCCGTTTTTTGCTTTCTCATCTTTCTCTGATTTGAAAGTCGCTATACTTGAGAAAAACTTAAGCTCAGAATTCTTCATTACATATAAAGAATCATTCGTTGCCGCTTTCAATCCATCTTGCATTGCCACAAGGTCATCTTCAAAACGCTTAACGTCTGCTTTTGATGGTTCAATTGTTACATCAAAAAACTTAACCTCTCTTAAAGACTCTCTGTTTTCGTATTTCTTTTCCGCTTTATTTGCCTCAAAGTATGCCTTCACGTTAGCTTCAGAAGCATCGACGTCTGAATCATCTATCGTATTAAAACGCTCAAGTACATATGAAACACTTTTAATTTCTTTTTGAGCAACGTATTCATTTTTTGCCTCAAGGTCTGTAACATAAACCCCTTGGTTCAATATTGCAAAATACTTTTCTTGCTTTCTTCTATTTACATAATAGTCTTTTGAATCTAACCACTGTTGTTGAATTCCTGGATCATCAGACGATTCCATTTCTTCAACACGAGCCTGAAGTAACTTCTCATTAAACATTCCCGTAATAGAGTCTGTAAACCCTTGAACTAATTCAGGAATAACATCAAACCCTTCTTGGCCATACAAATAAGCATCAAACTCATCATCTGAAACCGTTACTCCTAACGCTTCGTATTCTCTTTCTAACACTACATTGTCTATGAAAGAAGCCCATACCTTCGCCTTGTCTACAGGTGCAGGAGCTTGTTGTTGTTGTCGTGCAGCTCTTCTAGCATTCTCATCAGCTGTATTGATTGCTGTATTGAAATCGTCTATGTTAACTTTTTCTCCGTAAACCGTTCCAAAACCATACTTAGACTCTACCCCTGTAGAACCTTTTTGATAATCTCCTAAGATAAATGCTACTAACGCACCACCTACAATGATTAATATTAACCACGATTTATCTCTAATTTTTCCAATTATTGCCATCTTCTATTATTTCTAAATAAGTCTGCGAATATAGTTAGATGAATTGATTTTTAAAAATAAAACGGATATAACTTCATTGCTAATACGGCATAAAAAAACGGGCTTGAAATTTCAAGCCCGTTTTTTGTCTCGTGAAACATTCTCTTCTTCCCCTATTAGTTTTTATCTCGACTTGTATTTCTGGACGGTTTTACGATTTTACATGCTCCCATTTGGTCGCCATGCGCCTGGTGTGCACCCCATTCAGAGAACGGAATTTCCATTGTTGTTGATTTCCTTCCGGACTTATGGCAAATTGTAATCATTTTAGGCGGTGTGCTTGTTTGATTTGTAATTGTACATTGGTCAGAAACCACTCCGCAATTATTCGTTACCGTGTAAATAACACTGTTTTTTCCTGGCTTTAATGAAATTAAATTACTGTAAACTCCTGTTTGAGCAATATAAGATCCTCCTGAAATTAACACGCCATTAACCGTAATTTTCAGCTCCTCAACAGATGAAACACCTGTAATTTTTGCTTGTATTGACGCGGTATTTTTAGAAGCCACGCTGTTTTTTTGCCTCGGGGTAATCAGTGTAATTTCCGGAGAAGAACAGGGCTGATAAGAAACCCTTATAACCTTTGTTCTTGAGCCACATTCGGTTAACGCAGAAATCTCAATTGTATTTGAACGAGGAGACAGCTCTAGTAACTTCGTAAACACGTTGGTTGTATTGTTATACGCTCCTTCATACTGAAGCTCTCCGTTTAATTTAACCGTAACTGCTGAAGCGTTCTGAATGTTTGAAATAATTGCTTTTAGTACTAATTTTTTTGTTTGAACAACAGAAAATGATCCCGCTGGGGCAACAATAGAAATAACTGGAGGCAAACAAGGGGCTGGTTCTTCAATAATTTGTGGTTCCTCAACAATAGGAATCTTTTCTATTCCCTGGTGTGTATTTCGCTTTCTCAAATTAAACCTTAAATATGCTGAGGTATAATGATAAACATCGTTTTCAAAAAGACCCCAACGTTTTTCAGGGTCAACATACCCATCAAAAACATCTTTCATTGCAAATGTTGTTTTATGTTCAACACCTAGAGAAAGCCATGGAGATGCCTGATACCCCAAGCCAAACCCTAGACTAGGCATAAAATCTACGTTAAATTTATCTTGTTCGCTTCCGTCCAAAGCCATGTCATAGATACCATCAGACAAAAGATTCCACTCTGGTTTTGACATGCCCGACGCACTGTAATTGTAAGTATATTGACCTAGTGAATCAGCATAAACCAAATCTCCATACGCCTGGTTTACAACAATGTTAGCCCCACCAAAGATGTATGGATCCCATCCTGTAGTTTCACGCAAAGCATTTAAATGAATGGCAAGTTCTAGTCCCAGCTCTTGAGCTTCTGTCTGAAAGTTATTGATGGTGTACCCTAAAGAGTCGTATTGCTGACTAACGTTTCCAGCAGGGTTATATTCGGGATTATACCCCAACAAGGGCGTCGTGTCATAATCCTGTCCATACCAATTTCCACTCAAGTACCTCAGCCTTAAATCAAAACTAACTGTTCGTCCGTAATTATAGTTGAATGACCGACCAAAGATTGCGCCCCAGCCTGTATTTGTTTGATTTTTAACGTCTGTTGTATTCCATGCAGCCCCTACGTTTAAACCAAAAAACCATTTTGAATCATTGTCATAATCTAACCTTTGGGAAAAGCTGATTAACGTAAAGGAAATGAAGATTCCGAGTGTAATTATTTTTTTCATAAAAATCAATTTTAACAATTAGCTGATGATTAAAGTTCTAAAAAGTGTGCCAAAACGAATTTAAATCGATCGAACAAAGCTATAATACAGCCAATTGGTCTGTAAAATTATCTTATTTTTGATTAAAATACTAGAAAAAACAAGGGGTTTTCGCTATGGTAAAAACAGGTGTCATTTTTTTATTTTTTGTTTTGGCCTCTGTGGGTTTTGGTCGGGCGCAAGCACTATATAACGACTGTTCTACAGCTCTTGAAATATGCCCAAACACAGTCGTTTCGCTTAATAATATTGGTGCAAATAGTACATTTTGTCCTGGGTGTGAAGATGATTTTAACTTCTGTTTTACAGCTCAAAATACCGTTTGGTTTACATTCAAAACCAACGCGACTGGAGGTGATGTGACGGTAAATTTTAACAATTTAAATTTTGTTTTAAATCCAAATCAAGACACTGAAATTCAAGCATTGATTCTGGAGGCATCTGTTCCGTGCAACTCCGCTTCTTACATTCAAGTAAGTAACTGTGTTTCTAATGGGGTCTCCCCTTTCAGTTTAAATGCGCTAGGCTTAGCGCCAAACACAAGCTATTACATTGTTGTTAATGGTGATCAAACCGGCCCGGGAATAACCACCGCTGCTGAGTGTTTTTTTGATTTATATTTGACGGGAGCTGGCGTTGACCGACCAACACCAACAATAGGCGTTACCCCAAGTTCTATCGCTATTTGTTTAAATGACATTGTTTCCTTTGAGGCATTGTTAACCGACTGCCCTAACGCTTCCACATATAATTGGTTTATTAACAGTGAGCTGGTTGCGGTAACCGACATTAATGTTTTTTCAACTTCGGAATTAATTGATGGGGACATTTTAACAGTTAGCACCAATTGTTTTACCGATTGCAGTGTGCTTGTCACAACTGACAGCCCTTCCATTGACGTCTATTCATTTATGGTTGATGCTGGTGCTGATCAATCGTCTACTCCTGGCGCAGCGGTAACCCTTAATGGCATAACAAGTGCGCCAACGCACCACTGGGAGCCCTCATTTTTATTTAGCAACCCCCTCGTTTTAAACGCACTTGTGTTTCCTGAAGAAACAACAACAATTACATTAACAGCCACAGAAAACGGATGCACATTGAGTGACCATATAACCGTTACAATTTCTAAAGAATTGTTCATTCCAACTATGTTTTCTCCTAATGGCGATGGTGTAAATGAACGTTGGTTGATTGAGGGGATTGAAGAATACCCGAACAACTCCATTCACATTTACGACCGGTGGGGCCAAGAAGTTTTTCAATCCAGATCGTATAGTACAACTAAAGCTTGGGACGGAACCGTAAAATCTGGGGTTGTAACTGAAGGGGTCTTCTTTTATGTCCTTGAATTAAACGATTCGAAAAACAAACAATACAAAGGGTCTATAACCGTAATTCGATAACGTGAAATCAATTGTTCTACTTTATTTTTCAATGTTTTCACTGACTTTATTAAGTCAGCAGTTGCCCCAATATAGTCAATGGTCTATGAACCAATTTGCAGAAAACCCTGCACACGCTGGAATAAAAAGATGTGTAGACATTCATTCTTTATACCGCATGCAATGGATAAGGTTTGAAGGAGCACCAAACAGTGGTTTTCTTTCTGTCAGCATTCCTTTAGCCGCCCAAAGAAGGAAATATTTAAGCGCTAGGCATGGCACTGGGTTTAAATTTGAAACGGATCAAATTGGACAATTCAATGTAAATCGTTTAAGCGCAGCCTACGCCGCACACTTTAACTTTGATGAATACAATCGGCTTTCGCTGGGGTTATACGGCGGGATCATGCAGCTGGGGTACGACCCATCAGGACTACAAGGAAGTGAGCCTGACCCTGCTGCAATGAGCGAAGGGTCCATTGTAACTCCAGATGCTTCTTTTGGAGCTTGGTTTAACGCTAAAACATATTACGTTGGCTTAACCCTTAAAAATTTAATTCCCAGCAAGTGGAATAATGTTGGACTCAACACAAGAAACCGATTTCATGCTTCGCTAAGCGCAGGCTATCAACTTGCCATAAACGAGTCCATTTCTTTAACCCCAGCTGGTATTCTTCGAATTCCAGCAAAAGGCCCAGTTTCTATCGACTTAAACCTCATGATGGATATTAACAACGTTGTTGGAATTGGTGTTGGGTATCGAAATACGGACGCTTTAATCGCATTGTTAAACATTAAAATTCAAGAGCAGTTTTCCATCTCTTATTCCTTCGACTATACCCTCTCCAACATACAGCTAGGAGCAAGTAATACGCATGAAATTTCATTGAGGTACACAACATGTAAACCACGTAAAACATCATCATCTAGCTGTCCGTTATTTGAGTAAGTTTGAGTAGCAAAGCTTGTTTTCTGTATTTTAGCCATTCGTTATTTATTCAAACTGATGAAACAACTTATAAATTTAGCGCTTGCACTTTTAGTTACATTCTCCATGTTGGCACAAGAAAAACAAGCCGTTTTTTTTAATTCGGGAGAATACACCCCTAAGAAAACAACTGTTTTTTCCACTAAACACACCTCCAAGGAGCTTGTAAACGGAAGCTATTTTAGGTTAATTCAGTTTATAAACATCCCTACAACAGATGAAAAATCGCACCTTTCAGCGGCGGGAATAGAATTGGTCGAATACCTTCCTAAAAAGGCATACTTTGCACGGGTAAACAAACAAGCAGACCTTTCCATGCTTCATCAGTATTCCACTTATAGTATTGAGCCTATTCAACCCATATTTAAACTTTCGAAAATTTTAGCGCAGGAAAACTACCCGCATTGGACACTTTTTGGAAGCACTCAGATTGACTTAAACGCGCGCGTTTTCAAAGGGATACCAACCGAGGTTGTTACACAATTACTGAATGGTATCAACGCAAAAATGATTCAAAAAACAACGGCTAACTTAATGACTGTTCGCATTGAAATTAGCAAGCTACCTGCGCTTTACGCTTTGCCTTGTTTTTCCTACTTTGAAACGCTATCTCCACCCGCTGAACCTGAAAATTTAGTTGGTAGAACAAACCATAGAAGCAACACTATTGCTTCAGACTATGCTTCTGGTCTTCACTACGACGGAACAGGAATAACCCTAATGATGCAAGACGATGGATACATTGGTCCACACATCGATTTTAAAGGGAGAAATGACCAGTCTGAATGCAATGGATGTAGCACAGATCCTTCTGACGATCATGGAGACCATGTTGCTGGAACAATTATGGGAGCAGGAAACATTGACCCAAAAGCTCGAGGAATGGCTTTTGGCTCCAACCTACTCGTTTACAGCTCAAGCAATCAAAATTTTTACGATGTCCCTAATTTGTACGCAAACAACAGTTTGGTTATTACATCAAAAAGTTATAGCTCGGGATGTAATGGTGGCTACGATGGTTTGACACGCGATTTAGACGAACAGGTAAAAATCATGCCTGCTTTAATTCATGTGTTTTCTGCGGGTAATTCTGGAACTTCAGATTGTGGTTATGGTGCTGGGTCTACTTGGGGAAACATTACTGGTGGGCATAAATCTGGAAAAAATGTAATTGCTGTAGGAAACTTAAATAGCCTTGATGAATTGCGCACATCAAGCAGTCGTGGGCCAGCAACAGACGGAAGAATTAAACCTGACATTTGCGGCGTAGGCTCTAGTGTCTATTCGACAACTCCTGACTATACCTATGGAACAAAAACAGGTACCTCAATGTCTTGCCCAGGGGTGGCAGGTTCAATTGCACAACTTTACCAAGCATATAAAGATTTAAATGGAGGAGTTAATCCAAACTCAGGCCTAATCAAGGCAGCTGTATTGAATACTGCTAAAGATTTAGGAAACCCTGGTCCAGACTTCAAACACGGATGGGGAAGGATTAATGTTGGAAAAGCATACGACCTACTCGCTTCAGGAAACTACCAAAGCGGAACCCTTGCACAAGGAGGAAGTACAACCCACACCATTAATGTTCCTGTTGGAACAACCGCATTAAAATTAATGCTTTATTGGACCGATTATCAAGGATCAACAAACGCGGCTATTGCACTTGTAAATGATTTGGACTTGGTTGTTACTGACCCCGGGTTTGTTACTTATGAGCCTTGGGTTTTAAACGCCGCCGCAAACGCTACAACCTTAGACGATGATGCAATTCGAGCAGTTGATCACTTAAATAACATGGAACAAGTAACCATTGATAACCCTATACCGGGCACATATTCCATTGACATTACAGGCTTTGCTATTCCTGAAGGCCCTCAAGAATATTACATTGTATATGAATACGGTAGAGATGAGGTTCTTTTAACCTATCCGAATGGAGGTGAAGGCCTGAACCCTGGAACAAGTCAACTCATTCGTTGGGATGCGGTCGGAAATACAAGCGATTTTTTACTCGAACAAACAATGGATAACGGCGCTTCATGGAGTACAATTGCAACCGTTGCTTCTGACTTAAGGCATTATAATTGGAGTATCCCGACGGCCGTTACCGGCCTTGCTAAAATTCGTGTTACACGAGCTTCTAGCTCAGATGTGTCTAATGATGTGTTTACAATTTTAGGAACGCCAACGAATTTAGATTTTGGTTGGTCTTGCCCTGACTCCATAAACATTACATGGAACGCGGTAGCAGGAGCAACAGGGTATGAAGTGAGCATGCTAGGTGCCAAGTACATGGATTCAGTCGGAAGCTCATCGGCAACAAACATAACACTTGCCTTGGCATAAACAGATGAAAACTGGTTTAGTGTTCGTGCATTAGGTGCAGATAACGCAAGAAGTGAAAGGGCTATTGCAATACGTAAGCTTCCCGGCGAGTTTGGATGTACTTGGAGTGACCCTCATGCAGGTATGAGCGTACTCTGCTCTTCCATTAGCAGTACAGCCTGTGTTCAAGTTCTTGATGAATCAATAAATACAGATGCAGGCTCTACTTACCTCTGGTATTTTCCAAACGGAAACCCTGCAACCTCCACAGATCAACATCCATCCGTATGTTACACTGCTTCTGGCATGCAAGATGCAGCACTTGTGGTAAGTAATGGTGTTGGAAGTGACTCTGTTTATTTTAACGACTATGTAAATGTTATTGCATCAAAATCATTGCCTTATTTTGAAGGGTTTGAAGCCATTTCAACCTTAAGCTCAACGGATGCATGGACCATAAACAACCCGGGCAACAATGCCGCGTTTGAAGTTACCTCCCTTTCTGCTTTAAGTGGTTCTAGAAGTGTCCGGTTGGCAAATCATGGGCAAGACTCTGAAAACTTAGACGAATTAATTTCGGGGCCAATTGACCTGTCTGGAGTTTCCTTAGACTCTGGGTCAGTAACACTTAGTTTTAGGTATTCGTATAAAAAACGAAATACTGGAGATGACGAATGGCTAAGGCTTTACATTGCTGAAGACTGTGAAGAAGATTGGACAATTCGAAAAACACTTCATGGAAACATGCTTTCAAGTAGCACACAAAACTCAAACTGGTACCCTTCGTCAAACGAGGTCGATTGGACAACTGTACACGTTACAAACATCACTTCCACGTACTTTTCTGGCGGATTTAAATTTAAATTTGCTTTTGAAAGTGACGGCGGAAACAACTTTTACCTGGACAACATTAACCTCTATGAGGGCGCGCCTTCTGATGATATAATTGCGGCTGGTGTTTCTGAACTAAACGCCATTGAAAATTTAATCTTGTACCCTAACCCGGTAGAGCACGAATTAAACGTACAGTTTAACTCACTTGAGCCTGGGCTTGTAAATGTGTCTATTCAAAACCTGCAAGGGAAACGTGTTCAGCAGCATAAGGTTCTCACCAACCCAGGGTCAAACCTTGTAATGTTAAGCACTGGAGATTTAGCTACGGGTATTTATTTTTTAAGTTTATCCTCTGAATACGGCATTAAAACCAAGACGTTTATTGTAAAATAAACACACTTTTTTTCTGGTTTTGGAATTACACTGCCTCATGCTTTTTAGGTTATTCAATATTCGATGTGCATAAATTCAAAGTAAACACCCTATTTTAACCTGCGCTTCTTCCCATCTTTGTGTAAAATCGTGTATTATGAAAGGATTCCTTGTATTTGTGTCGGCCTTAGTATTAATGACTGCTTGTGTGCCTGCAAAACGGTATAATGAACTGCTTGAAAAAGAAAAGAGCTGTAGCGAAGAGTTGGCCAAGTTCAAGAACAGTTCGCTTAATTTTGAAGCAGATGCAACAGACTTAAGGTCTCGCTTTGACGTTCTTTCTAAAGAAGCAGATCAACTTAAAAAAGATACTACAAACCTTGGGAGGGCGCACAGAACACTTCTAGCAAAGTATGACAAGCTAACTCAAATTAACGAAACACTAGAAACTAATTACGATAAAATTAGGCTTTCTGGAGCTGTTGAAACTGCAACTTTACAAGCAGGCTTACAACAAAAACAGCTTGAATTACAAGAAAAAGAAGACGCCCTTTTAGCACTTGAAAAAGAGTTGTTGGCAAAACAAATGCTTCTTGCTGAGCGCGAACAACGTGTAAACGAGCTTGAACAATTAATTTCTGATAAAGACAAGGCTGTTCAAGAATTGAAAAATAAAGTAAAAAATGCCTTGAAAGGGTTTGAAAACAAAGGCCTTACCATTGAGGAAAAAAACGGGAAAATTTACGTAAGTCTAGAGGCTAAACTTCTCTTTGCTTCTGGTAAAACAGCTGTTGAATCGGAGGGGCAGGCTGCATTGGTTGGCTTGGCAAAAGTGCTGGAAACAGAAAAAGACCTTGAAATTATTGTTGAAGGGCACACCGACACTGACAAGATGAGCAGCGCTAAACACCCTAAAAACAACTGGGAACTTTCCGTTCTAAGGTCAACTTCGGTAATTAATATTATGTTGAAAAACTCTGAAATAAATCCGGCTCAATTAATTGCTGCTGGTCGCTCGCAGTTTGTTCCTATAGATCTAAATGATAAGGCAAAAAACCGTAGAATTGAAATTATCATTTCCCCGAATTTAAATGAACTTTACGAGCTTATTTCTAAATAAGTAAACAGATTTTTATTCTCGGCATCAATCTGTTTAAGCGACATTTTCTCTTATTTTTGATTTATGTCAGCAAAACGTGAATCCATTCAGTTAAAACTTAAGGTGCTTCCGGAAAAACCTGGAGTTTATCAGTTTTACGATCTAGATGGAAAAATCATATACGTTGGTAAGGCTAAAAACATAAAAAAACGTGTTTCCTCCTACTTCAATAAGACACAGGAAAATGGAAAAACACGTGTGCTTGTCAATAAAATTATTGACATAAAATACTTGGTAGTCGATACTGAGTTTGATGCCTTGTTGCTCGAAAACAACCTCATCAAGAAATACCAGCCAAAGTATAACATCCAATTAAAAGACGATAAAACATACCCTTGGATTTGTATAAAAAAAGAGCCCTTTCCCCGCGTATTTACAACGCGCAGATTGGTTAAAGATGGCTCAAAATATTTTGGCCCATACCCAAGTGTTAGGGTTGTGAATACGCTTCTGGATTTAATTCGTGACATTTACCCACTTCGCACTTGCGCACTTGACCTATCTGCAGAAAAAATTGCTAAAAAAACCCATAAAGTTTGCCTTGAGTATCACCTAGGAAATTGCATGGGAGGGTGTGAAGGTTATGAGCGTGAAGAAAAGTACAACACCTATATCTCAGACATTGAACACATTGTAAAAGGAAATCTAAGCGCAGTAATTCGTTCATTAAAAGACAGCATGAACAAACATGCCGCTGATTTACAATTTGAACACGCACAAGAAATCAAAAGTAAAATTGATATTATTGAACGCTATAAAGCGAAGTCTACAGTTGTTTCACCAACCGTTCATGAGGTTGATGTGATAACCGTTCTCGATGATGAAAAAGTTGCCTATGTAAACTACCTGGTTATTAATAATGGGGCTATCATTCATGGCTATACGGTTGAAGTAAAGAAAAAACTGGAAGAATCTATTTCGGATATTATTGGTTTTGTTTTACCAGAAATGAGAACGCAGTTTGAGAGTAGTTCTAAAGAAGTCTTGGTTTCCGAAAATACCGACATTAAACTGGATGGTATCAATTTCTTTTCGCCACAACGCGGCGACAAAAAAGCATTGATTGACCTCTCTGAACGCAACACACGGTTTTATCGTTTAGAAAAAAGAAAGCAAGAAAAACTCAAAAACCCGGAGCGGCATACCGACCGCATTCTAGAACAAATACGTGTAGATTTTAGACTAAAGGATAAACCTGTTCACATTGAATGCTTTGACAACTCGAACCTACAAGGAACAAACGCTGTTTCGGCATGTGTTGTGTTTAAAAATGGAAAGCCCAGTAAAAAAGACTACAGGCACTTTAATATTAAGACCGTTGTAGGCCCTGATGACTTTGCCTCTATGGAAGAGGCCGTGTTTCGACGTTACAAACGCATGCTAGATGAAGGGCTATCTTTACCTCAGCTAATTGTTATTGATGGTGGAAAAGGTCAACTAAGCTCCTCTTTAATTGCCTTAGAGCGCCTAAACCTTCGGGGTAAAATTGCCATTGTAGGCATTGCAAAACGTTTGGAAGAAATTTTCTTTCCTGGAGACAGCTTACCTATATATATTGACAAGCGATCTGAAAGTTTAAAGGTAATTCAATACTTAAGAAATGAAGCCCATCGATTTGGAATTACACACCATAGAAACAAACGAAGCAAAGAATTTGTCCAGTCTGAGTTGACAGAAATTGTTGGAATTGGCCCAAAAACACATGAAAACCTGATGCGTTCATTTAACACCATTCGCAAAATAAAAGAAGCGGATATGGCTAGTCTATCGGCTGTAGTTGGAGCCTCAAAGGCTAAACTTGTACTGGACTATTTTAATCGGAAAAAATAAAATTAAGGTAACGTTCCTCTTGCACATCAACATCAATTAAAGGGTTTTTTTCCATGTTTTTTCTCGTTGTTTCAAACTGTTTTTTCTGGCTTAAACGATGTCCAAAATTTGAAGGATTGTAATAAACACTCATCCCTTTCATTTCTTCGATTTGGCTATAATACTCATGAATTAACATTGGTATTTTATACCCAAAGGCAACGCTCATTGCCCCAGAAATTTGATTCTTAAAGTACTGGTCTGCGCTCTGTGTATTTGGATGCACTAAGGGTAAAATGGCATCTGTTTTCAGTAGCTGTGTGTTGAATTCCGCTTGAGAAACAAAATGATCAAAGGTTTTGACACAAGCTGTTAACTTATTCTTTGCCAACGCCTCTTGAAACTCTTGCACATCAACATGCGCAGGGTCACTCTTGCCTAAAAACGTAAAGTTTACATCCTGCTCGAGCTTAGAGGCCATTTTAATAAAGCCACTTAAGTCTTTTCGCCTGTTCTCTACACCGCCAATAATTGTAATCTCTAGCGTTGAATTTGACGGGGTAGATTTAATTTGCCCTTGGTATCGGATTGGGTAAAAATAATCAATCGTTATTCCTTTGGGTGGAACAACGGTTGACGTTAAGTGATTACTGAGCAGCAGGTATTTTTTCACCTTCCAGTTGATGATTTTTTGTGTAAACGAACCTTTAAATTTTCGGGTTGTATGGATAATGCCAATGAACTCAATGCGAGAAAACAAACTCATTAAACACAAGTTTCTAACCCTTCCACCTTGCGCAGTGTTTAGTACTACTTTTGAAACATTTTCTTGGTTTAACCTTTTTAAAAGGCCGCGCAATATTCTATTGTTCTTAAATTTAGACTTAGAAAACGATACGCTAATAAACTCCTCCACAAAGTTTTCAAAGTGTGGGTTGCGTTCTCGAATTTCTGGGTTACAGATAAGGATTACACGCTTACCTAAATTTGACAACGCATATAATTGACTGTAAAGACACTCGTCGTGCGATCCTGCAAACTCTACTAGCGCAATACTTTCCTTCTCTTGAACTGACATCGGTTTCAACTATTTATTCCTGGCGATCTTTTTACATAACAAAGAAACAAAAAAGTATCCATGTTAATTTTACCCCTGAATAAATATCCTTGATTTTTATTCAGCCTTATGGAGTAAAGGGTATAATTGACATCAAACAATAATTTTTTAAACATTTTGTTTGAGGGAATAGTTTCTTTTACATATATTTGCACTCGCTTTTGCGACAAAACATTCTCCCTTAGCTCAGCTGGTTAGAGCATCTGACTGTTAATCAGAGGGTCCTAGGTTCGAGTCCTAGAGGGAGAGCAACAAAGCAATAGAAACCCTTAACTATCAACTAGTTAGGGGTTTTTTAGTTTTCGAGTGTACGGTAAAGTGTACAATTCACTTGTTTTTATATCTATCTCTAAAAAGTGTTGCATAGTCTGCATAGTAACTCTTAAAAATGTCTGTATGCTTTGCTGTATAAGGATTGTAGCTTGTTTTGGAGTATGCAAAAAGAGTGCAATAAGTATGCAATTTGCATAAAAAGTGTATCTTTAAATCAACCAAAAACTATTTAAGATATGAGTTTAGATGAGAAAAATAAAGATAATAGAGAGTGGAAACTTGATAGAATAATTCAAAGACAACCCCAATTAGAAAAACAAGTGTCTACTCTTTGGGGGTTTATGGTATTTTCTATTGCTATGGCTGTGCTTTCTATAATTGTTAGTGTTATAATGTTGATGTAAATAAGTGCCGACTAGAAAACATAATAGCCGACACTTTAGGTATAGAGCAAAGTCTATATTTATTCTTTAGTTTCAGTAAAAGTTATATAAGGGCGTCCGTTACAGAAAAGCCAAGTAACACCGTCTTTGTCTACATATTCTGCAAACAAACCATAGTTTCCACTAGAAGCTATACAAGCACTTTTCACAGTAGAATATCTAGCAAGTTTGTTATTGTCTTTATCAATCTTACATTCTAATAAATACTCTCTAATTTCTTGTTCGCTCATTCTCTAGTTGCTGTTTAAAGTGCTTTTCATCAATATCCATTATGTCCTGAATAAAGTTTGGTGGTTCTGTTACATCTTCAGTAATTACCTCTTTAGGCATTATCAACTTCATAAGCTGAATACATTGTGTAACTCTATTATTTGCAGTTAGTGTTTTCATATCTTCCATTAACTGCTCTAGGTTATCCTCAATAATTAATTCAACTGCACTTCTTAATTTCTTTGTGGAACGGTTAACACTTCCTTTTTTCCTTCCACTATTCCCTATCTCAAATTTTGACATCGTTAATTTTCGTTGTTTACGGTTTTAATCTCTCTTCCTTATCTTGATTAAGAACCCCTATGACTGTAAAATGTCACCATTCCCTTACATTTTATAGTTTT
>Ga0115008_10000026_pt1 | contig 83744 bp, 82 predicted proteins | sample FraStrMetagenome_FD_87164 | JGI IMG/M metagenome (GOLD analysis project Ga0115008, IMG submission 87164) | Marine eukaryotic phytoplankton communities from Arctic Ocean - Fram Strait ARC3M Metagenome | ecosystem: Environmental > Aquatic > Marine > Oceanic | place: Fram Strait | collected... | reverse complement strand
TTATTCATAAGAATAAAGCAGCTAACATTAAGTCTGGTCTTCAGGTGAAGGTTAACAACTTATAAGAAATTCTTATATACAGAATATTTAGGGGGCTATGCCCCCTTTTTTTATACCTTTACTTTCGAAATGAACCGTTGAAATGAAGTTATTAGCTGGTGTTCTTTTTTGTGTGATTAGTCAGTTGTCTTTTGGGCAAGTGTTCTATGATTTAGACTCATTGCGTTACACCGATAGGATTGATGGTTTAATTGATTCTATTGATGTTGTTAGTGGTGATTTACCTTCAAGTTTTGACGGTGGCTTAACGACCTACTCTTCAGGTGGTGTATTGGCTAATGATCTTTATAAAAGGATTACACAACCCAATTTTCAAGGTTTACATCAGTTTTCTAAAATGACTTATTCAGCACTGCCACATTTAGGCTTTGCTTACTCTTTTGGAGCGCAAGGAACACGATTTATCCATGCAAACTACTACCATGCTTTTTCAAATAGTTTATTGCTTGCGATAGATTATAAGAAGTCTAATGGTGCCGGTGTGATTCGGAAATCAGACTTCTCTCTTAATGACTTTGGATTACAACTTATTTATTCAGGTAAACGTTATTCTACAGTCGTTAAAGGGTCATTTAATCTGAATGATGTTTCTCATTCTGGAGGTGTGCTGTCTATTGATTCAACAATTCAACAATTAGGAATTGAGTTTGCTGATGTTCAAAAAGGAAACGCAAGGAGTAAAAATAAGAATGCACAAATTCAATGGGAAAATTACGTTAATTTTTTACCAGACTCTATAAAGCAATTGGGTTTAAAGTCGTATCACAGTTATACAATTCAGAATCGAGTATATACGGAGTATTCTGATACACTCTCACAGTTGTATCCTGTTATCAATATTCATTCAGATTCTACACGAGATCAATATAATTTGGCTTCGATCACAAATGGAATGGGGGTTTACTTTTCTTCTAAAGTGTTTTCTGTTGATGGTGTTTTGGATTACCGCTATTGGGATTTTCAAAATTTAGGAATTCATTCAGATACGTCTGAGCTTGGTATTCGTTCTAATGCACGGTTGTTGATAGGAGGATTGAGTGTTTATAACTATTTACACTTCAATCTTATTGGTGCTGCGAATGAGTTTGAAAATAAATTAACCGCACACTATAAGCTGAGGGAATTTGATTTTGTAGCAAGTTATTTTCTTGAAAATAAAACGCAGTCTCCGCTTCAACGGAGTTATTTTTCAAACAACACCTCGTATACGAACCTTTTAAGTAAGCAAACTTCAACAGGTGTTAATGTTGCGTTAGACATTGACCTTGTGGTTGATAAGTGTAAAATTGGTTTTTTTAGTGGTTTTACTTCTGTGAAAACTCCGTTTTTGTATGATGGACTCACCTGGAGGAATGATTCCATTGATTTTAGTTTTGCTTCTTTAGGAATGAGGGGGGCTGTTAAGTTAGGTGCGTTACACATTAATCCAAAAGTCATTTATTCGATATCTAAAAATGGTTATTTGCCAGAGATACAAGCTTTGGGTAGGTTTTACTTGAAGGGGCATTTGTTTAAAGCAAAGAAATTGGAAGCTGTAATTGGAGTTGATGCTTCGTATACGTCAGCATATCGTTTAAAAGCATATGTCCCTTATATGGATACGTATAGTTGGGGTGGTTCACAGGTTGAATCTAATCCACTTACAAATTTACATGCTTTTTTATCGTTGGGAATAGCTGAATTTAGGTTCTTTGTTCGCTATGAAAATATTGGTTATCACTGGAGTGATCAGTTGAGTCAAGAGGTCTTAAATTATCCAATTGCTGGCCCAAGAATGCGGGTTGGAATTACGTGGGATTTCTTTAATTAAAAAAGGAAGAGCGACAAAATGAAATTCGTCGCTCTATACCTAAACCTACCTTTTTAAACTAAACCTGTTACAAATTTAACTTCTAATGTCCTGTATTGCAAAATATTGGAGTGACAATGAATATACCATGGGTTTCATTGAGCCTTCATTAAAACTAGGTTTGTATTTGTAGGTATTCCAGTATGGATAGTAGTGTGTTTTTAACACCTTTCCTTATATTTGTCAAAAATTAAGATATGAAATTACTAGAGGATAAAGTTGTTCTAATTACGGGTGCATCGAGAGGGATTGGTAAATCAATTGCTGAAGAATGTGTGAGGCAAGGAGCTAAAGTTGCGTTTACATATCTTTCATCTGTCGAAAAGGCGCAGGCTTTGGAAAAAGAACTTGAGGCTTTAGGTGGGGTTGCAAAAGGATTTAAATCTGATGCATCTAAATTTGATGAAGCACAAACATTGGTTGATCAAGTGGTTGAGGCATTTGGTACTGTTGATGTTTTGGTTAACAATGCAGGGATAACAAGAGATACTTTGTTAATGAGGATGTCTGAAGAGCAATGGGATGAAGTTATGAATACGAACTTGAAGTCAGTTTTTAATTTAACTAAAGCTGTTCAGCGACCGATGTTAAAAGCAAGAAAAGGTTCTATCATTAATATGTCATCTGTTGTTGGAGTTAGCGGAAATGCTGGCCAATCAAATTATGCTGCCTCTAAAGCGGGGTTAATCGGTTTTACAAAATCAATAGCACAAGAGCTAGGTTCAAGAAGTATTCGTTGTAACGCAATTGCTCCAGGTTTTATTGAAACTGAAATGACAGCGTCACTTGATGAGAAAGTTGTAGGAGAATGGAGAAACTCCATTCCTTTAAAGCGCGGTGGTTCACCTAAAGATGTTGCTGATTTAACAGTGTTCTTGGGTTCAGATATGTCGACTTATATTACAGGACAAACAATTAATGTTTGTGGTGGTATGTTAATGTAGGCGAATAGAATAAAAATAGGATAAAGCTTCTAGTTTATGCTAGGAGCTTTTTTTTTTACCATTTTGTTAACGGTGAGTAATTGGTGAAAATCAAAACTGAATTCTTATTTTTGTTAATACACTTGATAAAGATGAATATAAGACCAAGAAGAAATAGAAAGAGTAGCGCGATAAGAGCTATGGTTGAGGAGACAAAACTAGGAACTGAGAATTTAATCTACCCTTTGTTTGTAGAGGATGGTGTCGCTATAAAGACAGAAATAAATTCTTTACCGAATAATTTCCGTTGGTCTATTGATACATTAATTCCAGAAATTGAAAGGTGTGTAAAGCTCGGTATTAACTCATTTGTTCTTTTTCCTGCTGTTAAAGAGTCGTTAAAGGATACTGTTGCATCATATAGTTATGCAAGTGACAACTTTTACCTAGATGCCATCCGGAAAATTAAAGAAACTTTTCCTGGTATTTCTTTAATGAGTGATGTTGCAATGGATCCCTATTCTTCAGATGGACATGATGGTCTTGTTCGTGATGGACTTATTCTTAACGATGAAACACTTCCTATATTGGGACAAATGTCATTGGCTCAAGCACAGGCTGGTATTGATGTATTAGGCCCAAGTGATATGATGGATGGTAGGGTTGGTTACCTACGAGGTGTTTTGGACACGAATGATTACAAAGATGTAAGTATTATGTCTTATTCAGTTAAATATGCGAGTGCTTTTTATGGACCATTTAGAGATGCTTTAGATTCTGCACCAAAAAGTGGTGATAAGAAGTCGTATCAAATGAACCCTGCTAATAAGCGTGAAGCTTTGCTTGAGGCACAATTAGATTTTGAAGAAGGTGCAGATATGTTGATGGTTAAACCTGCAACGTCTTATTTGGATGTAATACACCTGCTAAAGGAAAATTTTGACATACCAATTACAGCATATAATGTAAGTGGCGAGTATGCAATGGTTTGTGCTGCGAGTCAAAAAGGATGGTTGGATTATAACTCGGCAATGTCTGAAATGCTTTTAAGTATAAGAAGGGCTGGTGCTGATGGCATTTTAACCTACTTTGCGAAAGATTTTGCTTCTTTGGTAAAGGGGTAATTAAAAGTAAATGGAAGAGTATAATTTTTCTCAAGAGAAACCCGAATTGGTTGAAAATGATTCTAAATCAGGATTGTCGTTGACGTTTTTTTCTATGGCGTTATTTGTACTTGCTTTTACGTTGGTTTTTGGGGATGAGTTAAGTTTTATCTTATTTATTCTTGTTGTATTACTTGTTCATGAGCTGGGTCATTTTTTAACGATGAAGCTGTTTAAATACGAGCGCGTAAGAATGCTTTTTATTCCTTTGATGGGTGCATTTGTTCAAGGGTCAAAAAAAGTTTATTCACAAAAACAAAGTTTTATCGTTACTGCTGCAGGTCCTTTTCCGGGTGTACTTGTCGGGACAGTCCTTATGTATTATGGAGTTAAGCTTCACTCAGTTTGGATGATGGAGCTAAGTGGATTGTTTTTAATGTTAAATATCATCAACCTTCTTCCTTTAGACCCTTTAGATGGAGGGCAGTTGTTCAAATTATTTTTAAGGAAAAGTCATGCGTTTTTTCTGCTGATTTTTGCTTTTATTTCATCAATTCTTATGATTGGTTTGGGGTGGATGATGGATAGCACTGTTGTTATTGTTTTTGGATTTCTTATGGGGGTTCGTGTTCGTGCTATGCAAAGACGTTATCAGGTTCACCAAGAATTAAAATCACTTGGTGTTGAGTATGTGAGAAGTTACGCATCGTTGAGTTATCGTGATTTTATTGCAATTAAAACGAGTTTAATGGAGCGTACATCATCTCTTCGGAAATATATTGAACAGGCTTCAGAACCTGAAAGCAGTAGTGTAATAGCGAGTCAAGTTAATAATGTGTTAGAGGTTCCTATTCAGCATGATGCATCGATTATTTTCAAGTTAATGATTCTACTTTTTTGGATTGCTTCGTTTGCGGCTCCAATATTTTTGTTTTTTTACTTAGATCCAAGCAGTCAAGATCTTCAATGGTATTTCGATGCAATTTAGTGTAGGGGAAAAGGTTGTTTTTTTAAATGAAGTAGGAGGAGGAGTTATCCGCTCTGTTAAAGGACTCATTTATCTTGTTGAAGATGAGAGTGGTTTTGAACGGAAATACCGATCAAATGATTTAGGTAAAGTTCATGGTGAAGATTATAAGATAGATGATGATCATATCGCATTATTACATGGAGAGGCTACATTTACTAAAGTTAATCATACTGTTCTAAAAGAATCGCTAACTGGTCGAAGGAGGCCGGTTGATGTGTGGGAGATTGATTTGCATATTGAAGAGATAACAGACTCAAATCGAGGTTTGTCTAATGCTCAAATTTTAGCTAAACAAATGAGTGCATTTAAGATTTTCTTTAATAAAGCACGAGCAAAATCTATTCGAAAAGTTATTGTTATACATGGTGTTGGTGAAGGTGTGCTTAAAGACGAGGTGCGCTTTTTTCTAAGTGAGTTTGAAGGGCTTGACTTTTATGATGCTGATTTCAGGGCTTATGGGAAAGGTGCTACAGCAATTGAAATCCCTTATAACTAAAAACGTTATCGTTTTATTATTTTTCGAATCAAGAATAATAAAAACAACATGAACCCAATAACTACAAGCCTGAATAACCATGTCAAGAAAAACGTAGGTTCAGGTAAAAACATCGCGTTTAAGGGTACCGTTTTTCCGTCGAATTTCAATAGCGGATTCATGTATAAATCACTGTTTACGTTTCTTGCTACTACCCGGATGTAAGTATCGTCTTTTGTGAATGTATAACTCCCTTTACTCGTGTTTTCAAGAACTTTTTTTACGACACCATTCTGCCCTATAAATTCTATTTTGTCTGCAGACTCAGTAAGTGTTACCTCAAAGGTGTTTGTGTTATTCAAAAGACAGCTAGCCAACGTGTTGTCACAGATTTCATTTTGCGAGCTAACGGCATAGTTTTGTCCTGCTTTCATGTGGTTTAAGATGGAGTCTGTGTTGCGGGTATTTGAATGGATAATGTTCCAAATTCTAAACGTTGCCTCTTTACGAATGTCATGTGTGTCATCATTTCCCATTACATAGGTTAATCGACCTGCAGAGAGTGCTTGATCCCAGTATTCATCTGAAATTCGATAGTGATTTAATACTTCAGTAAAATCGTAGTGAACTAATTTTTTCATGTCGCTAAATGTTCTTCCGCCTCCAAATTTAGGGTGTGCCATAGCGACAATCGCATTTTTCTCTTTCAGTTTTTCAATTACTTTTTGTTTGTGAGAGCTTAGTTGAAAAAGTGGATAGTCAAAATAAGAAACACCGTCTGGGTTAATAGATAGGTAGTGAGACTTAAGAACATTGTATCCGTGTTCATACTCAGGTATGTATAGGTCAGAGAAATCTTTAACGTAATCACTTATTTTGTGGTAATTAGAAATTCCAACAATGTCGTATCCGCGTTTGGTATATTCATTATATAAATCTTCTTCTGAGTTATGTCCATTTGTTATTTTTTTCCAAGCGACAGTGTGAGCATGAAAATTAGCTCTGTATGATGAGTCAGGTAAATTTTCATATGGATTATGAATGAATCCCCCTTTAAACGGCTCTTCTTTAGGAAAGTTGTAGATGGTTGTATTTATATAGAAAGCAGAAAGCGCAAAAATGAAAACCAAAATGAATAGGCCAATTGATTTGATGGAGAGCTTAGTTATAGATTTTATTGAAACAGGCATGGTGTATTTTTTAGGATTGTATTAATTCTGTTTTGTTAGTGGGGTAGATGAGTTGTTTGTAAAAATAGAAACAATCAAAAGAAAAACGTGTCTAAACTAAATGTCTTGTCTAAAAGAATGAATGTCATTATGATTTTCTTCGATTTTATCTTTGATTTTTTTTATTGCTTTGGCAAGCATGAAAATATCGATAGGTGTATTTTTTCCTAACCAGAAAAAACTTTCTTGTTCGTCTTCTACGGCAAGTGCTATGTGGTATAAGATGTCAAAATTATGAACCTTTAACCATTGTTGAGCACTCTTATTTCCTTCAGCGCCATTAATCATTGCTAATAAGTGAGGATAACCATTTTTCTGAAGCCAAGTTCGCGCATCATCTTTTAGGTATATAGCATAGGTTGCCATAACCAATTCAGGGTAGCCGTTGTCCTTTAGCCAAAGTAAAAAAGTATCGTTCCCTTCAATTGCTTTACTACACGCGATAATAATCTTAGCAGGGTAATTGAGTTGTTTGACAGCATGGTTTTCTAATTTCCCTACTTCGTGCTTTCGTTTTTTTTTGAACCAACTAGCCATTTGTATAGAATAGGTATGAAATTATTATTGCCGCAACAATTCCGACAAGATCACATAGTAGGCCTGCTCCAGCTGCGTAGCGTGTGTTTTTAATATTGACAGAGCCAAAGTATACCGCAAGTACATAGAATGTTGTTTCTGTAGAGCCTTGCATAGTAGCAGCGATTTTTTCTTGAATTGAATCAATGCCAAAGTTGTTCATGACTTCGACATAGGCGCCTCGAGCACCACCGCCACTTAAAGGTTTCATAAAGGCAACCGGTAAGGCATCAACCCATTCGAGCATTGTGACACCAAGTAGCATTGCAAGCTCTTTAATTCCATCTGTAATAACATTAAGCGATCCAGACGCTCTAAATACAGCAATAGCAGCGAGCATAGCTACAAGATAGGGGATAATTGATATAGCGACACCAAAACCTTCTTTTGCACCATCAATAAATGATTCATAGACATTAACCTTATTCCGCCAAGCAAGTAGCATAAATGCAATAATGACTGAGAAAATAATAAAATTACCAGCGATGTTGGAGATTACATCTGTATTTTGAGGATTATTAACCACATAGTATAACAACACACCAATCAATACAGATATACTTCCTAGGTACGCTAAAATTGTTGGTTGTAGTAGGTTTATTTTTTGACGAATTGACACAAAGATTAAGCCAAAGAGGGATGAGATAAATGTTGTGATAAGGATAGGTAGGAATACGGCTGTAGGGGAGCTTGATTCAGCTCCAGCTCGAAGTGCAAATATAGATACCGGAATTATTGTGAGTCCCGAGGTGTTTAATACCAAGAACATGATTTGCGCATTTGAAGCACGGTCTTTTTCTGGGTTTAAAGACTGCAGTTCTTTCATTGCCTTTAGCCCTAGAGGTGTCGCAGAATTGTCTAAACCTAGCATGTTTGCACTAAAGTTCATCATCATGGCGCCGTTTGCAGGATGATCCTTAGGTACCTCTGGAAATATCCTGGAAAATAAAGGAGAAACAAACCTTGTTAGGTGTTTTATGGCGCCTCCGTTTTCCCCAATCTTCATGATTCCCATCCAAAAACAAAGTACACCTGTTAAAGATAGTGAAAGTGTAAATCCAGTGTCGGCAGCTGAAAATAGTGAGTCTACAAGATTCTTGAAGATGTCTACATCCTGCCAAAAGATGAGTTTGCTTAGTGCGACAACCATTGAAATGAGAAACATTCCAATCCAAATTCGATTTAATAACATATACAAATATCTATATTATTAGGTTGTGTTTTGGCTAGGTAAGCAATGAAGTATTAACAGTCTATTAATGATAATGTTGAGTCGGGAGACAAATCTTCACGAAGTTTTCGAGTAAAATGCGTCCAAAGTTCCCTGATACTTCAGGGTGGAATTGTACTCCGAATAGGGTGTGAGTACTGTTTTGCATGACTTCATTTACACAGCTGTCTGACGAGGCTACGAGTTCAAAACCTGGAGGAATTGAAATTGTTTCGCAATGGTCTTGCATCATTTCAAAGTCAGTAGGAAGCCGGTACAGTAAGGGACTTTCTTCAAATGAACCTATTTCTTCCCAGTCTCTAGCAGGTGCCATTTTTTGAGCAAAAGCACCATGAAGTAACCCGATGATTTGATGGCCAAAACAGATGCCTAACACAGGGGTTGTGGTTGTTTTTATCCATGTAAATTTTTGAATATATGGTGTTGGATCAACCTCTGTAATTAGAATAGGTGCGCCAGAAATAATTACTCCTTTCACGCCAATTAAGTCATCGCGTTTAAATTCTGCTAGTTGACAAAGCTTAACGTCAATAAATTCATCAATGATGAGCTCAATCTGTTTTGACTTGTCACTGCCGCAATCAATTACTAAAATCATAATTCTACTTCTCCTATTCCTTGTCTAATTATTTCCACGTTTCCATCGATGCAATTTACGATTGTTGAGGCTTCGAGTTTTCCTGTTCCGCCATCAATAATCAATTCAATTTTGCTGTCAAGTTTCTCGTAAATAGTATATGGATCAATGAAATATTCCAGTATTTCATCTTCATTGTTGTTGAGTGAAGTCGTTGCCATAGGGTTCCCTAATACTTCAACGATTCGCTTTACAGTTTTGTTGTCGGGTATACGAATTCCAACCTCTTTTTTCTTGGTGTCAAATAATCGTGGGATTTCGTTCGTTGCGGTGAGTATAAATGTAAATGGGCCAGGTAGGGATCGATTTAGTAATTTATACGTTGAGCGGTCAATGGGTTTTACGTAGTCAGAAAGGTTTCTTAAATCTGAGCAAATGATGGAGAAGTTAGCTTTTTTTAATTTAAGTCCTTTTAACGTAGCTAAGTTAGCTAGTGCTTTTTTATTGTACAAGTCACAGCCCATAGCGTAAACGGTGTCTGTTGGAAATATGATTATCCCACCTTTTTTCAATACCCTAACAGCTTGTTCAATAAGTCGTTCATCAATATTGTCTTCATTTATCTCTATAAGCATAAGCTAAGGTAGTTTTATTCAGAATGTTTAACAAACACGCTGCAATCAATCGCATAATGATCGCTTAGTTTTTCCTTTTGGATATTGAAATCACGTGAGCCAAGCTGGTTGGAGTGGAATATATAGTCAATTCTCATTGCAGGTAAGCTGCCTGCGTAAGTTGCTCCAATTCCAAATGATGTATTTCTAAACGCATCGGTTAATATGCTGTTAAAGGTATTGTAACAGTATGACACAGGTGTATCATTGAAGTCACCACAAACAATTACCTTGTAAGGGGATGCCGCTATATGTTTTTTAACACGCGCTGCTTGTTTGGCACGTATTGGGTATGCTTTTTTTATTTTGGTGATTAAATTAGTGACGTTAGAAGGGGTTCTACTGTTGGAGTCAGTTTCAAATATTTCATAATCTTCTTTTTGAAGTCGGATAGACTGTAGGTGTATGTTGTAGACTCTAAAAGTGTCAGTTTCTTTTACAATATCAGTGTATATACAGTAGTTGAAATTACCTTTGTGTACTTCAAATGGCACATTTCCTTCTTTGATTATAGGGTGTCTTGAAAAAATTGCTACTCCAACATTTTGTCTAGCCCTTCGTTTGCGTGCAAAACGTTCATGATAATACTTGTAGTCCATTATCTTAAGGATCGTGTCTTTTGTTACAAATGAGGTGGGGCTGTCTTGCTGATAAAACTCTTGAAAACATACAACGTCAGGGTTTCGATCTTTTACATGTTCAATGATTTTGTTTTTTGTTTTATGCTTCTCGTTCGTATTGGGGTTGTATAAGTCAAATAAATGTACATTATAACTCATTATTCGAAGTTCATTTTGGCTTGTGGCTTGACTATTTGCACCAAAAGAGAATGTTCTTACGTGGATCTTTATGCCCGCTGAAATAATGATAATTATAACGATGAACCATTTAGATTTTTTAAACGCCCAAAACACGCATAAGGTTAGGTTTATGGTGAGTATTAACCAGTGCGCTAGTCCAAAGAAAGGCAGGGATGGTACTGATGTTGGGTGAATGTAAGAGGTAGTGTAGGATAGTATTAAGGCAGTTATGGCTCCTAGTGTTAATAAGACGAACAGGGTGTGGAGACGAATTATTTTACCTAAAAAATTAACCATTCTTACTCTGATTAAACAAAAAGTTTTTTTCCTTTTTTGTTAGAGATTCATAACCAGACTTAGATATTTTGTCTAAAATTTTATCGACTTGAATTTGGCGTGATTTTTCTTCAATGTTGTATTCTTCATCTGTCTTGTAGCGTTCATTTGCTTTACCGCCTTTTGTAACCTTGAATTTAGTTGAGCGTTTTTGAAATAATGTCTTAAATGTGTCCCACAGTTTTTGTGATAAATTGACAATGTTCTTGGGGGACTGTATGTTTTGAATTGAAATTACACCAAGTACGGCTCCTCCTAAATGAGCAAAATGTGCTGTGCCATCTTTTTTGTCTAGAGCCAATAGGTCTACTAGAATAAATAACACTGCTAGAACAATCATTCGAACAGGTATAACTCCGAATAGGTTGATTTTTAATTGAGGTCTATGAAATGCAATCGCAACGAAAATTGCCATAATTGCACCTGAAGCACCAAGGACAATGTCATCAAAGAGTTGTAGTTTTGGGAATAAGCTGTGTGCAAGAACTTCAAATAAGCCACCAATTAAGCCGCCAAGTATATAGGTTGTTATTAATCTTCGTTTGTCAAAAAGTTGTAAGAATAGTTTTCCTGAAAAATATAAAAACACCATGTTGAATAGTAGGTGCATTAAGCTGTAGTGTGTAAATATACTTGTGAATAAACCCCATGGATGCTTGGAGAAGTCGATGATATTTGTGTGTAAACCTATAACGTGACTCGCATAATTATCAATAAATATATTTTCGTTAGCTGTTGTTAAATTGAAAAAAACATCAATTATTCGAATTGCAAGAAATATACTCACATTAATGAATATCAGTTGAACTGCGGCACCGCCATACTTGTATTGATGTCTTAATTCAGCTATAAAATTTCGCTCCATTAGTAAAAGTTTTGTCTATCGGTTTTACGCCATGTGATTATAAGTATAGCTCCTACAATTGCGCCTCCAACGTGAGCTAAATGTGCAATCTGGTCGTCAGGACGTGAAAAACTACTGTAGATTTCGAATGCGAGATACCCTCCAATTAAATACTTTGCTTTGATAGGAATAGGAGGGAATAGTAGTTGAAGTTGTGTGTTTGGAAAAAGTAATGCGAACCCAGCTAACAGGCCGAATATGGCTCCGGAAGCACCGGCCATAGAGCTATAGGTCATACTGGCGTAGGCTTTTACTAGTTGCTCAGACTGGTTTGTGTACTGTATGTATTCGAATGATCCTTGAAGTACTTTACTTTTTAAAACAGTCATGTCAAAGCCATCTGCAATTAAAGCCTGGTTTATTTCCATGATTTTCCATACACCAATCGAGTTGTATAGTATTAGTGCTCCAAATCCACAGGCGAAATAAAAAATAAAATAACGTTTAGCACCCCACACACGCTCTAAGTGAGCTCCAAACATAACTAGTAGCAACATGTTAAATAAGATGTGAAAGAAGTCCGTTAAGCTGTGCATGAACATGTGTGTCACGACCTGGTAGGGCTCAAATAAAATTGAATTAAAATAATGAGATCCTAATTTTTGATTAAGGTCAATTCCGTTTGAAGCTAAGAATAGAGATACTACGTAAAACAACACGTTTAGTATCAATAAATTCTTGGTTACAGGTGGTAAGTTGTTAAACATCGTTTAATTGAATTTATGTTGAATGTCATCCAGGGTAATTGTCTCTATAATTTTCTTTTTTCTAGGTGAATAGGTATGATTTTCACATTGAAATAACTGGTTGATTAGAGCTTGAATAGACTCATTCGTGTTAAGATTCATTTTTTTCATTGCCGCAGACTTTGCAATTGCTAAAACTAAAGTGTGTGCAATGTCTCCCTTTTCAATTTCTTTAAATCCAATTCCTTGAAATATTTCATCTAGTGAACTTGAGATTGACTCTTCTTGGATTACAGCGGGTACAGAATCAACCTTTAGTAGTTTACCTTCAATAACACCTTGGTAGCCTAGTTGTTTTAATATTGAAGCGTTTTCATTCCAAAGTGCTATTTCATTTGTTGAAACTTCTTTTTCAATAGGGAATAATAGTTTTTGAGATTTTATAGGATTGATTATAAATGAATTATGTATTTCTGTGTAAACTATTTGTTCAATTGCTCTTCGTGCGTGAATCATCATTAAACCAGATTTACTAGGGGTGATGATGTAGCTTCCCTTTACAATAAACGTAGAAATATTTTCCATGGTGTCATCCATATCAATTGGAGGGTAGTTTTCTTCTGTATTGTCGGGTTTTTCTTCAATTGAATAGAAGCCTTCCCAGTCCGAAGCTGATGCTTTGTTTAGTCCAAATCCTTGACTCGCTATACCTTTGGTAAGGTTGTCTTTTGTTTTCCCGTATCCGCTACCGCTAGAAATGGGGTTGCTTGTTGTTTTAAAAGGGTTAAATTCTGTATCAACATTGATTGTTGGTTCTACAGCGGGCTGTGATTTCATTGCGTGAGGAATCTCAAAACTGGTTTCTTGCTCGAATTCTAAGGTTGGAGCTATGTTGTATTTTCCAAGTGCCTGCCTGATACTGCTTAGTAATATTGAATAGATGAATTTATCTTCTTCAAATTTAATTTCTGTTTTAGTAGGGTGTACATTGACGTCAATTTTCTGTGGGTCGACCTCCATGTACAAGAAGTATCCTGGAAAAGATTTTGGTTTTAATAAACCTTCAAAAGCCTTTGTAACAGCATGATTAAAGAAGGAACTTTTGAAGAATCGGTTATTTACAAAAAGAAACTGTTCGCCCCGTGTTTTACGTGCATGTTCAGGTTTAAGTACAAACCCTTTTAATGAAACAATTTCTGTAGTTTCATCTATCGGTACCAATCGATCATTTGAATTCCCACCAAATAGGTTAACAATCCGCTTACGTAAAACAGCGGGGTGTAAATTGTGGATTTCAGCGCCATTATGTGTTAGTGTTAAGTGCAAGTCTGGGTGTGCAAGAGCAATGCGATCAAACTCATCCTGAATGTGTTTAAATTCAGTAGATTCTTTCTTTAAGAAGTTGCGTCTTGCAGGTACATTGAAGAATAAATTCTTTACTTCAAAAGAGGTTCCGACAGGGCATACCACATCTTCCTGTTGTTTAATTTCACTGCCTTCAATTCGGAGGATTTGTCCAACATCGTTAGTTGCTGTCCGTGTTTTCATTTCAACATGAGAGATTGCTGCTATGGAGGCAAGTGCTTCACCACGAAACCCTTTTGTTGTTAATGCGAATAAATCTTCCGCAGTACGAACCTTGCTTGTGGCGTGACGTTTAAAGCATAAAACAGCATCACTAGGGCTCATTCCTACGCCGTCATCAACAACTTGAATTAGTGTTTTTCCGGCATCCTTGATGTTTACAATTATTGCAGTGGAGCCAGCGTCAATGGCATTCTCTAATAGCTCTTTTACTACAGACGCAGGCCTTTGAATTACTTCACCAGCTGCAATTTGATTGGCAATATTATCCGGGAGTAGTTTTATTATATCATTCATCAGAGCTTACCAGATTTTTGTGACTACAGTATCAACTTCGTCAACACCGTTAAATATGAAATACCCCAGTCCGACAAGGATTACTATCAAGGCCAAAATCCGAATGTTTGAACTCTTGTTTTCATTTTGTCTATGCGCTGCGCGGTTCCAGCCTTCTTGAAGGCTGTCCCTTAACATTTCTTTTCTTTTATAATCGGACATTTCGGTGTTTTCAAGTTCTTGATATTGCGCTTTTTTTCGTTTGAGACGTTGCTTGCGCTCATCAAAATACATTGGCGTGTAATTGAATCTCTGATTATTAATTGTTTTATTTAAAAATCTAAATTTCATTGTCATACAAATTTAGCAAATTATATTCCTTTTTAGGTGTCTGTTTAAATACAATTATTAAGTCATTCAAAAGGCTTTGTCGGTGTGCTTATTGGGTGTTTTCTATGTTTTTCATTGTCTATTGTTTATAACTAATAAATGGCTTGTTAATTGTAGGGTAATACTATTGTATTTTTGGTGTGTATATGAAAAAATATTTCCCTGTAAAATTAACGGTAGTAATCCTTACATTGATAGGCTTTAACCTGTTGTTAACGGCTTTTACACCTGTAGAGAGTCCGAATGATATAAGCCCACCTTTTGAAAAAACATCTATAAATCTGGAGTCAAATTCTTGGGTAGAAAAGGAGTTGTCTAGTCTTTCGTTGAGTGCGCGAATCGGTCAGTTTTTTATGGTTGCAGCATATTCAGGCAAAGGCGAGGCGCATCTAAAACAAGTTGATTCACTTATTACGAATCAAAAGGTGGGAGGTGTAATTTTTTTTCAAGGAAATAGAACCAACTTAACTTCATCGATTAATCGTTTTCAGAAAGCAGCAGAAATACCTTTGTTAATTGGAATGGATGCCGAATGGGGAGTTCAGATGCGTTTGCTTGGAGAAGATCGTTTTCCTTATAATTATACCTTAGGAGCAGCAAATGATCCTAGACTTACTCAGCGTATTTCAGAAATGATAGCGCAAGAGTGTAGGGGACTTGGTATTCATCTGAATTTTGCTCCGGTCGCAGATGTAAATAGTAACCCAAATAACCCTGTAATTGGATTTAGATCGTATGGAGAAAATCCTAAAGAAGTAGCTAAGCATGTAGAAGCGGCTGTTAAAGGGATGGAAAATCAGGGTGTTTTAACCAGTCTTAAGCATTTTCCTGGCCATGGAGATACAGATAAAGATTCTCATTTAACCCTTCCGATAGTAACAAATACATACGCTCAAATTAATGCGATTGACTTCTTCCCGTTTAGGTCCGGTATTCGGGCTGGCGCGTCTACAGTTATGATTGGCCACCTTAATGTTCCTGCTTTAGATCCGTCAGGAACACCGAGTAGTTTGTCGAAAGTTGTTATTCATAATTACCTAAAAGGTGATTTGGGGTTTCAGGGATTGGTAATTAGTGATGCTTTAGGAATGAGGGCGGTAACTGAGAGGTATGGAGAAGCGGAAGTTTGTGTAAAAGCATTTCAGGCTGGCTGTGACATCTTGTTATTCCCAGGGGATGTGAAAGGGGCGATTAACGCTATTTTGAAAAAAGTAGAGTCTGGAGAAATTACCCGTACTGAAATTGACAGCCGTTGCCGAAAGATTTTGGCAGCTAAATACAAAGCGATTATTAATCCTAAAAAGCAAAAAGTATATTCAGAAGGGGTGATTAAGTTGGCTAAAAGACAGGTTTATGAAAAAGCATTAACTGTTTTAAAGAATGAGCATGAAGTACTTCCTATAAAGCGATTTGATAAACGAATAGCACATGTTTCTATAGGTGAAAATACAGCTAGTTTAGATGCTTCGATGGATTTAATTAGTAAGCTGGATCACTTTCACTTTCTTACTGGTCAAGAAGCGCAACGAGTCTTTGATTCTAAACGGTTGGAATATGATATGATTATTACATCTGTTCACGCTAGCTCTTTAAGTATAAAAAATGGTTATGGCTTACCCGAAGGTTGGAAAAGTTGGGTAGAAAGTCAAGACACATTAAAGGAAAATGTGTTGCTTGTTTTTGGAAACCCATTAGCGCTTTCAAAGGATGTCAATTTAAAGGCAATTAACACAGTTATTGTTGGGTATGAAAACAACCCTATTGCGCTTGATCGTGCAGGACAACTGTTAATGGGAGCCTACGCCAGTGAGGGTAAGTTACCGCTAACAGTAAATTCACAATTTAAAAGAGGGGCGGGAATAAAAATTAAGAGCGGTGGTAGGTTAAAGGAATCGCAGCCCGAAGAATTGGGTATATCCCCTCAAAATTTAGCTCAAATTGATTCTATTGTTGAGAAAGGCATTCTTACGGGTGCTTTCCCTGGGTGCCAAATTATTGTCGCTGTTAAGGGTAAAGTTATTTACAGGAAATCATTCGGGTTTCACACCTATAAAAACGATAATAGGGTAATTGATACAGATGTTTACGATATTGCTTCAATTACCAAAATAGCTTCGTCAACACTGTCGTTAATGCATATGGAGAGCAATGGTGAGTTTAGCCTTGATGGAAAACTTTCTGACTATCTTCCTAAATTAACTTACGGTACAGCTTATGGTGCTCTTCGGTTAAAAGCCATGATGTCTCACCAGGCAGGTTTAAAACCGTGGATACCTTTTTATACTAAAACCTTAAAAGACTACCAGCCTAACCCTGTGTTCTATCAAGGTCTTCGAAGTGACTCATTCCCAACGCAAGTTTCTTCTAACCTTTGGATCGTTGACGGGTATACAGATTTAATTTACAAGAGAATATTAGCTACACCTTTAAATAGAAAGCGATATAAATATTCGGATGTTGGTTATTACTTTGTGAAAAAGATCATTGAAAATAAGTCTGGGCTTACTTTAGATCAGTATGTCGAAGATAAATTCTACAAACCAATGGGGTTTAATCATTTGAGATATAATCCAAAAGAACACTTCCCACTTAGTCAAATTTTGCCAACAGAAAACGACACGATATTTAGAAGGGAACAGATTCATGGACATGTACATGATCAAGGAGCCGCTATGATGGGTGGAGTTGGTGGACACGCTGGCTTGTTCTCAAACGCAAGTGATTTAGCTGGTTTAATGCAGCTGTTTTTAAACAAGGGGAATTATGCAGGTGTTTCGTATGTAGATCCTGATGTCATTGATCGGTATACTGGGTGTCAATATTGCCCAACGAACAGAAGGGGGGCTGGGTTTGATAAACCTACAGTTAATTTAAACGGTGGGCCTACGTGTAATAAGGTAAGTCTAGCTAGCTTTGGACATTCTGGATTTACAGGAACTCTTGCTTGGGCAGACCCGGTACATGAGGTGAATTATGTGTTTTTATCTAATCGTGTTTACCCGGATGCAGAAAACTGGAAATTAGTTCGCATGAACATCCGTACAGATATACAAGAAGCGATATATACAGCGTTAAGTGAGGCCCGTCTTTAAGTAAGCCTGATGGAATACTGAAGTACAAGTATGGGATGTATATTAAAAAGTTTATTTTTGAAGTAAGGAGCTTGTTAAGTCATAAAATATGAAGATAGGAATTGTATTGTATCCAACATATGGTGGGAGTGGAGTTGTAGCAACAGAGCTGGGTAAATCTTTAGCGGGAAAGGGGCATGAAATCCATTTCATCACCTACTCACAACCTGTGAGACTGGGCTCGTTTAGGGAAAATATATTCTACCATGAAGTGAGGGTTTCTAACTATCCGCTGTTTGAGTATGAGCCTTATGAAACTGTGTTGGCAAGTGAAATGGTTGATGTGGTTAAGCATGAGGGCTTAGATATTTTACATGTTCATTATGCAATTCCACATGCTTCTGCGGCTTTTATGGCGCGCCAAATATTAAAGTCGCAAGGAATTAATATTCCATTTGTGACAACGCTTCATGGAACAGACATTACACTGGTAGGAAAAGACCCTGCATTTGAACCTGTAATTACGTTTTGTTTAAATGAATCTGACGCTGTTACTGCTGTTTCAGAAAGTTTGAAAAACGATACGTACAAGCACTTTTCTACAACGCGAGAAATTAAGGTCATTCCAAATTTTATTCCTGTTCAGCATAAGGTTTCAGTAATGAATTGGGACTTGAGAAGAAGGTATGCTCCAGATGACGAACCGATACTTTGCCACATCTCTAATTTTAGAAAGGTAAAGCGTGTGCAAGATGTACTGCGTATTTTTTCTAAGGTAAACGAATTGAAAAATGCCCGACTTTTACTGGTGGGAGATGGGCCTGAGCGTTATGCTTTAGAAGAATCATGCCGTGAGCTGAATTTGTGTGATCGCGTTGTTTTTTTAGGAAAGGTTCGTGATACACAACAAGTACTTGAATTGGCCGATTTATTTCTTCTTCCATCTGAAACGGAAAGTTTTGGATTGGCTGCACTTGAGGCTATGGCTGTTGGTGTCCCTGTGATTTCTTCAAATACAGGAGGAATCCCTGAGGTGAATGTTCATGGTGTTACCGGGTTTTTATCGAATGTGGGTGATGTGGGTGATATGGCGGAAAATGCACTCCACATTTTGAGAGATGAAGAAACTTTAAATATGTTCCGTAAAAATGCACTTGAGCGTGTAAAAGAGTTTGATATTGAAAAAATTGTTGGTCGTTACGAAGAGCTTTATCACGAAGTTTTGAATAAATGAGAACTTAGGTTATAAAAAAGCCCCTTGCTAAATTTAGCAGGGGGCTTTGAGTTTTATGTTAACTGCAATTAGTTTACATTTTCAATAACCATAGCAGAAGCGCCACCACCTCCGTTACAGATTCCAGCAGCACCATATTTACCTCCATTTTGTTTTAATACATTGATCAAGGTAACAATGATTCGTGACCCAGAGCTCCCTAGAGGGTGACCTAAAGCAACCGCTCCACCATTAACATCAACTTTAGCAGGATCTAGCCCTAGTGCCTTTGTGTTGTATAGACCAACAACAGAAAATGCTTGGTTTAACTCCCAATAATCAATGTCAGCGATAGTAAGATTTGCTTTTTTCAAGGCAACAGGTACCGCTTTTGAAGGTGCAGTCGTGAACCATTCTGGCTCATGTGATGCGTCTCCATATCCAATTAGTTTAGCAAGTGGTTTTATGTTTAATTCTTCTGCTTTTTCTTTGCTCATTAAAACTACTGCAGAAGCGCCATCGTTTAATGTAGAGGCATTTGCAGCTGTAACAGTACCTTCTTTTGTAAAAACAGCTCTCAATGCTGGAATTTTATCCATTCGAACATTTGAATACTCCTCATCTTTAGAAACGACAATAGCATCGCCACGTCTTTGAGGAACTTCAACAGGAACGATTTCATCATCAAATTTACCATCATTCCATGCTGCTGCTGCACGGTTGTATGATTCGATTGCAAAATTATCTTGATCTTCTCTTGAGATATTGTGTTCAGTAGCACACTTGTCAGCGCATACGCCCATGTGAACCTTGTTGTAAACGTCAGTTAAACCATCTTTAACCATTCCGTCATACATTTTAACATCTCCTAATTTGCTTGCGGTACGAGCGTTGTAGTAGTGAGGAACCATGCTCATGTTTTCCATTCCTCCGGCAACAACAACATCATTGTCTCCACAAAGGATTGATTGAGCAGCCATGCTCATTGCCTTCATTCCTGAAGCACAAACCTTGTTTACAGTTGTACATGGAACGCTGTTAGATAGACCTGCAAACATAGCAGCTTGACGTGCAGGAGCCTGGCCTAGGTTGGCTTGAAGAACATTCCCCATAAAAACCTCACCTACGATATCGGCAGAAACACCTGATTTGTCTAATGCACCTTTAATTGCTGCAGCACCTAATTGTGTTGCTGGTACAGTTGATAGAGCACCTCCAAAGCTTCCCATTGGAGTTCTTACTGCTGATACTATATATACTTCTTTACTCATTATTAGTGTTTTTTATTTCGATGCGAAATTACTAAATTCTTAGCAGATGTCGGCTTTATTATTGTGCTTTAGTAAGATCTTAAGGTGAGGTGGGGTTGTAGATTCTAGCTATTGAACGTTATGTGAAAATGAAAAAAGATTATTTTTGATAAAATAACAAGAACAAAAAATGAAAAATCTATTTATTGCTATTTTCACATTAGTTACTATTGGGGCTTCTTTTGCGCAAGAAGATACGCTACCTAAAAACTGGAAGCTTAAAGCACGTTATGGCTTAAACGGGACCCAGTCTTCATTTGTTAATTGGAATGCAGGTGGGCGCAACAATGTTTCACTTTTAGGTGCTATTGATGTTTCTGCAAACTATACTAAAGGAAACTATAAATGGGGGAATGATTTAGGTTTGTCTTTAGGAGGGATACAGTATATTGGAAAGGGTAATGCTAGTCCAATACAAAAAACAGACGATAAAATTGATTTGACCTCTAGCTTTGGGTGTAAAGTTAAGGAGTCTTGGTACGTTGCATTTTTAGGGAATTTTAAAACGCAATTTATTGATGGGTATATTTCTCCAGATGACTCAATTAGAACGTCTAAGTTTATGGCTCCTGGTTATTCAACATTTGCAATTGGGGTAGACTTTAAACCAACAGAACACTTTTCGGTTTATTTATCTCCTGTTGCATCTAAGATGACTTTTGTTAACGATGCTGACTTAGCAAATTCAGGGGCTTTTGGTGTCGAAGGTGCTTCTTATGACAATTTAGGGAATATTCTTACTGCTGGCAGGCGTTTCAGAGGAGAGGTTGGAGCGTATTTTAAAATGATGTATAATAAAGAAATCGTGAAAAACATCAAGATGAGATCTAAGCTAGAATTGTTTTCTAATTACTTAAATAATCCAGAAAATATTGATGTTGCTGCAGAGATTGTTTTAAACTTTAAGGTGAATAGTTGGTTTTCTGCTTCCTTAAACTTGAATCTACTTTATGATGATGATATTGATGTTCGAGATGTTAATGGTGGTGTAGGTCCGAGACTTCAATTGAAATCTGTTTTAGGTTTAGGTGTCTCTTACACAATGAGAAATTTTGAAGGTAAATAGACCCTGTTTCTAGAATTGGGGATAAAAGTTTTTACTTCTGTCTAATAAGTGCTTGAGTTTCGTATTTTCGTGAAGAAATGAATTTCTTTTCTGACATATCGCTTTATTGGTTATTTCCATTTGGAATAGCCTGTTTCGGGTTAGCCTTTTTATACTACAGAAAACAATCGCGAGTAAACGAATTAAAAACAGTAATACGGTTTAGTTTAATTGTCCTTCGTAGCTCAACACTTTTTTTATTGGGTCTGCTTTTGTTTGGGGTGATTTTTGAACGAAAAGAAGTGAAGGTTGAAAAACCTGTTTTCATTACATTGACAGATAACTCAAGTTCGTTGTTGAATTATGCTGATAGCAGTAAGGTTAAGAGCCGTGTGGCAGGTTTTCATGCAAAACTACAAGAGAAATTTAAGGATAGGTTTGAATTTAAGTCTTACACAATAGGTGATGGAGTTAGTTTGGATTCAATTAGACTTGATGGGTCTAAGTCTAATTTAAATGCAGGATTTGATTTTATTTACAATGAATTTTACAATCGAAATGTTGGCGGAATCACCTTTATCAGTGATGGTAACTTCAATGAGGGGGTAAGCCCAATATATGGCGCTGAAAAAATCAATCTCACCCCTATATTTACAATTGGAGTAGGAGATACTGTTGTTAAACGAGACCAGTTGTTAAGAACTGTTTCGACAAATGATATTGCTTTTTACAAGAATAAATTTCCGATTGAGATTAGTATTGAAGGGCATAAGATGGGGAAGGGGAATACGGAGATTTCCCTTTGGAAAGGACAGCGCAAAATTGATTCAAAAACAATAAGTTATACCGATGGTAACTTAGATTTCATCAATGTGAGTTTTATGACTGATGCTGACGATATTGGCTTTATTTCTTACACCGTTAAACTGAAAAAGGAGTCTAGTGAATCATCCTATGAAAATAATTCAAGAACAGTATATGTAGAAGTGATAGATTCGCGTAGTAAGGTGTTTGTATTCGCAAATGCCCCACATCCAGATGTTTCTGCAATAAAACAGGAGTTAGATAAGAATGACAATATGGACGTTTCTACTGTTCTAATTGATGAGTGGGATGGGAGTTTAGATGGATGTTCGTTAGCTATTTGGCACAATCCTTCAGAGGATGGTTCAGATCTATATCGTGCTATACGTGCGACAAAAACTCCTGCCTTATACCTCTTAGGGCTTAATTCGTCAAGGTCGTTTGTGAGTGATATGAATATTGGGGTGCGTTTGCCATCTACAAGGTCTACAGATCAAGTTCAGGGAGTTTTTGCAAACGAATTTCAACTCTTCGATGTGTCAAGTCAATTGAAGCGTGCTGTTAAACGTTGGCAGCCCTTAACTGTATTGTTTGGTCGATTAAGACAGCACGGTAATAATACTCTTCTTAAACAAATGATAGGAGGGATTGTTAAAGAAGTGCCTGTGCTTTATTTCAATTCAACCAATGGTGTGAAGTATGGTGTTCTTGTAGGAGAAGGACTTTGGAGATGGAAGTTGTCTGAATATGCGGAGTCTGAAAACAACGATTTATTTAACGAGTTAATTCAAAAAACAACACAATACCTTACTGTTAAGTCAAATTTAGAGCCGTTACGAATTAACTTTCCTAAACGTGTGTTATCTCGAGATCCAATTATTTTGAGGGCTGAGTTTTATAACGCTTCCTTTGATCTTATTACAAGCCCAGAGATAGCGCTTTACCTTACTAATGCAGAAGGGGTTTCTACAGAGTACACTTTTGGTAAAAACGAAAATAATTACACACTAGATTTAGGGACCTTAAGTCAAGGTGTTTATAGCTGGAAGGCTAGCGCGAAGTATTCGGGTCTTAATCATAAGAAATCAGGTTCATTTATCGTTGAGAATAGCTCGCTGGAAGATTTGGAGACGCGCGCAAACCACAATATACTTGAACAAATATCAACCAGGTCAAATGGCCAGTTTTACCCGTTAAATAAGACTGACAAATTATTCAATGATGTTGAAAATAGAAAAGATATTGTAAGTGTTAGTTATCAAGAGTCTACTTTTTTAAATCTTATTGACTGGAAGCTCTTGCTGGTTGTAATCGTGTTTCTATTGAGTGTTGAGTGGCTTGTTCGAAGGTATTCGGGCTTGTATTAGGATTGTTTAATACACTTGCAATAAGTTTAATAATTAGGCGTTATCTATGTAACCAAACAATAAATGCCTATGTTAAAAAAATACACTACTATTGCTCCTTGTGAAGAGTTAAAAGTCACACCGAATACCGCAACAATCAAAGCTATACTGAATTACAGCAAGTCTGTTGAGGTTAAAAAATTAAAAGGAATGAGCAAGGTTATTGTCTCATTGAATTAATATTAATAAACTAAAAAAGGGGCTCGATAGGGTCCCTTTTTTAGTTTAGAAATGTTTCTGAAATTACCAGATTTTTGAAATCTTATCTTTAGAATTTCTCATTTCATCACCTTCCTGAACGTTAAACGCATCAAAAAACTCTGGGCAATTCATAAGCGGACCGTTTACACGATACATCCCTGGAGAATGTGGGTCGTTGGCAATTCTATTTTTTAGCTCCTCATCGGTGTAGTTTATTTTCCATAGTTGTGCGTATGCAATAAAGAAACGCTGTGCAGGGGTAAATCCATTTCTTGTTTTAGCAAGTTTAAATTCATCCGTTTTAGCGTATGCGTAATAGGCCATGGTTAATCCTCCTAGGTCAGCAATGTTTTCGCCCATGGTTAAATCCGAATTAACACAATGTCCTTCAATTGGACAGAACCCTGCAAATGTTTCTCCTAGTTTCTCCGTGCGTTCTTTGAAGGCGGCAAGGTCTTGCTCTGTCCACCAGTTTCTAAATGTTCCATCGGCGGCAAATTTAGAACCCATATCATCAAATCCGTGTGTAAATTCGTGGCCAATAACCATTCCTATTCTTCCGTAGTTAACCGCATCTTCGTAGTTGTTACTAAAGAAAGGTTCTTGCATAATTCCAGCAGGAAAAGCAATTTCATTTAATAGGGGGTGGTAATATGCGTTCACCATATGAGCAGGCATTCCCCATTCTTCTTTGTCTACCTTTTTATTCAGTTTAGCTAAATTTTTTCGGTGTGACCTTACTGCTGATTGGTTTATATTTCCAATGTAATCTGTAGCGCTAAAAGAGAGGTCGCTGAAATCTTCCCATTTATTTGGGAACCCTAATTTTCTTCCAATGGCATTTAGCTTTATAGTTGCTTGCTTTTTTGTATCAACTGACATCCAGTTTAATGCATCAATTCGCTCTTTAAAGACAACGAGTAAGTTGTCGACCATCTTGTTTACTCTTAGTTGAGCTTCATCAGAAAAATGACGACCTACAAAGGCTTTTCCTAGCAATTCTCCAAATGCCATGTTTGTAATTTCGTTTGTTGCTCGATCACCAATTGGTTTCATTTCACTCTTGCCAGTTAACACACCTCCGTAGAAGTCAAAGTTGGCTTGAACAAACTCGTCAGATAAATGCCCTGCATAATGATTTAAAACATTCCACTTTAAGTAATTCTTAATTACGCTTAACTCTGTGTTTTGGATTAAGTTGCCTAATTGAGTTAAAAATTTGGGTTGACCTACAATAATTGAATCAAAGTTTCCAATCCCAATGTTTGCTATGTATTCTTCAATGTTGAGTGCCCCTGCATTTAGAATAAAGTCTTCCTTAGAAAACTTATTGTACGTGTTTTCAGGGACTCTTTGCTCTGCTCTAGACATCATGGCTTTCGCTAGTTGCCTTTCTATAGATAAGACATCATCAGCTATTAGGGTACTTGACTCGTTCGATTCACATTTTGAAAACAGTGTAATTAAATGTTCTCTGTACTGATCTAAAATGTCGGCTTTATCACTTTCAATGTAGTAGTCTTTATTTGGCAACCCAATTCCGGCTTGGTAAAAATTAACAGAGTGGTAGTCAACATTCATCAAGTCTTGTCCAACACCAAAGTAAAAGAATGGGTGTACTCCTTTGCTGTGGAGGTTAGAAATCAAGGTGATTAGCCGGTCTTTAGATTCTAGTTGGTCAATCTCTGCTAAGTCTGCTTTGATTGACTGCATTCCAAGTTCATTTCTACGGTCCATATCAATGTAAGAAGCGTAGTAGTCGCCTAGAATTTGTAGCATTGTTCCTTTTGGTGCGTCAGCATTTTTGGCATCTGTAAGGATTACGGCTAATTTCTTTTTGTTACTCTGATCCAGTTCGTTAAAACTTCCCCACCTAGATTCCGATGCGGGAACAGGGTTCTTTACAAGCCAGCTGCCGTTTGCATAATTAAAAAAATCTGTGCGTGGGCTAATTTCTACATCCAGGTATTCGGTGTCAATTGTTTGACGCTTCCCTTTATTGTTGGAGTGTTCAGTGTTGTCAATACTTGATTCAGTAGCCTTTTTTGGTAGGTCACACGAAGCTAGTGTTAATGCAATTGAACTTAATAGGATTAAATTTTTCATGGTTTTATTGTTTTAATTTCATTTCAACATGTGGTATTCCATCTTCCAGGTATTCATTGCCTGTAGAGATGAAGTTGTGTTGTCTGTAGTAATTTTCTAAATGTTTTTGAGCAGAGATTATAATCGAAGATGTTCCGAATTCCTGTCGGGCAAACTTCACTGAAAAATTCATTAGTTCGTGACCAATTCCTTTTCCGCGTATGCTGCTTTCTGTTACAACCCTTCCGATAGCACATTCTGTATAGGGAAGACCAGGAGGAAGTATACGTGTGGTGGCAACGATGTTTCCTTTGCCATCACGGCATAATAAATGGTATGCTTTTTTATCTTTTCCGTCTAATTCTTGGTAGGGACAATTTTGCTCTACAATAAATACGCGTATACGAAGTGCAACAATGTCGTGAAATTCATTTAGTGTTAAATCACTGTAATGTTTTATTTGCCAGTCTAAATGCATGTCGCTTGTTCTTTGTGTTGTTTTATGCCTGTATGACTCCTACATTGTAAGCTTTTTCAGCTTTTTTATGGTTTGCCATTTCAATACCCATAGAAATTGTTTTTCGTGTATCAGCTGGGTCAATAATAGCGTCCATCCAAATTCTGCTTGCAGCATAGTAGGGAGAGGTTTGTTCGTCGTATTTGCTTTTTATTGAATTAAACAATTCCTTTTCACGTTCAGCTGTAATTTCTTCTCCGCGAGATTTTAAAGACGCAACTTCAATTTGAAGTAAAACTTTAGCAGCTGCAGAACCACTCATAACAGCCATTTCAGCAGTAGGCCATCCTACAATTAATCGTGGATCATAAGCTTTTCCGCACATTGCGTAATTACCAGCGCCATATGAGTTCCCCATTATTACGGTGAATTTTGGAACAACAGAATTCGCCATTGCGCTAACCATTTTTGCACCGTCTTTTATAATTCCACCGTGTTCACTTTTAGACCCTACCATAAATCCTGTAACATCTTGAAGAAAAACCAACGGAATATTCTTCTGGTTGCAATTCATGATAAATCGAGCAGATTTATCTGCGGAGTCTGAATAAATCACACCGCCAAATTGCATTTCTCCTTTTGCATTTTTAACAATTTCTCTTTGATTTGCAACTATCCCTACGCTCCATCCATCTATACGGGCATATGTACAAACGATAGATTTCCCGTAGTCAGCTTTATATTCTGTAAACTTGGAGTCATCAACAATACATTTAATGATGTCTCTAACATTGTATGGTTTAGAGCGGTCTTCTGGCATGATGCCATAAATATCTTTTGGATCTCTAGCTGGTTCAACAGATTCTTTCCTGTTGAAGCCTGCATTTTCAGAGCTCCCTATCTTATCCATTAAGTCACGAATAGTTTCAAGGCACTCTTCATCATTTTCGGTGTTGTAGTCACATACACCTGATAATTGCGTGTGTGTCGTTGCTCCACCTAATGTTTCGTTGTCTATAGATTCTCCAATTGCAGCTTTAACTAAATAGGAGCCAGCTAAAAAGATTGTGCCTGTTTTATTCACGATTAAAGATTCGTCAGACATAATGGGTAGATAGGCTCCACCTGCAACACAGCTTCCCATTACGGCGGCTATTTGAGTAATTCCCATAGAGCTCATTACTGCGTTGTTTCTAAAGATTCGTCCGAAGTGTTCTTTGTCTGGGAAGATTTCATCTTGCATTGGAAGATAAACCCCTGCAGAGTCTACAAGGTAGATAATAGGTAGCTTGTTTTCCATGGCTATTTCCTGAGCACGTAGGTTTTTCTTCCCTGTAATAGGGAACCATGCTCCAGCTTTAACTGTAGCGTCATTAGCAACCACGATGCATTGTTTCCCCGAAACATATCCAATTACAGTAACAACACCACCAGCCGGACAGTCACCATGTTCTTTATACATTCCATAGCCAGCAAGCGCGCCCATTTCAAAGCGTTCTGTCCCCTTGTCTAATAATAGATCTATTCGTTCACGCGCGGTAAGTTTTCCTTTGGCGTGTAGTTTTTCTTGTTTCTTTTTTCCTCCACCATCATGAATCGTTTCTAATGTACGATTTAGCGCAGAAATCTTTAAGCGCATTTCATCATGATTCTTGTTGAATTCTAGTTCTTTTTTTGAAATTCCCATGTGTAGTCTGTAATAAAGTGCTTCAAATATAGGTATTTCTCAAAGGACTTGAATACCGTTTACACCAATAAATAACAATGTTCAACAGTAAATTGTTAGAAAATTATTTTCAAAAAGAATTTAGAATAGCGTTACATTTGAGGTATGCAGGATACGTTTAAATATAAAGGGATGCGAAAAAAACTTATTAATGAGTTGAGGGATAAAGGGATAGGGCAGGAGTCTATTCTAAAAGCCTTTGATAGTGTTCCGCGCCATTACTTTTTAGACAATGCTTTTGCTGAGCAAGCGTATTCAAATATGCCGTTTCAGATTGGATCAGGGCAAACAATAAGTCATCCTTATACGGTTGCTTTTCAAACACAATTACTCGATGTTAATCGGGGAGATAAAATACTTGAAATTGGAACGGGATCAGGTTTTCAAACCTCAATACTGTGTGCTTTGGGAGCTAAGGTTTTCAGTATAGAGCGCCACAAGCCATTGCATTTAAAAGCAAAGACTATTATTCAAAAACTTGGTTTTACACCGCGACTTAGCTTTGGAGATGGCTATAAAGGACTTCCATTGTATGCGCCTTTTGATAAGGTTATTATTACATGTGGTGCGCCAAAAATTCCAAAAGATTTAGTTGACCAATTAAAAATAGGAGGGGTGATGATAATTCCTATCGGAGAAGGAGATGAGCAGGAAATGAAGCGAATAACTAAGATCTCGGAAACAGATTTAGAAATCGAAGAGTTTGGTGTCTTTAGTTTTGTTCCAATGTTGGAAAAAAGAGTTAAATAGAAAAAGGGATAACATTTGTTATCCCTTTTTTAATCAATTAAATTTTGTGTTAATGCGCTTTAGATGCAAGGTATCTTTCCGCATCTAAGGCAGCCATACATCCTGTACCGGCAGCAGTAATCGCTTGTCTGTATGTTTTATCTGCGGCATCTCCAGCTACAAATACACCTGGTACATTTGTTTTAGATGTGCCAGGTTGCGCGTATTCAATATACCCAGTACTATCTAGGTTAATGTAGTCTTTGAAAATATCGGTATTGGGCTTGTGTCCAATAGCAACAAAAAATCCAGTACATGGAATTGTTGTTTGCTCACCAGTAATGCTATTTTTAACCAGTGTACCAGTAACCCCTTGTCCATCACCTAAGACTTCGACAGTATTTGTATTATAGAGGATTTCAATGTTTTCAGTATTTTTAACACGATCAGCCATAATTTTAGATGCTCTAAATACGTCTTTACGTACAAGCATGGTTACTTTTGTACATAGTTTTGATAGGTAGTGAGCTTCTTCGCAGGCAGAATCTCCAGCGCCAACAATTACTGTTTCTTGCCCCCTGTAAAAGAATCCATCACAGACAGCACAGGCAGAAACACCTCCACCATTTTTAAGGTAAAGTTGTTCACTTTCTAAACCTAAATACATGGCAGAAGCCCCTGTAGATATAACTACTGTTTCAGCATGAATTTCTTTACCATCGTCAGCCCAGCATTTGTGAATTTCTCCAGAAAAGTCAACCTTGGTTATGAAGCCAAAACGGACATCTGTATCAAACCGTTTGGCTTGCGCTTCTAGTTGTAACATCATGTCTGGTCCAGTAACCCCTTCTGGATATCCAGGAAAGTTTTCAACTTCGTTTGTTGTTGTTAGTTGTCCGCCAGGTTGCATTCCTTGATACATTACTGGTTGCATCTCTGCACGTGCAGCATAAATAGCAGCAGTATATCCTGCCGGTCCTGAACCGATAATTAGGCATTTTACTTTTTCGATTTCACTCATTTTATCTCTTGTATATGTTTAATGTCGTTGTTTTCGATTACAAAAATAATTCTTTATTACTTATTTCATAGGTTTTGTGTAATAGTTATGTTTTAGGTAGGATTACAATTAACTCTTAGAGATTACATTGGATTAAACTTTGTATTTGACGAAAAAGACCGTAGCTTTGTAGCCGCTTTTTTTCAGAACGAAACATGATAGATACAGAATTATATCAAGCAAAAATACTATATCCTTTTCAGGAGAAAACGATTAATGCTATACTAGAAAAGATTACTGCTAATGGTAAGAATTTCAACCTATTATTCCAACTTCCAACGGGTGGTGGTAAGACTGTTATTTTTTCTGAAATAGCAAAGAGACACATAGAGAAATCAGGTGATAAGGTTTTGATACTAACTCATCGAATTGAGCTTTCTGTTCAGACATCAAAGCAATTAGCAGCAATAGATGTTAAAAATAAAGTCATTAACAGCGAGGTTAAGGAGATAGAAAACCCGGATGACTACCAGTGCTTTATTGCGATGGTAGAAACACTTAACAACCGCCTGAATGATGATGAAAACTTTTTAGAGAATATCGGACTGGTAATTGTTGATGAGGCACATTACAATAGTTTTAGAAAAATATTTCAATTTTATCAAAATGCGAACATACTTGGTGTTACAGCAACACCACTAAGTAGTAATAAGGCGCTGCCGTTAAATGATAACTACGACGAGCTAATTGTAGGGGAAAGCATCAAGTCTTTGATTGAGTCTGGATACCTTTCTGATGCAGAAACATATACGTATGATGTTAATCTTCATGGTCTTAAGATAGGGACGAATGGAGATTTTACCGTGAGTAGTTCGGACGTTGTTTATGGAAACTATTTCATGCAAGAGAAATTACTTTTTGCATACGAAGAGGTTGGTTTGGGTGATAAAACATTGATTTTCAACTCTGGGATAGATACTTCAATGCGTGTTGAAGAAACATTTAAGAAGCGTGGATACAAAATCAGACACTTAGATTCTACATTTAGTGATAAGGATAGAAAGGAAGTTCTTCGTTGGTTTAAAGAGACGCCAGATGCAATACTTACTTCTGTAGGTATTTTAACGACTGGGTTTGATGAACCTACAGTGAATACGATTATATTAAACAGAGCAACACGATCGTTAACCCTTTATCATCAAATGATTGGCCGTGGGTCACGTAAGTTGCCTAACAAGTCTCAGTTTAAATTGATTGACCTTGGTAATAATGTTAGGCGATTTGGTATTTGGCAAGACTTTATTAACTGGCAAGATGCGTTTAAGTTTCCTGACCGTTTTATGGAGGCTCGATTAACAGAGGTGGAGGACATTGAGTTTGTAGCTAAGTTTGAGTTCCCTAGAGGTGCTGCAGATGTGATGAAGCTGGAAAAACTTGAAGGCTTCAATATGAAAGAGGTTTATTACGATTGTATTGATAGTGGTCTTAAAGGTAAGGATGCTATGAATCGATCTATGGAAAACCATTATGAGGTAATTTACGATGCAGCAGAAGACTATTTTCACGGACTGGAACTTTTGGATGTTTTAAAAGATCATATAGACCACCGATTAAAGCATTACACAAAGTGCATAACAAAGAGTACTCCTAATTACTATAAGTACATCATTGAGACATACAACAGACAGCTTAGACAGAAGTTAAGAGCAAATCTGGAGGATGAGTAAGATGTGTCTAGTACGTTAAGTTAATTAATGTTGTATCAAAGGCTACTGTTGTGGTAGATTTGAGGCCTTGGTTTGTTGTTCCCGTAACAAAGTAGTGGTACGAAAAGATTTCGTTACCGTTGTTAGCATAAACAATTGTAGTATCAATAATACCGTTTAAAACTTGCTCTGTTTCTGGGCAGCAGTCATCGCAACCAGACTTCCCTTCTTGCTTGATGTATTTGAATACATCTGTGATTTGCCCTAAAGGGTTGTGAAAACGTAGTTTTACCCATGATTTAGCTGCGGTAGAAAAATCATAAACGTTATCGTTGTTTATTGTTATGTCTGAAAAGGAAATGGATTCGTTTAAGTCGTAGTAATCGGTTTTTGTTGATGTTATTCGGTAGTATTCTGTTTGATCTCTGTCAAATATGAAGCTGTATTCACCGTTTGAATTTGTGGTTGTTTGTCCAATTAATTCATCTGAAACACCTGATTCAATTTGGTATAGGTCAACTGTAGCATCAGAGAGGGGGGTTGCAAAAGAAGTGTCTGTAATAATCCCTTTAATTGTAACTTTCGCCTTGCCTTTTTGACAAGAGTAGGTGCTCATTGTAATGATTAACAGAATCGTCATTATTTTCATAATACTAAAGTAATAAAATCCCTACCTTTTGATGAGTAAATTTTTTTAGTAGCTTTAATGCTTACTTAATTTAAATCTATAGTTTATGAGTCCTGCGTTTCCACTTATTTTTTTATTGTTTTTTGTATTCTTAATACTTCCGCTTATTGTTTTTTCAATTATAGCAAATTGGAAAATTTATGAAAAAGCAGGTAAACCGGGGTGGGCGGTATTAATACCTGTTTATAATACAATTGTATTGTTAGAGATTGTTAGAAAACCGATTTGGTGGATCGCTTTAATGTTTATACCTATTGCTAATCTGGTTGTTATAATACTAATATATATAGAGTTGGCTAAGGTATTTGGTAAGGATTCAGGGTTTGCTTTAGGTCTTGTTTTTTTGAGCCCTATTTTTATCATGATCTTAGGTTTTGGTGATGCTAAATATATAGCTCCAGCTTCACAAGAGCCTGCTGGTTTTGATTCTGATCCGGAGTCAAATCTTGTATCGGTGAATGATGAAGGTGTTTTACCCAATGCGACAGCTGTTTTGGTTCTTGGCATTGTTTCCATTGTTGGGTGTGCTTTTTACGGTGTTGTTGGGCTTGTTTGCGGTATAATCGCTCTATCTTTACACAAGAGAAATAAAGACGCTTATGCGCTGAGTCCTACAAAATATGTGGCTTCTTGGAAGAATGCAAAGGCAGGGTATATATGCGCAATTATAGGGGTGTCGCTTTCAGCATTATATTTTATTGCTTTTTTGATGACTTTTGTTTTTCTAGTGATAGAAAGTGTTTGATTTTTCGGGTTCAAGTTAACTTACTTGGAGTGAGGTGTATGTATGTTTCTAGTGCATTTTTTATTCCTTTTTTATGGTTTACTCAAATTAATAATATATATTGTGGTCTAACTTAAATAAAAACAACTATTATGTCTGAAGAAAACAACGTATCACAACCTCAAGGAAAATCAATGGGTGTTGCTGGTTTTATTTTGTCACTTGTAACTTTATTATTCTCAAGCTGGATTGCTGTTCTTGCTACAGCATCAATTATCGCTGGAGGTAGTGGGTGGTTAATGCACTTTTGGTCAGTATTGGCTATTTTAAGTGTAGTACTGTCTGCAATGGGAATGTCTAAACTGGGTAAGACTGGTGGTAAGAAAGGCTTGGCTATTGCTGGTTTGGTTATCGGAATCGTTTCTGTTATTTATTGCTTGATGCTATCTGCTGGTATATCTGCGGCTGCTTCAGTTTCAGATAACTATTCAGATATTGTAGGGAATATGAATGAGAGTATTGACGCTCTTAATGACCTGAATGATATTTACGGAAATTAAGGAGTCTGTATAAGAAATGAAAGCCTCTGTATGAATTGCAGAGGCTTTTTTTTATGCTGTAAAGTATTGTGTATGTTGATTAATGGGTTTAATTTTAATATTGGATTTATTCCCTTAATTTTGAGCTTGTTTAGTTATGGCGTGTCTCCGATGTGCCTAAGGTGTAATTTATAAAGTATTTAATAATGAGTGATTCAAGTAATGTGTCTAATGTAGGAGGGGGTAGTGGTCAAGATGAAAAAGGGGTGTTGCCCAATGCAACCGCTGTTTTAGTTCTTGGAATTATGTCAATTGTAGGCTGTGTGCTTTACGGTATTGTTGGATTGATTTGTGGTATTATTGCACTTATTTTACATAAACGAAACAAAGAGGTTTATGCGACAAATCCTATTAAATATGCTGCTTCTTGGGAAAATGCAAGAGCGGGATACGTGTGCGCTATTATTGGCGTATCTATTTCAGCATTGTACTTCATTTATTTTATGATCGCCTTCATTATTGTTGCGTCAGTAGTGTCAGTTGCATTGTAGTTTTGGTTAAGTGCGCATGGAAGAGTCGTTTTGGAGTTGATTGTTTAACTTGTGGTTTTCAGCGTTCGTTTACACTGTTGCTTGACGGAAAAATCTCAGAGAGTTTTGCTATGCTTCCAGCTTTGATTCCTTTTTTATTAACGCTACTTGTATTGTTTCTTCATTTGATTTTCAAGTTTAAACATGGGGCAAAATTCATTCTTTTATTGTTTATCCTTACGGTGTTTTTTATTTTGACTAATTATATCGTCAAGTTGTCATCAGGAGTTGTTTTTCATTAATATCTAAGTCGTTTCTTAAACCATTTACCGTCATCTTTTGTTAACTTTGATGAAATTCATTTTCTCAAATTATGGCAGACGATAAAAAGATTATATTCTCAATGGTTGGTGTCTCAAAAGATACTCCACAAGGCAAGCAGATTATCAAGAATATTTACCTTTCATTTTACTATGGTGCAAAAATCGGTATCATTGGTTTAAATGGTTCGGGTAAATCAACGGTAATGAAAATTATAGCTGGGTTAGACCAGGCGTATAAAGGAGAAGTCGTATTCTCTGAAGGGTACTCTGTAGGTTATCTATCTCAGGAGCCAGAGTTGGATGAGACTAAGACTGTAAAAGAAATTGTTTTAGAAGGTGTTCAAGAAACGGTTGATATTTTAGCTGAATTTGAAAAAATTAATAACTCATTCATGGATGAAGACATCATGAATGATCCGGATAAAATGGAAAAACTAATTGCTCGACAGGGTGAGGTTCAGGATATTATTGATTCTCAAGATGCTTGGGATTTAGATACAAAGCTTGATCGTGCTATGGATGCGTTAAGATGTCCGCCAGACGATCAGTTGATTGGGACATTATCTGGAGGGGAGCGTAGAAGAGTTGCATTGTGTCGACTGTTGCTTAAAAACCCAGATGTTTTATTGCTTGATGAGCCTACCAATCACTTAGATGCTGAATCTATTGAGTGGTTAGAACAACATTTACAGCAGTACAAAGGAACAGTTATTGCTGTAACACACGATAGGTATTTTCTTGACAACGTTGCCGGTTGGATTTTAGAACTTGATCGAGGTGAGGGTATTCCGTGGAAAGGAAATTATTCTTCTTGGCTAGATCAAAAAGGTAAGCGTTTAAAAGAAGAAGAAAAAACAGAGTCTAAGCGTCAAAAAATGTTAGCCCGTGAGTTGGAGTGGGTTAAAATGAATCCTAAAGGGAGGCATGCAAAGAATAAGGCACGTATTGCTAACTACGATAAAATGTTGTCTCAAGATATTAAGGATAAAGAGGCTGTTCTTGAGATGCCTATTCCTAATGGACCTCGCTTGGGGAATAATGTTATTGATGCAGAGCATGTTTCAAAAGGATTTGGAGAGAAATTGCTATATGGTGATTTGAATTTCAGTTTGCCACCTGCTGGTATTGTTGGTATTGTTGGGCCTAATGGTGCTGGTAAAACAACAATATTTAAGATGATTATGGATGAACTTACGCCTGATTCAGGTGAGTTTAAAGTGGGAGAAACGGTTAAGTTAGGCTATGTTGATCAAACACACGATGATATAAAGCTAGAGAAATCTGTCTTTGAAGTTGTGTCAAATGGATTGGAATTTGTTGAAATTGGAAATCAAAAAATAAATTCGCGTGCCTACTTATCTAAGTTCAACTTTAATGGTTCAGATCAAAATAAAAAAGTGGGGGTTTTATCGGGAGGTGAAAGGAATAGACTTCATCTTGCTATGACATTAAAAATTGAGGCAAATGTATTGCTGCTTGATGAGCCTACAAATGATATTGATATTAATACTTTGCGTGCTCTGGAGGAGGGAATACAGAATTTTGCAGGCTGTGCTGTTGTTATTTCTCACGATAGGTGGTTTTTAGATCGAATATGTACTCATATATTAGCTTTTGAAGGCGGTTCTGAGGTGTATTCGTTTGAAGGGTCGTATACAGAGTACGAAGAGAATCGTAAGAAGCGATTGGGTGATAAAGCGCCAAAGAGAATTAGATATAAGAAATTAATGAAGTAATGACTGAACAGCCAAAAAATCCGCTTCATGGCAAAACACTTAAGTCGATCGTAGAGGAACTTGAGTCAGAATTTGGTTGGGATCACATGGGGTATTTAGTGAATATCAACTGTTTTAAAAACAATCCTACATTAAAAAGTAGTTTAACTTTTTTGAGAAAAACTCCTTGGGCAAGAACCAAGGTGGAGAACTTGTGGGTAGAAAGAATTTATCAATTTTCGAAAGATAAATAATGAGTGTAAGGAATTTAGAGCCAAAAGCATTGTGGAATCATTTTGCAGATTTAAATGCCGTTCCGAGAGCTTCTAAGGATGAGGAGCGTGTAATTGAATTTATGATGGAGTTTGGTCGTAAGCTAAATCTTCCGGTAATTAAATATAGGGTTGGTAATGTGGTGATTAAGAAGCCTGCATCTTCAGGGATGGAAGCTCGAAAAACAATCATTCTTCAATCGCATTTAGATATGGTTCATCAAAAGAATGGTGATACGGTATTTGATTTTGATTCTCAAGGAATAGAGATGATTGTAGATGGCGACTGGGTAAAGGCGAATGGAACAACCTTAGGAGCTGACAATGGTATTGGTGTTGCAACAATCATGGCGCTCTTAGCGTCTACGGATATTGAGCATCCGGCAATTGAAGCTATGTTTACGATTGATGAGGAGACAGGAATGACTGGAGCCATTGAGTTAGATCCTTCAAATTTTTCAGGAGAAATACTATTGAACTTAGATACTGAAGATGATGATGAGTTGTCTATTGGTTGTGCGGGTGGTATTGATACGAATACATCGTACAAATACAGTAAGGCGCTTGTTAATGCTGATTCAGTTACAATTGAGCTTTCTGTTAAAGGTTTGGTTGGTGGCCACTCAGGAATGGATATCGACAAGGGCAGAGGGAATGCAAACAAGTTTATGAATCGCATTTTGTATCATTTGCTTTCGACAGTTAAGTATCAATTGATTTCAATTGACGGCGGTAGTTTGCGCAATGCAATACCTAGGGAGTCTGTAGCGGTTGTTACTGTTAGTAAAGATGATTTAGCGTTGTTACGTCTTGAGTTTGAAAAGGTAGGTGGTATCATTGCAACGGAGTTTAAATTCATTGAGTCAGAATTGAAGTTTGCTATGGGGCAAATGGCTATTGATGTAGTTGAAGCTGTTGATGATGAAGATTTGTATAAGATATTGAATGCGATCTATAGTGTTCAAAATGGTGTTTATCGAATGAGTCCTGATATCGAAGGGCTTGTGGAGGCTTCATCAAGTTTAGCTCGAGTTATACTCGCTGACGGGGTGTTTGAGACTCAGTCGTTGCAACGAAGTAGTGTTGAGAGTACAAAGGGCGATTTAGCTAATACTATCAGGTCTTCTTTTGAGCTTATGGGGTGTGCTGTTGTTCAGTCGGGAGACTATCCAGGTTGGCAGCCAGATAAGGATTCGGCTATTTTAGATATTATGGCGAACTTGTACAGAGAACGCTACAACGAAGAGCCTAAGATTAAGGCGTGTCACGCAGGTTTAGAGTGCGGAATATTGTTAAAGCATTTGCCGACGGTAGATATGATTTCATTTGGGCCAAACATTAGGGCGGCACATTCACCTGATGAAAAGTGTCAAATTTCTTCTGTGAAAAAATATTGGGAATACCTACTAGCGACATTAAAGCAAATTCCAAGCAGATAAGACTGGGAAAAGATGAAAGAACCGCATGAATTAGTTGCATTAGCGAACATGCGAATGCCTTATGGTAAATATGCAGGGAGGTATTTGATTCATATTCCTGAGCCTTATTTGGTCTGGTACAAGAATAAAGGGTTTCCTGTTGGTAAGCTTGGAAGGCAACTTGAATTGATCTTAGAGATTAAAATTAATGGTTTAGAGGATCTTATTTACCCATTAATGGAAAAAAAGAAATAAATTTTCACAGCAAACCACCTCCATACAACTACCTGTAAAACAATACTTTAACTTATTTTTGATTGAGTTTTTGATTAAGAATTTGTTTACAAAACTCATTTTTTTTAGACTATTTTGTAACATTATGAAACTAACCTCCGTAAATGCCCTTGTAATTAATATTTTATCAGATATGAAATTAACAGGAGTAGACATGATGAGTAATGTAGTAAAGACTGCGAAATTTAAATTATCGCAACACAAAGCAGAAGGACAATATAGTGATTTAAGTGTTTTTCAAGTTGCTAAATTAATGGACACCATTAAGAAAGGGAAGGAAGTTGGTTCGGTTCAAAATACCCCGATTTATTTTTCCTTAAATTAAACGATAATAACTTTAGATAAAAACCACGTGATTTAATCACGTGGTTTTTTTGCTTTATAAACATTTGTAAACAGGTGAAAATTTGTTTACTATTGTAAATAAATAATAGTTTACAAATGTTAATTCACGATAGAGTCAAGCTTATTATTAAAGCTAACAATGAAAGTTCGTCTTCGTTTGCAGATAAGATTGGAATAAAGAGGTCGAACCTTTCTCATGTACTTAGTGGAAGAAATAAACCAAGCTTAGATTTCTTGTCGAAAATAATTTCATTTTACCCTAGTGTAAATGCTTCGTGGCTTATTACTGGTGTAACACGAGACGGAGACTTTGAAGAAGATTCAAGAATAATAGCGGGTGAAGTTAGTATGTCTAAGAAAGAGATTGAGCAGGTAATTGTTACATATACCGATGGTACATTTAAAACGTACAACCCTTAATGGGCTATTGTTCCTGAAGCTATTAGTTCTCCTGAAATATAGAATGCTGCGAATTGACCAGGTGTAATTCCTCGTTGTTTTTTATCAAACAAAACGTAAACTCCAGAATCTTTTATTAGAACCTTTCCAGCTTGTAGCTCCTGTCTGTATCGAATTCTAATGTCGCAGTTTAAACCATTTAAGTTTTTTGAATTATATAGGTTTGAAACAAAGTGGAGGTCTTTAGTAATAATTTTTAAAGCGTATTTATTTAGGCCTGGATGTTGATCTGTTTGGCCTGAGTAAACGGTGTTTGTTTTTACATCTAATCCAACAACAAAAGATGGTTGTGGTCTACCTCCAATATGCAAACCTCTTCGTTGTCCAATTGTGTAGTAATGAGCTCCTTGATGACTGGCAACAATTTGGCCCATTTCTGGAGAGTAATTAAAAGGGGCTGCCAATAGCTCAATATTTTCTTCTGTGGGCTTCAGGGTTTGGTATTCTTTGTATTGATCCAATTCTGCCGGTAATTCAATAATATCACCTGGAATGGGTTCTAGTTTTTGTTGTAAAAAAGTAGGCAGACTTATTTTTCCTACAAAACACAATCCTTGAGAGTCTTTTTTATTTGCTGTGTGCAGTCCATTTTCCTCCGCAATTCGTCGAACTTCTGGCTTTAATATATCTCCTATTGGGAAGAGTGCTTTGGCTAGTTGTTCTTGGCTAAGTTGACATAGGAAATAAGATTGGTCTTTATTGGAGTCTACTCCAGCAACCAGTCCAAAACTTCCATCTTCATGTTCAGTTTTTTGACAGTAATGTCCTGTAGCGACATAATCAGCACCAAGTTCTAGCGCTGCTTTTAAAAAAACATCAAATTTTATCTCACGGTTACAGAGTACATCAGGATTGGGAGTTCGCCCATTCTTATATTCATTAAACATGTAGTCGACAATGCGTGCTTTGTACTCTTCGCTTAAATCGATTACCTGAAATGGGATATCCAGCTTTTGAGCAATTAGTAACGCGTCATTAGAGTCGTCGATCCAAGGGCAGTCATCAGATATTGTTACTGTTTCGTCGTGCCAATTACGCATAAACATGCCAATAACTTCATAACCTTGTTGTTTTAATAGCAAGGCGGTTACGCTTGAATCAACACCTCCAGATAAACCTACTACCACACGTTTCATGGTGCAAAATTACACTTATTTACTACTTTACAATAAAAAACTCAGCCCAGCTTTAACATTTGTTAAGTCTAGCTAAAACAGAATCGGACACTAATTTTTGTAAATTAGCGACCGATGAAAGCAACGATTCTTATAGGTTTAATGTTGATGGGAGTTTCAATGATTCATGCTCAGGAGTGTGAGAAGGTACTTTTTACCGGGAAGGTGTCAGATACTTTACGTCCTCAGTCATTTTACAACTTAATGGTTGTTAATAGGTCAAATGGGAAAGGTGTTTTTGGACAGCCTGATGGTTCTTTTTCAGTTTATGTTAACCAGGGTGACTTACTTTCTTTGTCAGTAAAAGGGTATCCGGTTGTAAGTGTGGTGGTTCATGGAGATGCTGACTGTCAGCATGAGACAATTTTTTATATTGAAGGAAAGATTCAGGAGTTTGAGGTTGTTAACGTGAAGCCGTTAAAGTCATTGGCGCAAATAAAAGAAGAGCGTCAGGCCTTGGCTATGCGTGAAACTCGAATGGTTACAGGTATTGATGTATTGCAGAGTCCAATTACTGCACTTTATCAGGCATTCTCCAAAAAGGAGCAGTCAAAGCGATGGGTGGCCAAGCAAGAGCATTTAGACAATCAGCAGCACATTCTTCAAGAGTTACTGAGAACGTATGCTGCGTATGATATTATTGAGCTTACAGACGATGAGTTCAAATCTTTCATTTCGTTCTTGAATATGGATGAGATGTTCTTGAAGACGGCTTCAGAAATGGAGTTAATTACGTTTGTAAAAGATAAGTTTGAACATTACCAGCAGTTGATAAAGTAAAAAAGCGATCAACCTTAAGTTAATCGCTTATATCGTAGATTACGAATTTTGTATCTTAATTGTTTAGTTCTTTCAATCGTAAATCCCTTTGCATTGGGTTTTCTCTTAGGTTTTTCTTTTTAAATAATTCGTAGCGCGAAGGTTGTTTTTTTGTTGGCCAACTGTTGTTGTCTAGATCGGTATCTGCAGTTTCAAGAAATGGATCAAGTCTTAATGAAGATACCTCTTTGTCAAATACAAAGACCTTAGATACTTTTTGTTCGTGTCTTCTCCATATTTCTGCAGGTATACGGATTACTTCACGGGTATCATCTGTAAAGCTAAACTCTAAAATTAATGGCATTGGTAATCCGCCTATGTTTGAGAATGTAACTTCATAAATCTGTTTCCCTGAATTTAGCAATTCCAATTGTGCTTTGGCCAGGGTGTTCTTGAAGTCCTCGTATTCTTGTATATCTAAAGCATCAACGTTGTAGATGTCATGTTTTCCATAGAAATCATCGATGTCTCCGTCGCGTTCGTTGACTGTTTCCTTAATGGATTTTTTATTTCTTGATACGCCTATGTGTTCATCGGAGGATTCCATTTCCATTTTTGCCTTTGCTTTTTCTATGGTAGGGTTTCCTGAGTTTAACTCAAACCAATCTACAGCATCAATACTGATATCAACATGGTCTGTTGTGTAGAACCAACCTCTCCAGAACCAATCTAAATCAACAGCGGAAGCATCTTCCATTGTTCTAAAGAAATCGGCAGGGGTAGGGTGTTTGAATTTCCAGCGTTCGCAGTAAATTTTAAATGCGTGATCAAACAGTTCGCGTCCCATAATAGTTTCTCTCAGAATGTTTAATGCTGTTGCGGGTTTTCCGTAAGCATTATTTCCAAACTGCCAAATTGACTCTGAATTGGTCATAATCGGAGAAATTCGATCTTTATCTCCACGCATATAGTTTGTAATTAAGTGCGCAGGCCCTCTTCTTGAAGGGTATCCACGTTCCCATTCTTGTTCTGTTAGGTATTGAACAAAAGTATTTAATCCTTCATCCATCCATGTCCACTGACGTTCGTCAGAATTGATAATCATTGGGAAAAAGTTATGTCCTACTTCATGAATGATTACGCCCCACATCCCGTATTTTGTATGTTTAGAATAGGTGCCATCAGCTTCAGGGCGCCCACCGTTAAAACAAATCATAGGGTATTCCATGCCAATCCATTTAGAGTGCACAGAAATAGCAACAGGGTAAGGGTAGTCGACAGTGTATTTAGAATATGTTTTTAATGTGTGGGCAACTAGTTTTGTTGAATAGCGCTCCCATAATGGGTTTCCTTCTTTTGGGTAGTAGGACATAGCCATGATTTTTTTTCCGCCAATGTCTACCCCCTGGGCGTCCCACATGAATTTACGTGAAGATGCAAAAGCAAAATCCCGCACATTTTTCGCTTTAAAAATCCAGGTTTTCTTACCCTTAATTTCTTGCTCTTTTTTTTCTGCCGTTTCAGCTTCCTCTTGGGTAACGATAAGTATAGGTGTGTCAGCGTTTTTAGCTTTTTTGAATCGTGAACGTTGGGTAGTACTCAGAACAGAGTTGGGGTTTTGTAGTTCACCTGTAGAGCCAACAATGTGATCTGCTGGAACTGTAATTGAAACTTCGTAATCGCCAAAAGGAAGCGCGAATTCACCACGTCCTAAAAACTGCTTGTTTTGCCAACCTTCAACATCGCTATAAACACACATTCTTGGAAACCATTGTGCGATTGTGTATAGGTAGTTATCATTTTCTTCAAAGTGTTCAAACCCGCTTCGACCGCCAACTTTCATTCGGTTATTTATGTTGTACCACCACTTTATGTTAAAAGATATAACTCCATTGGGAGCTAGTGGTTTAACAAGGTCAATCCTTAGCATTGTTTTGTTGATTGAATAAGAAAGATTTTTGCCTGAAGTTGTTTTCACTTCTTCTATTTTAAATCCCCCGTCAAAATAAAACATCTTTTTTTCCAGGTCACCTATAGATCGAAAGTCTTCCATTCGCTCAACAGAGATGAGTTTTGAATCAGAGTCATCTGCACGTACATTTTGATCCAGTTGAATCCATAGATATTCCAATCTATCTGGAGAATTGTTTGTGTATGTTATCGTTTCTTTTCCTGTTAGTTTTTGAGTCTCATCATCAATTTCAACTTCAATTTTGTAATCTGCTTTTTGCTGAAAGTAATTGTGGCCAGGTGCACCAGCAGCATTGCGGTACTCGTTTGGAGTAGGCAGCTCTTGTTCTAGTTGTGCAAACTTATTTTGTTCTTGACTAAAAGCCAGTGCAGGCAGTAGGCTTGCTAAAAGTAGAATTCTCTTCATTTTATTTATTTTCAAGGGTGATAATTTGAGTGCGCTCCGTGTATAGGAACGTTTCTGTATACTTATTGTTTCTATGCTTTAATGTTACTTTGTTTTGTTGTTGTTGATACGTATTCATCAACAGGTCGAACGTTATTCTAAGCTCAGTACCAATATCGATTACTTCTGATTCAAGGTAAAAGTTTGTTGTTCCGCTTAACGAAACCTCGCTTCCGATTAATTTAAATTGAACCAGTTCTTTGGTCCAGACTTTAAAATGTGTGTTTAAGTATGCCTCAACAGCTTTAAATTCCTTTGAGTTTGGTGATAGCATTACGAGTTTTCCTGATTTGATATTGTTTTGTTTAAGCGCTAGTTCAATATCATGGGTAGAGCTAATTATTGTACACTCAAATTTTTGTGAGATCTCATTGTACTCCAGTTCTGAAAACCCAAAAAAATACTCGTGACCAAAAGATGTCAGGGAAAATAGAACTAGAAATGTAACTGTAAGAACCTTCAATCTGTGTATCGTTTTTAATTAGTGTCGCAAATTACAAATAAAAGTAGTACGTTTTTTAATGCCGATTAGATAACCGAGTATTCATTTGTGGAAAACAACTAGTCAGTCTGTATGTAATGTGTAGTGTTCATAGGTAATTTGTGTATGAGTAAGAAGGTTTTAGTGTTGAGAATAAAGCTTTATAATTTGTGCGCGTCAGGAAAAACGTACTCAAAACAGAATCTTTACACAATTACGAATATGAATATCTATATTTAGTGCCTTATGAGAAGTGAATTTAAAAAGTTGTCAATAATCATTCCTGCCTATAATGAGGCTAAAACAATACACCTTATTCTGGATAAGGTTAAAGCTGTTTCATTGAAAAATGGGATTGATAAAGAATTGATCATTGTAAACGATTTTTCGTCTGACGACACCAAAATAGTTGTAGAAAATTACATCCACGCAAATAAGAACCTCGATATCCGCTTATTCAACCAGGACAAGAATTACGGAAAGGGTGCAGCACTCCATAAGGGTATAGAGTTATCTACGGGGGAGTACTTAATTATTCAAGATGCTGATTTAGAATATGCTCCAGAAGAGTATAATGATCTTTTAAAACCAATATTAGAAGGGCAAGCAGACGTTGTTTATGGCTCTCGTTTTATTGGAGGGAAACCGCATCGTATTTTGTTTTATTGGCACTCAATAGGCAATATATTTTTAACACGCTTGTCTAACATGTTTACAAATTTAAACTTGACTGACATGGAGACGTGTTACAAGATGATTCGGACAGATTTTGCACAATCGTTGAGTTTGAAAGAAAATCGATTTGGCTTTGAACCTGAGGTTACAGCAAAACTTTCTCGGATTCCAAACATTCGAATTTATGAAGTTGGTATTTCGTATTACGGAAGAACCTATGAAGAAGGGAAGAAAATAGGCTGGAGGGATGGTTTTAGAGCAATCTATTGCATTTGTAAGTACAACATCTGGAGTAGAAGGTAGCTTTATATTTTTACTTGACTACCTGGTAATTGTTCCTCTTGAAGATAGTTCTTGAATATTGTGTATAAAAAACCCCAAAAAGGAATTCCTTTTCGGGGTTAAGTATGTGTCCATTAAAAATGGTCTATTTTTTCTTTTTATTCTTTAATGCTTCTTGTTGTGTTTTTTGCATTTGCTCAAGGCGCTCCTGAAATTTGGATTTCGTTTTTCCTTTTTTCGGGTTTGTTGCAGCTGTAGCTTTACGATTCGCCATTTTTAATTTAAGCTTTTCTTCGTCTACAAAGAACTTCTTGATTAACACCATAATCAGTATTGATGCTAATGTTGAGATGAAGTAGTAGTAGGATAAACCAGAGGCGTAATTATTGAAGAAGAATATCATCATAATAGGGAAGAAGTACATGATTACCTTCATGTTTGGCATGCCTGGCTGAGAAGGTTGTTGCATTTGCCCGCTATTTACATGTGTGTAAATTAAGGTAGTAACTGCCATTAGCAGTGTAAATAAACTGATGTGATCTCCGTAAAATGGAATCGATGGGATACTTGCAATCGAGTCATACGAAGAAAGGTCTTCTGCCCATAAAAAAGATTTTTGACGCAAGTCAAATGTGGAAGGGAAAAATCGGAATACTGCAAGTAGAATAGGCATTTGAATTAACATTGGTACGCAGCCTGCTAAAGGACTAGCTCCAGACTCTCTATACAGTGTCATTGTTTCCATTTGTTTTTTCATTGCATCAGCCTTGTCAGGAAAACGCTCGTTGATGGCATCAATTTCCGGTCTTAAAATTCTCATTTTCGCAGACGAAGTGTACATTTTCCATTGAATCGGCATTAATGCAAACTTGATGAACAGTGTGAGTAATAGAATAGCTATCCCCATTCCCATTCCTGTTGATTTTAACACGTTAAATACAGGTTGAACGGCGTACAGGTTGATCCAACGAAATAGCCCCCATCCATAATTAAGAACATCGTCGTAACCGTCGTCATAAGATGTTAATACTTCGAAGTCGTTTGGTCCAAAAAACCAACTCATATGAACCGTACTATTGTCAACATTTGCAAGGTTTAAATTTGCGATAGCAGAGAAGTCTTTTAGATGTGTTGCATGTTTAGCTTCACCTTCTTCATATGTGTTAACTTCAAAAACTGAACCTTCCTTAGCAAAGCCACTGTGAGGGTTAATGAATGAAGAGAAATAACTTTGTTTAAAGCTGATCCAGTCAATTTTATCTTCCGCAAGCTCTTCCACGTCAGACATTTCATTCAGCCAGTCAAAACCTTCATTTTCATAATTAAAGCAAACGGTAGACACACGACGTTGCTCGCTGAATAGACGCTCTGTTTTACGTAGTGAAGCGTTCCAGTTAAACAATACATTTTTTGGAGTTACTTTTCCTCCAAAACCACGGACTGTAATGTCGTAGTCTAAATCATATTCATTCGGTTTCAATGTATAAGCAAACTCAATGGCTTCTTTACCTTGTCTTTTCAACTCGAAGACGATTTTCGTATCTGTTTTTGATTTTACCTGAAATAGCTCGTTTGCAGTGTTTAAATCTGCACCATTCATAGGTAGTGTAATTCCATTTGTTGCATCACCTTCTTTAAAGAATATTAAAGGTGTTAACTTATTGTCGTTTTTAGCATAGTTTGCGTATGTTTCAAATTCTTTCATACGAACAGCGGCTACTTGCCCGCCTTTTGTTGTAAAGTCAATGATTAACTTTTCATTTTCCATGCGAATAAGTTCAGCTTCTATAGCTTTGACGGGCGTGGAGATAGAGATGCTATCTACTTGTTCAGCTATAGTGTTTTCTGATTCTATTTTTTCCGTTATTGGTTTCGATATTTTAGCGTCAACCAATTCTTTTTTTCTCAATTCAGCAATTTCTTCGTCAGAAGGTTGATTGAAAATTGTAAATACAGAAAGTATCAATCCGATTATAACTAGTCCAATGACTGTATTTTTATCCATGATGTTTTTTTTTCGATGTTATTGTTATTTACTGTTTTTAAGCGCAGCACTAATAAATGCTGTAAACAGTGGGTGAGGATTGGCTACAGTGCTCTTATATTCAGGGTGAAATTGAGCCCCGACAAACCAGGGGTGCTCTTGAACCTCAACAACTTCAACAAGTCCTGTTTTAGGGTTTCTTCCAGTTGCTTTCATTCCATTCGTTTCAAATTGCTCTAAAAAGCTATTATTGAACTCGTACCTGTGTCTATGACGCTCTGATATTTTATCGGTATGATAGGCTTCAGAAACATTTGACCCTGGTGTAAGTTGACATTCGTATGCGCCTAAACGCATAGTGCCTCCCATGTCAGAAATTTCTTTTTGTTCCGCCATAATGTCGATTACAGGGTTTTTACACCCATCAATAATCTCCGTTGTGTGTGCATCACTTAAGTTAAGAACGTTGCGAGCAAACTCAATAACAGCACATTGCATACCCAAGCAAATCCCAAAGAAAGGAACCTTATTTTCACGAGCGTAACGCACAGCATCAATTTTACCGGAAATACCACGTGATCCAAAACCTGGAGCAACAAGAATTCCGTCAAGACCTTTTAATGTTTCATCAACACTATCTTTGGTTATCTTTTCAGAATGAATCCATTGTACAGTTACCTCTGTCTTGTTTGCGACTCCCGCATGAATTAACGATTCGCTAATTGATTTGTAAGAGTCTTTTAACTCTACATACTTCCCAACCAATCCAATTGTAACTTTAGATTCAGGATTTTTTAAACGGTTTAAAAATTCTTTCCATGAATCTAAGTTGAGGCTTGATTTTGTAGGAAGTCCAAGTTTTTCCAAGACAACTTTATCTAGCTCTTCGTTTTGCATCAATAGGGGAACGTCATAAATAGACTCGGCATCTCTCGATTCAATAACTGCGTTTATATTAACGTTGCAAAATTCAGCAATTTTCTTTCTCAGTGTTAAGTCTAATTCGTGCTCTGTTCTACAGCATAGAACATCAGGTTGCACCCCCATTTCTAACAGTTGCTTAACCGAATGTTGCGTTGGTTTTGTTTTTAGCTCACCCGCTGCAGCCAAATAAGGTACGAGGGTAAGGTGAATAACAATACAGTCTTGTTCGAACTCCCATTTCATTTGTCGAACAGCCTCAACATATGGTAGTGACTCAATATCACCAACAGTCCCACCAATTTCAGTAATAACAATATCGTAGTCGCCATTGTTACCCAGTAATTGGATGCGTTCCTTGATTTCGTTTGTAATGTGAGGAATGACTTGAACTGTTTTTCCTAAGAATTCACCACGTCGCTCTTTGTCAATTACAGATTGATAGATTTTACCGGTAGTAACATTGTTCGCTTGAGAGGTAGGGACATTCAAAAAACGTTCGTAATGCCCTAGATCCAAGTCTGTCTCTGCTCCATCATCCGTAACAAAACACTCGCCGTGTTCGTATGGGTTTAAAGTTCCAGGATCAATATTGATATATGGATCAAGCTTTTGAATGGTTGTTGAATAACCTCTAGCTTGTAATAATTTCGCAAGTGATGCAGATATGATTCCCTTTCCTAGAGAAGATGTAACCCCTCCAGTTACGAATACATATTTAGTTGAATTTGACATAATATATTTGTGTAACTACGGGGTACAAAGTTACAAGATATCTAGTTCCAACCTTAAAAAAACAAGATTAATTTTAATGTATTACTAACATTTTTCATAAAAAACGATGAATAGGTCTATTGGACTTTAAAATACACTGAATAAAAAGTTAGTTTTGTTTAAGATGAATACGAGAAAAATTTATTGGCTTGCTCAATTAATAGGATGGTTTTCTTATTCTGGGCTCATTGTTTTTTCTATTTACAATAGTGACCCTCAGAAGATTGATACCGTCCTGCTATTAAATGTTTTCACCTTAACGGTTGTAGGAATCGCAATTACACACACTCAACGTGCATTCTGTATAAGAATGGGTTGGCTAGGGATTCGGCTACCACGCTTAATCCCTCGATTGGTGGTCACGTCGTTCGTTGCTTCTGTGGCTATTACAGTAATTGATAATGGTACCGATTGTCTGCATCGAATAGTAGACCCAAATCAACCCGATTTTTCTTTTGACAGAATGGTTGTTAATGTTTTAGCAATGATGCTACTGGTCTTGTTTTGGAATGCACTCTATTTTACGGTTCATTTCTTTCAAAAATCTAGAAGGCAAGAAATTTCAAACTTAGAATTAAGAGCAAGCAATAAGGAGGGGGAGTTAAAAAATCTAAGGGAGCAGTTAAATCCACATTTTTTATTTAATTCATTAAACAGTATACGTGCCTTAATTGATATTGATCCTGTAAAAGCTAAAACATCGATATCAACACTTTCAAATCTGCTTAGACAATCGCTATTACTTGGTCGTGAAAACTTAGTTACATTAGAAAGTGAAGTTGACCTCGCTAAGAGTTATTTATCATTAGAGAAAGTTCGATTTGAAGAGCGTTTAGAGGTTTGTTGGAATATATCCCCAAGTCTTAATTCTTTTCTAATACCACCATTTTCATTGCAAATGATGGTTGAGAACGCAGTTAAGCATGGTGTTTCAGTTTTACCTGAAGGTGGGCTTGTAAATATTTCAGCAACACAAACGGATCAATTTGTTATTATCAAGGTAGATAATCCAGGAGCGCTTAGCAACCTAGTTGACTTAGGTGTAGGTGTTCAAAACATAAAGCAACGACTAGCATTGCAATACGGCAATGGCGCTCACTTTATCCTTGAAGAAAGGAAGGGTAGGGTGTACTCACAAATGAACTTTAGACAAGATGAAGCAATTTAAAACGATATTAATTGATGATGAGCGTTTAGCTAGAGAGGACCTCAAAAGGATCTTGATTGATTACCCTGAAATAGAAGTTATTGATCAAGCTAAAAATGGAATTGAAGGAATTGAGAAAATTAAAGCGCTACAGCCTGATTTAATTTTTCTAGATGTGAATATGCCTGGGATGACTGGGTTTGAAATGTTAAGGCAACTGCCCGAAATTCCACATGTCATTTTTGTTACAGCTTATGATGAATATGCCTTAAAAGCATTTGAAGTTGACGCGCTTGACTACATTTTGAAGCCTGTTGATACAGCTCGGTTGAGTGAGGCCATTGAGAAGTTGAGGCAAAAGAATAACGAAGATTTCGAGTCGGATTCTACTCAAGAAGCAATACCTATTGAGCGTAAACTAACGCAGGAAGATAAAGTTTTTATTAAGGATGGTGAGAAGTGTTATTTTGTTACACTGAAAGATGTGCGCATGTTAGAATCAGATGGGAATTATGTGAAAATTCATTTTGATAAAAACCGTCTGTTAGCACTTCGTTCATTAAACAGTTTTGAAGACAGGTTGGATCCGGAATGTTTTTTTAGGGCCAATCGTAAGTTCATAATTAACCTAAATTGGGTGGATAAAGTTGAAAACTGGTTTAACGGCGGTTTACAGGTTGAGCTACGCACAGGTGAAAAGGTTGAGATCTCTAGGCGACAAGCTATCCGGTTTAAAGATCGATTCAGTCTTTAGTTATTCTACAATTGAAATCTTCCCGTCTTCAAGTTTGATTAAACGCTTCCGGTATAAATTCCCAACAGCCTGTTTGAATGTTTTTTTACTCATACCAACGGTTTCACGGATGTCATCCGGGTCACTTTTGTCTGTTAAGCTTATTGACTTATCACGTTGTAGTAGCTCTAACAATTCTTTAGCAGACCCACTTACCTTGTCGTAACCAGAAATGTTAAGCCGAACATCAACCTTACCGTCCTCACGAACTTTGGCTACATATCCTTTTGTATAATCACCTCGTTTTATAGGTTTATTAATATCGCTTCTAAAAATTAATCCTGAATACTTGTTGTTTACTACAACTTTAACACCTAAGTCAGTTGTTTCACAGATTAATAAGTCAACTTCAGTTTCAGGCTCTAGTTCACTTGTGCAATCTTTCAAATAGCGATTTACACGTGTAGACCCAACAACACGGTCAGTTTGATCGTCAAGATAAAGGTGTGTTAAATAATAACGGCCCTCTTCGAGTTTTAGATTTTGTTCTTTAAATGGGATCATGAGCTCTTTCTCTAAACCCCAATCAACAAAAGCACCAAAGTGACTGACTGCAGTAGCTTTTAGGTATGCAAAACCACCCATTTCAATCAAAGGTTTCTCTGTAGTTGCCACTGCGCGATCTTCAGAATCTCTGTAAATAAACACGTTAACAGTATCATCCAACAACATGTCATCTGTTAGGTATTTGTTCGGTAGAAGAACATCATTATCCTCTTCATCAGCCAAATAAGCCCCTACTGAAGTAAACCTGAGTATGGTCAGGTCATTATATTCACCAATTTTCATGTGTTAGAAATAGAGTGCGGATGCTAGTTTTGAATTTACAATTAAAACAGGCAGTCCAAGTTTGTTTGTAATTAAATCTTGTGCAAAGCTATCAAATTGTGGCAATAAACTCTCAGAATGATAAGCAATTGCGATTAATCCGCCATTATTTTCTTTTACGTACTTTATAATCTTCTTACTGTAGTAGCCGCTAGAGTTTAAAAAACTAACTTCAGAATCGATGGATCGTTCTTCGTACTCCTTACTAACAATGCCTATTCTAATTTTTATTCGTGTGCTCAGCATTTCGTCGTGTTGCTTTTCGGCAAGCACGTGTACTTTTGATTTGAATATTTTAGACATATCCCCAGCAATTGAAACAATTTGTAGGCTTTCCTTTGTTAAATCAACAGGGACCATAATGTTTTCAATCTCCTTTATTTCTGTGTCTTTTTGAACAACAAGAAAAGGGATCTCGGCACTTGTTATTACCTTCATTGCATAAGAACCAGATAACCGCTGAAAACCTTTCATTCCATGAGTACCCATCACAATTAACTGAGCCTTTTCTCCTTTTGCTACCTTTCCTAAGTCGCTAAAAACATCGCCAACTTTAACTAGCGTGCTCACGTCTACAGTAGCAGGTATTGTTAACTTTTCTTTTACTGCTTCAAATTCCTTTCTACGTTTTATTGCTTCTGATTCATTTGTAGCAAAGTGCACCAAACGAATCTCCGTAGCAATATGCCCACCTAAAAAAAGTGCATATTGAACTGCTTTATCACTAACTGGAGTGAAATCGTAAGGGACAATATATAGGTTGTTGCTCATGGTAAGGATTTGTTCAAATATATAGATTTTTGTAATTTAATCGAGTGTAAAAAAGGGACAATGAGTATTGGTAATATTATACTGAGTATTTTACTATTTAAATCGAATAATGATTATTTCCACCACCATCTAAATCGCTTTCGTTTCTTATGACTGGTTAAGCTTGATGGTGTGCGTTTATCTCGCTTATCTACTTTTGGCAGTGTATTGTTTCTCTTTTTTTGATTTTCATTCGCTTCGGTATCGGGAGTGATAGCGACATGAGACCCTCCATTTACAGGAGCTTTTGAGTCTTCAGGGTTTAGCCATTTGCTTCTGATTTCCTTGCGCTCAACTTTACCTGTTTTTTCATTTTTGACATATACATATTGCCTCTTGGCGCTAGTTCCTTTATTTATACCAATAATATCTTCTTGAAGGATCCATTTACCTTTCTGTAATTTATATCCATCGTAAGACATGTCAGGGACATAAAAAGACTTGAACCCTTTTAAACTTGGTGACTCAGGAGACAGGTGGTCGAAAATAATTAATTCGCGCTCTTTTTCATATTTAAGTGACATCGTAACCTTTTTTGAATATTCGAAAAACACCCGTCGTTGTGTTTTTTTTCCCGATTTAAATATTGGGCTACCAAGTTTTATTGTTTTCCCGTTGGTATAAATGGCATCAATGACCTTCAATTGACTTAACGAAGTATTGTAGTCCCATCCGAGGACAGTATAAATTGTCTTTGTCCCTTTTTTGATAGGAATTATTCTGTAATACAAAGCGCCATACCAATTGTTGGCGGTAACTGTTTCGGTAGGTTGGGTAGGCATTCCAAAGCTATTCTCTTTTAGCTCTGTTACAAAATGTGTTTTCTTTTTTCTATCGATATGTATTACAAACGCAGTGTAAGCTTGACTAAAGTCATCCTGTTCAATGTTCCAGTTAACAATTCTTAACTGCTTATCAGGGCTGTCAATGAACCCAATAGAGGATAGTTTTGAAAAAGGGTAGAGCATCGCTTCTTTGGACTGAAGCACACGGTTCATTTCAATTTTTAATAGTGTATTCTTCTCTTTTTTCTCTTGATTGTTTTTAGCGGACCTTAACTCAAGAAGTAGTTGTTCTAGTTTTAGTTCTTCTGCAACTAAGTCTAATTCCTGACCGAATACGGCAGGAGTTAAAAGAACAGTCAATACGAAGAATACCTTATGCATAATGTTTAATTAACGTAAAGATGGCTCTATTGTTACTTCTGTCTGTAATAAAAATACAGCTTAAATGATCTATTGACTCGAATTCAAGAGTACTTACTACCAATTACATTGATTTTAAGTCAAGAATTGTTTGTGTAGGATTTTCAGAGTTAAAGACAAAGCTACCAGCAACAAGGACATCGGCTCCTGCTTTAATTAAAGCAGCCCCTGTAGTTGTGTTAACACCGCCATCAACTTCAAGAACAGCGTTTGAACCCGTTTTACTTATTAACGCTTTGGTTTGTTCTACTTTAGATAATGTATGTTGAATGAATTTTTGCCCACCAAACCCTGGGTTTACAGACATGATTAACACCAAATCTAAATCCATTATTACATCTTCCAATACACTCACGCTTGTATGAGGGTTTAAGGCGACTCCAGCCTTCATCCCATTGGCTTTAATTAGCTGAATTGTTCTATGCAGGTGACGGCATGCTTCATAATGAACAGTAAGAATATCTGCACCTGATTTTGCGAATTCTTCTACATATTGATCAGGATTCTCAATCATCAAATGCACATCTAAAGGTTTTTTAGCATGTCTTTTTATGGCTTTAACAACAGGGAATCCAAATGAAATATTCGGCACAAAAACACCATCCATTACATCAACGTGAAACCAATCAGCGCTAGAATTGTTAATCATTTCAACATCGCGTTGAATATTGGCGAAGTCACAAGATAAAACAGAGGGAGAAATTAAGTGGGGCATAGTGTTGTTGTTGTTTTTATGTAAAGGTAATTAATCCCTGTGCATTATTCACGCATTATAGCTAAGTATTCTTCGTCCCGTCCGTAAATATCGAGGTGGAGTACCATGGACTCATTTTTACGTGTTACGCTCTGGTATTCAATAAAAATAGCTATTGGGGATAACAATTTGATTTCATGATTTGTGTTTCGTGTCAAAATAGCGTCCAGCGAATCGGGAATGGTACTGTTGAATTTACTTTTACGCACGTCATTTTCAAGAATAACCTTGGCTAAATCAACGGGGTTTTGTGTCCGCATACAACCGTGTGAATATGCACGGATATTTGTATTAAATAATGATTTAGATGGGGTATCGTGAAAGTATACACTGTGCTTGTTATAAAAAACAAACTTGATAATACCCAAACTGTTCATTGGGCCAGGATCTTGTCTTATTTTGAAAGGAAAAGAATTCTGTCGAATACGACTCCAGTCTATAGAGTCCGGGTTGATTTCCATCCCCTTCTTGAACAGTTTGTAATTATGTTTATCCATGTAAGAACTGTCCCTTCTTAAGTGCGGAAGGACTTCTTTGCTTGAAATGGAGTATGGTAGGTTCCAGTACGGATAGGCTACAATTTTTCGAAGTTTTGATGTTAGTTCTGGAGTTTGGCTTTTATACTTCCCAACAACAATGTTATGGTCACTTTTTAGTGTGCCATCAACATAATAGCGTAGTTTAAATTCAGGAATGTTAATGTGGATGTATTTGTCTGGTCTGGGCGCTCGATCACGTATTTTATCCATTGCTAGAATGATGCGCTCTAATTTATGATAAGTGCTTTCATTTAAAGCTTCAGACGTATACTTCCCGATAACACCGTCTGGGATTAAGTTGTTGTCTTTTTGAAAACGTTTTAAACCCAGTATTGTTGATGTACTATCGGTTGAGGGTGTTATGTACCCTTTTGAAATAAGTGCTTTACGGGTTCGTTTAATTGCATCTGTAGTGTCATGCTTTATCGATTTAACTGCAAAGGTTGCTTGGTCTATAGGTAGTGTGTCAATCAAGGCTATCAACCCTTTACCTAATACTTGATAACTTGTGTCAGCAGGTCCATATTTTAAAAATTGTGGCCTTAAATCAGCATCGAAATTAAATGCGAGAAGTGAGTCTAATTCTGAGGGGGCAACAAGTCTTTTCGGTTTTTTTACTTTGTTTTCATAATCAACAAACCCATGTTGTAAATCACCGATAATTTGTGCCAATGAAATGGTTAAGTTTATTTCGTCTTGGATGTAATTTTCTGTTGTAGCAAAAGATATGCGGTTTAAAGGAATGCCCAGTGATAGTGTTTGGCTTAACAGTGCTTTCATTGCAGTACCCTCTTGTGTAATCATCGAATCGTTAAGCCAACGAGGTGTGTAAGACCTGTTTGAATAATAGCCGTCAAGGAATAATAGGGTAGAGTCAGGTAAGCCCATTTGATCAAGATACTCTTGGGACAAGGCAATCTTTATCTTTTTTGAAACCGAAATGCTTTGTTCTTCAAATGGCAGTAAAATTTGAGTCTCTGTTTTTTGAGAACAGCTGAATAAGATATAGGATGTTAAAATGAATAGTACTAGTTTCATAAACATGTGTTGAAATACCTACCTTCGTATAGGTTTAAAAAAATCAAGAACTAATATAATCTTTTTAATGACCTTAAACATACTTACGTTAATATTATTTACAACTGTTGCAATCTCTGTAATGGCATTCAATAATCAGAAGACCATGAATAAGATGATGTTTATTCCTTATAAGGTGAAACACAACTCTGATTACATGCGGGTGTTTAGTCATGTTTTAATACATGCCGATTACGGGCATTTACTTTTCAATATGATTTCCTTGTACTATTTGGGGAACGGGCTCTTAAATTTCCATGGAGGGCTGGTGTCTGAGTTTGGTGTTTTTGGTGGGCAGTTTCATTTTTTAATGTTGTATATTCTTGGTGGACTATTTGCTACCTTAATTCCGTATGGTCGAAATCAAGATAATCCAAACTACCGTTCCCTTGGAGCTTCTGGTGCTGTTTCTGCAGTTATTTTTGCAGCAATTATATGGCATCCAAGTATAAAACTAAACCTCATGTTCATTCCTATTGATATTCCCGCATATATTTTTGGACCACTGTACTTACTTTATGAGTTCTATCAAGATAAGCGTGGAAATACAGGTATTGCACACGATGCCCATATTGGAGGCGCTGTTTTTGGTATTGTTTACGTTTTAATTATTAATATTGATAAAGGAATTGAATTCATAAACTACATCTTTTAGATAAATGCTATACATCAACAACAACGATACTATTATTTCCAATGATGGCCCGGTAATTCATGCTGGGAACAGGGGGTATTTATATGGTGACGGTGTTTTTGAATCCATACGAATTATAGACGGGCGATTGATTAACTTAAAGAATCATATAGACCGTATGCTGGAAGGAGCAAAAAAGATAATGATGCGCCTTCCAGGTTTCTATAATGTTTCATTTTTTGAAGAGCGAATCAAAGTTCTTATTGAAAAGTCTGAAATTTACGAAGGAGGGAGGTGTAGAGTGTCGTTGGACCGGGCTACCGGAGGAACATATAGTCCTGAATCCAATGAGGTTGAGTTTCTGATTGAAGTTTATCCTGTAAATGAGAATAAGTTTGTTTTGAATCAAAAAGGAATAGAGGTTGATCTATTTATGGAGCATAAAAAGCCAAAAACTAAGCTCTCAAACTTTAAAACTAAAAATGGGTTAATTTACATTTTAGCTGCAATTGAAGCTGAAAAGAAGGGCTTGGATGACTTATTACTTGTTAATGAAAAAGGGGAGGTGCTTGAATCCACTTCTGCAAATCTATTTATCGTTAGCAATGGTGTTTTATACACACCAAAACTCGAAGATGGCTGCTTGGCAGGGACGATGAGAATGCAGGTAATCAATCTAGCTATTGCAAATGGAATTAAGGTTTATGAGTGTAGTATTATGCCTCAAAACTTACTGGTAGCGGACGAAATTTTCTTAACAAATGCAATTAAAGGAATTGTATGGATTAGCGGCTATCGAACAAAACGTTATTTCAACAATACATCAAAAAAAATAATTGATGCATTGAATACATCTTGGGGTAAATCAAATTAAAACTATTTAGAATTGATATTCTTTAGTGTTAAAACATGTGTGATATAATCTTGTTTGATTTTTTTTAAGTAATTTCATCGGAAACTAAAACGAATATAAAATCAATAAAAATGAAACTATTTAAATTTATTATCCCTGCATTATTATCTGTGGTATTAATTGCGTGTAATGGAAACTATGACGTTGAAGCAGATAAATGTCAGGAAAGTGTTAAAACTGAGTGCGCAAAGAAATGCAAAGATGAAGATAAGAAGGCATGTTGTTCAGCTGATAAAAAAGCATGTAAAAGTAAAAAAGAATGTAAGGGTGAGTCAAGCTGTAAAGACAAGTCGAAGTGTGAGGGTAAGACTGAATGCAAAGGAAAGTCAAGCTGTAAAGATAAATCTGAATGTAAAAGCAAAAAAGAATGCACAAGTAAATCAGCGTGTAACGATAGTTTAAAAGCTATACAAATCAAAATGCAAAAGTAAAAAAGAATGTTCTAAAGCTTGTAAGGCTGAGCACGCATCGCACAAATGTACTGATGCTTGCCCAGAGGAGTGCAGGTAGAGACGAATCGTTTTTCAATAATTTTAAAATGCTTTTCCAAATTAAGGAAAGGCATTTTTTTTTGCTTCCAAATATAATTATACAGCTATTTAAAAGCAGTCTTATTGTCATAAATACAGTATAGAACCTAAGCCCTTCCACTTATTGTTTTTAATTGAAACAAGGCAGATTTAGAATATTTTAAACTGATTCAATCTGTTTTACGCTGAGAAAAAGTATCTTTGGAGACGTTTTGAAAGAGAAGGTGGGTTTATTAAGAGGTATTTATTTACTTCGAGATTAAATACACCTGTTTAAAACCAGATCAATTAAAGATTAAAACTGATAACTAATAATTAATGGCAAAATCTCAAGAGACTTTTAATAAGAAGGAAAAAGAAAAGAAAAGAAGAAAAAAACGTCAAGACAAACTACTTAAAAAAGAAGAGCGTAAAGCAAATTCTGAAGGAGGAGGTTTAGATAATATGATGGCCTACGTTGATGAGTTCGGGAATATCACAGACACTCCGCCGGATCCAACAAAGAAAAAGAAAGAGATTAAGGCTAGTAGTATTGAGTTAGGTGTTCCTAAGCGTGAAGATTCAGACGAGCCAGCAGGAAGAAAAGGTAAAGTTACTTTCTTTAACGATGCTAAAGGTTACGGATTTATTAAAGATAGCCAGACACAAGAGAATTTCTTTGTTCACGTTAACGGTTTACTTGAAGAAATTAGAGAGAATGACGTTGTAAGCTATGAGTTAGAACGAGGAATGAAAGGAATGAATGCTGTAGGTGTAAAGAAATACGTAGCACCAGCACCAAAACCTGTTTTAGAAGAAGAGGATGACGATTCTGACGATTCTGGCACTGACACTGCAGAAGCTTAATTCTTATTGTTACATATTGAAAGTCCTATCGCGTTTGTGGTAGGACTTTTCCTTTTTCAGAAATGTAGTTATTGACATCTCGATAAGCCTTATATATTGTACATTTGCCCAAATATTATTCAACATGAGCACATTTGACGATTTTAGATTAATAAAGCCGTTGCGTAACGCAATTAAAGATCTGGACTTTGTTAAACCAACACCCATTCAAGAAGAATCATTTTCTGTTATTCTTTCGGGAAAAGATATGGTTGGTATTGCTCAAACAGGTACCGGTAAGACATTGGGTTATATGCTACCTATTTTAGATGAATTAAAATTTTCAAAACAGTTAAACCCACGTGTTTTAGTAATTGTACCAACACGAGAACTTGTCATTCAAGTGGTTGACAACATTGCTTCTTTTACACGCTATATGAATGTGCGTACACTGGGTGTTTACGGCGGTGTTAACTTAAATAAACAGGTTCAATCTATCTTATTAGGCTCTGACATTGTTGTAGCAACGCCTGGACGTTTGTATGACTTAGCATTAAGCAATGCATTAAATTTGAAGGGAATTAAGAAGCTTGTAATTGACGAGGTTGACGTAATGCTTGACCTAGGTTTTAGAAGACAACTCACCAATATTATGGAGTTACTTCCAGATAAGCGTCAAAACATCATGTTTTCAGCTACAATGACAGAGCACGTAGATGTATTGATTGATGATTTTTTTATTACACCAAAAAAAATATCTATTGCATTGTCTGGCACACCTTTAGATAATATTTCTCAAACCTGTTTTCAGGTAAGGAATTTTTATACAAAGGTAAATCTGTTGAAGCATTTATTGGCAGATGGAGTGGAATATAAAAAAGTAATTGTTTTCGTTTCCAATAAACGGAATGCTGATCGCTTGTTTGAAGCAATAGAAAAGGTTTTTAATGATGAAGTGTGTGTGATTCATTCGAATAAAACACAAAATTATAGAATTCGCTCTATTGAAGATTTTGATTCAGGAAAGAATAGAATTTTAGTGTCAACCGATGTTATGGCAAGGGGGCTAGATTTAGATCGAATATCACATGTAATCAACTTTGATACGCCTGACTACCCTGAGAATTACATGCATCGAATTGGTCGTTCGGGTAGGGCAGAACATAAAGGAAAGTCTATCTTATTCTATACGAAAAAGGAGCTTGAATGGAAAGATTCAATCGAAACTCTGATGGATTATAAGATTCCACAAATACCTTTTCCTACCGAAGTTGAACTTTCGAATGAATTAACACCTGAAGAACGCCCAAAAGAAGAGGAGCTTGTAAACCACAACAGGAACACAAAGCACAAAGCTCCAGGGTTAGCTTTTCATGAAAAGAAAGAAAAGAATTCAAAAACAAATCAGGGAGGGTCTTATAAGCGTACACAAAAAAAGAAATATAAAAAAGCGCAGACACGAGGCGACAAGACATATCATAAAAAACAGAAGCGCGGTTAGTTAGCTTACCACCATACCACAAAGCACTTTTCTAGTTCTCCAGAATTGGATTTAAGCCAACACATTGGTGATTTTTGCGCACTTAGGAGTAGTTTGATTTCTGACACCCCTTCCTTGAACGTTTTCCACTCAACATTTTCATATGGTTTTAAAAGCCAATTCAGTTTACAGGGCAAAAAATAAGCGTAATTAGTAGGAAGTTCATCTAGACGGTAGTAATAACCAGCAATAGCAGTGGGGTTTATTGCCTTAAATTGCACATGCTTTGTTTTGGGTGTAAATAGTTGGGCCCTAAAATGGACGTATTGTTGAACCTTGTCTGGCGGTATATTTAAGTCTTTAAGTACTTGTATTCCTTGATCTGTTTGTAGAATAGGTAGTTGCTTATTCTTTAATTTATCCAGTTTGAAATTTAAGCAGTCCTTTCTGTTTGGACCAATCCAGTAATCCAATTCATTTGTACCTTCTGTTTGGTCGTACAGGTAGAACTTATAAACGTGTTCAACATGATAAAAATCATCCTCTTTTTTAAGAATACAATCAATTTCACCAATGGTTATTTTACCTGATTTTAATTGTATGTTTTGGCTGACAAGCTTACATTCTCTTGTTTTCTTAATTAATTCAATGAAAAATTGTTCCGCACGTTTTCCAAGCCTTTTTTCAGGTTTTTCTATATTGATGCTGTGAGTTCTGTGTTCGAATTCTAGTTGTTTTAGACCAGCTAAATCAGTTCCTTTCCATAGTGTTTCAGTAGCTAGATAACCATCAAGTTGTCTTTTGATAATTTCCTGTCCATCAATGTTAGAAAGACTGTGTTCTGTGGTTTCCATTTTGCTACAAATACTATTTTGAAATAAAGCTATACAATAAAATGTAATTTGAAGCTTATGTTAACTTTGTTTTTAATGTTAAATAGAGACGGTATTGTTAAAGCTTGTACCAAGGCAGATAGAATTACCTCAAAAGAGTTGATTCAGTCACTTTGGAGTGATTACGGAGAAATAATACGATACACCTTAAGCGGTGCTGTTTATTCAAGTATTGTCGTTAAGCACATCAAGATAAGCGAATTAAAAATACATCCAAAAGGATGGAGTACAAGCAATTCCCACGCGCGTAAAGTGAAGTCGTATGAGGTTGAGGGAAACTGGTATCAATTCTATGAAGGTATTCTTTCCAGTAAACTTAGAATGCCAAAGCTAATTGAGTTAATTAAAGAAGGGGGTGAAATCATATTGATTTTAGAAGACTTGGATCACAAAGGTTTTTCTGTTCGGGAAAAAAAGGCTTCAATTTTCGAGTTAAAACAATGTATTTCATGGTTAGCAACACTGCATGGCAACACCTTGTTATCTGAAAGCACAGGTTTATGGAGTAGAGGTACTTACTGGCATCTACAAACACGTATCGATGAATATAATGCAATGGAAGATTCTCCATTGAAAAGTTGCAGCAATCAAATTGACAGTATTCTTAATCGTGTGAAGTATAAGTGTATTCTTCATGGCGATCCAAAGCTTGCTAACTTTTGCTTTCACAACAGTGACGATAGCGTTGCTGGGTTGGATTTTCAATATACAGGTTCAGGGTGCGGGATGCAAGATTTAGTCTATCTGATAGGTAGTGCAATTTCACCTGAAGCATGTTTTCAATATGAAAATGAACTCATCGAGTTCTATTTTCATGAATTAAAAAAACACGTGAAAAATGTTGATTTTAACGCATTAAAAAAAGAGTGGAGTCCCTTGTTTACAATAGCATGGGCAGATTTCAATCGATTTTTAATGGGTTGGATGCCAGGCCATGAAAAGTTAAATAAATACAGTGATCACATAACTTTGAGGGCATTAGATACACTAGAAAAGTATTGATATGAGCACTAAAAAATGTCCTTGTGGAAGCGTTAACAGCTATTTAAATTGTTGCAAGCAAAAACACACAAACAATGCCTCGATAAGAACAGCAGAAGATTTAATGCGATCACGATATACTGCCTTTACAAAAGGGATGGGGGATTACCTAATGCGTAGTCACCACTCATCTACAAGACCTATTAATCAGAAAACTGAAATAACCACTTGGGCTAACAGTGTTAAATGGATAGAACTAGAGCTTATTTCGACGTCTCAAGGAGGTGTTGATGATCAGGAAGGAACAGTCGAGTTTAAAGCCCACTTTAAAGAAAAAGGTAAAAAGACTTTTATTCACGAGAACTCAATGTTTGTTCGTGAGCATGGGGTTTGGGTTTACTTAGGATTTGCAGATTAATCCTTTGTTTTTTCTGCAGCTAACCTAGCAATCTCTTTCAATCTTCGTTTGTGTTCTTCCTTTTGAAGCTTTTTCTTGCTTCTCTTCTGGTTTAGAAGTTTTGTGTGTTTGGCTTTATTTTCGCCATTCTTTTGCTTGGACATAGCGCGTTTATTTCTTTGTCTTAGAATTTTTCACGAGACCCATCTCGTATGTCTCTATCCATTGTGCTACACTTATTTTCCCCATCAATTCTCCTATCAGTTTAAAAGGAATGTCATCAAACTTTTTAAAACGAATACAGCTTTTACCCATGTCAAGCTTTTGCTTACAGTGCTTAGGGTATTCAGCTACAAACCACTTTAGCAGTTTAGGGTCAGAATAAATTCCCATATGATAAATGTTGACCGAATGTTTTTGAGAGGCAATTGCTGCAAATGGTAGTGGTTCACTTGGTTTACAATGGTAGCCAGCGGGGTATAGTTTGTGAGGTACAACGTACCCTAACATACCATAGCTAATCGCCGTCTCAAAGCCTTTAGGCAAACTCTTCATGATAGCATTATGTAAGGTCTTGAACGCTTCAGACCTATCCTCAGGGATGTTCGTTAAGATTTCAGCTTCTGTTGTTCCTATTGCTTTCATATTCGCTTAAAAATACTAAAATTACCAGCCTTATCTAAGTTTAATCTGCCTGATAATTATATTATTATATCATAATAAGAAGTTGAACCCCTTATTATAACTAGTTTTGTGTTTTACTAAAACATACGCCATTTTGATACCGGAAAAACTTGATATGAATAAAAAAATCAACGAAGCTGTTGATGTCTATTTTAACGACAATCCAGAAACCCAATGGTTCCCTGTCAAGAAAATAATGCCACTTTTAATAAAGGCCAGGGTCTTTATTAAAGATAAGAAAAATGGAATGCCTCTACGGAAGGTTCTGAGAGACTTAGATAAATTGAATCAACTCAATGATATTCCTCGAGTTTATGCAGAGCGTGTTGGGGTTGATATTTATTGGTACTTTGTACGTGAAGGTGTAAGCTATGTTTCCGATAAAAAAGACCCGAGTACACCAAGTAAAAAAGAATTAAAAGCTGTTGAGCGTGCTAATAATGATGAAAGTTACTTAATAGAACTCATTGATGCACTGATGGAAAAAGAGGGCTCTCGAAAACATAAGTTTGATTTCTTACTCGGGGACTTACATCAAAATGAAAAAAAACGAACAAAGCTCCCGATTGACTTATATTACAAACACAAACGTTTGGCATTAGAATTTGTTAAACATCCTGAGGAATTGAGTGATGCTAATAAGTCGTTGGAGGAAAAACTAACGGTTAGTGGGATTACACGTGCAGAGCAACGCTTTAAATATTATCAGCGCAAGAAAAAAACACTTCAAGAGCGTGCGGTAAACTTTATAGAGGTTCCAATTGAAAGGTTTGAAGTTGATGATACATTTAAGCTTATTCGCACTAAAACCAACGATGAACGTGTATTGAGGGAATTACTTTCAAGTTTCATTGATTAGGTATATTTATAAATAACAACGCATGAACTTTGTAGCTATCGATTTTGAAACAGCAACGGCAAAAAGAAACTCTGCATGTTCTGTTGGGATTGTTACGGTTAAAGATGGGGAAATCATAGATGAGTATCACACACTGATACAGCCACCCAATAACGAATACAATTGGCACAATGTTCAAGTTCATGGAATTACAGAGATTGACACCTACCAAGCTCCTCGGTTTAATGAAATTTACCCTGAAATAAAAAAGCGACTAGCAGGCAATTTAGTTGTAGCACATAATGAATCTTTTGACCGCAGCGTTTTAAAGAAGTCGATGCTCGATTTTAATTTAGATTACCTTGAGCTTTCTATAGCTGAGAAATGGGAATGTACAATGAGGATCTATAAAAATAGGGGGTATGTACCTGCCAAGTTAAATGCCTGCTGTGCACTTCATGGTATTCAACTCCAGCACCACGATGCACTTTCAGACGCAAGGGGATGTGCTAAATTGTACCTGATTTCAAGTTGATAATTACTCATAAATCATACGGTTGGTTATTCCTTTATAACCAATCGATGCATACTGGTACCCTTAACTGATTCAACAAGTATAAAGTAAATACCTTTTGCTACATCCAATGTATAATCAACCTTAGTTTTATTTGCGAATGATTCGTTGCAAATTAAGCGACCATCTTCACTGTAAATTTTAATTTCAAAATCACCCACAGGTTCTTTAAAGCTGATAGAGAAACTTCCCGATGACGGGTTAGGGGATACCAGTACTGAATGACTTAAATTTTGCTCTTCGATTCCTGAAAAATTCACTTCGATACAAGCGCTTGTATCAGAACATAGGCCTGAATCAACAATAACAGCATAATCCCCTGAGTTTGTTGCAACATAAGTCTGGTTTGTAGCTCCTGAAATTGGCGTAAAATTAGCGGCGCAATCAACCCACTGATAACCGCCAGAGCTACTAAGTGAAGTTAAAACAGCTCCGTTTTGTGATATACCTGTATTAATCGTATTAACAGTTAAATCTAAATAAGCGGTTGAATCACAACCACCAACATTCAATAATGCAGCATAAGACCCGGATGTTGTATAGCTTGTTCCATTCCAATCTATACTGTCACAAACAGTAAGGGTGGTGTATGAATCTGTTGTAGTGCATATAGGACCAACAATTACGAGATAATCCTCAACCTCACCATCAAACCCTGTTTCACACGAAGTTGGAGCATTGCTATACTTAGCAGAAACCCGCATTAATGTTTCTCCGATTAAGGCGCTTGCAGGAATGGTAATACTTAGAGGTGAAAGGTTTGTTGGCCCATCGGGGGTATTTTGAGCAGTGCCTAAATCGTACTCCTCTCCAGGATCTGAAAAACTCGCATTATGATTCCAATCAAACCAAACTTTTGAATATATAACATAATTTCCATCCGTATCTAAATTCACATTAAGGTCATATGAACTTCCTATCGCTACTTCCGTTGAATCCGTTCCCGAATAATCTGTGTAAGGCTGTGTTTTTCCTGTTACATTATTAATTGTATTGAAGTCAACCAGGGTTACTGCAGTTGTGTATGACATATTACCATAAGAAACACACTGACTAAAAGGCTTAACGTCGTACATGAATTTATATGTTTCAGTAGTGTCTCCAGCATTTCCAATAGCAAATACTTTAAAATACATTTTTGTACCAGCTGGATAGTTTGGCAGGGGAGTTACTGATTCCCAGTCATTTCCTGAAGTATTAGACATTGCAATTGTATTACCAAAAGTTGGCGTGTTTATTGACCATTCAAGATAAACATCCGAAAGTGTATTGTCATATAAAACAGAAGCATACACATACTGATTATCATTGACCATTGGAAATTGATCAGTAGGCATGTCTGTAATTGATGTTTTCGTAATTGTTGGGTGATTTTGCCTTCCATCTAAAGTGAACTCCCAAAGCCCTCGTCCCCATGTTGCAGCGCGCAAAGTGTTGGACCCATTCATTATTTCAAGCTCTAAAACAGAAGTGTTAGGTAGGTCAGGGTTGTATAAACTCCATGAATTATCTGCCATTGCTTTTTTATAGACACCTATTTCAGTCCCAAGGTATATTGTTGATTCATTGGCATGGTCAATGACAACTGAACGCACAGGGATATCATTTAAGTTATAAGTTATGTTATTCCATGTAAGACCCTGATTAAATGTTATGTAAACCTTTTGATTATTGTATTGGTATGAGCCATATGTAACAACAATGACTAAGTCATCATTTGGATCAAAAGCAATATCTGTAATTGAGCTATTGGGTAATCCTGATTGAATGTTATAAAAAGTTGCGCCACCATTTAGCGACTTTTCAATCGCTGAACCCCTTGAAACTACAATGCGCTCTGTATTATTTTGAGCAATTGCGGCATGGCTAATTGTTCCGGTAAAACTAGGTGTACCAAGCTGTGTCCAATTTGAACCAAAATCATCACTTCGGTAAACAGAATCTCCGAATGAGTAAACGGTCATTTGGTTGTTTGGATCATAGATTAAAGGAGCTATCCAACCACCATTTTGTCCAGTAGGAGTGACCCCCGATTGAGTTATACCTCCGTCTTTAGTTCTTCTACGTCCTCCATACTGAAGGCTCCCTATCATCCAGTCATCATTTAAAGGGTGAATGATACCCTCCATGCCATCAGCACCATAAAATTCAATCCATGTTGACTCTGTTTTAATACTTGTTCCATTGTCCTGAGAACCACAAATTGTTCTGTAATGGTTAGACTGACTAAGACCAAGGTTGTAGTTTTCACGAATTGACTGTCCTTCGAAGATCTGCCATGTAGCACCATTATCTGTACTTTTACATAGAAACCCGTCTGTGTTTATCCAAAATGTACCATTTTCACATTTAGCCCCTCGGATATCAGCGTGTGTGTATGTTCCAGTAGTATTGTAGTTTGCATTTCCTTGACTCCAATAAGAGACCTGATTAAATGTTTGCCCTTCATCTGCGCTCATGTGCGTGTCAATATCTCCAAATAATATATAATTCGTGTCAATGTCACTCACAGCAAAAGCACCGTAGTTACTAATGCCAGGAGTCGATAGCAGTGTAAAGTTTTGTCCTTCGTCTACCGATTTCCAAACACCATCACTTGAACCTATATATACACAGTTTGGGCAGGCTGCAGTAGTTGAAAGTTGAATGGTGGAGGAGTTTCCAGTTATAGTATTTGAGGTGTTGAATGTTGCTCCGGCATCTGTAGAAACGTAGATATAAGAATTACTGCTGGATGTTTTTGCATAGATAATATCTGGGTTTGTTGGGTGAAAAGCAAAGGCTTGAAAGTTTAATGATGCAATTGGGTTTGTCCACGTTGCCAAGTCGTCTGAAGACCGAAATATCCCTTCATTTGTTCCTATAAGAATTAAGCCGGGAACAGTTGGGTGATAGGCAATTTGGTAGATTTTTCTACTTGTCCCTAAGCCTCCCCAACCTAAAACACTTGGATTAAAATTCGTTTCAAACCAAGTGTCACCAGCATTTACAGACCGGTAAATCCCATGAGTTGTTCCATTATTTGAATTTCGAACATTAATAAGCACATCGTCTGGATTTGTTGGAGAAACAGCTATTGTATTTACCCCTGATGCCATTAGAAAATCGGTTGTGCTTTCTGTCCAAGAAATACCACCATCAATTGTTTTCCAGAAACCACCACTTCTAGAGCCTAAATAGATTCTTAGCGAATCGTTTGGATCAGCATAGAATGATTCTACCCTTCCTAAACCGGTAGAGTAGTGCCCTGTTACTTGTTCAATATAGTGTGGGCCCAATTCTTCCCAGCCATTGTCGAATAAGTTTGCCGCAGTATTTTGTTGGAACGCCGTATAGTTTTTTTGAAGAAAATAAGGATCTAAATTACTTCGGTCTCCAGATGGATAAAATTTTGGTTCAGTTTCATACTTCCAACGTTGATAACCTTTCCAACCTGAGCCTTTAAGATTTTTATCAATGGTTTCAAAATAGGATTCAGCTTCTTGGATCACATCGTACACATTGTAATTTGGATTGTGCATCATTTCTTTCCAGCGCTGGGCGTGTAAATTATTCATTGTGAATAAGACGAGGAGTATCAGTATCAATTTCATGATTTAAAAATAAGATGAATTCTGTTAAAAGCAATTTAAGAATGCGTATTGTTATTAACAACAGAACTAAACCGTTAGAAGTAAATTTCTTAACATAAAATCTACCGATATAAAACTAAAGCCTTATATCTGATTTTATGTTAAATACTGCGTATTATAAAATTCACTTATTTTGTCCTATAATTAATATTATGTTAAATAGATTATTTAGTGAGAAATTAACGGAACGATAACTTCCCTCTGTAATATCTATATAACTCCTATATTTACACAATGTCAATCATTACAGGGTTTTTATTTGGATTAAGTACACTACTCTTTGTAGGTCCTGTGCTTTTTTACTTGTTGAAAAGTACGATTGAATCTGGTTTTAAGGCTGGTGTCGCAGTTTCTTTAGGTATTTTACTTGGAGACGCTATCTATGTAGCTCTTGCTTTATTTGGTACTGAATCGCTAATAAACCAGTTGGAATATCAAAAATGGTTTGCACTTTTCGGAGGAATTATCCTTTTAACTATTGGGTTAAAATATGTATTGAAACCTAATTTAAATACTGAGGTTAACGGCAAACTCAAAAACAAAAGATACATTGCTTATTTTGTAAATGGGTTCTTAATTAACTTTGTGAATCCTTTTGTATTTGTTGTTTGGCTTGGGTTTAAAGCATATAACACTGCTCATTACTCTTTTAACGAAACAGTTGTTTCACTTATTGTTACACTGCTTGTAATATTAGCGACAGACATTCTTAAATCGTACTTTTCAAACAGACTTGCTTCTCTAATAAAACCAGATAAAATGAGACGTTTAACTACCTTATTCGGTGTTTTAATGGTTTTATTTTCAATTCGTTTGATTGTATTTTTCTACCTGGAACTTTAATCTAAAAAAGTGATTCTAAGCAGTTAATTCCCTTTAATTCGCTCTACCAAATCCTCAAACAACTCTCCAACTCCATCAATATCTGGACGGCTTCGTTTAATTGTAACTTGCCCTTCAGTATCAATGGTTAATTCATACCTCCAAATAAAGCTAGATTCCAGTTCTTTTAAACTAACCTGCCCAAAACGCATGTCGTAAAAAATGAGCTTTTCTCCCTCTTGCTCAATAAAATACCACCCCGCAGAAATATTAAGTAACTGTTTTACATTTTCTTGATCTTTATATGGATCTAATAAATGGTGATTTTTAGGGAATTCATGAGAAAATTCAATGTCTTTTGTGTCAAACAATGAATAATACGCCACACGGTAACCATTACTTGTTTCTACCTGTGCATTCCAAAGAACTGAATTTAGTGGTGTTGGTTTTACATCCATCTCTAAATATGTAATATTACTTAGGTGTAAGCGCTCTTGAAATGCTTCAAATGAAATCCACTTAAATACAAGCGTGAGCATCATGTAGGTTGTACTAACGATTAAACCTATATTATTAAAGAATCTTCTGCGTGGATTGGTACGCTTATGGAATAGGGCAATCAACAAAAAGACTAAAAATGGAACCGTGTACAAAGGGTCTACAACAAAGATGTTCTTGTAAGCTAAACGATATTCCAGTGGCCAGAAAAATTGTGTCCCCCATGTTGTATGGGCGTCTAATAGTGGGTGTGTAACAGTGGCCCAGAAAAACAACCATGACCAATTTTTAAAACTAACATCCTCCCTCCTTCTATGAATTTTATGCGCTAGCCAGCCTAGTACCGGAGCGATTAGAATGGCAAACACCAAGGAGTGTGAAAAGCCCCGATGCATTTCCGTAGCTGTAATGTCACTAACGAAAAACTTCAAGAAGACATCTAAATCGGGAATTGTGCCTGCAATTGCACCCCAAAGCATTGCTCTGCTTCCTACTTTTTTGCCCAGTACCGCCTCTCCTACTGCCGCACCTAATACAACTTGTGTTATTGAATCCATTGCTAAGAGTTAATTTGTTTTAAATGGTTTCCTTAATTCAAACTCGCGTGGAGATATTGACTCAATGATTGGTTTCAGTAACATATTCCGAACACTGCCTCGGTGCTTGGCGTATAAAGTCATGTTTTTAGGCAGTGCACCTATTGAACTCTTTATCAATTCTGCTGTTCTACCGAGGTGCAATTCACGCGATTTTGACTTTAATGATTGCTCTACATAATCATATAGAATACGTTGATAAACAGCAAGTTCATTATTGTATTTGTAGTCTAACCCAACATAATTAGCTTCAAGAATATCACCATTTAAAAATGAGGTGCTAAACCCCACCATCTCGTCGCCTAAATAAAACGCACGGAATGAAAACACATCCTGTAAGTGGAGTTTAAAGAGTTCAAAAACAGCTGTATCTAAACGACCAACACTAAAATCAGACTTATTAATCACGTTCCCAAATAAAACAGAAATACGCTCCTTATTGTCTACAATTTCAGCTGCCGTTAATGTCTTTATCTGGATGTCTTTCGATTGCTTAAAAACACGCTTAGCACGTGTTCTAAACTTGGTCTTCATACTTCCGAAATAGTCATCCATAGCCTTCCATGACTCAGGGATATCCAATACCATATTGACATCAATCATGAATTTACGGTAGCTGTGTTCTTTTAACAAGTCGCTGTACTTCTTTGATGCAGGCCAAAATTCTTTAAATAAAGTAATTGAAGATTTGGTTTTAATACGTGTATCCTCTTTCAGTTGATCAATAATCGAACATACTTCATTGATTGCCTCTTCCCTCCCTAAGTTTTCGGACCATAAAAATCCATTCTCTCCATCCGAAAATACGTTGCCACATACAAGGACATTGGTTGTGAATGCATCTGCTATTTTTTTGTGCAGGTGATTCGATAATTTACCTAGGGATTCAGCGTGTACTTTACGTTTATCAATAAACTTAACCAATTGCATAGCGACTATTAAAACTGGAGTTCCAGCACTATCATAAGAGATGTTGTAATAAAAATCCATCTCTTTTTTCATTACTATTTCAAGTGCCAGGAGGTAATCGTAGGACAGGTATATATTTCTAGCGTCCACCACGCCATCCCAATCACGTTTATCTATCGACTGAATAGAGTCCGTTATTTCGTGATGATCTATATGACTTGACTTCTTTTGTTTGAGCACTCTTCTTAGTCTTGATTTGGCAGTAAAAATAAGGATAATGATGTTAACACAGTATTTAAACAGTGTGCTAATTTAGACCAAATATACTTTAGCTATACCTGAGTAGAGGGTCAAAATATTCGCACAAACCTTATCATTCATCAAATTCAATTATAATTGAACGTTACCTCTCAAGCCTTCAATCAATATTTGACAGGTAATTGTAGCTGTTTTTAAAGAGGATAAGCGTACTTTTACAACGCATTAACAGCAAAACACATTTATGTTATCAAAAGAAGAAAAGAAAAACCTCAATACAGAATTTTGGGAAGGATTTAGAAAAGACATCAAAGACGTTAGATCTGTCAACGGAAGGCAAATGAACTGGATCAATTATCCGTCAGACTTAAAAGATGCCTATGTCCGTATGGAGGTAGATCCTAAAGGTGTTCGCTTATGCTATGACATTCAACCAAAAGACGATGGTGTTCGCTCTATCCTTTGGGAACAAATGAATGAAATGAAATCGCTCATGACTTCTGAAATGGGCCTTGAGGCAATTTGGCTTGAAGAAAGTCACTATTGGAATGGCCGCTTAATTTCACGCATTAAGTGGGAAGACAACACTCTAAACTATTACAATAAAGAGGATATCCCTAAGATCTATGAATTCTTAAAGGATAAGCTTGTTCGCTTTGATAAGTTTTACCAAGAATACAAAGAAATACTAATCAACCTAGCGAGTTAATTCGATTTAACTATTTTTGAATTATGATTAAGAAAACAACATTAGCCATAGCACTACTTTGTGGTTTTTACACGAGTGCACAAACAGAAGTTTATTTTGAAGATTTCCAACCTACATTCCCTGTAACTTATACTGTTGTTGATAATGATGGTTTAACACCAAATGCAGCGGTATCGGAGTACACTGATGCGTGGATATTCATTACGGATCCTTTCGACACATCAAATACCAATATTGTAGCTTCTTCAACATCATACTTTGAACCAACAGGGCAGGCAGACCGTTGGTTAATTACTCCAGCTATTGTCTTAGGTGCATTTGGGAATTCTGCCTCTTGGAAAGCGCAATCTCACGACCCTTCTTTTCCTGATGGGTATTACGTATTAGTTTCTGGAACAGACACACAGTTGTCAAGCTTTACAGATACCTTGGCGTATGTTTATGGTGAGGTGTCAGATTCTCTACATTTCAACGAAGCTAACATTAGTGACTTGGGATTTGATAATCAAACAATTCACCTTGCCTTTGTAAATAGAACCGTTGACGGCTTTAAGTTATCCTTAGATGATATTCGTGTTACAAAAGATGATCCAGCAGCTTTAATTGAACCTCAAGGTGTTCAAGTGAGCATATACCCTAACCCAACGTCTGATTTTATTACGATTAAAGGATTGCAATCAATTCATAACATTCAGGTTATTTCATTAGACGGAAAGGTTCTTGTCGAATCAACTGCGTCTAAAATTGACATTACTCACTTAGACGCAGGGAATTACATCTGCTTGATTCAAGGTGACGGTAAAGTTTCACAAAGTTCTATTGTAAAGCTGTAGTACGTATATTTTTTAACTGGTAAGAAGCTCATCCAAACTTCCATTGTGTTTTTTATCTTTAGTCACTCTATTTTCTTCTATTTTATGTATGCTTAATCTAGATTGCTGTGATTTAGAAAGCGGGACGGCTATAGACCACTTAATACCCATATCTTCAAATATATTAAATAAAGAATTGAGAGATTTAAAGGCTAAAAAAGGAAAGAAAGTAAAGTCACAAAGCTTTGGTTCAAATCATATTGATAACTTGATAATAGCGTGTAACAACTGTAACAATCGTAAAAAACATAAAATGCTAGATCATCGTCTAATGATGAGTATACTAAAAGAAAAGAACTCTACTTAAAACAACATCGCGTTAGACATCAGGGTTTGGTAAACCTCTTTGGAAACAGCAGTTTTCACCGAAGCTTTTACGGACCCATGCCCTCCTGCCCCATCAATTGATTCAACAGATTTAAAGGTGTATTTACCACTGTCCCAAACAAATAAACAGTTCATAAAAGCACCTTCGTTTGGAATGTAAAATCGGATAATTAAGTCTTTAATTCCGGATTCACTTACCCTAGTCGCAATTAAATTCCCTCTGAAGCCATTTACCTTAACGAGAGAACCGTTTTCACGTTCAAAAACAATTAGATGACGCATTGGTAAAGGAGCCTCCTGCCCTTTCATTACCGTCAATGCTTTTACCTGCAACATAAATGCATTGCTTAAAGCCTTGTGTTCATTGAAAGGGTGTAATTTAAAATACTTAGGTGTACACAGTGCACATTTCGAGCCTTCAACATTTACCGTGTCGCATACCTCAAGCTCTTTCAATAGTCCGTATTCCACCGAAGAGTTAAAGTTAGAATCGTCAAAAAGTGTTTCAATGTGTGTAATCTCACCTACTTTCTCTGCGTTCAAATTCTGATATTCTTTCTCAGTGCCAGAAATACTTCCTTCTGTGTCGGTGCATGCTGTCATTAAAAAAGGGATCATTAACAAAAAAGAATACTTCATAATAAACGAAATTAGTGTGTTTTTATTCTAAGCGTAAAAAAAAACTAAGGAAATACAGTAACAGCCTTGGACATTGCCTTGTCAAAACGCTGCATATCAACTCCTGTGTATACGTCATTTTTAGTAAACCAATCGAGCATTAACTCGGTAGGCATGTTTCCTGTCAGTTTATCTACAGCCATTGGGCACCCGCCAAAACCTTTAATCGCACCATCAAACCTTCTACACCCTGCGTTGTATGCTGCTTCAATCAATCCTGGTGCGTTTTGTGGTAAGGTGTGTAAATGGGCTCCAAATTCAACCTTATTTAAGCTAGAACTCAATGTTTCAAATAATGATGTTACCAATGCAGCATCAGCGCATCCTATTGTGTCAGAAAGCGCCTGTATTTTTACGTCTAGTTTCGTATATAGTTTTTCGGCCCATCCGGCAACAATGTCTGGGTGCCATTTTTCATTGTACGGGTTTCCAAAGCCCATTGAAAGGTAAATTACAAGCTCTTTGTTGTTTTTCTGTGCAATTTCTTGAATTGAATCAACACGTAAAAAAGACTCTTCAAGTGTTGCATTTGTGTTTCTGAGTTGGAATTGCTCCGAAACAGAAAAAGGATAGCCTAGGTAATCTATACGCTCAAACGCAGCAGCATCTTTAGCTCCCCTTTCATTTGCTACAATTGCCAACAACTTACTATCCGACTCATTCAAACGCTCAATAATTTCAGCAGAGTCTTTCATCTGCGGGATTGCTTTTGGGGAAACAAAACTACCAAAGTCTACAGTGTCAAAGCCACAAGAAAGTATCGAGTTAATGTAATCAACCTTAATATCCGTAGGGATAAAGTCATGTAATCCCTGCATGGCATCACGAGGGCATTCTATTAACTTCAACGTATCATCTATACTCATATTTTTACTTTTGCGATAGAATTGCTTTATTTATACGCTTAATCAGGCGTGGCCCCTCGTAAATAAACCCAGTATAAATTTGAACTAAATCAGCTCCAGCTTCTATCTTGTCTAAAGCATCCTGTTTTGTATGAATACCACCTACACCTATAATTGGAAATGCTTTTTTCGACTTGTCTGCTAGATACTTAATAACGTGTGTAGATTTTTCTTTTACGGGTTGACCGCTCAAACCTCCATTACCAATCTCAGCCAGTCGATTGTCTGTAGTCTTTAACCCTTCTCGATTAACCGATGTATTGGAAGCGATAACACCGTCAATCTTGGTCTCTGCTACTAAAGCTATAATTTCATCCAATTGTTGGTTGTTTAAATCTGGTGCAATCTTTAACAATATTGGTTTTTGACTGGTTTTCGAATTGTTTAATTGTTGTACCTCCGTTATTAACTCTTTCAAGTAATCTACATCTTCAAGTTTTGCATGACTTCCAACATTGGGGCAACTTACATTTAAGACAAAATAATCTACATAAGGATGGAGTGCATTGAAGCATGTTAAATAGTCAGAAGTATAGCCATCAGGAAGGGTCTGGGTGTTCTTACCAATGTTCCCGCCAATAATTACTTTTCCTTTATTCTTTTTTAAAGCTTCTACAGCGTTTTCTAACCCCGCATTATTAAACCCCATTCGGTTAATTAAACCTGAATCATCTTTAATTCTAAACAACCTTGGTTTCGGATTCCCTTCCTGCGCTTTAGGTGTAACTGTTCCTATTTCAATAAAACCAAACCCACAATACGCTAAATCGTTGAACATGGTTGCATTTTTATCAAAACCAGCAGCTAATCCAACAGGATTTTTAAACGTTAAACCAAAAAGTTCTTTTTCTAAACGTTTATCTTCAACGCTATACAGCTTTAGCCAGATCCACTTCATGCCAGGTAATGAAAGTGTAATGCGGATCAATTTTGCTGTAAAGTAATGAATCTTTTCAGGGTCAAACTGAAATAGCGCAAAGCGAATAATTTTATACATCAAGTCGTTTTAGACAAAGGTACAAATGATAAAGGGGTGACAAAAGCCACTTCTTATTTATTTTTACAGAAAACAATTAACAATTGCTGTAAACCTACTTTTTAAGAGGCTACTTTTCGTATAACGCTTTGAATGAGTGGTTTGTGATTACTCAAAACAAGTCTCCTTAGTCGTTCCAAAGCTCTGAAAGCCTTCACCTTTGCATTGTTCTCTGTTATCTCGAGAATCCCTCCAATTTCGCGGTAAGATCTTTGTTCAAAATACCTCAATTCGATCACTTGTAAGTCTGTTGTTTTAAGCAACCTTAAAGAACGTGTTAAACGTGCCTTATCCTCTAAAGAGTCTTCTTCCTTAAAGTCTTCAATAAATTCAAAAAGATGCATGTTTTCAACGCTTATTGTTTTCCTCGATTTTCTATCCCGAAACGCTTGGTACAACTCACTTTTAGCAATACGATACAGCCACGATGAAAACGGCACTCCCCTATATTCATATTTATGAAGATTGCTTAGAGCTTTCATGAACACCTGAGATGTAACGTCAAAAGCGAGCTCTTGGTCGTCCATACGCTGGTAAACGTATCGAAAAATCTGTTCATGGTATTTTTTATATAATGGACCAAAGCACTTTGAATCCATCTTTGCATTTGTGATCCAATCCAACTCTTGCTGGAGCTTGTCACTCGTTTGGTGGTAAACAGGATTTACTATCATTTATTTTCGGTTTTCTAGTTTAGTAGGTCGTGTACAGTTGGAGGCAATACACCGAGTATAACAGTTTGTATTCTATAACTTACAACGTAACTATAGCTGCGTTTAGTATTTGAACCTTGTTTTTTTCTTCTACAACAACCATGTAAACCACGTGCTGTTTCAATAAACCGTAGCACAACCTTCGTCTAAATCAGACTATTTACGTACATTTAAGCGAACAAAATGAATAACCTACTTATTATGACAAAAATATACGCGCTTATAACTGCTACACTGCTCTTAACATCATTAAGTGCACAAGACTACAACATCACTCCTAATGACACTGTAGAGCAAACAATTGTTGTAGGATCCTACACAGACGCAACAATAAACATGGACCATGACAACAGCACTACAGATTCATTAAGGCTTCAATGGGAAATTATTGAAAATACGATTCCTACTGGATGGGATTATTCAATCTGCGACTATACAAATTGCTATGCTGGAAATATCACTTCGGGAACAATGTCTAAATTCGGGGTGAATCAATCTGGATTCATTAAGATTAACCTACTTGCTTCCACTGCCGAGAATGCACAAATTCGCTTTAAAGTGTATAATGCGGGGAACGCTGTGAATGCAGATACTATTACATTTATATACAATGCGGTTCTAGGCTTAGATGATATTGAATTAGGGCAATATGTTAATGTTTTTCCAAACCCATCTACAGGAAGTCAAATTTCAATCAGTAAATTACTACCAGGCACAAAACTTGCAATTATAAACACACTTGGACAAACTGTATTGTCACGAAAAACTAATTCAGAGAGCCTAACAATTTCAAACCTTGACTTGCGAATGGGCGTGTACTTTATACGTTTTGAGAAAGCGAATAAACTTTACGCAACACGCAAATTAGTTGTAAGATAATCTTATATGCCAAAGTTATATTTAACTTTTTTAATTGTTACGGCTTGTAGTTTTCTTCATGCCACAACAATTGATGTTCGCCTTGTTATTAAACCAGGGTTACTCACCTTATCTAACGGAGGTACGGTAGAAGTTATTACGTATAACAACACCGATTCTTTTTCAGAAAATAGTGCGCTACTCGTTTGGGAGCTTGGGGATGTTGTCAATCTAAAAATTGTAAACAATGACACTCAAAATCATGGGTTCAATGCAGATGGATTAACTTCATTTGGTATAATACCTGCTGGTGATTCAGTTATACAGACAATAAACCTAAGTAATGCAGGTGTGTTTAGATATAACGACAATGTAAACCCACCTTTTAATTCCTACCTAGGCCTCTCAGGAATAATTCACATTAAAGACCCTAGCGACACAACGCCTTACTTTTATTGGGACATACGCGAAATCCAATCCAATTGGAACCCAATACTCTATGGCTCAGGGATTGTTAATCTAACGGATTATGACCCTGACTTTTTCACCATTAACGGAAACCACAACCCCAACATCAATCTAGACCCAATAGCAAAGGTTATAGGAAACGTTGGTGTTGAGTTTAAAATCGTATTGGTAAACAATGGGCTTAGTATTCATTCTATGCATTTTCACGGCTATCACCTACTCAGTGCAGCAGACTCAAAACACCCTGCATTTGTAGGGCGAGAAAAAGACACCTTTCCATTGTACCCACACGAACACCTCATTCTTTCGTGTACACCCGACAAGCCTGGTGAATACCCTGTTCACGATCACAACTTAGTTGCGGTAACTGGTGGACAAGAATACGCCACAGGGATGTTTCTTACACTATTGATTGCACCATGATTAAATTAACCCTATCTGTTTTGTTGGTATTAATTAGCTTAGACTGTCTAACGCAAATTGACTACTCAAAGCTTATCATTGGAAGAAATACAGGTACAAAAACATTACATGACGGCAATGTGACTAAAATTTTCGGATTTACAGAAACATTAAACGAAGTCACTGACACACCTGGGCCAACCATTAGAGTTACAGAAGGAGACACAATTCAAATTGAATTTTGGAATGTATCACAAGGTGCGCCACATACAATTCACCTTCATGGATTAGATGTTAATCAAGAAAATGATGGTGTCCCTCACCTTTCTTTCGTCGTTAATCATATGGATCATGGCTACTACAAGTTCAAGGCTCCACACCCTGGAACCTATATCTATCACTGCCATGTTGTATCAACAATTCATGTTCAAGCAGGAATGTATGGGGTTATTATTGTAGAGCCTTCTAACGGGCAAAATAATACAACTTGGGTTGGTGGAGAATCGTTTGATCGAGACATACTACTTACCGCGTCTGAAATAGATACAAATTGGCATACAGATGCTGTGCTTGATCATGAGCACGACCCTGTGAATCCTATTCCAGTTTTTGTGCCTGAAAACTATACTCCACAGTACTTTTTGGTAAATGGCTTATCCGAAACGCAATTGGCAGATCCGTTAAACCACTCTACAGTTGGAGTTAACGAAGATGTATTTATGCGCCTGGTGAATATTGGATATTATGGGGTTCGTTACATTTTCCCTAATTCTGTTAATGCACGAACGATTTCTAGTGACGGAAGGCCCTTACCACAAGCTTACATAAATGACACAATAGAAGTCCTCCCGGGAGAGCGTTATGGTACATTAATACAAACTGGAACAGCTGATTTTTATGACGTAGAAATTGAATACTTCAACATGAATACACAGCTTATTGAATCTAGCCAAGCTGTAACACTGAGAACTTCTTTAGCAAGTATTAACAACCTTGAATTAAACCTGACGGTCTACCCTAACCCTTCAGAAGATGGCGTGTTTTACACTGAAAAGGCATTCACAGAGAATTACACAATATATGCCATTGATGGAGGTCTGGTTTTAAAATCTTCAGAACAACGCATTGACCTATCGAAACACAAACCTGGCATCTATACGATGCACTATCAAGGAAGTGTTATTAAGCTCTGCGCTCAATAACTACCGATACTCCACCATATAACTTGTATCAGTTAAGCTGGATAAAAAATTAATTAAATCAGTACGCTCATTTTTTGAAAGATTGAATGGAACTATCCTTTTGTCTTTGTTAATGTGTAGCTTCCCTCCTGTAGCATAATGGTCAATTACTTCAGTAATCGAACTAAGCGAACCGTCATGCATATAGGGAGCTGTTAAGGCTATGTTTCTTAATGAAGGAACTTTAAATTTACCGATGTCTGTAGAATCATTAAATATCCTAAATCGGCCTTTATCTTCACCGAAATCGTTATACAACCCATTGTCTATGGCCTCAAAATTAGTGAAGTTTGGAGGCATGTGGCATTTAACACAATACAATTTTGTTGAAAAAACATCCCATCCTTTTTTCTGTGACTCTGTTAATGCACCCTCATCGTATTGATAGTAATACTTATCAAAGGAGGAGTTGCTTGAAATAAGCGACCGTTCGTATGCAGCAATTGACCTCGTCAATACCCATGCATCAAATTCGCGGTTAAACAGTTTTTTTGCAGACTTATTGTACACATCGATTCCTTTTAATTTCTCAATTAAGTCAAGCATGTTCATGTCCATTTCTACATGCTCCTGTATTGGGACAATGACTTGTTGTTCTAATGTAGGTAGGTGCGCATCAAACATAACCGTTGGTAAAGCTTTTGCGTTTAGTAGTGTTGGAGAATTGCGTTGTGTTGTTCTACCCAATACACCAACTGATACTTTTCGACCATCTGTAAAAGCGAGTTCAGGCAGGTGGCAACTGGCACACGAAATTTCGTTATTTACAGAAAGTCTTTTATCAAAAAATAGTAACCTTCCAAGTGATATTTTTCCAGAAACAATTGAGTCAGCCGTAGAAATTATAGGAACCTGCTTAATATTACACTTCTTTAGCTGTTTACATTGGTTTAAAAAAAAGGGAATCAAAACGATTCCCCCTAAATATATAATATATTTCATCTATTTTAATGAACTAGGTTGATCGTATTTAATCGTTTACCTGATTTATCAAATGTTGTGAAAATATAAGAACCCTTTGATATATTTTCTATTCTAACCGTATGATTTACACTTGAAACTTTAGCCTTTTCAATGTCCTTCCCTGAGGTATCTATCATTTCATACGCATCGATAGATGTCATCTCTTTCCAAGTAATACTTACTCCATTTGCTTGGTTTACAAAATATAGTGTACCAATACTAGACACTTCATCAATTTCGGCATTCAAAGGGGCTGTAAAAACAGCACGCTCTGTTACGTTGTTCATTGTAGAAGCATTCACTCCAGTGCTTCCGTGCTGAATACCAATATTATTAGGACTTGCTCCATAAATCCACTGGTCTAAGTTGCAATCAACAACAATGTCTACCTGACCACCAACGCCATAAGTTGCAACAATTGGTAATTGAACATCTTTAAAGTTGCTGTCACCTAAATTATGTAATTGAAATAATGTTTCAGGAACACCGTCTCCATTAGAATCTCCTTTACCATCTAGTAACAAAAGTTTATAACCTGAGGTCCATCCCCAATGCATAGATGGTGTTTGAAAACTTAAAAAATGCCCCGTTGGATATTGTGTAATATCTAAGTGGTTAATTGCAGCAGGAACACCTACACTAAAGTTGATCTGTTCAATGTTAGAAATACTTACATTACCCAATAGAAATGTATTGGCATCTGCCTTGACCAAAAGAATGGTGTCAGATAGATCCATTATTTGTCCACCATCATACAAAACATGTATGTTAGATATGTAATAATTGAAGTGATTGATTTCCATACTGGCACCGGTTGCATCCTGAACGGTAGTCCCAAGCGTCAAATCATTCCCTATACATTTTGGGTTAAAAGTTAAATAAAGGTTGTTTTGAGCAAATGTAATGCTACTAAAACCAACAATAATTAATGTGATTATAAATTTCATGCTTACGTTTTTCTTACAATATACAGTATTTCACGCTTAGACAACCTATATCGGTTAATCAACTCTGCGCTATAATTGGATTCCTTATCAAATATATCAACCTCAAACCCTGCTTTTTTAAGCCATTCTGGGTAGTCCATCCCAAATAAACGTACATGATCTTTTTGCCAGAAATGTTTCTCACGATCTTCAGGTGAAACAATTGAATAGTCTTCATAAGTCACATCCCTATTTGTATCTTGAGGGACTTGCATAATACCCCATCCACCTGGTTTCATTACACGATAAAGTTCACGCATACATTTATTTGCATCGTCAACATGCTCCATTACATGATTACAGAAAACAACATCAAAGCGATTGTCATCCAGTGGTATTGAATGTAAATCGAAATGTAAATCTGCTATTGGAGAAATTATATCGCCCGTCAAGTAATTTAAATTGGCTTGCTTTTTGAAACGTGCATGAAAACATTGTTCTGGCGCAATATGTAAAACATCTAATTTATCTGCAGAAAAAAAGTTTGAATGCCCCTTAAGATACAACCACATCAAACGGTGTCTTTCTAAGGTTAAATCGTATGGACATAATACATTGTCACGATGAACAACATCCGCTCCGTAAGACAAGAATTTCGAAAAACTTCGCTCGCAGCAAGGGCACTCAACCTTGTTCCCCTTATACAAAAGCGGTGCTATTAACTTAAACGGATAGCTTAAACGAATCAACAATGGACGAGGCAACTTATTTAGTAAAAATTTATACAGTTTTTTCATAGTAGGGATTTCAGTGGTAAAGTTAATCAAAACTCTTTTTTAGCCCTTTATATTTGTTGAAATAATGGCAATTACTCTTTATTGACTCAAGAAAAAAAGTAATTTAGTGTGCCGTGAAAAAAACCTTCTACATCTTCGTATGGATTACATGCCAAGTTTCTACTTCTGCTGCTCAAACAGGCGACACAGTAAACTACCAATTGTTTAAGGAACATATTGTTATCTTCTCAGACCTTGGCTTTAACTCCGCCCCATTTAACATTCGCGATCACTATGCCCTAGGTGTAAAAAAAGTGAACTACCGAAACAACATAAAGCCCGTTGTAGGAGTTGGTGTTGCGTATAAATGGTTTGTTCTCCGTGTTGGATTTACCATTCCCTTAAACATACTAAACGAAACTAAATTTGGAGACCCAACATATTTTGATTTTGGGTTTAAGGCAAATATTAAACAAACATTTTGCAACCTTTCCTTTAGAAATTATAGTGGGTACGCTGTTGAGAACGCATATAAATTCAACGACTCTATAACTCCTAATACCCAAAACGCTTTAATGCCATCCACACGTTCTACAAGTATTTCTGCAAACGTTTGGTACCTTGGAGATAAATCATTCAAAATGGCAGCATTCCAAGGTCGGTCTGCACATTTTACGGGAGAAGCTAAAACGTGGTACCTTAAAGGAACATTGAATTACTTTGGTGTTTCAAACGATAGCCGTACAATAATACCTACTGAGCTCACAGACTCAACGGACATCCAAAATGCACAAGGCATAGGTGCAATTGACTTAGGTGTTATCCCTGGGTATGCCTATGCCAACAGAGTAAAAAATTGGCAGTTTGGTATGTTTTTAGGACTTGGCGGGGTGATTCAATCAAAATACTATCTAAAGGATGATGTTATGCGTTCTTTTTTAGGCTTAGCACCTCGTTTAGACCTGAAGTTTTCAGGAGGCTACTCACGACCTGACTTTTTCATCCTTCTTGTTTCTGATTTTGATGTCAAGTCTTTAAAAATTCAAGCCTTGAAATACAACCAGACCTACTATAACATTCGAATAGTGAGTGGGTTTCGTTTTTAGAAAAATGAGAACTATAAGAAAGGACTCTTAGTGACCTCTTGTTTCCAATTTGTTCTCAACCCTATTAAATCTGTAACCATAGGATTAAAAACATTCCAGTCACTGTACTTATTTAAGTCAGAAATGTGCGAACGTTTAAATATTCCATCCTTTTCAATTACTAGATTTAAGCGGTCGAAAAAGTCAACATTTAAAGCAGTACCTATTGTTTTAATAAACTTAACGGAACTATCAATAGAACATCCTGAAGCATCTGCGATAGACTCATCTACTACTAAAACAATAAATTGATCATGTGTCAAGATACCATCTGCTTTCAGATCATTTCCGTGTGCTGCCCATGATTTCAAAAATAAGTGCATCTCATCAGCAATAAACTTTTGTTCATCATTTGTAAGTAATCGGCTGGCCGTATAAACCCAAACCTTACTTGTTGGACTAAATTCTGGAAAATACATCTTATAAATCTGCTGCGTTAGCAATTAATTCTGCTACATCAAGAACTTCAACCTCACCTTCTTTTTCAAAGTTTTTAACACCATCTGTCATCATGGTATTGCAAAAAGGACATCCTGTAGCTATAATGTCAGGCTTTTGTTCTAATGCTTCTTCGGTACGTTCTATGTTAATTTCTTTAGATCCTTTTTCAGCTTCTTTGAACATTTGGGCACCTCCCGCTCCACAACACAACCCTTTTGTCTTGCAGCGTTTCATTTCAACAAGCTCACTGTCTAATCGTTCAATCAACTCACGAGGAGCTTCATAAACATCGTTAGCTCTACCTAGGTAGCAAGGGTCATGGAACGTTATTTTTTTTCCTTGATACATTCCTCCATCAGACAGAACAAGCTTCCCTTGGTTAATAAGCTCCTGAATTAACTGCGTATGGTGAATCACTTCGTAATTACCGCCCAATT